>WNGB01011336.1_pt1 | contig 22057 bp, 28 predicted proteins | sample 5400681 | NCBI WGS metagenome assembly WNGB01 (sample SAMN13153367, study PRJNA577476) | soil metagenome | isolation source: 115 cm soil or saprolite under grassland replicate 2 | place: USA:California | collected 2016-06-15
GGCGCGGCTCGCGCGGAGGCCGCCGCCGGCGCAAGAAGCCTGCCGCAGCCTCGGCCAACGGCGATCAGGGCGCGCCCGCTTCGCCGGCCGCGACTATCCACGTGCCGGAGCCCGAGCTCGGCCGTCCCGAGGCGGACGGAAAGGCACCCGTAGACGCCACGGAGGAGGGCGCTCCGAAGCCGCGCAAGAAGACGCGGAGAGGCTCGCGCGGAGGACGCCGGCGCCGGCGCAAGCCCGCGACGGCAGGTGCCAAGCCCTCTGGCGGCGAATCGTCGAAAACGACCGGCGGCAGCTAAACTTTTCCGACGCGGGCGTGGGCCCGCGCTTCCACGAAAACACCATGGCATACGCGATCATCAGGCTGTCCGGCAAGCAGTACCGCGTCCAAGAGGGCGACCGGATCGTCGTGGACCGGCTCGGCGAGAAGGAGGGAACGACCTTCCATCCTGACGTGCTCCTGTTCGCCGAGGACGGCAAGACGCAGTTCGCCCACGCAGTTCGCCCCGAAGGACGTTCGCGTGACCGCCAAGGTCGTCGAGCACGGGCTCGGCGAGAAAGTGCGGATCGGCAAGTACCGCCCGAAGTCGGGCTACCGGCGCCACACCGGTTATCGCAGCAAGCAGTCGCAGGTCGAGATCCAGTCCATCGTCGCTCCGGGAGCCAAGAAGGCGGCGGCCGCGGAGAAGCCGGCGGCGAAGGAGACCCCGAAGAAGGCGCCTGCGCGGAAACCGGCTGCCAAGAAGCCGGCCGCGAAGCGGCCCGCGACGAAGGCAAAGGCGTCCACCCCCGCGAAGAAGAAGCCGGCGGCGAAGCCGCGAACGGCAGCGAAGAAGGAAGGCAGCTAATGGCTCATAAGAAAGGTCTCGGCTCGTCCCGCAACGGTCGCGACTCGAATCCCAAGATGCTCGGCGCGAAGATCTTCGCCGGTCAGGACGTCAAGGCCGGGATGATCCTCGTCCGCCAGCGCGGGACACGCTTCCGCTCCGGTCCGGGCACCGGCCTCGGACGCGATCACACGATCTTCGCCAAGCGCGACGGCAAGGTCGACTTCCGCACGAGCGGCGAGCGGCGCACGGTTTCCGTCAACTCGGTGTAGGTGGTCGCGGCCGCGAATACGCCCAGACCGGCCGGCTGCAAAGCGTCGCCTCGCTACGTCCTCGGTCGCGCCCGCACTTATTTCAGTGCGAACGCTCCATGCGTCCTTGCGAGGCTCGCTTGTTCGCCGGCCAGTCAAGACCGTACCCGCGACCGCGACCACTAGCGCCATGTTCCATGACAGGGCCCGCATCTTCATTGCGGCGGGCCGCGGCGGTGACGGGGCGCTTTCCTTCCGCCGCGAGAAGTACGTCCCCCGAGGCGGGCCGGACGGCGGCGACGGCGGACCGGGTGGAGACGTCGTCCTTGTCGCCGACCCGGATCTTCGCGACCTGTCCGCCTTCCAGACTGGCCGGCGCTACGAAGCCGGAAAGGGCGAGCCCGGGCGCGGCTCGAACAAGCACGGGGGGACGGGGGAGACGGTCGAGCTACGCGTTCCGGTTGGGACACAGGTCTTCGACGACGAGGAGCTGATTGCCGATCTCGCCGCGCCGGACGCGCGTGTGGTCGTGGCGCAGGGCGGAGCGGGAGGGCGGGGCAACAAGCGCTTCGCCAGCTCGATACGGCGCGCGCCGCGTTTCGCCGAGACGGGCCTTCCAGGAGAGGAGCGCTGGATCGAGCTGCGGCTCAAGCTGCTCGCCGACGCAGCGCTCGCAGGGCTTCCGAACGCCGGCAAGTCCTCGTTGCTGCGGCGGATCTCGAACGCGCAGCCAAAGGTGGCCGAGTACCCGTTCACAACGCTCGAGCCCGTTCTGGGCACCGTGGACGCCTCCGACGGGCGACAGCTCACCGTTGCCGACGTTCCCGGCCTGATCGAGGGTGCGAGCGAGGGGGTCGGCCTAGGCCACGAGTTCCTTGCCCATCTCGAGCGGGCGCGGATGCTCGTCCACGTGATCGACGCGGCGGCCGGCGATCCGGCTGAGCAGCTCCGCGTCGTCGATCGCGAGCTGGGCGCCTACGGCGCTGGGCTGAACGAGCTTCCTCAGGTCGTCGTGCTGAACAAGATCGACCTGCTCCAGGAGCCGCCGCCGCTGGATGTCGAAGACCGGCGCATCCTGGGTGTCTTTCCGCTTTCGTGCGCGACCGGGGAGGGGCTGGAGGATTTTCGGCGCGCCCTGTTCGAGCTGGCGCCCCCGGCGACCGAGCCCGTGCACGACGAGGGCCTGGTCGAGTTCCTCGTCTACCGGCCGCAGCCGAAGCGGCGGCTCCCGTACCGGATCTACCGGACCGACCGCGGCTTTCGCATCACCGGCGACGCTCCGGCGGGCGACGAGCTGGAGGAGGCGTTGCGCGCCGCGGGCGCCCGCAAGGGGGCGGAGGTCGAGATCGGCGACGAGGTGCTCGAGTGGGAGGAGTAGGCCTCTTCGGCGGTGCGTTCGACCCGCCGCACAACGGCCATATCGCTCTCGTCGAAGGGGCACAGGCACTCGGGCTCGACCGGTTCGTGATCCTCGTCTCCGAGGCTCCCGAGCACAAGCCAGTCCATGCCCCCGCCTCGACCCGGCTGCAGCTCGCGGCGGCGGCGTTCCCGGGTCATGAGGTCGAGCTCGACCCGTACGGACGGACGGTCGACATGCTTCGCGCCCGACAGTGGGACGACCCGATCTTCCTCATCGGCGCCGATCAGCTCGCCCAGTTTTCTTCCTGGAAGGAGCCCGAGGCGATTCTCGAGCTGGCACGCCTCGGCGTGGCCACTCGTCCCGGGTATCCCCGAGAGCCGGCCGAGCGATCCGACCGCGTCCTTTTCTTCGACATTCCAGCCGTGGACGTCTCGTCGAGCGAGGTCAGGCGGCGCGTGGCCGCGGGCGAGGCGATCGACGGGCTCGTTCCCGACGCCGTATCTGCGCTGATCGCCGAGCTTTGCCTGTACCGGTGACGTTTTCCGTCCGCGGCTCCTGGCTAGACTCCGAGTCGGATCCGGAAAGGAACTGACCGAACGCTGAGCTCGCTCGAACAAGCCCGCCGCATCGCCGGCCTCGCGCAGGAGAAGCTGGCGAAGGACGTCGTCATTCTCGACATGCGGCCGGTGTGCATCTACACCGACTTCTTCGTCATCTGCCACGGCAATACGCCGCGGCAGGTCAAGGCGATCCTCGACGAGGTGCACTTCCGGATGAAGTCCGAGGAGGGCATCGCGCCAATGTCCGTCGCGGGCGAGGCCGAAGCGACCTGGATCGTCGCCGACTACCTCGACGTCGTCCTGCACGTCTTCACGCCGGACACGCGGGGGTACTACCGGCTCGAGGATCTGTGGGGCGACGTGCCCTTGATCGAGCTCGAAGCGGCTGCGGTTTAGCCTCTGTTGTCCGACCGGGCAACTACCATAGTGGGTGCTTACGACCGATCAGAAGGGAAACGTCGCTGAGCTCGCGGTCGCGTTGGCAGCGATCAAACTCGGCGTAGATGTCTATCGGCCCTTAGGCGAGGGCGGGCGCTACGACCTGATCTTCGACCTGAGATCAAGGCTGGTCCGAGTCCAGTGCAAGTGGGCTCCACGCGCCGGCGACGTCGTGATTGTTCGCTGCCGGTCTTGCCGCAGGTCCGCCAACGGATTCATCCGACGTTCGTATTCCGCGGACGAGATCGACGCGATTGCCGCGTACTGCGCCGAAGTCGATCAATGCTACTTCCTGCCGATCGAACGCTTCTCGGATCGCACCGCGGTGCAGCTGCGGCTGAAGCCGTCCCGGAACCATCAGCGGGCCGGGCTCAACTGGGCCGAAGACTTCTCGTTCGAGGCTACACTTGGTCGCTCTGGGGCCGTAGCTCAGCTGGAAGAGCGCCGCCTCGGCATGGCGGAGGTCAGGGGTTCGAGCCCCCTCGGCTCCACTCCTCGGGCGCCGGCAACGCAGGTTGTCGGCGCCCACGAGTTCCGCAACCACTTCGGCTGGTACTTGGAACGCGCCGCCTCCGGCGAGGAGATCGCCGTGACGCGCCGGGGCAAGCCGTACGTGCACCTCAGACGGTGATGACGACTTTCCCCCGCGCGTGTCCTTCGCCCAGATACCGGAGAGCGTCGGGGGCCTGGCTCAACTCGTAGCGTCGGTCGATGACGGACTTCACGGTTCCGGCTTCGAGAAGCTCTCCCAGGAACTCGAGATCCTCTGTATTGATCTTCGCCATGAAGAACGTGACCGCTTGGCTCCGGCGCTTCGACTTCAAGATCGTTCCGGCGATGTGCGGCAGGGGCCCGAGCCCTCGATAGGTCATCTTCCCGCCGACCAGCACGAACGTCGCCTCGGGCGTCAAGACGGGTCTGCAGGCGAGGAACGAGCGGCTGCCGGCGATGTCGAGCATCAGGTCGTATCGCCCCTCGCCCTTCGTGAAGTCCTCCTGCGTGTAGTCGATGACGCGGTCTGCACCGAGCGACCGGGCCTGCTCCACGTTCCTCGTGCTGCACACGGCGGTCACGTCCGCTCCGAACGACTTTGCGAGCTGGACGGCGAAGGTGCCGACACCTCCGGAGGCCCCGTTGATCAGAACTCTCTGTCCAGGCTGGACCTTCCCCTTGTCGCGCAGAGCCTGAAGGGCGGTGAGCGCCGCCACGGGGACCGCTGCCGCTTCCTCGAACGACACGTTGGCCGGCTTCCGCGCGAGGCGAGCCTCGCGTGCACATGTGTATTCGGCCCAGGAGCTGCCCGAGGTACCGAACACCTCGTCACCCGGTTGAAGACCCTTGACTTCGCTGCCGACGGCTTCGACCCGCCCGGCCAGGTCGCCGCCGACTGTCGTGTCCTTGGGTTTGCGCAGCCCGTTCCCAATACGCGCGAAGTAGGGCCCGGTCACCCCATACCACTCAACCGGGTTGACGGAGGCCGCGTGTACGCGGACCAGCACTTGATCGTCCTCGACGACCGGAATGTCGACTTCGCGAAGCTCGAGCACGTCGGGCCGCCCGTACCGCTCGTGGATGATGGCCTTCATTTCGACCTCCTGTTCAAGTACAGTGTAAGCATACGGCGTAAGCTACCACGTACACTGTAAGCTTGTCAAGGCAGATGGCAACGAGCACGAACCGCCGAACTCCCTTGAGCCGCGAGCGCGTCTTACGGGCAGCGATCGCCCTTGCCGACGAAAGCGGGATCGAGTCGCTCAGCATGCGCAAGCTCGCCGACGAGCTCGGGGTCAAGGCGATGTCTCTTTACAACCACGTCGCCAACAAAGATGATCTCCTGGACGGGATCGTCGACGCCGCTTGGGGCGAAATCGTCCTGCCGACCGGCGAACCCGATTGGAAGATCGCGATCCGCGAGATTGCGATCTCGGCCCACGAAACGCTGTTACGCCACCCGTGGGCCACCGGCCTCCAGATGCGTCAGAAGCCTGGTCTCGCACGCCTCCGATACGGCGATGCGGTGCTCGGCTGCTTCCGGGAGGCAGGGGGCTTCTCGAAGGATCTGACGTATCACGCCTACCACATCCTCGAGAGTTATGTCATGGGGTTCACGTCCCTGGTGCTGACCTACCGGGCGGTCGACCCGGATCAGTTCTCGGGGATCGCGGCGAGCTTCCTCAGCGGGGAGTTTCTGGCCGAGTATCCCAACTTCACCGAGCACGTCCAGCAGCACATGGAGCCAGAACCGGGCCAAGACGACGTGAACGCGTACGAGCTCGGGCTCGACCTGATCCTCGACGGGCTCGAGAGGCTCCGGGGGTGACTCGCTAGCGCTTCCGCGCCGGCGCGGGAGGCGCCGCCTTCCGCTTCTCGCGTTCCTTTTTCTTCCGCTGGCGGTCGTGCTTCCAGCGTATGACCGCCCGTGAACCTCGTCCCATGGTCAGAGCCTACCGGCCTGCGAGCGCCTCGATGCGCCGGGCCGCGAGCTCGAGCGCTGAGTCGTCGAACAGATACGGCGTCGCATTGAGAACGTCGTGCGTCGGACCGTCGAGATCGTCCGAGCCCGCCGTGGCGTTGAGCGCGTAGCGGAGGGCGATCTCGTGGCAGACGACCAGGGTGACACCCCGTGTATCCGTGACGGCGAGCTTCCGGAAGGCCTGTGCGTACCGCTGAGCAGCGTCGTCGAGGCTCTCCCCGCCCGGAAACGGATCCGCTCGGGTGTGTTCCCGCTTCCACGCGCGGTAGTCGTCGATCGAGTCGCCTTCGAGCTCGCCGATGTCGATGTCGTCGAGCAGGAGCTCGACCGTCATCTCCACGTCTCGGCCCTCGAGCGCGAGCTCGGCCGTCTCCCGCGTCCGCCCGAACCGCGTGAGGACGCAGAGCTCGATCGGGACGTTCGCGATCTGCTCGCCGAGCCCGCGGGCGCTTTCCCGGCCTCGCTCTGTCAGGGCGACCGGCACGGAAGGATCTCCGTTGATGCGCCGCTCGGCGTTTAGCGTCGACTCGCCGTGGCGCGCAAGCAGGAACAGCCGCACGGCCGCACAGTAGATGTTCCAAACCCGGCACGAAGACGTTTCCCACGCGTTTCAGCTTCGTCCCTAGCGTGACTCCGGAACCCAACCAAGGAGGCACGCGTGGACACTTTGCTTTGGACATATACGCGCCGCGCGGCCCTCGTCGTGCTCGCGGCCCTGCTCGTAGGGCTGGCGGCACTCACGACGCCGCAACTCGCCCCGACCGCCTCGGCGTACGTGCTGAGGGACGGCTGCAGCGAGTACGACCCCGACCGGGACGTGACGTACGTCTGCGTTCCGAACCTCTCGACCTTCTACACGCCCGACGGCATCGACCCGACTCGGGTGATGCAGGGGACCGAGTACTCCGGCGAGACCAGGCTGTACGACGGCGACGGGAGTGGGAGCGTGATCCCGCCACCTGCTCCGTACGTCTCCGGCCGTGACTACTGCAGCAATCCGTGGTACGGGAACAGCTCATATGAGCACCTCTGGCAGTACACGTGCTACCGCCACGACGTCTGCTACGGCTCCCAGCTGGGCCGCAAGTTCTGCGACGTTATGTTCTGGCACCACATGGGCCAGGACTGTAAGGCGGCCTACTCCGTGTGGGAATTCTGGGACCGCTATCCGTGTCTCTTCGATGCGAGAACCTGGTACTGGGCGGTTCGCTGGAGGGGCGCATCTCACTACAAGCCGCGGCAATCGAGCGAAGAGCCCCGAGGCGAGTAGAGACCTATGCTTCTCGACGGGAGAGCACGTGCGATGAGGATCTGCTCGATAGTGGCCGTGGGCGTCGCGCTTGCGGCGCTGGCTCCGATAGCCGCCTCGGCGAGAGGCCAGGATCGCGCAGCGCTGCGGAGCTACCTGTCTCACGCGCGGGCGCAGATGTCCCGGTACCGAGAGGCCGTTCTCCCGCTGGATCAACTCGGCGATCCGAGCTACCCCGACGAGGACATCCCCGGCCTCTTTAGCACGGCGGCCGCCGATGTCGACGCCCTGGTGAAGCCGTGGGGGAGGATCAAGACCCCTGAAGGGCTCCGCAGGGCGCACGCGGGAAGAGCACGCTCGCTTCAGCTCTTTTCGCAGGCCCTCGGCATCCTCGGCGACGGCTGGGCGCAATTCCTCATCACCCAAGACCCTGAAGACCTGCAGGCAGCGCGCGATCTCGCCGCTCCACTCAACACTTCGGCCCACCGCTTGCAACTGCGCTGGACGAAGGCTCTGCGCGCCGCGCTGCGACGCGCAGGCCTTCGGGCGCCGGGCTGGCTCATGGCTCAATGAGCTTGGGAGCCCGGATTGCCGGTCCCATACTCGTCCTCGCGGGAGCGATCGCCGGGGGAATCGTCGCGTTCGGAGAGTGGGGCGTCGGTTACTGCGGCGGGCTGACGCCTGACCTCGCGTCTCCCGGAACGCTTCGCAGCGACCTCTGCCGGGGCACCAGTGGTAACGCGATGGGAGGCGCCGTCGTTGCCGCCTGGCTGATCGCGGCGGCGGCGCCGTTGTTGGGAACGTTCTTCGCCCGCCGCAGCGGCCGCACGTGGCCGCTCTTCGCCGCGACCGCCATAGGCACGATCCCGATCGGAATCGTGGCCATTCTGGCCGAGACCCTGCCCCAGAGTTGACTACACTGCCCGGCTGATGGTCTGGGAGTTCATCTTCCTGATGGTCGTGCTCAAGATCCCGATCATCTATCTCTGCCTTGTCGTCTACTGGGCCGTCCGCAGCGATGGGCGGCCGGCGGAAGGAGCGGCGCTCGTGGCGGTGCCCGAGCTCGGTCCCCGTCCAGATCCCTGGTCCCGGCGGTCGCGGCGGCGCAGGCCCGGTCCCCACGGCTCGCNNCCCGTAGCTACGCCCGAGCGGCGCGCCGTGTCGCGGGCGCGGCGCCGCCGTCGTGACCCAGCCGCTCGAAGAGACGCGGCCGAGCGAGGCCGTCGCCGGTTTCCTGGCGGCCCTGTCGATTTTCGCAAGCCTGTTCGCGCTCGCCTACCGCCCGGTCCGGATAATGCCCTTTGCGATCGTGCTCGCTTTCGTGGCCGCGGGGATGGGTGGGCGTCACGCACGCCTGGCCGCGTTCGCGGTCGGCATTGCAACCGTGTGCTTCGTCGCCGGAATGGTCATCGCCGTTGTGACCAGGCATCCCCTTTACTAGAGCCGGAGCCGAGGCCGCGGCAGGACTCCTGCTGCTACAACACAAGTAGTAATCGTGCATGACGTCGACGGGCTGAACTCCGGCTACGCGAGCCTCCTCCTCGAGGAGTATCTGGAGAACCCGGAGGCGGTCCCGGCCGAGTGGCGCAGGCTCTTCGAGAGCGGAGACAGCGAGCTCGTCGCGGCGCATCCAGGCCTGCTCCGGCTGCTGGAAACGCTTCGAGCAGACGGACACGCCACCGTTCTGGAGACGCCCGAGGCCGCTCCGGAAGAGACACCTGCTCGGGCGCCTGCTCGCGCTCCTACCGCCGACGAGGAGCTGCTGGGCGCCGTTGCAGCAGGCATGGCCCTCGTCAAGGCCTATCGCACTCACGGTCACCTCGCCGCCCGGCTCGACCCGCTGGGCTCTGACCCTGTCGGCGATCCCGCGCTCGACCCGACTCTCCTCACGCCGAGGCTGACCGAGGAGCTCATGGACAAGGTCCCGGCCCCCATTCTCAGGGTGCACGTCCCCGGCGACACCCTGGCCGACGTGCTCCCCCGACTGCAGGAGACCTATTGCGGGACGATCGCCTACGAGATCGAGCACATCGCGAACCACGAGGAACGGGTCTGGCTGCGTAAGGCGATCGAGTCGGGCCGCTATCGAGCTCCGCCCAGCGCCGACGAGAAGGAACGGTTGCTTGCGCGCCTGACTGAGGTCGAGGGGCTCGAGCGCTACTTGCATCGCACGTTCCTCGGCCAGAAGCAGTTCTCGATCGAGGGGCTCGACGTGCTCGTCCCCATGCTGGACGAGTCGGTCGAGCTCGCGGCGGAGTCGGGCGCGCACGAGGTCGTGCTCGGGATGGCCCACCGCGGCCGCCTCAACGTTTTGGCGCACGTCATTGGCCTTTCGTACGAGGAGATCCTGCGGGAGTTCGAGGGAGAGCGAACGAGCGAGGCGATCGCCTTCGATCCCGAGAAGGGAGCCGGCGACGTCAAGTACCACCACGGGGCGGAGGGCGCTCGCTCGACCGCCGCCGGTGAGATCACCGTGACGCTTGCTTCCAATCCGAGCCATCTCGAGGCCGTCGACCCGGTCGTCGAGGGGTGGACGCGCGCCGAGCAGACCGATCGTGGAACCCGCCACGGCGCCTCCGACCCGAGGGTCGCGCTACCTATCCTGATCCACGGAGACGCGTCGTTCCCGGCCCAGGGCGTTGTCGCAGAGACGTTGAACCTCGAAGCGCTCGCCGGCTACACGACCGGCGGGACGCTGCACATCATCGCCAACAACCAGGTGGGGTTCACCACCGATCCGGAGGAAGGGCGGTCGACCCGGTACTCGAGCGATCTCGCGAAGGGTTTCGACATTCCGATCATCCATGTGAACGCCGACGACGCGGAAGCCTCGCTCGCCGCGATCCGGCTCGCGCTCGCATACCGCAACCGCTTCGGCGAGGACGTCCTGGTCGATCTCGTGGGCTATCGACGGTACGGGCACAACGAGCAGGACGAGGCCGCCTACACGCAACCGTTGATGGCGGAGAGAATCGCCCGGCAGCCGACCGTGCGCGAGCTGCTCGCCCGTACTCTCATGGAGGAGGGCGTGGTGACCGAGGAGCAGGTGGACGCGCTCGACAAGAAGGTCGAGACGGAGCTGAAGGCGGCCCACGAACGGCTCAAGTCCAGCTTCGGCAAGAGCGAGATCGAAGCCGCCGACGAGAAGACCATGCCTGGGGAAGTGTCCGCGGAGATCGTCACCGCCGTTCCGGCTAATCTCGTTCGCTCGCTGAACCGCGAGCTGCTCGAGGTGCACGAGGGGTTCACGATCCACCCGAAGCTGGCGCGCCAGCTCGAGCGCCGGATCGAGGCCGTCGAAGGTGATGGAGGGATCGACTGGGGCCAGGCCGAGGCGCTGGCGTTTGCGACCCTGCTCGTCGAGGGCATCCCCATCCGCCTGACCGGGCAGGACACCGAGCGCGGCACCTTCTCCCAGCGGCACATCGTCTTTCACGACGCGCAGACCGGCGAGCGGTACGCGCCCATCCAGAACCTGCGTGAGGCACAAGCGTCATTCGAGGTGCACAACTCACCGCTCTCGGAGCTTGCGGCCGTCGGGTTCGAGTACGGCTACTCGGTCTCTGCGCCCGAGACCCTCGTCCTCTGGGAGGCTCAGTTCGGCGACTTCGTCAACGGGGCGCAGGTGATCGTCGATCAGTTCATGGTCTCGGGGCAGTCGAAGTGGAGGCAAACGTCGCGCCTGACCCTCCTCCTTCCCCACGGATACGAGGGGAACGGGCCGGAGCATTCGAGCGCGCGCCTCGAGCGGTTCCTCCTACTCGCAGCTGAGGGCAACATCCGCGTCGCGAACTGCACCACCGCCGCCCAGTATTTCCACCTGCTGCGCAGGCAGGCGCTGACCGCGAGCGCGAGGCCGCTGATCCTGATGACGCCCAAGGGGCTCCTGCGCCTTCGGGAGGCCTCTTCCCGGGTCGCCGACCTCACGGAGGGCGCGTTCCGGTCCGTGATCGACGATCCCGAGGCCGACCACGAGCGTGTGCGCCGGCTCATCGTCTGCTCGGGCAAGGTCTACTACGACATCCTCGGCAGCGAGGATCCTGCCGTCGGCGACGAGATCGCCGTTGCCCGCCTGGAGCAGCTCTATCCGTTTCCGCTCGACGAGTTCAGGGCGCTCGTCGGCTCCTACCCCGCGCTCGAGGAGCTCGTGTGGGTGCAGGAGGAGCCGCAGAACATGGGCGCCTGGCGCTCGACGCGCCATCGCCTCGAGGAGGTTCTCCCGAAGGGCGCCGAGCTTCGCTACGTCGGCAGGCCGTGGCGTGCGAGCCCGAGCGAGGGCTATCCGACGGCGCACGCGCGCGAGCAGGAGCGCATCGTCCGAAAGGCGCTCGAGCTCAATGCCGGGGCTTCTTAGCCCACTCGCGCTGAAAGCGCCGGATCTCGGCGGCGACGCGGGGGCCGTGCTTCCTTGTGGCGCGGAGGATCTGCCGCCGGTAATCGGGCGGGATGCGCCGCCAGATCTCCCACGTCGTCAGCGCGAGTCCGATCGGGCCGGCGCGACGGCTGAGTAGGCGACCGAAGCGTCCCAGGGCGAGCTAGTCGCCCCAGTCGAAATCTCTCGATTTCGTCCAGAGACTGTCTTCGATGTCGGGGGACGGGGCGTCTTCCTCCTCGTCCTCTCCCGGCCATTTCAGCGCCTTCGGCGGCGGCTCGACGGGGGCGACGACTTCGCCCTCCATGGTGTCTTCGAGCCGCGCCTGCTCTTCGGTCTTGAAGAGCGGGTGGTTGTCGAACGGATCGTTGGTCTCGTAACGGTCGATGGGCATGTCACCCTCGAGCTCGGCATTTTTTCGCTTGAGCTCGAGGTGGTCTTGGATGACTTGTGCGAAGAACGAAGGTGTCTCCACCGGCATAGATCCTCCTCTGTCGGTGCCAGGGGTTGCTTCGGCGGAGGATTGTAACGAGTCCGGAGGGCGTTTCCGTCCGTTCACGTCGCAACCGGCACGATGTCGCGAGGGGTTTGGAGCAATGTCGCGCGGGTATCGGCCTCGTAGAGACCTTTTTAGAGGGGGACCGAAGATGAAGAAGATGATCGCGGCTGCCGGAGCCCTCGGAGCAGGGCTGACCTACTTCTTCGACCCGTCGAACGGCAAGAGACGAAGGGCGACCGCCCGAGACCGGACGCTCGGTTTCATCCGGCGTCGTCGCCGTCAAGGCGTCCGCCTGGCCCGCGGTGTCGCGGCCGATGCGTACGGCGTTTCCCAGAAGGTGCGGCACCTGAAGGAAGAGGAGAAACCCGCGCCTGACGACGCCACACTCGCGCACAAGGTCGAGACTGAGATCTTTCGCGACGCCGACGTTCCGAAAGGCGGCATCAACGTGAACGCGCAGGACGGAGTCGTTTTCCTCCGCGGCGAAGTCTCCGAGCCGGACCTGATTCGCGACCTCGAGAAGAAGACGAGGAAGGTTCGGGGCGTCCGCGACGTGGAGAACCTGCTCCACGTGCCGGGCGAGGCAGCCCCTACCGCTTAGTCCAGGAGCTTCGCGACAACTCGCAGGTCGTCGACGAGGGCCTGCATCTCTTGCTCGCGGTCCTCGTCGTCGGCGCGCAGGATCGCGGAAGGATGGATCGTCGCAAGGACGACCGGCGCGAGCTCGGACTCGACCGGCCGGCCACGCTGCCGTGTGATGCGGAAATCCCTTCCAATCAATGCTTGGGCCGCCGTCGCGCCGAGGCAGACGAGGACTCTGGGCTTGACCGTCCCGAGCTCGGAGTCGAGCCAGGGCCGGCAGGCAGCGATCTCCGACCAGTTCGGCTTCTGATGAATCCGACGCTTCCCCTTGGCCCTCCACTTGAAGTGCTTGACGACGTTCGTGACGTAGGCCTTCTGCCGGTCGATGCCAGCCTCCTCCATTGCCTGGTCGAGAAGGCGCCCGGCCGGGCCGACGAAGGGCCGCCCGGCGCGGTCCTCGCGGTCGCCCGGCTGCTCGCCCACGAACATCACCTCGGCCGTGCTGCGGCCCTCGCCGAACACGGTCTGGGTCCCGGACATCCAGAGGTCGCACGCCTTGCAGCCGGCGGCGGCCTCTCTCAGCTTGGGAAGGCCGCCGCGTGCCGGGAGCAGATCCTCTGCCGATTGCACGGGGGCTATTCGCGTCGCTCGATCAGCTCGATGCGGTATCCGTCGGGATCGCGGACGAAGCAGAGCCGCGAGCCGCCTTCGCGCACCGTATAGGGCGGCTTTTCCGCTTCGATTCCCTGCTCTTTCAGTCGCTCGAGTGTCGCATCCAGGTCGTCCACGCTGACGGCGATGTGCCCGTAGCCCGTTCCGAGCTCGTAGGAGTCGACGCCGAAGTTGTACGTCAGCTCGAGCCGGGGGCCGTCTTCCGGCAGGCCCATGAACACGTTGATCGCCTCGTCTCGGATTGGGAGCCGGCTCATCTCCTCGAATCCGAGGGCTTCGTAGAAGGCCACCGAGCGGTCGATCTCACCGATCCGGTAGCAGGTGTGCAGGAGCTCCACTGGCAAGATCCTGCCAAACAGGCGTGCGGAGGGCAAGCCCTCCTCCGCCTGTTTTGTAAAGCTCGAATGACGCGGTGAGCCGCCGAGTTGAAAGAGGCAAGCGCCCCGCGCTAGCGCTGACCCCCGATTTCCGCCAAACTCGAAGCGTGATCGTCTCGATGCACGTGGCGAGCGGTGCAGCGGTTGGGGCGGCTGTCCGCTCGAGGCCCGCGGCGATCGGGCTGGGATTCTGTATGCACTTCCTTGGGGACGTCATCCGGCATCAGGACATCGGCTCTCGCCGCTTCGAGATCTGGAGCGGCGTCGCCGGAGTACTCGCGCTCGCCGGCCGGCGCGGCCTGTTCGACTCCGCGACACTCGGCGCCCTCGCATCCTCCGCTCCCGACATCGAGCACGTCATCCGGTTGCCGCGGCCGGGCGGCCGGAAGCTCTTCCCGACACACCGGATCCCCGGCCTGCACCGAAGCGGCGGGGTCTCCGCGCGCACGCAGCTGCTCGTCGCCGGCGCTCTGCTCGGGGCCGTTCTCGCGCTGCCACGCCGATGACGGAGCCGAAGGAGATCACGCGGACTGAGCTTCGGAAGAGGCTCACGAAGATCCGGCCGACACCGGCCGGCCGCCGCGACCGGGCGCTGCTCGTCGTGCTCCTTGCGACCCGGATTCCGATCGAAGACGCACTGGCGCTCGACGCGGAAGACCTCGAGCGGATCGATCTGGGCGGCCTTCAAAGCGAGATGGATGCTTGGCTCGCCCGCCGGCGCAAGCTCGGGCTGGGACAATGGGCGCCGCTCTTCTCGACGCTCGCGCTCGGGGGGGAAGACCGCCGTCAAGGTGCACCCGCCCCAGTAGCCGCAGGGACTTTGAGGTGCTCCGCCACGGCGAGGAGCGGTGCGAGGTCCTGGATGACCGTCCCGAGATTGCCGTCATTTGCAAGCCGTCTGATCACTGCGGCCACCGCCTTGGATCCAGCGCCGTGTGTCGCGGTGGGTCGCTTCAGCGCCGAGATGTTCAGGCTCTGCCAGACCCAAAGCCCGCTGCCCCCGGCGAGGAGGATCGAGAGAGCGAAGCAGGCGGCGGCGGCCATCCACGCGAGCCGCCGCGGCCGGCCGAAGGCCAGGAACGCGAGCAGCGCCACCGCGCCGGCAACGAGCCCTCCGGCCAGCGAGAACAGAAGCGCGCGCACGAACGTGAGGATTGCCCCGTGCTTGACGTCCCGCTTTGCGGTCTTGAGGGTCTCCTTGACGCCGCCGGCCGCGCGCACGATCTCGTGGGGGTCGACGTGTCTCGGCTGCACCGCGAGCGTGTAGGGCGCATCGAACACCGGCGCCTCGAGCTGCCAGCCCGCGAGCGGGACGAAGAGCTGTGCCTTCCCGGAGAAGGACGGCCGGACCTCGTACTGCAGCGTGCCGAGGTTGTACTTGTGCGTCACCGGGCCGGCCAGGCGCATCGCGAGCAGCATGCAGACGAGGGTGAAGAAGCCCAGCAAGAGGGCAATGAGGCCGACGCGCACTGACCGGGGCATGCGCGGACCCTAAAGAATGAAGGCGTGCGCGAGCTCTTCCTGCTCGATCCGGACGTCGTTTTCCTCAACCACGGCTCGTTCGGCGCCTGCCCGAGGCCCGTGTTCGAGGAATACCAGCGCCTCCAGCAGGAGCTGGAACGCCAACCGGTCGAGTTCCTCGCGCGCGATCGTCGCTACCGGGGTCTGACCGACGCTGCGAAGACGAGGCTCGCCGCCTACGTCGGCGCGAGCCCGGAGAATCTCGTCTTCGTCCCGAACGCGACCACGGCCATGAACGCCGTCGCACGAGGGCTCGATCTTCACGAGGGCGACGAAGTGCTCGCACCTATCGGCGAATACGGGGCGGTCGACATCCTCTGGCGCCACGTTTGCGAACGAAGTGGAGCGCGCTACGTCATGTGCCAGATACCGGCCGGTGCCGACCCCGATGCGGGCGATCGGCTGCCGTCCACACGCGGGCAAGTGGTGATGCCTCGCCGGTGTACTCACCTAGAATGACTGAGGGGCCATAGCTCAGCTGGCAGAGCGTCCGGTTTGCATCCGGAAGGTCGCCGGTTCGAATCCGGCTGGCTCCATCGCCGGCTGCCTCTCGCACAAGTCGAGGTAGTCGCCCGCGTATCTGATATTCGCCTGCTGGTTGTTCTTCGCCGGTGTAACACGGAGGCGAAGCTCTCGACGGCCATCGCCGAGCTCGCGGGCTGGAATGTAGTAGCACCGATCCGTTGTCGGTCGTATACAGCGAGCCAGTCGACAGTGGCTGCGGTATAGCGCTTCGTTGCTCGGACCCGGCCGTTCGTCAGAGAGTGCGAGCAGCACTTCACGGAGATGACCGCGCCATCGGACTCGGTGTGCTTGACCTGGACTCGCTCGAGCTTTCCGTCGCGCTCAATCACGAGGTCGTAGTCACAGTCCTCGCCATAAGGAATCGCCAGCTTGCAACCGCGCCTGAGCAGGTCGCAGGCAACCATCAGCTCCGCGAGATCTCCCTTTTCCTTTAGCCTCCGTGGGCGCACGTTGTCCGTTCCGACGACAAGCTAGCGGACGCGTCCGACGGATGAAATGGGGCTACGCGGCCCGGTTCAGCCGCTCTTCCGCCCGCGCGCGGCGGATGATCTCGTCGCGCTCGCCGAAGCGGAGGCGCGCACGCGTCTCGCGATGCTCGTCCCAGAGCGTCTCGAGGTTCTCGTTCAGCTGCTCGAGCTCGGCGGCAAGATCAGCGTCGTGCCCCTCAGAGAGCGCATGCCACAACTCGGCGCGGCGCTGCGTCGCCTGCTCGATCTCGACTCGGATGTCCCTCAGTTCTCTCATGCTCTCTTCAACGTTCCTGACCCTCCGGACATTCCCTTTACCTCTCGCGCCAAACGAGAAACCCCAGGATCACGAGCAGGCCTACCACGCCCGCAGTCACGGCCACGACGTCGAGGAAGGTCACCACCTCAATACGCCGGCCTGAGCGGCTTCCGGCCCGCAAACAGCCGGACGGTCGCGAGCCCGAAGAGGAAGCCGCCGATGTGCGCGAAGAAGGCGATTCCGCCGCCCGACTCGGGATGCTCGAGGGCTCCGCCGCCCGCCAGGAGCTGGAAGAGGAACCAGGCGCCGAGGAACCAGACTGCCGGCACCTCCACGAAGAAGAAGAAGACGAGCGTGAGCACGCGTGCCCGCGGCAGCAGCAGGAGATACGCGCCGAGCACGCCCGAGATCGCGCCGCTCGCTCCCAGGTTCGGGATCTGAGCACTCGCGTGCGAGGCGAAGTCGAGGGTGATGAAGGTCTGCAGAGCGGTCGCCGCGAAGCCGGCGAGGAGGTAGAAGACGATGAACTTGATCTTTCCCATCGCGTCCTCGACGTTGTTGCCGAAGATCCAGAGGAAGAGCATGTTCCCGATCAGGTGCTCCCAGCCTCCGTGCATGAACATCGACGTGAGCGCCGTCAGCGGCCAGTCCTGGCCGATCTGGTGGCACGAGTTGTTCACCTCGCAGGGATGGAACGCCAGCTGGTTGACCGAGGACTGCAGATGGGGAAGCTCGTAGAAGAGCCAGACGGCCGTGTTGATCGCGATCAGCGCGACGGTGACCACGGGGAACGACCGGGTGGGGACGTTGTCCTTGAGCGGGAGCACTTACGGGATGATCAAGGCCAGCAAGGCCTTCTGCGAGTGCAGCCGGTTCTCGGCCTCGTCCCAGACGGCCGACTGCGGCCCGTAGAGGACGTCCTCGGTGATCTCTTCCCCGTAGTGAGCGGGGAGGCAGTGGAGCACGATCGCGTCTGCGGTGCCGAGGGCGACGAGCTCCGAGTCGATGCCGAAGCCGGCCAGGTCGGCGAGCCGCGGCTCGCGCTCCTCGTCCTGACCCATGCTCGTCCACACGTCGGTGTAGAGCACTTCGGCTCCTTTGGCCGCCTCGTGCGGGTCGCGGACGAGCTCGACCGTCCCTCCCGATTGCACAGCGGCTCGCCTGGCGGTCTTGACGACGCTGTCGTCCGGGTCGTAACCCTCGGGAATTGCCGCGACGAAGCGCATTCCCAGCTTCGCCGCAGCCGTCATGAGCGAAGCGCACACGTTGTTTCCGTCACCGAAGTACGCGATCCGAACGCCCGAGAGCCGGCCCAGGCGCTCGCGGATCGTCATCAGGTCGGCGAGGATCTGGCAAGGGTGGGCGACGCCGGTCAGCCCGTTGATGACCGGCACGCTCGCTTGGACGGCGAGCTCCTCCACATCCTCATGCGAGAACGTGCGGATGACGATGCCGTCGAGGTAGCGCGAGAGCACGTTCGCCGTGTCCTTGATCGTCTCGCCGCGGCCGAGTTGAAGATCGTCGGCGCGCAGGTAGAGCCCGAAGCCGCCGAGCTGGGCGATTCCAACCTCGAACGAGACGCGCGTGCGGGTGGACGGCTTCTCGAAGATCATCCCGAGCGCACGGCCGGGGAGCAGACGGTGCTCCTTGCGCTCGCGCTGAAGCTCCTTCAGCTCGTCGGCGAGGTCGAGGACGAGCTTGAGCTCGTCCGGCGTCCACGCGGCGATCCGGATGAAGTCGCGTCCCTTGAAATCCGCGGGAAGCTCACGCACCGCGCGCAATCCTAGAGAGTGTGCGCGATCGTGGTTCCGGCGCGCCCCGCGAGCGCTCCCGAGAGCGCCGCCGGGGAGGTGATCAGTGCCTCGCCGCCGGTGGCGCGGACGAACTCGACCGATGCCTCGATCTTCGGGCGCATCGATCCTTCCGCCAGCCGGGGCGCAAGGGCTTCCGCCTCGTCGGGGGAGAGCCGGCGTGCTTCCTCTTCAGAGGCGGTGCCGAAGTCGCGTAGCACGGCCGGCACGTCGGTGAGGATCACGAGCCGCTCGGCTCCCAGCTCACGGCCGAGGAGCGCGGAGGCAAGATCCTTGTCGATCACGGCGTCGATTCCGCTCAGCCGTCCGTTTCGGGAAGAGACCGGAATCCCGCCGCCGCCGCAGGCGATCACGCACGTCCCGGCGTCGAGGAGCGCGCGGATCGCGCCGATCTCGACGATCTCACGGGGCGCGGGGGAGGGGACGACGCGGCGATACCCCCGCCCGGCGTCCCGCTTCAGCCTCCAGCCCCGCTCCCGTTCCAGGCGCTCGGCCTGCTCCTGGCCGTAGAAGGGCCCGACCGGCTTCGTCGGCTCGGCGAACGCGGGATCATCGTCCTCCACGCGCACGTGGGTGAGCATGCAGACGACGGGCCTCTTCGCCACCGGGGCGAGCTCGGTCTCCATCAGCGCACCGATCTCCGCCTGCGTCTGCGCGACCGCGAGGTAGAGCGGAAGCGGCGGGACCTCGTCGGCGGCGCGCTCCTGCCGCACGAGCTCGTTGCCCACCTGCGGGCCGTTCCCGTGCGTGACGACGATCCGTGGATCGTCGAAGACGGGGACGAGCGCCGCGCATGCTTCGCGCAGGTTGGCGATCTGCTCCGCGGCCGTGCCTCGCTCGCCCGCCCGCATCAGGGCGTTGCCGCCGACCGCGACAACTGTCGTCACGCCAGCGCAGTCTGGCGCAGCAACCCGCGCTCGGCGAGCGCCGCGGAGAGCGTGTCTCCACCAACCTCTTCGAGCCGGTAGGTGACGCGGAGCGCGGGCTTGTCCAGCTCCACGAGGCGGCGGAGGTCGATCGGCGTTCCGATCAGGACGAGGTCGGCGTCCGACCGGGCAATCGTCTCGCGCAGATCCTCCAATTGCCTGCGTCCGTATCCCATCGCCGGGAGCAGTTCCCCGATGTTCGGGTACTCGGCGAACGTCGCGGCGATCGAGCCGACGGCGAACGGACGGGGATCGACGAGGGCGGCGGCCCCATTCGCCTTCGCCGCGAGCACCGCGGCGCCGTAGGTCATCTCGCCGTGCGTGAGCGTCGGCCCGTCCTCGATCGCGAGCACCCGCTTGCCCTCGATCTGGCTGCCGTCCCCCTCGACCTCGAAGGGCGAGGCCGCCATCACGACCTGCGCGCCCGGGTTGAGCGCGTGGATCGACGCGAGCACGGCCTCGATGCCTTCCGGCGGCGCGGTGTCGACCTTGTTCACAACGCAGACGTCGGCCATGCGGAGGTTCGTCTCGCCGGGGTGGTAGCGAAGCTCGTGGCCCGCGCGGTGCGGATCGACTACGACGATGTGCAGGTTCGGGCGGACGAACGGCGTGTCGTTGTTGCCGCCGTCCCACAGGATCACGTCAGCTTCCTCCTCGGCCGCGGCGAGGATCGCGGCGTAGTCGACGCCTGCGAAGACGAGGTTCCCCTCGGCCAGGTGCGGCTCGTACTCCTCGCGCTCCTCGATCGTGCAGTCGGCGGCGTCGAGGTCCTCGTAGCGCGCGAAGCGCTGCACGACCTGCTTGGACAGATCTCCATACGGCATCGGATGGCGCAGCACGGCGACGCGCATCCCGGAATCGCGCAGTAGCTTCGCCACGTAGCGGGTCGTCTGGCTCTTCCCGGAGCCCGTGCGGACGGCGCAGACGGCGACCGTGGGCTTCGTCGGGACGAGCTCGGTCTCCTGCGGCGACAGCAGCCGGAACGCCGCGCCTGCCGCGAGCACGCGCGAGGCGATGTGCATGACGTGCTCGTGCGTGACGTCCGAGTACGCGAAGACGACCTCGTCGACCTCGTGCTCCCCGATGATCTCCTCGAGCTCAGCCTCGGGCCGGATCGGGATCCCGTCCGGGTAGAGGGCACCGGCGAGCTCGGGCGGGTAGACGCGCCCGGCGATGTCCGGGATCTGTGTTGCCGTGAAGGCGACGACCTGGTGCTCTGCGCGGTCGCGGTAAAGGAGGTTGAAGTCGTGGAAGTCGCGTCCTGCGGCCCCCGCGATCACGACTCGCACCATGCATAAATTATATGCACCTGGAGAGGACGGAGTTGGCGGCCGCGACCACTAGGGGCGAGGGGGAGCTGTTCGGCCTGCTCGGCCCGAACGGGGCGGGCAAGACGACGACGATCAAGATGCTGATCACGCTGCTCGTCCCCACGGCGGGCACTGCGCGCGTGCTCGGCTACGACGTGGCCAAGGACGCACGCGAGGTGCGCAAGCGCGTCGGGTATGTCTTCGGCGGTGAGCGTGGCCTCTATGAGCGCCTGTCGGCGCTCGACAACCTGCGCTACTTCGCTGAGCTGTACGGCGTGCCCGGCCGAGAGCAGAAGCGCCGGATCGAGGAGCTGTTCGACCTCGTCGGCCTCTCCGGCCGCGAGAAGGAACGAGTGGAGGGCTACTCGCGCGGGATGCGCCAGCGCCTGCACGTCGCCCGCGGTCTCCTCCACGACCCGCGCGTCCTCTTCCTCGACGAACCGACGCTCGGCCTCGACCCCGTCGGCGCGCGTGAGCTGCGCGCGTTGATCGCCTCGCTCACGCAGGCGGGTAAGACGGTCCTGCTGACCACGCACTACATGTTCGAAGCGGACAGTCTCTGCGACCGCATCGCCGTGATCGCGAGAGGGAAGATCGTGGCGGAGGGAACGCCCGGCGAGCTCAAGCGCGCGGTGGCCGACCTGACGGTGATCGAGATCGAGGCCTTCGGCGTCGCCCCCGAGGTCGTGGAGCGGATCCGCGGCGTGTCCGGCGTCACCAGCGTCGCGATCGAGGAGCGCGAGCAGGCTCAGGTCCTGCACGTCTCCTCGCCGCAGGGCGCCGAGCTGACCCACGAGCTGTTGCGCCATCTCGACGGGACGAAGACGGGCCGCGTCGCCGCCCGCGAGCCGACGCTCGAGGATGCCTACGTCGCCCTCGTTACAGAAGAGGCCGAGTGAGCACACTTCGTCTGCTCCTCGTCGGCTGGCTCTTCCACGTCAAGAGCCTGACCATGTCCGGCTTCTTCCTGCTCACCTCGGCGGTGCAGCCGGTGATCTTCGCGACGATGGCGTTCCTGATGTTCCGCGCCGGCTCGCGGGAGGGGACGCTGCTGTACGTCTCGCTCGGCTCGGGGTTGATGGGGATCTGGTCGTCGACATTGTTCGGGTCCGGCGGCGCGATCCAGTGGCAGCGCTGGCAGGGCACGCTCGAGGTTGCGATCGCGGCACCGACTCCGTTCGTCCTGGTTCTGATCCCGATGACGCTCGCCACCGCCACGATCGGGCTCTACTCGATGTGCGCCACTCTGCTCTGGGGCAAAGTCTTCTTCCACGTCCCGTTCCACATCGTGCACCCAGGCCTGTTCGCTCTCGCGATCCCGGCGACGATCCTCGGCCTCGGGATGCTCGGGCTCGTGCTCGCCTCGACGTTCGTCCTCTACCGGAACGCGAACGCGATGTCGAACCTGCTCGAGTATCCCGTCTGGCTGGTCACGGGACTTCTGACCTCCATCTCTCTGCTTCCCGGCTGGGTGCACCCGATCAGCTGGGTGCTGGCGCCGACGTGGGGGGTCCGAGCGGTGCGCGAAGCGGCGATCGGCGGTCATCCGCTTCAAGCGATCGGGATGTGCGTCGCGCTCGC
>WNGB01008221.1_pt1 | contig 22056 bp, 18 predicted proteins | sample 5400681 | NCBI WGS metagenome assembly WNGB01 (sample SAMN13153367, study PRJNA577476) | soil metagenome | isolation source: 115 cm soil or saprolite under grassland replicate 2 | place: USA:California | collected 2016-06-15
TATGGCCGGCGGCTGCGGGTGGAGCACTGGGACACCGCCCTGCATTCGCCCGACGTGGCGGCGGCCAATGCGCTCGGCGCCGAGCGGGACTACGACCCGGTGCCGTACTTCTGGTCCGAGCAATTCGGCCGGATGCTCCAGTACGTGGGCCACCATGAACGCGAGGACCGCCTCATCTGGCGCGGGGATCCAGCCGCGGAGCGCTGGGCGGCGTGCTGGGTGTCAGGGACGGCGGGCACGGACCGGCTGGTCGCCGTGCTCTCCGTGGGGCGGCCCCGGGACATGCTGCAGGGCCGCCGGCTGATGGAAGCGGGACACGGCGTGGACACGGCGCGGCTGGCCGACCCCGACGTGCCCGTGCGGGACGCGGCGGTAGCCTGAGCCGGGCCTGGACCCGGGCTGAGCTGGGCCTGGACCCGGCCTGGACCCGGGCTGAGCTGGGCCTGGACCCGGCCTGGAACCGGGGCTGGAACCGGGCCTGAACCGGGCCGGAGCGGGCGGGCTGGCCCGCACCGGCCCGCAAAGAGAACAGACGAGACTGGCGTGTCCGGGTTTGACCCGGGCCGCCGCGTGGGAAATTCGGAAACGTGGCACAGATTGACCCCCCGGCCGACGCGCTCGTCGGCGACTGGCTCACTCTCCCTGAAGCGGCTGACCGGCTCGGCATCCCGCCGGGCAGGCTCAAGCAGCTCTTCCGTGACCGCAAGCTGCTGGCTGTCCAGCGGCCTGACGGCACGATGGCAGTCCCGGCCGCCTTCTTCGACGGGGGCTCCATCATCAAGGGGCTGCACGGGACCCTGACCGTGCTGCTCGACTGCGGGTTCGACGACGGCGAGGCGCTGCGCTGGCTGTTCACGGCCGACGACACGCTTCCCGGGACGCCGATCCAGGCGATGACGGAGCGCCGCGGCACCGAGGTGAACCGGCGGGCGCAGGCCCTCGCGTTCTGAAGACGCGGGCTCGCGCTGCGCCCCTGACCCGGCCTGGCCACCGGTGGCCCGGCTTCCTAGAGGGTGCGGTCCGTCCCGGTGACGACGCCGGGCCATCCTCACCCGCCGGTGAGGTCCTGCGGCACCCTCTGGCAGGCCGCAGCCTCCGCGGCGGCACGACGATCGGCTCGGCAGGCCTTAGCCTGGGGGCATGCCATCCGGGGTCCTGCACCGTGCGCCCGCCATCCGTGATCTGCTGGCCTCGGGCGGTGAGTCCTTTTCGTTCGAGTTCATGCCGCCCAAGACGGCGGACGCGGAGCGGCGGCTGTGGCGGGCGGTCCGGGAACTGGAGCCGCTGCGTCCCACCTTCGTGTCGGTCACCTACGGCGCGGGGGGCTCGACGCGGGACCGGACCGTCCGGATGACCGGCCGGATCGCCGCGGAGACGACGCTCACCCCGGTAGGGCACTTCACCGCGGTGGACCACTCCGTGGCCGAACTGCGGCGGGTGATCGGCTCGTACGCGGCGGTCGGCGTGCGCAACGTGCTCGCGCTGCGGGGCGACCCTGCGGGGGACCCCAACGCCGAGTGGGTCGCGCATCCGGAGGGGCTGGAGTATGCGGCGGACCTGGTCCGGCTGGTCAAGGCCTCAGGTGACTTCTGCGTGGGCGTCGGCGCGTTCCCCGAAGGGCATCCGCGTTCTCCTGATCTCGACTCGGATACCGAGTACTTCGTGCGCAAGTGCCGGGCGGGCGCCGATTTCGCGATTACCCAGATGTTCTTCTATGTCGAGGATTACCTGCGGCTGCGGGACCGGGTGGCGGCCGCCGGGTGCGAGGTGCCGATCATCGCCGGGATCATGCCGATCACCAGCCTGCGCACCCTGGAACGGATCGTGGTGCTGTCCGGGGCGCGGTTCCCCGGCGCACTGGGAGAGCAGGTACGGGCGGCCTCCGACGACAGCGCGGCGGTGCGGGAGATCGGTGTGCGGTACGCCGCGGTCATGTGCGAGCGCCTGCTGGCCGAGGGAGCCCCGGGGCTGCACTTCTACACGCTCAACGGGTCCCGGGCGACCCGCGAGATCTACGAGCGCCTCGGGCTGGCCGCCCGGATCGCCGGCGGCAGCACGGCTGCTGCCCCGGCCCGGCTGGCCGCGGGAAGCTGACCCCCGGGTCCGGCCGGCTCAGCCGCCGGGTCCCGGTACCCGGCGCGGGACCAGCGGGAGCACCGCGCCCATCACCGCGTACGGCGGGTCGGTGCCCGGGAAGCGGTAACCGGTCAGCAGGTCACTGAAGCCCAGCGCCCGGTACAGACGGCGGGCCCGGCTGTCGGTGTCCTGCGTGGACAGCAGCGCCGTCCGTTCCAGCCGGGGATGAATCAGGGCGGGCACCATGGCCCGGCCGACCCCGCGGCCCTGGTAGCCGGGATGCACATGCACCTCGGCCACCTCGAACGAGTCGCCCAGCCAGGTCTGCGCCAGCTCACGGCCGCCTGCCGAGGCCAGCGCGCTGCGCACCAGGTCGTGCCACCACTGGCCGCTGGTGCCGTGGAAGCCGTACGCGAAGCCGATGACGGTCAGCCGGCTGGCGTCCGTCTGCGTCCGCAGCTCCGGGGGCGCGTTCGCGGACCCGTCCGGCAGGGTCCTGACCACGCACCGGAACGAGGGGAACCCCGCGTGCCGTTCCATGATCGCCCGGCGCCCCGGCAGCTGGTGCTGCGGCGGCTGCATGGCGGCCGCGTAGATGTTGGTCAGGACGCCCAGTTCCGCGAGGAAGCGTGCCTTGCCGAATTCCAGCAGCTCAGGGCCAGCGCGCACCCGCGCAAGCGTACGCGAGGGCGGCCGCCCGGACACGCGCCGGACCCGGCCGCAGCAGCCCGGACACGCCGCGGGCGCCGAGGCCGGCGCCGTCCGGGACGGCCGCAGCGTTTTGTCGGACCCGCCGGGTACTTTCGAACTCAGGTACAACTAGCTGGACATCTAAGCGAACCTATGTTCGAATAACTAGCGGGACCGCCGGGACGTCCCCCCTCATCCTGGGCGGCCGGGCCGGGGTCGGGCGGCGTGGGAATCACCCGCCTGATCCTGGCTCCGCGACGGAAGGAAGGCCATGAGTACGGTCATGTCAGTACGACCAGGCCAGCCACGCTGCCGTATAGCGCCTGCGGCGCTGACCCTCATCGAATCGGCCCGTCACGGGCTGGCTGACGCGGGGGGTGAAGCCAGCCCGGGCACGCGGTACGTGGGCGCGCACCTTGCGGCGCTGCGCGCGGCCGCCGCCATCGTGGCGGTGAAGATGGGCCCGGGGCAGAGCCCCCGGCGGAAGGCTCCCCATAGCGTCTGGGAGCTCCTGCCCCGCGTTGAGCCCGCCCTGTCGGAATGGGCTGCGTTCTTCGCCGCCGGAGCGGGCAAGCGGGCCGCCGCTGAGGCGGGGCTGGTTCGCGCGGTGTCCGCGCGGGAGGCGGATGATCTGCTCAGGGACGCTGAGACGTTCCTGAACCTGGCCGAGGAAGCGCTGGGGTTGCCGGGCCAGTCGGCTCTGCCGCTCCGGCCGGCGGGGTAGGGGCCTGGATCCCCGGCGGCGCGTTCAGCGGGGAACGCCCGAGCAGCGGCGGCGCGTTCAGCGGGGACCGCCCGAGCTCCGGCGGCGCCCGGTCAGCGGGGACCGCCCGAGCAGCGGCGGGGCCCGGTCCGGAGGCGCCCTCGTCCGGGGACGACAGCGGCCTGCCGGCCAAAGGCCGGCAGGCCGCCTGAGAGGGGGCCGCCCTGGGTCAGAAAGCCTCGACTGCGCCTCGAGCCTCAGAGTCCAGGACACCCCAGCCGATTAGCTCTTCGGTGAGGTCAATCGGCGACTTGTCGTAGATGACCGCCAGTGACCGCAGGTCCTCCTGGCGGATCGACAGCACCCGGCCGTTGTAGTCGCCGCGCTGGCTCTGGATCGTCGCAACGTAGCGGGCCAGCGGGCCGGCCTTGTCCTTGGGGAGCTGGGCCATCCGCTCCAGGTCGATGACAAGCTTGGGCGATGGCGCCAGCGGAGCGGGGGTCGAGTCACCGGGCAGCAGCTCCGAGACCGGAACACCGTAGAACTCCGCGAGCTCGGCCAGCTTCTGCACGGTCACCGAGCGGTCGCCGCGCTCGTACGAGCCCACGACCACCGCCTTCCAGCGGCCGCGCGACTTTTCCTCCACTCCGTGCAGCGAGAGTCCCTGCTGAGTTCGGATGGCACGCAGTCGCGCGCCGAGAGTCTTGGCGTATTCAGATGGCATGTCGTCGGCCCCCCGGCCAGTTGTCGCTTTCAGTAACGGTTACGGACAGTGACGGTAGGCCGCAAGCGCGACCAGGTCAAGCCGAATAGCAAAAAGCGGGTCAACTTACGCGTCTTGTCACCCGCGCCCGGGGCTGTGGCGACAACCCGGGCGAGTGGACACGATTCCCGAAAAGCCCGCTGCGGCAGGCCTCCTCGCTGCTCTGGCGACCGCACCTGGCGGGCTTCGCGAGTCTCGCTGATCGTGTCGTCTCAGTGTGACACGAATCACTCATCGTCACCCAATCCACGCCGGAGCCGGTCCGCACTTTCCGTCCGGCAGCCACCCTGCCGTTCCGGTCCGCTGGCCGCCTGCCGGAACGCCCGGGGCATCCGCCGGGCCCAGGTCCTGGCCAGCCGGCGCCTTCCCGGCGGTGTCCGGCGCGCCGGGGGCCTCACGCCGTGGCGCCCCACGTCAGGGCCCTCTTCCTGGTACGGTGGGCGGGACAGATCGTCCTTTAAGACCCGTCCAGTGAGGCGGGAAAGGAGGTCCGTGGCATGCATGCACTGCATCCTGCCCGGGATCAGGCCGGCGGGGCGGGCAGCGGCCCAGCCAGACCCGGCCCGGCCGACCCTAAGACAGTCCTGGAGCCCGCCGAGATCGGGCGGGCGCTCACCCGGATCGCGCACGAGATCCTGGAACGTACCAATGGCGCCGCCGACGTGGTGCTGCTGGGCATCCCGACCCGCGGCGTCCCGCTGGCGCGGCGCCTGGCCGACCGCATCGAGCAGGTCGAGGGACGCCCGGTGCCCACCGGGTCACTCGACATCACGATGTACCGGGACGATCTCCGGTTCCGCCCGGCCCGGGCGCTCGGCCCCACCGAGGTGCCCCCCGAGGGCATCGACGGGTCCATCGTCGTCATCGTCGATGACGTCCTGTACTCCGGCCGGACCGTGCGCGCCGCCCTGGACGCGCTCAACGACCTGGGCCGGCCCCGCGCGGTGCAGCTGGCCGTCCTGATCGACCGCGGCCACCGCGAGCTGCCGGTGCGGCCGGACTATGTCGGCAAGAACCTTCCCACCTCCACGCAGGAGGTCGTGCGGGTGCTGCTGACCGAGGTGGACGGCCAGGACGCAGTGCTCATCGGGCGCGCTGCCAGCACAGAGCAACGGAGCGGCACGTGAACCGTCACCTGATCTCGGCGGCCGACCTGAGCCGCGACGATGCCCTGCTCATCCTGGACACGGCCGATGAGCTGGCCCGGATGGCCGACCGCCCGATCAAGAAGCTGCCCACGCTGCGCGGGCGCACGGTGGTCAATCTCTTCTTCGAGGATTCCACCCGGACCAGGATCTCGTTCGAGGCCGCCGCCAAGCGGCTGTCCGCCGACGTGATCAACTTCTCGGCCAAGGGGTCCAGCGTGGCCAAGGGCGAGAGCCTCAAGGACACCGCGCTCACGCTGGAGGCCATGGGCGCCGACGCGGTCGTGATCCGGCACAGTGCCTCGGGCGCGCCGCACCGGCTCGCGGGCTGGGTGCGCGGCACCGTGGTCAACGCCGGCGACGGCGCGCACGAGCACCCCACCCAGGCCCTGCTGGACGCGTTCACCATCCGGCGCAAGTTCGGCCGTCCCGGCGGCGAGGCCCTGGACGGGCTGCGGGTCACGATCGTGGGCGACGTGCTGCACAGCCGGGTCGCGCGGTCCAACGTGCTGCTGCTGAACACGCTGGGCGCCGAGGTCACTCTCGTGGCCCCGCCCACGCTGCTGCCGGTGGCGGTCGGCACGTGGCCCTGCTCCGTCGGCTACGACCTCGACGCCGTGGTGCCCAAGAGCGACGTGGTGATGATGCTGCGGGTGCAGCAGGAACGGATGAAGGCCGCCTACTTCCCCAGCGTGCGGGAGTACAGCCGCCGCTACGGGCTGGACGCCACCCGGATGACGCAGCTGCCCGAGCACGCCATCGTGATGCACCCGGGCCCGATGAACCGCGGGGTCGAGATCGCCGCCGAGGTCGCGGACTCAGCCCGGTCCACGATCGTGGAGCAGGTGGCTAACGGCGTGAGCGTGCGCATGGCCGTCTTGTACCTGCTGCTCGGCGGAGCGGAGGCCCAGTCATGAGCACGGGCATGAGCACGGGCACGAGCACCAGCCCGGGAACCTGGCTGATCAAGGGCGCGCGGCCGCTCGGCGGCGGGCCCGCCGACATCCTGATCCGTGACGGCGTGATCGACAGCATCGGTGACGGCGCCGCCCCGGCGGGCACCCAGGTCCTGGACGCCGCGGGCCTCATCGCCCTGCCGGGCCTGGTGGACCTGCACACCCACCTGCGCGAGCCGGGCCGCGAGGACGCGGAGACCGTGGAGTCCGGGACCCGGGCCGCGGCGCTGGGCGGATTCACGGCCGTGCATGCGATGGCCAACACCGACCCGGTGGCCGACACGGCGGGCGTGGTGGAGCAGATCTGGCGGCTCGGGCGGCAGGCCGGGCACTGCGACGTCCACCCGGTCGGGGCGGTGACCGTGGGCCTGGCCGGCACGCGGCTGGCCGAGCTCGGCGCGATGGCCGACTCCGCGGCGCGGGTCCGGGTGTTCTCCGACGACGGGCGGTGCGTGTCCGACGCCGTCCTGATGCGGCGCGCGCTGGAGTACGTGAAGGCGTTCGACGGGGTCATCGCGCAGCACGCGCAGGAACCCCGCCTCACCGACGGCGCCCAGCTCAACGAGGGGGAGATGTCCGGGCGGCTCGGGCTGACCGGCTGGCCGGCGGTGGCCGAGGAGGCCGTCATCGCCCGGGACTGCCTGCTCACCGCCCATGTCGGCTCGGCCCTGCACGTCTGCCACGTGTCCACGGCCGGATCGGTGGAGATCATCCGCTGGGCGAAGGGCAAAGGCTGGCGGGTCACCGCCGAGGTCACCCCGCACCACCTGCTGCTGACCGATTCCCTGGCGGCCGGCTACGACCCGGTCTACAAGGTCAACCCGCCGCTGCGCACCGCGGCGGACGTGGCGGCGCTGCGCGAGGGGCTGGCCGACGGCACCATCGACTGCGTCGCCACCGATCATGCGCCGCGGGCTGGAAACCGCGCTGCGCGTGGTTCAGGAAGCCATGGTCGACACGGGCCTGCTCGACTGGGCGGGGGTGGCCGACCGGATGTCCCGCCGGCCGGCCCGCATCGGCCGGCTGCCCGGGCCGGAGGGCGCGCTGGCGGCGGGGCTGCCGGCCAGCCTGACGCTCTACGACGCCTCGGCGCGCGACACGGTGGACCCGCGTGCGCACGCTTCCCGCAGCCGCAACAGCCCGTTCGCGGGGATGGAGCTGCCGGGCCGGGTGGTGGCCACGTTCCTGCGCGGCACGCCGACCGTCCTCGACGGGAAGCTGGCCTGATGGCGGCGAACGGGGCGGGCGCCCCGGCGGTCCTGGTCCTGGAGGACGGCACCGCGTTCCGCGGGACCACGTTCGGCGCGGACGGCGAGACGTTCGGCGAGATGGTCTTCAACACCGGCATGACCGGCTACCAGGAGACGCTGACGGACCCGTCCTACGCCCGCCAGATCGTGGCGATGACGGCGCCGCACATCGGCAACACCGGGATCAACGACGAGGACCCCGAGTCGCGCCGGATCTGGGTCAGCGGGTACGTGGTCCGCGAGCCGGCCCGGCTGGCCTCCAGCTGGCGGTCACGGCGGAGCCTGGACGACGAGCTGCGCGCCCAGGCCATCACCGGCATCGCGATCACCGGCACCCGGGCCCTGACCAGGCACCTGCGCGAACGGGGGGCGATGCGGGCCGGGATCGCCACCGGCACCGCCGACTCCGGCACGCTCCGCGAGCGGGTCCTGGCCAGCCCGCAGATGACCGGCGCGGACCTGGCGCGCGAGGTGTCCACGCAGGCCCCCTACACAGTGTCCCCGCCGGACGGCATGGCCGTCCGCTACCGGGTCGCGGCCGTGGACCTGGGCATCAAGACCGCCACGCCGCTGGCCATGGCCCGGCGCGGCTGCCAGGTCACGGTCCTCCCGGCCGCCAGTACCACCGGGGACATCCTGGCCTGCGGTCCTGACGGCGTTTTTTTCTCAAACGGCCCGGGCGACCCGGCTGCGGCCGGCTACGCGGTGGACGCGGTGCGGGGGGTGCTCGCCCGCGGCGTGCCGGTGTTCGGTATCTGCCTGGGCAGCCAGGTCCTGGGCCGGGCGCTCGGCCTGGGCACCTACAAGCTCCGCTTCGGCCACCGCGGGGTGAACCAGCCGGTCAAGGACCTGGACTCCGGGCAGGTGCAGATCACCAGCCACAATCACGGCTTCGCGGTCGCCATGCCGGACGGCGCCATGCCGGACGGCGCCATGCCGGACGGCGCCGGGCCCGGCAAACCCGGCCCGGGCGCCACGTTCGGCACCGACTTCGGCCCGGCCCGGATCACCCACATCAACCTCAACGACGGCGTGGTCGAGGGCCTGCGGCTGCTGGAGGCGCCGGCGTTCAGCGTCCAGTACCACCCCGAGGCCGCGCCGGGCCCGCATGATGCGGCCGGACTGTTTGAGAAATTCTGTGACCTGATGGACGGGGCCGGGGGAGGCGGGCATGCCCAGGCGTGAGGACCTGCGGTCGGTGCTCGTCATCGGGTCCGGGCCGATCGTGATCGGGCAGGCGTGCGAGTTCGACTACTCCGGCACCCAGGCCTGCCGGGTCCTGAGCCAGGAGGGCATCCGGGTCAGCCTGGTGAACTCCAACCCGGCCACGATCATGACCGACCCGGAGTTCGCCGACGCCACCTACGTGGAGCCGATCACCCGGGACGTGCTGGAGAAGGTGATCGCCAAGGAACGGCCCGACGCGGTCCTGCCCACCCTCGGCGGCCAGACCGCGCTGAACGCGGCCGTCGAGCTGCACGAGGCGGGCATCCTGGCCAGGTACGGCGTCGAGCTCATCGGCGCCGGCATCGAGACCATCAAGGCCGGCGAGGACCGGAAGCGGTTCAAGGACATCGTCACCGGGCTCGGCAGCGAGGTGCCGCGCAGCCACATCTGCCACACCATGGGCGAATGCCTGGCCGCCGCGGCCGGCCTCGGCTACCCGCTGGTCATCCGGCCGTCGTTCACGCTGGGCGGATCCGGCTCCGGCATCGCGCGCTCCGAGCCGGAGCTGCGCCGGCTGGCCGGGGCCGGGCTGGACGCCAGCCCGGTGACCGAGGTGCTGCTGGAGGAGTCCATCCTCGGCTGGAAGGAGTTCGAGCTCGAGCTGATGCGCGACCGCCACGACAACGTGGTGGTGGTCTGCTCGATCGAGAACGTCGACCCCATGGGCGTGCACACCGGGGACTCGGTGACGGTGGCCCCGGCCATGACCCTGACCGACCGCGAGTACCAGCACATGCGCGACGTGGCCATCGCGGTGGTCCGCGCGGTGGGGGTGGACACCGGGGGCTGCAACATCCAGTTCGCGGTGCACCCGCGGACCGGCCGGATGGTCGTGATCGAGATGAACCCGCGGGTGTCCCGGTCCTCGGCGCTGGCGTCCAAGGCCACCGGCTTCCCGATCGCCAAGATCGCCGCCCGGCTGGCCATCGGCTACACGCTGGACGAGATCCGCAACGACATCACCGGCGAGACCCCGGCCAGCTTCGAGCCCGCGCTGGACTACGTGGTGGTCAAGGTGCCGCGGTTCGCGTTCGAGAAGTTCCCCGGCGCGGACCCGGAGCTGACCACCCACATGAAGTCGGTCGGCGAGGCGATGGCCATCGGCCGGAGCTTCCCGGAGGCGCTGCAGAAGGCGCTCCGCTCGCTGGAGAACCGGGCCGCCCCGTTCAGCTGGGCGGATCCGCCCGGCGACCGTGATGAGCTGCTCGCGCGCTGCGCCGTCCCGCACGATGGCCGGATGTCCACCGTCCACCAGGCGCTGCGGGCCGGGGCGACCGTGGACGGCGTGGCCGGGGCCACCGGGATCGATCCCTGGTTCGTGGACCAGATCCAGGGCATCCAGGAGCTCGCCGCGCGGCTGGCCGGCCCGCCCGCGCCCAGCCGGCCGGGCCCCGAGCTGGACACCGACGCGCTGCGGGCGGCGAAGCGGGCCGGGTTCTCCGACGCCCAGATCGGGCAGCTCAAGGGCCTGCCGGAGGACCAGGTGCGGCTGCTGCGGCAGGCGTTCGGGATCCGTCCCGTGTACCACATGGTGGACACCTGCGCCGCGGAGTTCGCCGCCCGCACGCCGTACCTGTACTCCACCTACGACGAGCAGACCGAGGTCCCGCCCGGCGGGACCCCCAAGGTGATCATCCTGGGCAGCGGGCCGAACCGGATCGGCCAGGGCATCGAGTTCGACTACGCCTGCGTGCACGCGTCGTTCGCGCTGTCGGCGGCGGGCTACGAGACCGTGATGGTCAACTGCAACCCGGAGACCGTGTCCACCGACTACGACACGTCCGGGCGGCTGTACTTCGAGCCGCTCACGCTGGAAGACGTGCTCGAGGTGGTGCACGCCGAGGAGCAGAGCGGGCCGGTGGCCGGGGTGATCGTGCAGCTCGGCGGCCAGACACCGCTCGGCCTGTCCCGCGCCCTCGCTGCCGAGGGCGTGCCGGTCGTGGGGACCAGCCCGGAGGCGATCCACCTGGCCGAGGACCGCGGCGAGTTCGGGGCGGTGCTGGAGGCCGCCGGGCTGCCCGCCCCCCGGTCCGGCACCGCGCTGTCCTACGACGAGGCCAAGGTGGTCGCGGACGAGATCGGCTACCCGGTGCTGGTCCGGCCCTCCTACGTGCTCGGCGGGCGGGGGATGGAGATCGTCTACGACGACGCCACCCTGGAGGACTATGTCGGCCGGGCGGCGGCGGCCAGCCCGGGGCACCCGGTCCTCATCGACCGGTTCCTCGACGACGCGATCGAGATCGACGTGGACGCGCTGTATGACGGGGAGGAACTGTTCCTCGGCGGCGTGATGGAGCACATCGAGGAGGCCGGCATCCACTCCGGCGACTCGGCCTGCGCGCTGCCGCCGATCACCCTGGGCCGCGCGGACATCGCCCGCATCCGCGAATCGACCGAGGCCATCGCGCGCGGCGTGGGGGTGCGCGGGCTGCTCAACGTGCAGTACGCGATGGCGGCCGGGGTGCTGCACGTGCTGGAGGCCAATCCCCGGGCCTCACGGACCGTCCCGTTCGTGTCCAAGGCCACGGCCACGCCGCTGGCCAAGGCGGCGGCCCGGATCATGATGGGCGCGACCATCGCCGGCCTGCGGGCCGAGGGCCTCCTGCCCGCCGTCGGCGACGGCGGCACGCTGCCGCTGGACGCGCCGATCGCGGTCAAGGAGGCGGTCCTGCCGTTCGGCCGGTTCCGTGACACGAGCGGGCAGGGCGTGGACACCGTCCTCAGCCCTGAGATGCGCTCTACGGGCGAGGTGATGGGGATCGACGCCGCGTTCGGCACCGCCTACGCCAAGTCCCAGGCGGCCGTCTACGGGCCGCTGCCGGTCAAGGGACGGGTGTTCGTGTCGGTCGCCAACCGGGACAAGCGGTCCATGGTGTTCCCGGTCAAGCGCCTGGCCGACCTGGGCTTCGAGATCTGGGCGACCGAGGGAACCGGCGAGGTGCTGCGGCGCAACGGTGTTCGTGCCACGATCGTGCGGAAGCACAGCGACGGCCCCGGCCCGGACGGCGAGCCCGATATCGTGGCCAGGATCCTCGCCGGCCACGTGGATCTCATCGTGAACACGCCGTTCGGCAGCCCCGGGCAGTCGGGCCCCCGGCTCGACGGCTACGAGATACGGACCGCCGCGGTGCGGCGCGGGGTGCCCTGTGTCACCACGGTCCAGGGACTCGGCGCCGCGGTGCAGGGCATCGAGGCCATCCAGCGCGGCGAGGTGGGGGTGCGGTCATTGCAGGATTACGCGCTGCTAGTCCGGGGGGGCAACCCCCCGGTCCCCCCGGGAGCGTCGGCTCCGGGGGAACACCCCTCCGGGGCGCCCCCCGTCGCCGGCGCTGGCAACCCCCCGGTCCCCCCGGTCCCCCCGGGAGCGCCGGCTGGCGCGGCGCCATGACCGCCGCCGAGGGCGAGCAGGACGCCGTCCAGGTCCAGGTCCGCGGCACCGTGCTGACCGTCCGGAAGGTGGATGCCTACTACGCGATGACCGTGGTCGCCCCCGGCATCGCGGCCAGGTTCCGGGCTGGCCAGTTCGTCGCGGTCGCGGTCGGCGGCCCGGACACGTCCATGCTGCTGCGCCGCGCGTTCTCGATCCATGATGTGCGGCCGGACCACGGCGGGACGGTGGAGTTCGTGTTCGCCGCTAAGGGGCCGGGTACCCGGTGGCTGGCCGAGCGCCGCACGCGAGACGTCATCGACCTGACCGGGCCGCTCGGCCGGCCCTTCCCGGTGCCCCGGGACCCGGTGAGCTGCCTGCTGGTTGGCGGCGGCTACGGGAGCGCACCGCTGTTCCCGCTGGCCGACCGGCTGCGCAGCCGTGACTGCCAGGTGGACTTCCTGCTCGGCGCGGCCAGCGCGGACCGGGTGTTCGGCGCGCTCACCGCGCGCCGGACCGGCCGGACCGCCACGGTCACCACCGAGGACGGATCGATGGGAGTCCGCGGGCTCGTCACCGACCGGCTCACCCAGGTCATCCACGAGGCCCGCACCGACGTGATCTACGCCTGCGGCCCGATGGGTATGCTGCGGCAGGTCACGGCCCTGGCCGGCCGCTACGACATCCCGGTGCTGACGCTGGTGGAAGAGTCGATGGCCTGCGGCATCGGGGTATGCATGACCTGCGTCCTCCCGGTCATCGGGGACGACGGCGTGACCCGGATGGTCCGGTCCTGCGTGGGCGGCCCGGTGTTCCGCGGCGACATGGTCCGCTGGGACGACATCGGCACCATCCCGTTCGACGCGCTGGGCGCGCCGGGCTGGAACCCGAGGCAGCACGCGGGGAGCAGCGGCGCCACGGCCCGGGAGGCCGGGGCCGCCCCGCCCCACGGGCCGCCACGGGCCGGATCCCCGCCAGGCGGGGCGAACGGGTCCAACGGGGCGGCCGGGACCTCCCGCGCGGCGGGATCGGGCCGGGGCGCCCGCCCGGACCCGGTGCGGAGGGAGCAGCATGGCGGTTGACCTGCGGACCAGGCTCGGCCACGTCGAGCTGCCGAACCCGATCCTGACCGCCTCGGGGTGCGCGGGGGCCGGCCGGGAGCTGGCCCAGTTCTTCGACGTGGCCAAGATCGGCGCGGTCGTCACCAAGTCCGTGATGGTCGCGCCCCGGGCGGGCAGGCCGACGCCCAGGATGGCGGAGACGCCGAGCGGGATGCTGAACTCGATCGGCCTGCAGGGGCCCGGGATCGATGCCTTCCTCCAGCGCGACCTGCCCTGGCTGCTGTCGCGGGGCGCGCGGGCCGTGGTGTCCATCGCCGGCGGCAGCGTGGACGAGTACGCGGAGCTCGCGGCCCGGCTATCCGACGCGGCAGGAGTCACTGCCATAGAGGTGAATATTTCCTGTCCGAACGTAGAGGACAGGGGCCAGGTCTTCGCCTGCGATCCGGGTGCCTCCGCCTCGGTCATCGAGGCGGTCCGGGCGCGGGCCCGCTACGACATCCCGGTGTTCGCGAAGCTGTCCGCGGATGTCACGGACATCGTCGCGATCGCCCGGGCGTGCGTCGGCGCGGGCGCGGACGGGCTGTCGCTGATCAACACCCTGCTCGGGATGGTGATCGACACCGAGACCATGCGGCCCGTGCTGGCCGGCGTGACCGGGGGGCTGTCCGGGCCCGCCATCCGGCCGGTGGCGGTGCGCTGCATCTGGCAGGTCCGCAAGGCTCTCCCGGACGTTCCCATCATCGGCATGGGCGGCGTGAAGACCGGGCGGGACGCGCTGGAGCTCATCCTGGCCGGGGCGTCGATGGTGAGCGTCGGCACCACGATCTTCCACGATCCGTCGGCCTGCGTCCGTATCCTGCGCGAGCTCGACGAGGAACTCGGCCAGCGCGGCATCGAGCGGCTCAGCGAGGTGATCGGCCTCGCGCACGAACCGCGCGGCACGCCAGCCCGCCGGCTGACCGGGACCGTTCTGTAGAGCAGGCGGGGCCCCTGCGCGCCCGTCATCACCCGCACCCGAGGAGGAGAGTTGAGCCAGCCAGCGCCGATCGCCGTGGCGCTTGACGCGCCGGACCTGGAGACCGCTGCTCGCTGGGCCGGCCTGGTAACGCCGCACGTCAGCACGGTAAAGATCGGTCTCGAGCTCTATCTGCGCTACGGCCCGGGCGTGGTCGCCTCGATCCGCGGCGCCAGCGGCGTGCAGATCTTCCTCGACCTGAAGCTGCACGACATCCCGGCCACCGTGGCGGGCGCGGCGCGGGCCGTGGCCCGGCTGCGCCCGGACATCGTCACCGTGCACGCCTCAGCGGGCCCTGAGGTCATCAGGGCGGCCGTGCAGGCCGCCCCGGATACCGTGATCGCCGGGGTGACCGTGCTCACCTCGCTGGGCTCAGCGGACCTGGAGTCCATCGGCCTGCGGGGCCCGGTGCCGGACGCGGTGCGCCGTCTCGCCGTCCTCGCGGTCGAGGCTGGCGCGCGGGCGCTGGTCTGCTCCCCGCGCGAGGTGGCCGCGGTCCGCGCCGAAGTCGGCCCGGCGATCAAGCTGATCACGCCCGGTGTGCGGCCCGCGGGGGCGGACCGTAACGACCAGGCGCGGGTCGCCACGCCCGAGGAGGCGCTGCGGGAGGGGGCCGACCTTCTGGTCATCGGGCGCCCGATTACCGGCGCAGCCGACCCGGGTGCGGCCGCGTCGGCCATCGCGGCACCGCTGCGGCGGCTCTCGCCCGCGGACTGAGCACCCCGGGCGGGCCGCCGGCCTTCTCGGGACGGTCCGGCGGGCCTCCCGGGACGGTCCGCAGGCCCCCTGCGCCGCACTGGATGATCATGGAAAGTGCGCGCTGATCATGCGATCTGGACGCTGAACGCGGCGGCGGCGCGTTTGGAGTACTCCGCCGCGGGCTGGATGATAGGACCATGGGGATAGCCCGTTTGACTACGTTACGTATTCGGTCTCATGCGGAGAGTAATATCGGCCAATTTATGATGTAACAAACGGGTGTTTGCGTTGCCCTGGCGGGCTGAACTCGCTACTTTCCCTTCCCGTCCGCAGTTTTCGATTCTGAAACCCGAGGTGACCCGGAGTGGCTCTTCCTCCCCTCACTCCCGATCAGCGCGCAGCAGCCCTAGAGAAGGCGGCAAGGGCGCGCAAGGAGCGGGCCGAGGTCAAGGCACGGCTGAAGAAGGCCGAGCTGACCCTGTCCCAAGTCCTGAAGGATGGCCAGACTGATGACATCCTTGGAAAGATGAAAGTCTCGGCCCTGCTCGAGGCCGTGCCGGGCATCGGCAAGGTGCGTGCGCGGCAGATCATGGAGCGGCTCGGCATCGCCGAATCGCGCCGGGTCCGCGGCCTGGGTGCAAACCAGCGCGCCGCGCTGGAAAACGAGTTCGGTGGTGTTATCTGAGGCAGTCTGATCACCCCAGGGGCGGGCGCGGGGGACCGAGGCCAACGGCCGTGACGTCCGCTGATCGCTCATGCGGTACCGCGCTTGTCCGGGGGGGCCGGGTGCCAGCCCGGCTAACCGTTCTTTCCGGCCCTTCCGGGGTCGGCAAGAGCACGGTGGTGGCCGGGCTGCGGAAGGAAGGCCCGGAAATCTGGCTCTCGGTATCGGTGACCACGCGGGCACCGAGGCCCGGTGAAGTGGGCGGCCGGGAGTATCACTTTGTCAGTGATGCCGAGTTCGATCAGATGCTGGCTCGCGGGGATCTGCTCGAATGGGCCACATTCGCCGGGCACCGGTATGGAACGCCGCGCGGCCCGCTGGCGGGGAAACTGGCGGCCGGAGTTCCGGTGCTGCTGGAAATTGATCTTGCCGGCGCGCGGCAGGTACGCCAGGCGGTGCCCGACGCCCTGCTCGTATTCCTCGCCCCGCCTAACTGGGACGAGCTGGTGCGCCGGCTCACCGGCCGCGGCACGGAGCCCCCGGAGGTTATCCAGCGCAGGCTGGAGGCCGCCCGGGTGGAACTGGCGGCCGAGGACGAGTTCGACCTGACGCTCATCAATACGTCGGTCGGGGATGTCTGCCGCCAGCTGGTAGCCTTGGCGGTGGCCTTAGTGGCCCCATGATTCTTCTTTCCCGAACGGAAGGCACATAGTGGCAGGGAATCCCGCCGCGGAGGGCATCACCAACCCGCCCATCGACGATCTGCTCCAAGTCGTAGACAGCAAGTACCGCCTGGTGATCATGGCGGCGAAGCGGGCGCGGCAGATCAACGCCTACTACGCCCAGCTCGGCGAGGGCCTACTGGAGTACGTCGGCCCGCTGGTCGAGACCCGGGTCCAGGAGAAGCCGCTGTCGATCGCACTGCGCGAGATCCGCCAGGGACTGCTCTCCGCCCAGGAGACGGCCGAGCCGACCGGCTGACGACCTCTTAGCGGCCGGGAACGGGGACGGGTAGGACGTGCCGTCGAGCATCGTTCTCGGTGTCGGTGGCGGCATCGCCGCTTACAAGGCCTGCGAGCTGCTCAGGCGGTTCACCGAGGACGGGCACCAGGTCCGGGTGGTTCCGACCGCTGGCGCGCTGCGATTCGTCGGGGAAGCCACCTGGGCGGCCCTGTCCGGGCAGCCCGTCACCACCAGTGTCTGGGACCGCGTGCACGAGGTGCCGCACGTCCGGCTCGGCCAGCAGGCGGATCTGGTCTTCGTCGCACCCGCCACGGCCGACCTGCTGGCGCGCGCGGCCGCCGGGCGGGCCGACGATCTGCTGACCGCCACCCTGCTGACCGCGCGCTGCCCCGTGGTGTTCGCGCCCGCGATGCACACCGAGATGTGGGAGCACCCCGCCACCCAGGCCAACGTGGCGACGCTGCGCGGCCGCGGCTGCCTCGTCCTGGAACCCGCGGCCGGGCGGCTGACCGGCGCTGACAGCGGGCCGGGGCGGCTGCCAGAACCAGCCGGGCTGTACGAGACGGCGTTGCGGGTGCTGGCCCGCGGCGCCGCCGCGCTGCGCCCGGACCTGGCCGGCCGGCACGTGCTGGTCTCGGCGGGCGGCACCCGGGAAGAACTCGACCCGGTCCGGTTCCTGGGCAACTGGTCCTCGGGACGGCAGGGCTACGCACTGGCCCGGACGGCCGCCGCCCGGGGCGCCCGGGTCACCCTGGTGTCCGCCAACGTGGAGCTGGACGACCCGGCGGGCGTGCGGGTGGTCCGGGTGATCTCCGCCCGCGATCTGGAGGCCGCGGTCGCATCCGCGGCCGCGGATGCGGACGCGATCGTCATGGCGGCAGCGGTGGCGGACTTCCGGCCCGGGACCCGGGCCGACTCGCAGATCAAGAAGACCGGGACGGCGCCTGAGCCGCTGCACCTGGTGGAGAACCCGGACGTCCTGCACGGCCTGACGGCCCGCCGGGCCCGGCCCGGCCAGGTCATCGTCGGCTTCGCGGCCGAGACCGGGGACCTGCTGCGCAACGGCCAGGCCAAGCTGGCCGCGAAGGGCTGCGATCTGCTGGTCGTGAACCAGGTCGGTGCCGGGCTCGCGTTCGGCACCACCGACAACGAGGCGATCGTGCTGGGCTCCGACGGCACCGCGGAGAAGGTGCCGCGCGGGCCGAAGGAGGCACTCGCCGACGTCGTGTGGGACCTGGTCGCCGCCCGGCTGCCCGTTAACGGGCCTGCTGGCGGGGCTGCGCGGTGATCTGTCGGCAATCTCCCGTCATCGGCCCGTCTATGCTCGTCAGGTGGCTGGGCAGGCACGGTTTCTGGTCCCGCGGGCCGGGGAGCCCGGCTAGACTTCGGCGAGGTTTCAGCCGCTTACTAGGACGGGGAGTCAGGTGGCCCGACGTCTTTTCACCTCCGAGTCGGTGACGGAGGGTCATCCCGACAAGATGGCGGATCAGATCAGTGACGCCATCCTCGACTCGATGATCAAGGATGACCCCGACAGCCGCGTGGCCGTGGAGACGCTGATCACCACCGGCCAGGTGCACGTGGCGGGGGAGGTGACCACCGAGACCTACGTGGACATCCCGGGGATCATCCGCGAGAAGATCCTCGAGATCGGCTACGACTCCTCCCTCAAGGGATACGACGGCGCGTCCTGCGGTGTGTCGGTGTCGATCGGCGCCCAGTCCCCGGACATCGCGCAGGGTGTGCTCGAGGCGTTCGAGCACCGCGAGGGCGAGGGCTCCTCCGACCTCGACCGGCAGGGGGCCGGCGACCAGGGGCTCATGTTCGGCTACGCGTGCCGGGAGACGCCGGAGCTCATGCCGCTGCCGATCATGCTCGCGCACCGGCTGGCCCGGCGGCTGTCCGAGGTGCGCCGCAGCGGAGACGTTCCCTACCTGCGGCCAGACGGCAAGACCCAGGTCACGATCGAATACGACGGGGACAAGGCGGTCCGGCTGGACACCGTGGTCGTGTCCGCGCAGCACGCGCCGGACATCGACCTCAGGGAACTGCTCACGCCGGACGTCCGGGACCTCGTGGTCAGCCCTGTCCTGGACGGGCTTGACATCGACACGACCGCGTACCGTCTCCTGGTCAATCCCACCGGCCGGTTCGAGATCGGCGGCCCGATGGGCGACGCCGGGCTGACCGGCCGCAAGATCATCATTGACACGTACGGCGGTATGGCCCGGCACGGCGGCGGCGCGTTCTCGGGCAAGGACCCGTCCAAGGTTGACCGCAGCGCGGCCTACGCCATGCGCTGGGTGGCCAAGAACGTGGTCGCGTCCGGCCTCGCGGACCGCTGCGAAACCCAGGTCGCCTACGCGATCGGCAAGGCCAAGCCGGTGGGCCTGTTCGTGGAGTGCTTCGGCACCGAGCGGGTACCCGTCGAGCAGATCCAGGACGCGGTGCTGGAGGTCTTCGACCTGCGGCCGGCCGCGATCATCAGGGATCTCGACCTGCTCCGCCCGATCTACTCCCAGACCGCCAGCTACGGGCATTTCGGGCGCGAAGAGCCGGACTTCTCCTGGGAGCGGGTCGACCGGGCCGACAGCCTCCGGTCCGCCGCCGGCCTGTAGCCAGCGGGCCGGCCCGCGCCCGGTTCCGGCCTGGACATCGTCCGGGCCGGAATTTACGCTCATGGCGCTCGGTGTTCTGGCCAGGGCGTTACGCCCGCACGTGTGAGCCGGTGAGCCAGCCGGTCACTGGCCGCGCTGTCCGGCGACCTGCGGGTCCTGCGCGGCGATGTCGAGGCCGGCCGCCCCGTCCCGCGCTGCTGCTGTCGCTGAACCGCGAGACCGGCGCCGCCGACACCGCTTGCGGCACCGTGCGCCTGTGATCGGCCGCTGCCTGCGGTCAGGCCGTCCGCCTATGATCGGGCCGTGTGCCTGGGCCCAGGCCGGGCGCCCTGGCCTGCTGCCTCGCTGCGTGCGGCGCGGCGTGTCACCACCCTCTGGTAGGACAGGACCGTGGCAGGGGCAGCGGGTCAGCAGGCGGCCACCCGGCCGGCGCGGCGGGGAGCCGCCCGCGATCCGGGGCCGGTGGCGGCGGTGCTGCCGGTCGCCCGGGTCGCCGTCGACATCCCACTGGCCCACCTGGACCGGACGTTCGACTACCTGGTCCCCGAGCGGCTGTCCGATCAGGCCGTGCCCGGCTGCCGGGTGCGGGTCCGTTTCGCCGGGCAGCTGGTCGACGGCTATCTGCTGGACCGGGCGGAGGCGAGCGGGCACCAGGGCCGGCTGGCCCGGCTGGAGCGGGTGGTGTCGCCCGAGCCGGTGCTCAGCCCGGAGATCATGGCGCTGGCCCGCGAGGTCGCGGACCGCTGGGCGGGGACCCTGGCCGACGTGCTCCGGCTGGCCATCCCGCCCCGGCACGCGCGCACCGAATCCGCGGCCCCGCTCCCGGAGCCGGGCGGGCCGGGGCCGGGCAGGCCGGAGCCTGGCCCGTGGGCCCGGTATCCGGACGGCCCTGCGTTCCTCGACGCCCTGGCCAGCCGCCGGGGGCCGCGCGCCGTGTGGTCGGCGCTGCCCGGCCCGCACTGGCCGGAGGAGATCGCCCGGGCGGTGGCCACGGCCGCGGCGGCCGGGCGGGGCGCCCTGGCCGTGGTTCCCGACGCCCGTGACCTCGGCATGCTGGACGAAGCGCTCACCGCGCAGCTCGGTCCCGGCCGGCACGTCACGCTGTCCGCCGACCTCGGACCCGCCGAGCGGTACCGCCGCTGGCTGGCCGTCCGGCGCGGCGCGCAGCAGGTGGTAGCGGGGACCCGGGCCGCGATGTTCGCGCCGGTGCGTGAGCTCGGACTCGTGGTGCTCTGGGATGACGGCGACGACCTGCACGCAGAGCCGCGCGCCCCCTACCCGCACGCGCGCGAGGTGCTCGCGCTGCGCGCGCACCGCACCGGCGCGGCCGTCCTGATCGGCGGGTTCGCCCGGACAGCCGAGTCCACCAGCCTGGTGGCCAGCGGCTGGGCGCGGCCGATCGTCGCGGACCGGCCGGTGCTCCGCGACCAGGCCCCCGCGGTCCGCGCCGCGGGCGGGGACACCGAACTCGCCCGGGACGAGGCAGCCCAGACCGCGCGGCTGCCCAGCCTGGTCCTGCGCACCGCCCGTGAGGGGCTGGCCAGCGGGCCGGTGCTGGTGCAGGTACCGCGCCGCGGCTACGTCGCGGCCCTGGGCTGCGCCCGCTGCCGGGAAAGGGCCAGGTGCGCGGCCTGCGGAGGCCCGCTGGCGCTGGCCAGCGTCGGTGCCGCGCCGCGTTGCGGATGGTGCGGGGCGGCCGACGAGCGGTGGCGGTGCTCGCGCTGCGGGCATTCCGGCGTCCGTGCCCTGGTGACCGGGGCCGGGCGCACCGCCGAGGAACTCGGCCGGGCCTTCCCGGGCGTGCCCCTGATCACTTCCGGCGGGGCGGCGATGATCCCCGCCGTGCGCGGGGCGCCCGCGCTGGTCGTGGCCACGCCGGGAGCCGAGCCGCGGGCCGTCGGCGGGTACGCGGCCGCGGTGCTGCTGGACGGCTGGATGCTGCTCGGCCGGCCCAGCCTGCGCGCCGCCGAGGAGACCCTGCGCCGCTGGATGAACGCCGCCGCGCTGGTCCGCGCCGGGCCCGCGGGCGGCCGGGTGGTCGTGGTGGCCGACTCCGCCATCCCCGCGGTGCAGGCGCTGATCCGGTGGGATCCGGTCACGCACTCCGAGCGGGAACTCGACGAGCGGGCCGAGCTTCATTTCCCGCCCGCGGTACGCATAGCGTCCGTCAGCGGACCCCAGGACGCGGTTGAGGCCCTGCTCGCGGACACGGAGCTGCCGCCTGGGGCCGAACTGCTCGGCCCGGTCGACGAGCCTCCGGACGGCGTCCGGATGCTGGTGCGTGTGCCCAGGTCAGCAGCGTTGACGCTGGCCGGCGCGCTGCAGCGGGCGCAGGCCGGGCGCAGCGCCCGCAAGGCCCCGGGGGCCGTCCGGGTGCAGCTCGACCCGGCCGAGCTGATCTGAGTTCCCCCGAGGAGGCCATAGGGTGCTGGGGTGGCCACCTCACGACGGAAACCGCCGTCGCGGACCACGCCGGGTCCGCGTCGTGACGCGAACGGGAACGCGCAGGGCGGGATGGATACCGGCGGTCCGCCCCGGCTCCCGACCGTGCGCCTGGCGCCCCGCGAGGAGCTGGCCGCGGCGGCCCGGGTCGCCCCCCTGCTGCGGGCGGCCCGTGACGTGGCCCGGTGGGTCGGGCCGGGGCGGGCGCTCACCAAAGCCGGGCGGCTGCGCCACGCGGACGCCCTGGCGGCCGCCACGCATCTGGAGCTGATCCCGGCCGAGTTCGACGCGGCGTGGCGGGTCGCGGTCGCCGCCCGGATGCTGGTGCTCGGTCCCGGTGAGCACGGGCCTGGTGAGCAGGGGCCTGGTGAGCACGGGGCTGGTGAGCACGGGGCTGGTGAGCAGGGGCCTGGTGAG
>WNGB01007970.1_pt1 | contig 22046 bp, 29 predicted proteins | sample 5400681 | NCBI WGS metagenome assembly WNGB01 (sample SAMN13153367, study PRJNA577476) | soil metagenome | isolation source: 115 cm soil or saprolite under grassland replicate 2 | place: USA:California | collected 2016-06-15
CCTCGTACTTGAACGACAGTGCAACGCGCGTCCGATACGCCGTGACCTTTCCGTCCTCCACCTTCATGTCCATCTTGGTGACTTCGGCCACGCGCAGATCACGCAGTGACCCAGCGGCCGTTTCCACCGCCCGTCGGCCGGCGTCCTCCCACGATTTGTCGCTCACGCCGACGACATCGACAATCCGATAGACGCTATCCGGTTGCTTCTTCGCCATGGGATCGATCCTTTCGAGCTGGCAGGATGCGTTGAGCCTCAACACTACTGCGTCAGAAATGCCGGAGCAGACTGTAAGCGACAGTGTCGCCGCGAGCTGCGGCGGTCGTTTGTTGCGCCCTCTCCCCTTGCGGGAGAGGGCTGCTTGGCGGTTCAACGGAACGGATTGGGTGAGGGGTCAGGCCGGAACCCCTCACCCAACCGTGCTTGTTGAACGTTCGGCGCTGCCCTCTCCCGCACAGGGAGAGGGCACAGCAGGCGGGCGCCGAGTCTTCTGACACAGTAAGATTAAGCGCGTTTACGCGCGTCTTCAACGCGCTATGGCGAAACCCATCGCTTTCGGCCGTGCGGAAATGATGGGTTTCGCGGAGCCTGCCATCGGGCCGCGCTTCGCGCGGACCCGTTGGCTCAACCCATCCTACAGCTTGCTGCACCCCTTGTCCGCGTGGGCGGAGCCCGCTGCCCTGGCTACTTGCTTTTCGCGGCCAAGCGGGCATCGAGGCGCGCCACGTCGATCACCGCGCGCTCATGCGTGCCGGCGCCGATCTCCTCCTGGTCGTCGCGGGCGCTGACCTTGAACGTGATGTACCGGCCGTCGACCTTGCTGACCTCGGCCTCAGCCGTCACGTCGTGGCCGACCGGCGTCGCCGCGAGATGGCGGACGTTGACCGCGGTGCCGACCGCGCTCTCGCCGGCATCGAGGAACCCGCGGATGGCGTTGAGCGCCGCGTTTTCCATCGCCGTGATCATCATCGGCGTGGCGAACACTTCCGGCAGGATCGCGTCTTTGAACTGATTGGCGAGGTGCGCGGGCATCACGCGCAACGTGAACGTCCCTTTTGCTCCCAACGGAATCGGGCGCATGGCTGCCTCCGAATTTGGATATTCGCCGTTGCGACCATTGGCATTCCTCGCCGAACGGTTCAACCCGCAAGAGCTTGTAGCAAGAGCTTGCAGGATGGGTTGAGCCATAAGCGCGCTGACGCGCCTCTTCGACGCGCTATGGCGAAATCCGGGACCGCCCTCACCATGTCCCGCATGTCGCTTCGCTCAGGCGGGCTATAGGGTCACACCGCGCTGCGCTCCAACAGCTCGATCGAAATCCCCTGCGGCCCGCGCAGGAAGCAGATGCGCACGCCGGGCCGGATCGTGGTCGGCTCCTTGGTGAACACCGCGCCCTTGGCCTTGAGCTCGGCGGCGACCGCGTCGATGCCTTTGACCGTGAGCCCGAAATGGTCGAGGCCCTGATAGGGCGTGGTCGGCGGTGCGTTGATGCCGTCGCCGGCCGCGACCGGGGCAATGAAGATATTGGCGCCGCCGAGCTTGAGATCGACGCGCGGCTTGCCCTGCTCGATGGTGCGGATGACCTCGGCGCCGAGCATGCGCTCGAACCAGATGGCGGTCGCCTCCGGGTCCGGGCTGCGCAGGTGGACGTGATCCCAGGTGTACGCGGGCATGTGGTGCTCTCCCGATGCTCGATCACAGCACCGTAACGCAACCGGGGCAAGGTGCCAGATCAGAAGCGATTACCCGGCGAACCGGTTCCCGCATCAAGCGTTGTCATCCGGTTCGTGTGCCGGATGCATTTTGCGGCCCGCCCGCGAAGCACCGCGTCCGACCCGGGACCCACGACGGAGGGCAAGCGATGATCAATGTCATTTACAAAGTCGTTCGGCACGAAGACGGCTGGGCCTACACGGTCAACGGCAGCTTCTCGGAGGCCTTTCCAACCCATCGCGCAGCGCTCGAAGCGGCGCGCCGCGCCGCCGGCGAGCAGCGCGTGCCCGGCCAGAGCGAGGCCATCGAATACGAAGATGAGCAGGGCAAGTGGCACCGCGAGTTCGCCAGCGGCCGCGACCGCCCGGAGACCGACGTCGAGGACAGCCCGTAACCCGTCGGCATGGGTTGACAAGCGCGGCCGGCGCAGATCGCTCCCTAAGCCCGCGGCGGCAGCACCGCGATCACCTCGACCTCGAGCAAATACGCCTTGTTGGCGAGCCGCGGCACCTCGACCAGGGTGGAGGCCGGCAGCGCCGCCTTGTTGGGGAAATATTGCGCCCTCACCTCGCGGAATTCCGCCGCGTTGGCCTCGATGTTGGTGAGATAGCTGTTGAGCTTGACCACGTTCTCGAAGCCGCCGCCGACCGAAGCGAGCGCGGTCTTGAGATTCTCCATCACTTGCACGGCCTGGGCGCGAAAGCCGTCGGCGACCTTGCCGCTCGCGTCGGCGCCGGTCTGGCCGGCGACGTAGACCGTGCGGTGCGGACCGTTGACCTCGACCACGTGGGTGTAGGTCGGCGGCGTCGATAGGCCGGGCGGGTTCGAGTAGCGCACGTCGGCCTTTGCTTGCGCCTGTGCGCCGCTCGCGGCACCGGCGGCGGCCGCCGCCACCACCGCAGCGGCGGCGACGAGGTCGCGGCGCGAGGCGAGCGGATCGTCGGCGGCGGCTGGCGTGCGATTGGACTCAGTGGTCATGGTTTCCTCCTGCGCTGGTTTGAAAGCGTCGAGTGCAGCGTACCGCAACAGCAAGGAGCCCGTTGACTTTTTGGAACAAACCAAGAACAATAGCCGCGAGAACGAAGGGGGCGTGCGGTGATAACGCCGTCGGCATTCGAGATCGAGCCGGAAAACGAGAAGGTCACCGGTCGCTGCGAATGCTGCGGCAACGTCAGCCGCGCCGTTTGGGGATTTGCGTACCTTTATGGGCGTCCCTTCGCTGCTTACCAGGTGCATTGGACAATGGGGCACGTGCCGGAATACGGCGCGAATTTCGACCTGATCGTTGGCAGGTGGGCCGCCGACGGTGGGACTAGCGCCGATCGCTCTGCCGTGAGCCTGGTCTATCGGATTGTCGACAACGGGCCGGCATTCACGGTCATCGATGCCAATGCGCGCAACATCGCCAAGAGCAATCTCGCCAGCCGTGCGCTCAAACGCGACGAAATCGTGGGCCAACCCATCGCGCATGACGTCTTCGCCCTGTGCGACGCGGTGCTCATGCAGGACGAGCGCGTCGCGGAAATTCTGGGCGGCAGGACCTTACAGCAACGCGAGTAGCGTGCATGGCGAGCGACGGCGACCTGGCAACACTGACCTCAGCTCAGCTGCTCGCTGCATATGTCGAGAACGTCCAGCAGTGGGAGGCGCTCGATCATATCGGTGCTCAGAATCGTTTGATGAATCGCCGCTTCAGCATTCTGAATGAGCTGCGGCGCCGCGGCGGCGACAGCCTGCAACCGATGCGGACCCTGCTCGACCACGAGGACCTGAACGTGCGCCACAGCGCGGCAATTCATTTCCGCACCATCGATCATGCGGCGTTCGAACGCACGATGCGGGCCCTGGCCACGCGTTCGGACGAGATCGGAGAGGAGGCACGTCAAACCCTCCGGCTGGAGGCTCATTTCCAGGAGGTCGGCTATCCCGAGCGTGAAACGCCCGGGCCGTCCCCGCCGCTGCCATGGCAGGTGCGCTGGCAGAGCGAGAATCCGCCTCCGACGCCAATGCGCCGCGACGAGATCGAGCAGCGCCTCGTCGACGCGCTTCCTGCCGCGGCCGCGCGTCTGATAAGGCTCGCGCGGCCGGCCATCGGCCTGTGGCCCCAGCGTCCGCGCGCCGACCTGCCGATCGGCGCGTCGCGACTCGGCGGAATGCCTTGCGCGCCGCCCGGATGGACCTGGCCCGTGGCCGGCACCGAGCCGATGCTGTTCCTGGGCCAGATCAATTGTGCCGATCTGCGCGGGTTGCCTGGCGCTGACGAGCTGCCTTCCTGCGGCGTGCTTGCGTTCTTCGGCGACCACGACTCCGTCTCGGGCTGCATGTTGACCGGCCTCGGCGCGGCCGTGTTTCACTGGCCCGACATCGATCGCCTAGAGCCGGCGGCGCCGGCCATCGAACCGCTGATCATCTTCCCGCTGTGCGCGCTGGCCTCGCGGCCGCTCGTCGATCTGCCCGATCCGTTCAGCACCGCCGCGCAGGACGTCCTGACGGACGATGAGCAGATCGCGCGCTATTCCGCGGTGCGCGACGCGGTGCGCCATCACGGTATCCCCGAGGAGGTGCGGCCCGATTGCGGCTTCAGCAAATTGCTCGGCTGGCCGAGCTTGGTGCAGTCATATGATCTCGACGCGCGCAGCAGCCATTCGGCCGACCTGCGCCTGCTGCTCCAGCTTGACCCCTACTCGGACGGTGAGGCGAGCGAAGGCTGGGGACCAGGCGGCTCGCTCTACTTTCTCATCCGCGATGGCGATCTGCGTGAGCGCCGATTCGACCGCTGCGAGTTCGATATGCAGTGCACGTGAAGCCCACCCTCGTCGGGAACAGGACCGCATTGCGCCTTCGTCCGGGGCGATTACCTGTGATCCTTGACAATTCGGAGGACGTCCATGTCCGACGACGAACGCGCCATCCGCGACCTGATCGCCACCTGGATGACGGCGAGCCAGGCCGGCGACATCGACACCGTGCTCGGCCTGATGACCGACGACGTGATCTTCATGGTCCCCGGCCGCGAGCCGTTCGGCAAGGAGGCGTTCGCCGCCGCCTCGCGCGGCATGAAGGACATGCGCATGGAGGGCACCAACGAGATCCGCGAGCTTAACGTGCTCGGCGGCTGGGCCTATCTGCGCTCCTACATCACGGTGATCATGACCCCGTCCGGCGGCAAGGCGGTCAAGCGCGCCGGCTACACGCTGACGATCCTGCGCAAGGAGCCGGACGGGCGCTGGCGGCTCGCGCGCGACGCCAATCTGCTGACGGCGGCGGAGCAGCCCTAGACGGGAAGGATCAGCCGCACCGCGTAAATGATCCACATCAGCGCCAGCACGACTGCGCCGATGAGGAACAAAGGCCGGCGTTCGCCCGGGCGATCCGCCGGCCCGATGCCGAACGCATCGAGGATGCGCAGCACGACAAAGATCCAGGCCATGATCACGAACAGGAAATCGGCGGCGCGGGTCTGCCAGGCGCAGATCGTGAGCACGTAGAGCAGGACCGGCAGCGTGAGCTCGTCGCGCCAACTGCGATCGCCGGGACGATCGGAGGGCGAACCGCGCAGGCCCCAAAACAGCAGCACGAAGACGAACAACGCGTGCACGACGACGGGCAGCAGGATCATCATCACCGACATTGGCTATCTCCGCGCTCGTCCCGCACCGCGACTTACTCGATATTCGCGCCAGCAATCGCTACTCCGGCTTCAGGCCGGCGGCCTTGGCGACCTTGTCGGTCTCCTCGACCTTGGCCCTGAGGTAGGCGCCGAAGGCCTCGGGCGTGCCGCCGACCCGCTCGACGCCGAGATCGTCGAGCCGTTTGCGGATCACCGGATCCTCAAGTCCCTTGTTGATGGCGGCGTTGAGCCGGTCGATGATCGGCCGCGGCGTGCCGACCGGCGCGAGGATGCCGAGCCAGGAGGTCGACTCGAAGCCGGGCACGGTTTCGGCGATCGTGGGCAGGTCGGGAAGGATGGCCGAGCTCTTGGCGGTGCCGACGGCGATCGCCTTGAGCTCGCCGTTCCTGATGTGACCCAAGACCGCGGGCGCGTTCTCGAACTCCACCTGGATGCGGCCCGCAATGAGGTCGATCAGCGCCGGCCCGGTGCCGCGATAGGGAATGTGCGTGAGGTCGACGCCGGTGAGCGCCTTGAACAGTTCTGCCGCGAGATAGGAGGTAGAGCCGGTTCCGGCGGAGCCGTAGCTGATCGAGCCGGGCTTCGCCCGCGCCAGCGCGATGAGGTCGCGGACCGACCGGATGGGCAAATCCTTGTTGGCGACGAGCACGAACGGACTGGTGGTGACCTGCACGACCGGGGCGAAGTCGCGCAGCGTGTCGTAAGGCACGTTCTTCTGCAGGTGCGGGTTGATCGTGATCGCCGGCGTCGCGCTCACGAGGGTGTAGCCGTCCGGTGCCGCCTTCGCGCCCTGCCCGGTCCCGATCGTTCCGCCGGCGCCGCCGACGTTCTCGACCACGATCGTGGCGCGCAACTCCTCCTGCAGCACCTGCCCGAAGATGCGCGACAGGATGTCGGTTCCCCCGCCGGCCGCGAACGGCACGATCAGCCGGATCGGACGCGACGGATAGCCGCTTATCCCGTCTTGCGCCTGCGCCGCGCCGATCGAGAGCACGGCGGCGAGCGCGGTGAGCACGAGCTTGCGGACCATTCGCGTTCTCCTGTCGGCCGGATTGGGCGGCGCGATCGCGCCGACGTTCCGCCTCGGACGACTATCGATGATCGTCCGCAGATGCTCAAGTCAGCCAGCAGGTCTACTCCTTCAGCATATCCCGTACGACCTGGCGTACGACCTCGCCTACGATCTCCTCGAGCCTCGGCATGTCCCGCTCGATGTCGCGCGCAATCTCGGCGGCCTTGTCCGGTGTCAACACCTCGCCGGTCTGATCGTCGAACACCACACCGCCGGTCGCCCGCGCATAGGCGGCGGCGGCCGCGAAGGCGCCCCACGCCGCGAGAAAGTCGCCGCCAAAACGGAACGCCAGCATCTGAGCTCAACGCCTCGATCGGCCGCGACCGACCAAGCTGCAAATCGAAGCCTTCTTGGTCGATGGCTCCCTGCCACTCGGCCATGGAGGCCAGTTTTCGATCGGACAAGACAAAGATCTCAATCGACATGGGACGCTCCGCACAAACGCGCTCGGCAAAAGGGGCCTGCCCTTCCGGATGGCCCACGCTTTCATGAAGAACAAAACAGGAACTAAAGTCAACGGCAAAAATTGCTCTCGTGCCGCTATCAAAAGCCGGGCACGAATCGTTGCATGACGGCCGGCGCGGAGCGCGGAAGCAGGAGCGAATGGATGGCGATAAAGATCCTGGCCGGATTGCAGCGAATGGAGCGAACATCCCAATCGCCAACTCTTGCCGCGTCCGGCGTCCGGACTATCGACGATCGCCCGTACCGGCTCAAGTCAGGACGATGCGCCGGATCAGGATCGCGTGCTACTCTTTCAAGACATGCTCCTTCAGATAGGCCTCGTTGTCACGCGCCACCTCCGCGGCTCGGTCCGGCTGCATGACCTCGCCCGACTCGCCGTCGAACACGACGCCGCCGGTCGCCCGCGCATAGGCAGCTGCGGCCGCGGAAGCGCCAAACAGTGCAAAAAAGTCGCCGCCAAAGCGGAAGGCAAGCATTTGCGTCCAGCGGTGGCCGAAGTCGACGTCGGCAAGCTCCTCGGCATCGAGGAGCTCGGCGGGGTCGAAGTGATCGCACTCGAAGCCGGCGTGCTGTCCCGCGCGTTGGGCCGGCAAATGGCCGCCCAGCTCCTCGATCGGCCGCGACTGATCGAGCTTCAAGTCAAAGCCCTCCTTGTCGATCGCCTGCTGCCACTCAGCCATCGAGGCCAGCTTTCGATCCGACAGGACAAAGATTTCAATCGACATGACACAACTCCCCCAACAAGAACTCGCTCTCTTCATTCGGGCCATCCTTCCCGGATCGGCCCGATCCACCATAAGAACAAACCAAGAACAAAGTCAACTGCAAAAATGTGCTTTCGTGCGGCCATCAAACGCCGGGCACGAATCGTTGCATGACGAGGGTCGGCGGAACGCCGGAGCAGGAGCGAATGGATGGCGATGAAGATCTGGTATCAGAGCATGAGCCGCTTCCAGACGAAGTGGAAGTCGTACCCGAAATATCTGCGCCGCATTCTCGATCAGGTCAAAGACCCGGACACCGAGATCGAAGTGCACGGCATCACCAAGATCGGCGGCTTCGCCGATCAGTACCGCTATCTCGAATATCTCGAGACCGGCGAGGTGATGGAGAACGTGCACACCGCGCTGGCGCAGGGCTTCGACGCGTTCCTGATCGGCAACATCGCCGACCCCGGCCTGGGCGAATGCCGGGAGATCGCGAACATCCCGGTGCTCGGCCTGTGCGAGACCAGCCTGCACGTCGCCTGCATGATGGGCGCGAATTTCTCGCTGGTCACCATCAACGAGAAGTTCACCCCGCGCATCGTCGAGAACGTGGTGCACTACGGCCTGAAGGACCGGCTCGCCGCCGTGCACCGCATGAAGGTCGACCGCATCCTCAATCTCGACGAGGGCTTCGAGAACAAGGACGCGCAGCGCGATCTCATTGGCCAGTTCCAGGCCGCCGCCAAGGCCTGCACCGATGCCGGCGCCGAGGTGGTGATCGCGGCCGGCGGCGTGGTGATGGCACTCCTCGCCTACGCGGGCGTGTACACGACGCCGTCCGGCGCGCCGATCCTCAACGGCATCACCACGCTGGTGAAGATGGGCGAGATGGCGGTGAAGCTCGACCGCATCATGGGCGGCACGTTCACCAGCAAGCGGCTGCAATATGCGCCGCCCGGTCCCGATCAGATCGCCGAGATCCGCGAATACTACGGCGCCAACATCTATCCGACGGTGAAGCCGAAGTGACGGCCGCCGCAACGTGACGCGGCATGAACGCCGATTGAGCAGCCCATGAGTGCAATGAGTGATGAGTAAGGTGTCACTGTTTCGGTCGATCGGGCTCACCACCGTCAGTGAGACCCTTGACTGAACGATCGGGAGGGAGCGTCAGACACCGCGCCGAGCCGGTGATCGCGAGTGCCGCTTCGACCGCAAATTTGCCTTGAGCAAGCCCGATTGCGATGCATTCACGGCTCGCCCGTTGCTCGCCTTCTCGGCAATTGCTAGTGCCGGCCGAGATCGTCGACAGGTTCAACAAGGCGATCAATGCCGGTCTTGCCGATCCCACGATGAAGGCGCGGCTGGCCGACCTAGGCGGTACCGTGCTCCCCGGCTCGCCCGCCGACTTCGGCAGGCTCATCGTCGACGAAACCAAGAAGTGGGCTAAGGTGATCACGTTTGCGGGCATCAAGCCGGAGTAATCCTGCTCCCGGCGGCACATTCCACAAAGTCCATTCGACGAATTCGATTCGCCCATCTCGCATATGGGTCAAAACCCGACTTGGCGTTATTCATTTTCGCTTTGCCGGAGTCTTTGCGACTTCGCGGGCGCAGTCGATGAAAAGCTGCGCGACGGGGCTGAGTGCGCGGGTCTTCAGGGTGACGATTCCGTTTGGCACGCGGGCCATTGGCAAGTGAACGGGCACGACCTTGATCTCCGAGCGCATGGCGGGAAATTTCAATGCGGAAGCCGGGAGAATCGTGACAAAGCGCCCGGTCGCCAGCAGACTCATCCGCGCGTGGGGCGAATCGGTGACCACAGTCGTGCGAGGATAATCGACTCCGTTCGCGCGAAAGGCTTCCATTGCGATCGACGCAATCTCGCTTCCGGGCGGTGGCAGTACCCACGATTCTTTCAACAGTTCGGCAAACTCGATCCTGCGCCGCCGAACCCACGGACTTTGCGCACCCGCCGCGACGACAGACGAGTCATCAAAGAGAAATTCGAAGCCCAGTCGCTCCTCTGCGATGGGTCCGAATCTCCGTGCGATCAAAAGATCGACGTTACGCCCGCTCAGTTCACGGTGCAGCGTCTCCACATATCCGGTCACGAGATGAAACACCATGCGCGGATAGCGCCGGGCGAGCCGATCGATAACGGTCGAAACGAAGCTCGCGGCCAGTAAGGGGGTGCACCCGATCCGCACTTCTCCAGCCGTGGGGTCGGCGAGAAACTCGATATTCTTCACCGCTTGGCGCAGGTCATCGAACACAGCCGCTCCACCATCGAGCAAGGCGCGACCGTATTTGGTCGGCTCGACCCCCCGGGGGGTGCGATCGACCAGACGCACGCCAACGGTGTGTTCCAAATCTGCGATTGATCTGGAGATGGCGGACTGTCCGGTGTTTAGGAGCGTCGCCGCCTTATTCATGCTGCCAGCCTGCACAACAGCCATCAGGACGTGAAGGTCGTGCAGCTTCATCCGGCGTCCGATACGATCGCTCACCTGCATCGCGCATCCTCCTATCACTAGACCGTGATATCCGTATCCAAACATAGCACTATGCGCGCATAACCGCATTTACTACCTTCGCGAACGAGGTCCGCAAAGAAGTCCGATACCAAGACGGCGCACCTCGCAAACCTGAATCCAGATGAGGACGCCATGACGCTTCCGCGCCGCCAATTTCTGCATCTGGCAGCGGGTGCTGTTGCTCTCTCTGCCATATCGCGCTTCGCCTGGGGGCAAACCTATCCGTCGCGGCCGGTGCGCTGGATCGTACCGTTTCCACCAGGCGGTGGGACCGACATTCTCGCGCGCCTGATCGGCCAATGGCTGTCGGAGCGACTCGGCCAGCAATTCGTCATCGACAACCGGCCGGGCGGCGGCAGCAACATCGGTACCGAGGCGGCCGTACACGCGCCGCCGGACGGCTACACACTCCTCCTTGCCGCTTCGGTGCACGCCATCAACCCGTCGCTCTACGACAAGCTCAGTTTCAATTTCATCCGGGACATCGCGCCGGTCGCGGGCATCATGCGCGTGCCGAATGTCATGGTCGTCAACCCTTCGGTTCCGGCCAAGTCCGTTCCCGAGTTCATTGCCTATGCCAGGGCCAATCCGGGAAAGATCAACATGGCATCGGCCGGCATCGGGACCTCGCAACACATTGCTGGCGAGCTCTTTAAGCTCATGGCCGGTATCGACATGGTCCATGTGCCTTATCGGGGTACGGCCCCTGCGCTCACCGATCTGCTCGGCGGACAGGTCCAGGTCCTCTTCCTGAGCCCGGCCTCGTCGATTGAATACATCAGGGCCGGCACGCTGCGCGGGTTGGCAGTGACGTCAGCGGCGCGTTCGCAGGCGCTGCCGGATCTGCCCACTGTAGGCGATTTTTTGCCAGGCTTCGAGGCGAGCTTGGTGTACGGACTCGGCGTGCCCAAGAACACGCCGCCCGAGATCGTCGACAAGCTCAACAAGGAGATCAATGCCGGCCTTGCCGATCCCAAACTCAAGGCGCGGATTGCCGAGCTGGACGGCATGGTGCTTGGCGGCTCGCCTGCCGAGTTCGGCAAGCTCATCGCGGAGGAAACCGAGAAATGGCGCAAGGTGATCCGGCTGGCCAATATCAAGCCGAAATGAGGTGACCGCCACATATTGCGCAGAATTGGAGAGAGTTCACATGCAGCCGGTAAACGCCGCAGGTCGGACGTATGAAGTTGAACGTCGCGCCTATCACGCTACTCGGCCCAGTTTCCGCATCGCCGAGATGCAGATCGGTCCGACCCAAACGGTACCTTGGCATTACCACACGGAAGCGCAGGATACGTTCTACGTCATCAACGGAACGATACGTGTTTTTGCGCGCGAACCGGAAGAAGAGGTGTGCCTGACGGTCGGTAAGACCTATTCTGTTCGTCCGGGACGTCCTCACCGTGTCGCTAATGCCGGTGACACCTCAGCCGTATTCCTGGTCTTGCAGGGGATGGGCGAGCACGATTTTGTCGCGCTCACCTGATGACGGGCGGCTCGCCGCGCCGGCGTTAAATGTCTGCTTCGGGTCATTTTCGACCGAGTTCAGCGGGGTTTTCCTGTCGCATGGTCCTTTCCGAAAACCGGTTCCCACTTTTCGGGATCATGCGCTACGAGCGCCGATAGAGCAGCCCGTTGATCAGGATCAGGTCACGTCCCACGAACGCAATCGGCGTGATGGTGATCGGCGCGCCTTGCGGCCGCAGTACGACGAGATGGCCGTCGACCGAATAGGCGCCGGTCACGCGCGAGCCTGCGGCCCAGCCGCCGCCGCTCACGACCTGGCCCATCTCGTAGGTATCGCCGGGCCGAAAGACGTACTTGGTTCCGGCGACCGTCCAGGTCCCAGCCAGCGTCTGCTTGGTCGGAGCGGTGATCGGCCGAAACACGGCCGCACCGATCTTGAAGATCTCACTCCAGTTGTCGGCGGTGGTGCTGTACGACTCGGTGTTGCGATGCCCGTCATATTCGCGGGTGATCGTCTTGCCGGAAATCGAGAACGAGCCGACGCCGTTGGCGCCCGGCTGCCGTTTCTGCCCCTCGAAGTCGACCAGCGTGCCACCACCGTAACGCGGGTTCGACGCGTGAATGCCGTCGGGCAGGAACACGAAGGTGACTGCGCGCGTGCCGGAACCATAGGAGGTGGTCCACCACAGGCCCTGTGGCTTGTTGTCGACGAGGCGGGCGGCCGGGATCGGGACGCCGCGGCCGCTCGGCAGCCAGCCCGGCATGCCGGGATAGAGCTCCGGCGTCTCGCCGGTCGGGGTGCCGACGGGCGGTCCGCCCGCCACCGGCGGACCCGAGCCTTCGGTCTTGAGCCGCAGGCTCTGCAGGAACGTGGTCGCGACGCCCTCGTAGCGCGAGCGGGTCGCGTCCGGCCTGAACACCGCGATCGCCCGCGCGCGCCGGCCGCGCTCGACCACCAAGGCGTAGAACCGGGTGTGGCGGCCGACGTCGGAGGCTTCGAGATCGAACGACTGAACGACGAGTGTCGCTGTTCCGCGTGTCGTCTCGGAAACCTGGCCCTTGCCGAGCACCTTCAGCTCTTTGTTGTCCACGGCGACCGCCGTCTCGAACTGGCGCACCGGCGGCTCGGCGCTCGCCGCCTCGGACGGCATCAGCAGCACCACCACGGCCTCGCCTTGCCGCAGCCCGTTCGGGATGAACACCTTGTTGTCGTCCTGGATCGTGTCCCGCCAGTTGCTCGGCAACGCGTAGAGCACGCCGCGGTGCTCCTGCGCGGCGGCGAGTGCCGGCATGGCGAGGACGGCGAGGTGAATCAGCACCAAGCGAGTCGCGCGCATGATACAACTGTGACGCAGCCTGGGCGTGTGCGCAACGCCGCGGCGGCGGCTTCCACGTCACAATTTAGACCGCAACCACAGCGCAACATGACGCGAGCGAGCTTTCAATAGTGCCGGCGGTACGCATGACATCGACGCGCCTTGCTCTCCTCTCCACCTCCTGCGCCGTGCTGCTTGCGCTGACGGCGTGGCAGAAGGATCGGCTGGCGTGGTGATGATAAGCTGACGCGACGAATCAGCCGGTCGATAGCCGGGACATGAGGCATGGCGCGAACGCCGATCTTGGCAGCAGGTGGCATCGTGGTGCTCGACGGCCCTCGGCCGCTGATCGCGCTCGTCCAGCGCCGCAAGGACGACGACTGGGTGCTCCCGAAGGGGAAGCTCAAGCCCAAGGAAAAGGCGATGGCGGCGGCGCGCCGCGAGGTGATCGAAGAGACCGGGCACGATGTGCGCGTGCACGAGTTCCTCGGTGCGATCTCCTACCGGGCCGGCGGCAAGCCCAAGCTCGCGCAGTTCTGGCGCATGCAGGCGGTCACCGAGTCCGGCCGCAAGCTGGCGCGCGACATCAAGGCGGTGGAATGGCTGCCGCTCGAATCGGCGATCGAGAAGCTTTCGCTCCCACTCGAGCAGGTGTTTCTCCGCAACATCGGTCCGCGCGCGCTCAAGCACCGGGCGCAGAGCGAGCGTTCGACCCGGGCGGCACGCCCGGAGAGCGCGGCTCGCGCGCAGGCGACCGTTCGCACCGAGGCTGCCGTCCCCAACCTGCCGGCGGTGGTGACCACACCGGCCACCACCCGCAAGAGCTTCTTTGAACTGATCTTCGGCGCCTTTCGCCGCCGCGTGACGAGCCGCACGTAGCGCCCGCATCGGGTGCCGCCAGCCTGCGGCTCGCGCTGGTGAGGTGACAGCGGAGATGACCCACCATCACGGCCGGCGCTCTCGGCGGTTCGGGACGCTCGCGATCTCCCCGCGCCTGATCTCGTCCATCAGCGCGAGCACGCGGCGAGCGTGGCCGTCGACGAGATCATCCGGCGGAAACTCCTCTCGTTGTACGTGCGGCGGCAGCCCGCGCACCTCGTAGGATTCCCCGTTCGGGTCGCGATAGATCTCGGCCGAGAGCACCAGGTACCAACCATTCGGCAGCGGCTTGTCGACCTGATCGGAGAAAGCGCCGCGGGTGGTCTGGCCGACGTGGATGACGTTCGGCAGCGCCCGCATGTAGAGAGCGAAGACCTCGGCGGCGCTGAGCGTGATGTCGCTGGTCAGCATGTAGACCGGGCCGAGATAGCGTGGCCGCGGCGACGGCTGGACTTCGAACGGCTGCGGCTCCACGCGCTGCGCGCCGAATCCCACTTTCGCATAGGCTAGGTGCGGGCGCTCCGCGAAGCGGCCGGCGACGCGCTGGGCGAGCTGATCGAGACCGCCGTCGTTGTCGGTAATGTCGATGATGACGGCCCGCGCCCCCTGGAACGCGGTCATCGCCTGATCGAGGGCATCGTCGAGCCCGGACGGATCGTCCTCCGGACGCCCCTCCGTGAAGCCCTCCATGCACATGACGTTGAGATAGCCAATATCGCGTACGCGCCCCCATGCGACGCACTCGTTCGCGCCAAAATGAGCGTCGCCGTCGAGAATGGTCTTGCGGATACCGCGATGGTAGGCGCGCCGCCATTCGCGCTCGCGCTTGCCCGGATGGCTGCCGAACGCCGACGACGCACGGACCCGCAACAGCGTCGCCGACTCGCCGGGTGAGATCGTGCGTTCTTTGCCGCCGATCTCGGCATAAAGCGACACGTGCGGATCCTCGATGCCCGCGAGCATGGTCTGCAGAGCTTCGAACAGCGTGCTGTCCTTGGACTTATCATCGAGCGACCGTTTCGCCGCCGCGACGCGCGCCGGCCAGTCGATCCCACGCTCGGCAAACGAGGGATAGATGTCGGCGAAGGTCGCGCCCACCAGCCCAGCGATCCGCGGCGGCGACCACGCGCTGCGATCCCGGCATGCCGCCGGCAGGTTCGGCAAGCGGTCGAACACGTAACGGGTCTGTCCCGGGACGCCGGAGAATGCGACCGCGTTCTCCCCGACTGCGCGGTAGAGCACGAACAGACCGTCCGGATCGTTCGCGCTGCGCGGGTCCGGATAACAGAACTCGCCGGCGACGTGGTACAGGTCGAATCCGTCGGCACGCATATCCAGGAGATAACCGTAACCGCGCGAGCGCCAGACGCCGTGCAGCGCGGATACCGGCTTCCCGCCGACCAGCACCGGGCGATCCTCAGCCGGACGTTCCTGCGCGCGAGCCATGGTCAGCCCCAGCAGAAGCACGGTAGTGACGGCGGCCGCCAGTGCCGGCCTTGATGCGCGCATAGGTCCACCTCGTCCGCATTGCAAGCCATTGAAGGTCCGCCGGACCGCTACCGGCCAATCGCGACGCAACGATGTCAACGCCAAGGCCTTGATGGTGCCGTCGCAAAGTCATGGCGGAGGCGTGGCATCATGGGCATCGCTGCCATCCCGCATTCCGCTATGCGCCATCCCGGCCACTCTCTATACACTGGGTTCATTGGCATCGGCCCAAGGGAGATGGACCCGTGTTTTACGAAACCGCGAAGAACAACCATGGATTGCCGTTCAATCCGTTCAAGTCCTGCGTCGTGCCGCGCCCGATCGGCTGGGTCTCGACGCTCAGCCATGACGGCATCGTCAATCTCGCACCGTTCAGCATGTTCAATCAGATGAACTACGATCCGCCGATCGTGTTCTTCTCCGGCGCCAACCGGCCGGACACCGGCCAGCGCAAGGACAGCGTCACCAACGCGGAAGAGACCGGCGAGTTCGTGGTCAGCATGGCGACCTACGATCTGCGCGAGAAGGTCAGCACCACCGCGCAATTCGTCGACCCGGACGTCGACGAGTTCGAACTCGCGGGCCTCACTAAGCTCCCGTCGACGCTGGTCAAGCCGCCGCGCGTCGGCGAGTCGCCGATCCACCTCGAATGCGTCTACCACAGCACGCTGACCTTGCCGGCGCATCGCCGCCACTCGCTCCATCACGTGGTGATCGGCGAGGTGGTCGGCATCCATATCCGTGACGACGTGATCGGCGCCGACGGCAAGATCGATATCAAGACGATCCGCCCGCTCGCCCGCCTCGGCTACATGGATTACACCAGCGTCACAGAGGTGTTCACCATGAAGGCGCAGGGCAATGCCGCCGGCCAGATCGGCGAGGCGGTCGCGAAAGACAAGGTCGCGGTCTGATGGTGCGCGCCATCGCGATCGCCATGGCGTCGGCGGTCTGCGCCTTCGCCTCCGCCAGCAACGCCGCCGCCGATGACGTCGCCGCCTTCTATGCCGGCAAGTCGATCGAGGTGATCATCGGCTACCCGCCGGCCGGCAGCAACGACATCTACGGACGCATCCTCGCGCACCATCTCGGCAAGTACATTCCGGGCGCGCCCGCGATCATCGTGCGCAACATGCCGGGCGCCGGCAGCCTGACCGCCGCCAATCACCTCTACAATAGGGCGCCCAAGGACGGCACCGTCATCGGCGTGGCGTCGGCGGGCATTCCGCTGCAGGCGAAGCTCGGTCAGCCGCAGGCGCGCTTCGAGCCCGGCAGGTTCAACTGGATCGGCCGCATCCAGTCATCATCGAGCGTCACCATGGTCTGGCATACATCCAAGATCATGACCTTCGACGACGCCAAGCGTTCGCAGGTCGTGCTGAGCGCGACCGGCGCCGGCTCGACCGGCTCGCTCTATCCGAGCGTGATGAACGAGGTGCTCAAAAGCAAATTCAAGCTCATCCAGGGCTACAAGGGCACGCACGAGGCGATGCTGGCGATGGAGCGCGGCGAGGCCGAAGGTCATTCGACCACATGGGAGGCGGTCAAATCGGTCAACATGCGTTGGGTCAGGGACGGCTCGATCCGCATCATCGTGCAGCATGGGCTCAATCGGGCGCCCGACCTGCCCAACGTGCCGACCTCGGTCGAACTCGCGAGCGGCGCGGAAGATCGCGCGGTGATGCGGGCCATCATGGGCGCGGCCGAGATCGGCAAGGCGTTTTTCTCGACGCCCGGAGTCCCCGCCGCGCGCGTGACGGCGCTGCGGCGCGCGTTCGACGCCATGATCAAGGACCCGAAATTCGTGGAAGACGTCGAGAAGATCAACGGCGACATCGAGCCGATGACCGGCGAGCAGATGCAGGAGCTGATCGGCGAGCTCGATACGTTTCCGCAGGCGGTGATCGACCGCGTGAAGGTGCTGTACAACTGACGACGATGAACGACAGGCTGCGCTGGTGGTCGGCGGCTTCGGGGCTCGCCCTGGCCGCGCTCCTCACTGTTGCGCTCGCCGCCGCCATCGTGATGCACGCGGCAACGGCGGCCGCCGTCGTCCCGTGGCTGCTCTACCTGATGGTGTTCCTGATGCTGTGCGCGCTCTGGTCCGCCATCAGCCTGCGTTATGCGCGCACTGACGCGGCAACGTTCATCCTCATCGTGTCGGCGGCGGCGGGCCTTCCGCTGGCCGTCCTGTGCGTGCTGGCGACATTCGGCGACTGATGCGCGCCGCGTGCGGACGCCGCGCTACGCGGCCGCGCTGCTCTGCGGATGAAACCGCCGCACCGCCACGACTCCGGCGACGATGAACAGCAGCAGCACGATCCCCTGCGCGATCTGGAACGGCGGCTCCGACTGGGTCGGCGCCAGCGGCTGCAGGAACGACAGCTTCTGGAACGACTGCACGACGGCGACGAAGACATTGAAATAGAGCGCGATGACGGCCGTCACTACGTAGATCCAGCGCCAGGCGCCGGCAAGGTGGAAGACATAGAGGCCAAGCAGCGCGAGGGCGAGCAGGACGAGCGACAGGATGCCCACGCCGATCGCGGGCGTGAAGCCGGAGATCGGGAACAGGAAGCCGGTGACGCTGGTCAGGATCGTGGTGAGCAGAAACAGTGCCATCATGCCGCTCATCCGGTTGCCGCCGAACATGCCGAACAGCACGATGAGGCCGGTCACGATGCCGATCAGGCTGATGATGACGTGCAGCACCGTGAACGCATATGTCGACATGCCCAGGATCATGACTTTTCCCCGCGTTGTTGCGCTCGTCGACAATCGTACGCCGCTGTCACGAAAGGCGCCATGTCGGCGTGAGAGCCCAGTCATGCCGGGAAGACGCTCGGCTCGGCGCCTACGCCCACGTACCCGTGCGTGTCAGTTGCCGCGCCCGGCGCGCAACTTGGCGGCCAAAGCCTCCGCCTCGGCCACGTCAAAGGCCGAGATACTAAAGCAACCTTCCGTGCCAAACGGCTCGCGAACGATGGGACTCACGATGACGTTCCCACCCACGACGATATCGAGCGGTTCGTCCAATATCCTCTGCGTCAATTGGGCGAGCCCATCGCGAAAATCCCTCGACAGGCAGATTTCGACTTTCGGCGTGTGAAACTGCATAGGTCGTTGCGTTTCCGTATCGAAAAATGTCGTCGTCGAACGCGCCTCGATATGTTCGATGCCCGTCGCCGGCACATCGACGCGGCCATTCGCATGGACGAACGAAAGCACGATGTCCGAGCCGCCCGCCTGCCGTCGGCCGAACAGGCCCAAAATGGCCGCGGTCACCGTCGCAACAAAGGCCCGCCGATCCATTGCAGCGCGGTCCCCCATCAAGGTGATTGACTGAGTGGAACAAAAAGGGAACAATAAGTCAATGCTGTTGGGGGAGAAATCAATGAATACCAAGATTGCACGCGGTTGCAGGGCGGCACGCGCCGGCCGGCAATTTGCATCGGCATTCCTTCATCCCCTCGGCGCCGTCACCGGCGTCGTCGGCGCGTTGACAGTAGCAACCGCGGCCTTGGCTCAATCATCCGAGCTACGGATGTTCCTCGCCACCTATCGCTGCGCGGTCGTCGAGCGCCTCGAACTGATCTATCAGCATCCGGCGCCACGCGACCGCTTCCTCGCGCTGGCGCTCAGAAATGGTCCGCGCGGCTACGTCCAATGCATCTTCCTGGAGGACAACACCAAGATGCTGTGCGAGGCCGAGTCGGGCTACTACGCGGACCTTCCCGGCCGTCCGAGAAGCTTTCGCGTGACGCCGCAAGGCTTGGCCGCGCTTGCACGTCTCGGCTTCTCCACCGAAGACTGGGACGGCAATCATCAACTCATGATGGACATTCGCGGGCCGGACGATTTCGCCGCCGTCGCCGATACGATCTTGTCCGCGCTCTATGACGCCTACGGGGCGCGCCTCGGCTCGCACATGCACTGGACATCGCCGTTGGCGCAGCAGCCCAACGCAGCGTCCTCGCGCTGTACCCCGATAGGGTGAGTCTTCGACGCGCCGAAATCGGGTAGGCGCCAGCTTCCGAGCAGTCTTGCCGTTTGCTATCATTTTCGCGCGCGGAAACATCCGCCTGGGCGGCCGACACGGCCGCGCACAACGACGCACGGGAGGAGACCACCATGAAACGCGTGTTCGCGATGACTACGGCGCTCGTCTTTGCCGGCACCGCCGCCCTGCTGCACGAAGCGTCCGGCCAGACCGGCCAAGGCTGGACCCAGCTGTTCGACGGCAAGACGCTCGGCGACTGGAGCCAAACGGGCGAGGCCAACTGGCGGGTCGAGGATGGCGCCATCGTCGCCGATAAGGGCAAGGGCGGCCACCTAGTCAGCAAGGCCTCGTACAAGAACCTGCAGATCTATGCCGAGTTCTGGGCGGACGAGAACGCCAACAGCGGCATCTTCGTGCGCTGCAAGGATCCCAAGGCCATCGGCGCCAGGACCTGCTACGAAATGAACATCTTCGACACGCGCCCGGACCCGAGCTACGGCACCGGCGCGATCGTCAACTTCGCCGAGGTCAACCCGATGCCCAAGGCCGCCAACAAGTGGAACACCTTCGAAATCACCGCCAACGGACGGCAGCTCGCCATCACGCTCAACGGCCAGAAGACCGCCGAGGTCCGCAACGGAATGTTCGAGGAAGGGCACATCACTCTGCAATACGGCGCGGGCACGATCAAGTTCCGCAAGGTTGCGGTCAAGCCGCTCTAGCGCTCCGCGCGACCGGTTGGACGGTCGCAGCCCGGATGGAGAATCCGGCTGCGACCGTATCGGCCAGCGATTCCGCTTCAGGTCTGCTTATCGAACTTCGAGATCGTGCCAAGATCGGCGAGCCAAGGCTGCTGCGAGCGCACCCAGATCTGTCGTTTCGGCACCAGCTGATCACGCTGGCGCACGCTGCCGACGCGGACGTTGTAGACCTTGGGGCCGTCGCCGACCGAGGTCGCATAGATCGATGTGCCGCAGCGCGGACAGAAGCCCTGCGCGCGCTTGGATCCACTTTCGGCGGTCTTCACGTAGACCGCCGGCTCGCCCGCGGTGAGCCGAAAGCTGCCCTCCCGTGCGCGGACGGACAGGCGAAAGGCTGAGCCCGACAGCGTCTGGCAGTCGGTGCAGTGGCAGATCGAGGTCCGCTCCGGGTCGACCTCGGCCTCGTAGGCGATGTAACCGCAGTGGCATCGGCCATCGATTTTCATGATCCCTCCCCGCATGGCGTTGCGTGTGCGTCGAACGATAGCGCGCGCCTAGTGTCCCGACTCCGAAGTTCGCAAGCACTCGCGGCATTCTCATGCGAACTTCGGAATCAAGGGACACTAGCACCTCTATGATTCCAGTGCCCCTTTGAACCCGAAGTTCGCGATTGGACTCGCGGCATCGGCGCGCGAACTTCGGGTTCGGGGCAGTGGCCGCCGCGACAGCCAGCGCAGCGAAACGCGCTCGAACATCTCCGTTAAGTTCTTGTTTACCAAGCACTTGGAACTCTTTTTTCAGCTCCCGCGTTGGTCGTGCCTCAGCAATCCATGAGGTGACCGTCATGAGGACAACTCTGACCGCTCTCGCCACCGCAGCGACGCTCGCTGTCACAGCCATCGCAACGCCGACTACGGCCGAGGCCCAATGGCGTGGATGGGGATGGCGCGGACCCGCTTTCGTCGGCGGACTTGCCGCCGGCGCGTTCATCGGCGCCACGTTCGCACGGCCTTATGCCTACGGCGGCTACTACGGCGGACCGTATGTGTCGTCCTATGGCTACTACGGCGGGCCATACACCGCGTATGGCTACTACGGCGGTCCCTACGCCACCTACGCGAGCCCGGTCTACACCGGCTATCCAGTCTATTCGGGCTACTACGCGGCAGGCTATTCGTGCGGGCGCACGGCCTGGAATGGATACCGCTACTACGCCTGTTGAGCGCAGTTCGCGCCGACAGAACCGGCCACATGCCAGGTCCCGGGGTGCCGCAGTGCAGTAGTTCCCGGGCGTTGGTTTTGCACTGTTTTTCGCGCTCGATCTAAATTCCGACAAATTGGTCCTATTTACTAAGTGGCTCAAATTAGGGGCCATTCGGGCAACACCGCCCCCGCTCGGCGCGCGCCGACCGATCCTCGAGGAGACCAGCATGAAGAAGACTCTGACTGCTCTGTCCGCGGCCGCGATCATCGCCGGCACGCTGGCTGCGACGGCGACCGACGCGGACGCCCAATGGCGTCGTCACCGCGGCGGCTGGGGCCCGGGTATCGCCGCCGGAATTATCGGCGGCGCCATCATCACCGGCGCGATCCTGGCCTCGCGGCCGCGCGGTTACGTGGTCTATGAAGGCTACGGCCAGCCGGTCTACGGGGCCGGTTGCTACTGGGCATCGCAGCCGATCTATGACCGTTACGGCCGCGTCGTCGGATATACCGGCCAGCCGGTGCAGGTCTGCCCCGGCTACTGACGCCAACCACACGGTGGTTTTGTTTTTGCCGCGCGTCAGTTGCGACCATACTTCTGTTGCATGTGATCAAGCACGGCGGCGGTCGGCCAGCAATCGATCTTCAGGCGATTGGCCTTCTGATAGGCGCCGAGCGCGGAACGCGTGAGCATGCCGGCCTTGCCGTCGATCTTATCCTTGTAGAGACCGAGGCGCGTGAGCGTCTGTTGCATGGTCTCGACGTCGCGCGTTTTGAGCTGGGTGTTCTTGCTCCAGGCAGTCTCGAAACCGCGCGGATCGCTGATGCGATCGCTCAAATGGCCGACAAACAGCACATAGAGGTCGG
>WNGB01004234.1_pt1 | contig 22045 bp, 17 predicted proteins | sample 5400681 | NCBI WGS metagenome assembly WNGB01 (sample SAMN13153367, study PRJNA577476) | soil metagenome | isolation source: 115 cm soil or saprolite under grassland replicate 2 | place: USA:California | collected 2016-06-15
CGCTGCTTCCCGTGGTCGGAGGCCGCGCGGTTCGTCTCGCTCCGGGACATCGACGACACGGAGTTCGTCCTGGTGCGGGACCCGGCGGAGCTGGACGAGGCGTCGCGCGCCGTGCTCGAGACGGCGCTCGCCGAGGCCGGCTTCGTCTTCGCGGTGACGCGCGTGCTGGAGATCGAGGAGGAGGTCGAGATCCGGCGCTGGCGCGTCGAGACGCGTCAGGGGCCGCGGTCGTTTCAGACGCGGCTCGACGACTGGCCCAGGCTGCTGCCGCACGGCGGCCTGCTGATCCGCGACGTCACGGGCGACCTGTACCACGTGGGCCGTCCGGCGGCAATGGACCGGCACAGCCGGGCGTTGCTGTGGGCGTTTGTGGACTGAATGGAAGGTTGGAAAGTTGGAAGGTTGGAATGTCTGTACCTTCCAACCTTCCAACCTTCCCACCTACCGACGTATCGAATCCACCGGCAGCGCCGTCACCGGCCCGACCTCGCTCAGCGCCTTGTCGAACGCGCTCGGCTTCCCGACCACGACGATCACGAGCTTGTCGGGGTGCAGGTAGCGCTGGGCGACCTGCCGCACCTGGTCCGGCGTCACCGCCTGGATGCCGCGCAGGTACACGTCGAACCAGTTGGGCGGGAGGCCGTCGGCGGCGTACGCCAGCTGCTGCCCGACGATCTGCGCCGGGCTCTCGAACCGGAACACGAAGCTATTCACCTCGTTGTCCTGCGCCAGCTTCACGTCCCGCGCGGTGACGGGCTCGGCCGCCATCGACCCGATCACCGACCGCATGAGGCTGAGTCCCGCGACGGTCTTCTCGGCCCGGATCTGGGCGCCGGCGAAGAACTGGTCTTCGCGCTTCGTGTCCGCCCCCCAGGCGCTGAACGCGCTGTAGGCGAATCCCGAATCGCTGCGCACGCGCGCCAGCAGGCGCGACGTGAAGCCGCTGCCCCCCAGCAGGAAATCCGCGACCTGGGCGGCGAAGTAGTCCGGCGTGTTGGCGACCTTGATCCCCCCCGCGTGCCCCATCCGAATGTTCGTCTGGTTCACATCCTTCTCGACCAGGACGAGCTTCGGTCCCTGGGCGAACGCCAGGGGCGGGACCGCCTGGAGCCCTGGTTTACAGCGCTCCCAGCCCCGGAAGAGCCGGTCGAGGCTCGCGACGATCTGGCGCTCCTGGAAGTCTCCCGAGACGCCGATCAGGAAGTTCTGCGGGCAAAAGATGCGCTCCTGGACCCACCGGAAGCGCGCGGGGGTGAAGCCCGCGATCTCCTCCGGCGTGACCAGACTACGGCCCAGGGGATGGTTCCCGAGCAGCACCTGGCTCCAGGCGCGTCCGAGCACCGACCCTGGCGTGTCGTTGCGGCGGCGCCAGTTCTCCTGCTGCTGCGCCGCGGTAACGCGGACCCGCGAGGTGTCGTTGCGGGGGCTCTTCATCATCTCGAAGCCCAGGTCGAGCAGCTGATCGGTATAGCGCGACAACCCGGACAGCGCGGCGGTGCTCTGCTCGTGGTCGGTCGAGAAGAAGATGTTCAAGGCGTAGAAGTCGATCAGCTTGTCCACCGAGTCCGGCGTGAGCCGCGTGGTCCCCCCCGTGCGCAGCAGCCCGTCGGCCTGCCAGCCGACTCCCCACAACGAGTCGGGGAGGTTCGCGACGCCCACCTTGGACACGAGCTGCACGCTGATCACCGGCAGGCTGTGGTCCTCGAGGAGGTAGACCGGTACGCCGTTTGACAGCGTGATCTTCTTGGGCTGCGGCGGATTGAACCGCAGCGGCGGGAACTGCAGGGCCTGGATTTGGGTGTGCGTGTCGCCAGCGGGCTGCTGGGCTGCCGCTGGCACGAAAGCGACGAGCAATGCTCCGAGGGACAGTGGCGCGCGCATCAGTCGTTCCCTCCGCTCGCAGGCTTGGCCGGACGCACGAGTGTGGCGACCGTGCGGTTGCTCGGCGTGAAGTAGGTTCTCGCGACCCGCTGCACGTCGGCCGCGGTCACGCGCGCCAGCGCCGCTTGGTCGCGGAACGTCTGGCGCCAGTCGTACCACAGCGCCTCGCTGTTCGACAGCTGGAAGGCGAGGCCGAAGTTGGACTGCAGCCGCTGGATGGCGCCGGCTTCCGCCTGGTTGCGGATGCGCTGCAACTCCTGCTCCGTCGGCGGCTCCCGCTGCAGCCGGTCCAGCTCCTCGTACACCGCGGCCTCGATCTCCTGCGTCGTGTGCGGCGCGATGGGGACGCCCTGGAACGTGAACAGCCGGGGATACAGGCTGCCGGGGAACTGGAACGAGCCGATGGTCGTGGCCACGCGGTCGCGGATCACCAGCCGCTGGAACAGGCGCGACGTGCGACCACCGGTCAGGACCTGGCTCAGCACCGCGAGTGCCGGGCCGTCAGGGTGCTGGGGGTTCGGGACGTGGTAGCCGAGCAGGACCTGGGGGTTCGCGTCGAACTGCACGTCGATGCGGCGCTCGCCGCGCTGCGCTGGCTCCTGGGTGACGACGGGGCGGTGGGGCTGCCCGGGGGGGATGTCGGCGAAGTAGCGGGTCGCCCAGGCCTTCATCGAGTCCACGTTGATGTCGCCCACGATCGCCACGACGGCGTTGTTGGGGCCGTAGTACTTGTGGAAGTACTCGAGGGCGGCGCCGCGGCTCACCGCCTGGATTTCGCTCGCGACGCCGACCACGGGCCGGCCGTAGGGATGGGCGCGGAACGCCGCCGCCAGGTACTCCTCCAGCAGCATGCCGAACGGCTGGGTTTCGACTCGCAGCCGCCGCTCTTCCATCACGACTTCCCGCTCGGAGTAGAACTCCCGCAGCACCGGATTGCGCAGCCGGTCGCTTTCGAGGACGAACCACAGCTGGGCGCGGTTGGCGGGGAGGGAGAAGAAGTAGTTCGTGAGGTCGTTGCCCGTGCTGGCGTTGAGACCGACGGCGCCGTTTTCGGTGAGGATGCGGTCGAGCTCGTTGCTCACCACGTACTGGCGCGCCGAGTCTTCGAGCTGCTTGACCCGGTCGCGCAGCCGCTCGAGCCGCGTGCTGTCGGTCCGGGCGCCCTTGCGGAACTCGGCGGTGAACGAGTCGGCCACGGCGTCGATCTGCGGGAACAGCGCCTGTTCCGCGGCCAGGTTCTTCGTGCCGATCGTGCGGCTGCCCTTGAACAGCATGTGCTCGAACAGGTGGGCGGTGCCGGAGATGCCCGTCCACTCGTCCACCCCGCCGGCGCGGAAGTGGGTGACGAAGGACACGGTGGGCGCGCCGGGCCGCCGCAGAAGCAGGAACGTCATGCCGTTGGCCAGGACGTGCTTCACCACCGGGAGCCGCTCGCCGGGGGACGTGGCCGGGGCCGGCGGCTGCTGCGCGGGGACGGGGGCAAGGGGAAGAGCGGCGACGAGGACGGCGGCCAGGCAAGACACCACGTGTCGCATGATGCAACCTCGGTCGGTGAGACCGGAAAACATACGGCGTTGGCGGAGGGAGGCTAGGGCGCGCTCACCGCTGACACCTCGTGCAAAACACGGTCGCCCGCCGGTCGATCTCGTGCGTCGCCTTGAGCTTCCGCCCACAGACGACGCACGGCTTCCCTCCCCGTCCATACACCTTCAGCTCGAACTGGAACCGGCCCGGCTCCCCCGTCCCGGTCCGGTAGTCCCGTAACGTCGTCCCGTCCGAGCCGATCGCCCGCTGAAGGATGCCCCCGATCGCCGTGTGGAGTCGCGCGAACTCGGCGAGGCTGAGCCGGGAGGTGGGCTTCGACGGGCGCAGTCCCGCCTCGAACAGAATCTCGTTCGCGTAGATGTTCCCGATCCCCACGACCCGCCGCTGGTCCATGATCGCCTTCTTGATCGCCTGGCGCGTCCCTTTGAGCCGCTGGGCGAGCACAAAGGGCGTGAACGTCTCTTCCAGCGGCTCGGGGCCGAACCGCCCGGTGTAGCCCGCCCAGCCGGGCTCGTCGAGCAACCACACGGTTCCCAGTCGCCGCACGTCGCGATACACGAACAACGCCCCGTCGTCGAGCGTGCAGAGCAAGACCGTATAGCGCGTCTCGTCCCGCGTCAGCGGGCGCTCGTACACGACCAGGGACCCCGTCATCCGGGGCTGGATGACCATGCGGTGGCCGCTCGCGAGCCCGAACACGGCGTGCTTCGCGCGGCGGTGGATGTGATCGAACGCGTTCCCCTCGAGCGTCTCGAGCAGGCGGGGGCGAGACACTCGGCGCAGGACGTCGGTCTTGCGGAGGCGGGCGCTGGTGATGCGGCGCCCCTCGAGCCGCGGGGCCAACTCCCGGACGATCGTCTCGACTTCAGGCAGCTCCGGCACGCTCGATCTCCCGCCAGGCGATGTCACGCCGCCACGTCTTCCCCTCGAACGCAATCCGCTCGCACGCCGCAGTGCTCGCGCGGGCGGCCGCCGGCACCGTCGCCGCGAGCCCGGTCACGTTGAGCACCCGGCCGCCCGCCGTCCGCAGCCGGCCGTCCGGGTCGCGGAACGTGCCGGCGTGAAATACGAGCACGTCGCTCCCCAGCTCCTCGGCCGGAGGCAGGGTGATCGCCACACCCTTCTCCGGTCGGTCGGGATAACCGCGCGCGGCCAGGACGGTCGTGACGGCCGCCCGCACGGGCGCTACCACGTCGGTCGCAGGCCGCCAGTTGCCAAACCCGATGTCCAGGAAGTGCTGGCTGATCCCGGGCGCAAGCCCGGGGAGCACGACCTGGGCCTCCGGATCCCCGAACCGGCAGTTGAACTCCAGCACGTAGGGGGTGCCGTCCGCGGCCAGCATCAGGCCCGCGTACAGCACGCCTTCGTAGGGCGCGCCCTGCGCCGCCATCTCGCGCAGCACCGGCTCGAGCACGTCGCGCCGCACCCGCGCGAGCAGCGGCGCCTTCGCCACGCTCACGGGACAGTAGGCGCCCATCCCGCCGGTGTTCGGGCCGGTGTCGCCCTCGCCCAGCCGCTTGTGGTCCTGCGCCGGCGGGAGAATGACGATCCGCTCGCCGTCGGTCAGGGCCAGCACGGACAACTCCTCGCCCTCGAGGAACTCCTCGACCACGATCTCCCGCCCGGCCTCGCCCAGCGCCCCGTCGGCCAGCATGGCGCGGGCGGTCGCCGCGGCGGTAGGGCGGGTGTCGCACACCACGGCGCCCTTGCCGGCCGCGAGTCCCGATGCCTTCACGACGAGGGGCTCGCGATGGGCGCGAATGTAGTCGAGGGCGGAAGTCAGGTCGGTGAACGTGCGGCTGTCGGCGGTGGGGACGCCGGCGCGCCGCATCACTTCCTTCGCGTACGCTTTGGAGGACTCGAGCCGGGCGGCGGCCTGGCTCGGCCCGAACACGGCGCGGCCGGCGCCGCGCAGGCGATCGGCGAGGCCGGCTGCCAACGGCGCCTCCGGTCCGACGATGGTGAGGTCGATGCGGTTTGCCTCCACCACCTCGACAACCTTCGCAACCTCGGTCGCCTGGACGTTCAGGTTGGTCCCGAGCGTCGCCGTGCCTGGGTTACCGGGTGCGGCAAACAGGGTCGCGCCGGGGGTGTCGCGGTGCAGCGCCCAGCAGAGCGCGTGCTCGCGGCCGCCCCCGCCGACGACCAGGGCTCTCACTTCTTCTTGAAGGCGTCCGAAAAGGCTTGGGCGGCCCGCTTCGCCGTATCCACCACGTCGTTCACGACGGCCTTGGCTTCCTTCATGTAGTGCTCGCGCGCCTCGTCGATGTCCTGCTCGAGCGGCCGCTGTTCGGCCTCGGGGCCGCGGCGCGTGTACTCGCCCCGCACAATGCGGTCGTAGTGGCCCGCCTCGATCCAGCGCTGCAGCTCGGCCGCCCGCAGCGTGTTGAACGGGTGCGTCCGGTCCAGCGTGTTGAGGATCTGGAAGATGCGGTCGAGGGCCCCGCCGGTCTCCTCGTACTCCTTGGCCTGCACGAGGAACGCGTTGAGGTCCGTCTCCGCCGCGTCTCCCCCCCCCGCCATCTTGAGGAACATCCGGAGCGCGGGGGTCGGGTCCTGGATCGCGAGCAGCCCGGCGCGGTCCGATGACAGCTCGCTCTTGCGGTACCACTCGAGCAGCGCGATGCGGATCGGCAGGAGCGCGATCCCCGCGAGGAAGGGCAGGGAGGCGAAGCTCACGCTGAGGATGAGGATCAGGATGGTGCGGTACAGCGCGTGGCCGCTCATCACGTGGCCGAGCTCGTGCCCCAGCAGCGCGCGCATCTCGGCATCGTCGAGCAGCTTCAGCGCGCCGGAATTGATCACGATGAACGGCCGCTCCATTCCGAACGCCCCGGCGTTCACGAACGGCGTCTGCGAGACGAACAGCTCCGGCCGGTCGGCCCAGTCCATCGTGGTGAGCACTTCGGTGTAGAGCTGGTTCAGGCGCGGGAACTGCGTCGGACCGACCCGCACGGAGTCGGCCTGGAACAAGAGGCGCACGCCCCGCTCGCCGATGAAGCCGTAGACCTTCTTCACGACCTCGTCGAAGCCCGGGACCGCGCGCAGCGACTGCAGGGCGGCCCGGTCGGCGGGGTGCTCCCACGACACCGCGGCGATCTGGGTGAGAATCTTGCGCGGGCGCGCGGCCGGGAGGCCAGTGGCGTCGGTCATGGCTGCATCCTTCTTCTTGGGGTCAACACACCCTTACGCCCCGCCGGAACCGGAGTTTCGTCAATCATCCCCCAGCGCCTGGTCCAGGTCGGCGATCAGGTCTTCGACATCTTCGATTCCCACCGACAGCCGCACCAGGCTGTCAGTCAGACCCATCTTTTCGCGCAACTCGCGCGGCACGCTGGCATGCGTCATCGAGGCGGGATGGCCGATGAGGCTTTCCACGCCGCCCAGCGATTCCGCCAACGCGAAGATCTTGGTGCGCTCGACGAACCGCCGCGCGAACCCCACCTCGCCCAGTTCGATGCTGATCATCCCGCCAAAGCCTGTCATCTGACGGCACGCGAGCTGGTACTGCGGGTGGGACGCCAGGCCCGGGTAATAGACGCGTCTTACGCGCGGGTGCTTGGTCAGCCACTCGGCGATGCGGCGGCCGCTGGCGTCGTGCTGGCGCATCCGCAGGGCGAGGGTCTTGGTGCCGCGCAGCGCCAGCCAGCAGTCGAAGGGCCCCGGGACCGCTCCCGACGAGTTCTGGATGAAGCCGAGACGTTCGGCGAGATCGTCCCGGCTCGTCACCAGCAGGCCGCCCACCATGTCGGAGTGCCCATTGAGGTACTTCGTGGTGGAGTGCAGGACGATGTCGGCGCCGAGCTGGAGGGGCTGCTGGAAGAACGGCGTGGCGAAGGTGTTGTCCACCACGAACAGGGCCTTCGCCTTGCGGGCGATCTCGCCGGTGGCGGCGAGGTCGCACAGCCGCATCATCGGATTCGTGGGGGTTTCGGCGTACACCATCTTGGTCTGGGGGGTGACCGCCGCCCCGACCGCCGCGGTGTCGCCGCCGTCCACGAAGGTGAACGTCAGGCCGAGCCGCGCCCAGATGTGGGTCATCTGGCGGTGCGAGCCGCCGTACACGTTCTCGCCGCTCACCACGTGGTCGCCCGCCGAGAAGAGCTTCAGGACCGCGTCGAGGGCCGCCAGCCCCGAGCCGAACGCGAACCCGTGGCGCCCGCCCTCGAGCGCGGCGACGTTCCGCTCCAGCGCCTCGCGGGTCGGATTGCGGGTCCGGGCGTACTCGTACCCCTTGTGCTTGCCCAGGCCTTCCTGGATGTACGTGGACGTCTGGTAGATGGGCGTCATCACGGCGCCGCTCAAGGGATCCCCGAGCTGGCCGGCGTGCACCGCGCGGGTGGCGAAGCGGCGCGCGAGGTCGGGCTCGGACACGCGGGTCATGGCGGGAACGTAAGGGCGGCTTCCCCCAGGGGCAAGCGATAGATACGTTAGCGGCAATGCCCCCCGTGAACGGAATGCGCTGCCTCGTCGTCGACGACGAACCGCGCCTGCGCCGCGTGCTGGTTCGCCTCCTCGAAGGGGAGGGGTTCAGCTGCGCCGAGGCGGGCTCGGGTGTCGAAGCGCTGGCGCAGCTCGAGCGCGAGCCCGTGCCCCTGATGATCTCCGACTTGCGGATGCCGGAGATGGACGGCGTCCAGCTGCTGCGCGAGGTCGCGACCCGCTGGCCGGAGACCGCCGTGATCGTCGTGACCGCCGTCGCGGAGGTCGAAAGCGCGGTCGCCTGCCTCCAGATGGGCGCGCTCGACTACGTGGCCAAGCCGTTCCACCTGGACGAGGTGCGCGCCCGGGTAGCGCAGGCGCTCGACAAGCGCCGTCTCATTCTCGAGAACCGCAATTACCAGCACCACCTCGAGGAGCGGGTCGAGGCGCAGGCCCGGCGCATCGAGGAGCTGTTCCTCGAGGGCGTACACGCGCTGGTGCATGCTCTCGAAGCGAAGGATGGCTACACCCGGGGCCACTCGATGCGCGTCGCGAACTACTCGGCGGCCGTGACCGCCGCCCTCGCCCTCGACACGGAGCTCGCGGACACGATCGCGCTCGGCGCCGAGCTGCACGACGTCGGCAAGATCGGCGTCAGCGAGAGTGTGCTCCACAAGGCGGGGAAGCTGACGGACGACGAGTACCGCCACATCATGGAACACACCGTCATCGGCGCCCGCATCCTCGGTCCCCTGATGCGCGACGCGCCGGGCGCCCTCGCGATCGTGCGCTCCCATCACGAGCGGCTCGACGGCAAGGGGTTCCCCGACGGCCTCAAGGGAGACGCGATTCCGTTCGAGGCCCGCCTCGTGAGCGTGGCGGACGCCTTCGACGCGATGACGAGCGTCCGGCCCTACCGCCCGTCCCTCTCCGTCGCCCACGCGATGGAGGAGCTGGAGGCCGGGAAGGGCGTGCAGTTCGACCCCGCCATCGTGAACGCCTTCCAGCGCGCCTTCCCCGAGAAGACGACGCTCCCGATTCCCACGCCCCAGCTCCAGCCGCTGCGCCTGCCGGTCCGGGCGATGGAAGCGCGCCGCGCCTGATGTCGGACACTCTGATGGTGGGCGTGTCGGGGGTGCGGGGCTTGGTCGGGACGGATCTGACCCCCGAGGTCGTCGCCCGGTGGGCCGCGGCGTTCGGGACGTGGGCGTGCGCGGTGCGCGGTGCGCGGTCCGCGGGACGGCGGCACCCGTCCGTCGTGCTCGGGCGCGACTCCCGGACGTCCGGCCCGATGTTCGCGCGCGCCGCGACGGCGGGACTCATGTCGGTCGGCTGCGCGGTGATCGACGTCGGGCTCGTCCCGACGCCCACCGTCCAGCTCGCCGTCGAGCATCATCGCGCCGCGGGCGGGATCGTCCTCACCGCGAGCCACAACCCCATCGAATGGAACGCCCTCAAATTCGTCGGCCCAGACGGCATCTTTCTCGATGGGATCGCCGGCACGCGGGTGCGGGAGCTCGCCGGCGATGGCCGGATCGGACGCGCCGCGTACGACGCGTTGGGGGAGGTTGGGTCGGATCCGGACGCGGTCGAGCGTCACGTGGACGCGGTGCTGGCCGTGCGCGCGCTCAACGTGCGCGCCATCCGGCGCTGCCGCTTCCGGGTTGCGCTCGATACGGTGCGGGGAGCCGGCGGCGTCGTCATGCCCGAGCTGCTGCAGCGGCTGGGCTGCCGTGTCGCCGCGATCAACCTCGAGACCGACGGCCGGTTTCCGCGGCCCCCCGAGCCGGTGCCCGAGAACTTGGGCGCGCTCGGCAAGCTGGTGCGTCGCACCAAGGCCGACGTCGGCATCGCCGTCGATCCCGATGTCGATCGCTTGGCGATCGTGGATGAGCGGGGGCGTCCGATCGGAGAGGACTATACTCTGGCCTTCGCTGTCCGCGCGGTGCTCGGGAGCAGGTCGACTAACCGACCCGCCGTCGTTTGCAATCTCTCGACCTCCCTCGTCGTCGAAGACGCTGCCCGCGCGTACGACGCCCACGTCGTCCGCACGCCCGTCGGCGAGGCACACGTGGCGCGCAAGATGCTCGAGGTGGGCGCGCCGATCGGCGGGGAAGGCAACGGTGGGGTGATGTACCCGGCGCTGCACGCGGGCCGCGACGCACCGCTGGCCGCCGCCCTGGTCCTGGCGCTGCTGGCGCGCGACGAGAAAACCGTGAGCGAAGTGGTGGCCAGCGCGCCGCGGTATGTGATCGTCAAAGCAAAGCTGGAACGCGGAACCCTGAAAGGACAAGCGCGGAACGCGGAACGGGGGATGGACGACGTGTATGCCGGACTCCGCCGGCGATTCCCGGACGGGAGGGTCGACACGCAGGACGGCCTGCGGCTCGCCTGGCCCGACCGCTGGTTGCACGTGCGGCCCTCGGGCACGGAGCCGATCATCCGGCTGATCGCGGAGGCGCCGACCGAGGCCGACGCAGAACGACTGATCGACGAAGGGCGGCGGTCATGTGCGGCATCGTAGGGTACACCGGCACGCGGCCGGCGGCGGCCCTGGTGCTCGACGGGCTGAGGCGGCTGGAGTACCGTGGCTACGATTCCGCGGGCCTGGCGGTGGTCCACGATGGGCGCGTCGCGATCTTCAAGGCGCCGGGGAAAATCGCGATGCTGGAGCGCGAGCTGGGCAGCGGGGTCCCGTCGGGCCGCACTGCCATCGCGCACACGCGTTGGGCGACGCACGGCGCCCCCAACCAGGTGAACGCCCATCCGCACCCCGACTGCGGCGGCACGCTCGCGCTGGTCCACAACGGCATCATCGAAAACGCCGGCCCGTTGCGCACCGCGCTCGCCAAACGCGGCCACATCTTCCGCTCCGAGACGGACACCGAGGTCCTGGTCCACCTCGTGGAGGAGTTGCACACCAAGGGCCGCTCGCTGGTGGACTCTGTGGCCGGGGCCCTGGCCCAGGTGGAGGGGACCTACGGGATCGCGGTCGTCTCGAGTCGCGAGCCCGAGACGATCGTCGCGGCGCGCCGTGGCTCACCCCTGCTCGTCGCCCTCGGCAACGGCGAGAACTTCGTGGCGTCGGACGCCTCGGCGGTGCTCGCCCATACCCGCTCCGTGGTGTACCTGGACGACGGCGAGATCGCCGAGGTGCGGCCCGGCGACTACCGCATCCTCGATCCGGCGGCGGTGGAGAAGGAGAAGGCAGTCACCCAGGTGGAGTGGGATCTCGCCACGATCGAGCGCGGCGGCTACGCCCATTTCATGCTCAAGGAGATCATGGAGCAGCCCGAGAGCCTGCGGAACACGCTGCGGGGCCGCCTGCTGGAGGAAGAGGGCACCGTCAAGCTGGGCGGGTTGAACATCACTGACGAGGACCTGCTCAAGGTGCAGCGCATCGTCATCACGGCGTGCGGCACGTCGTGGCATGCGGCGCTGATCGGTGAGTACATGATGGAAGAGCTCGCCCGCATCCCGACTGAGGTGGAGTACGCCTCCGAGTTCCGCTATCGCAACCCGATCGTCGACGAGCGCACCCTGGTGATCGGCATCTCGCAGTCGGGCGAGACGGCCGACACGCTGGCGGCGCTGCGCGAAGCCAAGCGGCGCGGCGCCCGCACGCTGGGCCTGGTAAACGTCGTCGGCAGCACCATCGCGCGCGAAGTGGACGGCGGGATCTACCTGCACGCCGGCCCCGAGATCGGAGTCGCGAGCACGAAGGCCTTCACCAGTCAGATCGCGGCGCTTGCGCTGCTCACCCTCAAGATGGGGCGGCTGCGCGCGCTCTCGATCCTGCAGGGCCGGGAGGTGGTGCAGGCGCTCGCCCGGCTTCCCGAGCTCGTGGCGGAGGTGCTGGCGCAGGCGCCGCAGGTGGAGCACATCGGCGAGCGGCTGCAGCGGGCGACGACGGTGCTGTATCTGGGCCGCGGCTACAATTTCCCGGTGGCGCTGGAGGGAGCGCTGAAGCTCAAGGAGATCTCCTACATCCACGCCGAGGGGTACCCCGCCGCCGAGATGAAGCACGGGCCGATCGCGCTGATCGACGACCTCATGCCCGTGGTGTTCGTCGCGCCCAAGGACGCCGTCTACCAGAAGGTGGTGAGCAACGTCGAGGAGGTGAAGGCGCGGGGCGGTCGCGTCCTGGCGATCGTCACCCGCGGCGACACGGCCCTCGCCAAGCTTGCCGACCAGCGGGTGGAGATCCCGGAGACGCTGGACCTGCTAACCCCCGTGCTCAGCGTGTTGCCGTTGCAGCTCCTCGCCTACTACATCGCGGTCCGGCGAGGGTGCAACGTCGATCAGCCGCGGAACCTGGCCAAGTCGGTGACGGTGGAATGAGAGCGTTGTACGACGCTACGACGCCACGTTGCACGGGACTGCCCACGCCGTTCGTACAACGTAGCGTCGTGGCGTCGTGTACCGGGGTGGGGGTGAAGTGCGGGTAGTCCTCCAACGTGTATCTCGCGCTGAGGTCCGGGTGGACGGGTGCGTGACGGGCTCCATCGGGGCGGGGTACGTGGTCCTCGCGGGATTCGCGCCTGCGGACGGAGAAGAGACCTTGGCGTGGATGGCCGAGAAGATCATCGGGCTGCGGCTCTTCGGCGACGCCGAAGGGAAGATGAACCGCGACCTGGCCGCAGTGCAGGGCGCGGTCCTCGTGGTCCCCCAGTTCACTCTGTACGGCAACGCGCGGAAGGGCCGCCGGCCGAGCTTCACGGATGCCGCGGCGCCCGAGGTCGCCATCCCGCTGTACGAGCGCTTCGTCGCGTTGCTGCGAGAGAAGGGGAGCGGCCTACCCGTCGAGACGGGGGAATTCGGGGCGATGATGGAAGTCGAGCTGGTGAACGACGGCCCCGTGACGCTCGTGCTCGAGCAGTGAGTCTCCGCCCCATCGTCCTCGCCTCCGGCTCCCCGCGCCGCCGGCAGCTGCTCGAGATGCTCCGCATTCCCTTCCGAGTCATCGCGCCCGACGTCGACGAGACGGTGCTGGCCGGGGAAGCGCCGTCGGCGTATGTGACGCGGCTGTCCCGATTGAAGGCGGAGGCGGTGGCGCCACACGCGCCGGGGGACGTGATTCTCGCGGCCGACACGACCGTGGTGCTGGAGGGCGAGATCTTCGGCAAGCCCGTGTCCCCGGGGGATGCCGTGACGATGCTCTCGCGGCTCCAGGGCCGCACCCACGAGGTGATGACGGCGATCGCGGTCGCGCGTGACGGTGAGCTGGCGCAGGCGCTGGACGTGTCGCAGGTGACGTTCCGGCCGGCGGAGCGCGCGACGCTCGAGGCCTACGTCGCGACGGGGGAGCCGCTCGACAAGGCCGGGGCGTACGCGATCCAGGGGCTGGGCGCCCCGCTGATCGAGCGCGTCGAAGGGGACTTTTTCGGCGTGATGGGGCTGCCGCTGCGGCTCGCGCTCGACCTGCTGGCGAAGTTCGGGCGGCCCTACCGCTTCACGCGGTAGACCGGGATCCTCTGCGACTTGCCCTTCACCTGGATGGGCTCGAGCGTCTCGACGGGCGGCTTCTTCTTCAGCTGCTGGTAGAAGGGCTCCGTGAGCAGGATCTCGCTGGGGCCCGCCTTGCCGCACAGCCGGTAGGCGGTGTTCACGGCGTCCCCGATCACGGTGTATTCGAGCCGGCGGTCGGAGCCGATGTTCCCGGCGAATACCTCGCCGAAGTTGATGGCGATCCCGATCTGCACTTCGGTGCGTCCCTCGGCCTTCCACTTGGCGTTCAGCTTCTCGAGCTCGGCGAGCTGCGCGATGGCGCACCGCACGGCCCGGTCGGCATCGTCTTCGTGCGCGATGGGTGCGCCCCACAGCGCCATGATCGCGTCGCCCATGAACTTGTCGAGCGTGCCGCCGTGCTCGAACACCTTGTCCACCATCTCCGTGAAGTACTCGGTGAGGAGTCGCGCGATGTCGTCCGGGCTCATGGTCTCGGACATCGGCGTGAAGCCGCGAATGTCCGAAAAGAAGACGACGACCGGCCGCTTTTCGCTCGGCAGCCGCCCCGCGTCCTGCTGCTGGGCGATCACCTGCGCGATGTTGGGCGAGAAGTACCGCTCGAAGTTCGAGCGGACGAGCGCTTCGCGCCGGATGCGCTCCGAGAGCTGGGAGTTCTCGATCGCCACCGCGGTGAGGCCCCCGAACGCGATGAGGAACTCGAGGTCCTCGTCGGCGAACGAGTGCGTCGCGGTGAGATTGTCCACGTACAGGATGCCGAGCACCTTCGAGTCGGAGCCCATGAGCGGCGTGCACATCGCGCTCCGGACGCTCTGGATCAGGATCGACTTGCCCTTGAAGCGCTCGTCGGCCGCCGCATTGTCCGACAGAATCGCGACCCGCTCCTCCACCGCCTTGCGGGCGATGGATTGGGGGACGTGCTTGGCCGCGCTCGCGTCCCCCGTGCGGCTCTTCGAGATCCGCGGGATCAGCTCGTTGGACTTCAGGTCCAGCAGCAAGATGGACACGCGGTCCACGTTCATGATCTGAAACGTGAAGTCCACGACCTTGTCGAGCAGCCGGTCCAGCTCCTGCTGCTTGGACAGCTCCTTCGAGACCTCGAGCAGGAGCGACAGTTTCTTCTCGCGCCGCTCTTCCTGCGATTGCGCCTTGACCTTGAGGTGCGAGGCGCCCTGGGGCTTGTCCACGACGATCGCCGGTACCCCGCCCGAGGCGCCCACCGGCAGCTGGCGCACGATCGTGCCGCCCGCCGCCGGGGGCTTGGGAGTCGCGAAGGCGCCGGGCGGGGTGGTGGGGGTCAGGACGACCTGCGGGCGCACGGGAGCCGCCGTGACTTCCTTCACGCGGAAGGCGACTTTGCCGAAGGTGACGACGTCGTTCGGCCCCGCCTCGGCCTCGCCGATCTTCGCGCCGTTCAGAAACGTGCCGTTGGAGGAGCCCAGGTCCTTGACGCGCACCCCGGTGTCGGTGAGCTCGATCTCGGCGTGGCGGCGGGAGATGGTGGGATCGTAGATCGGGACGTCGCTCGTGACGGCGCGCCCGACGACCAGGGTGCGCCCGAGCGCGAAGTCGATCGACTGGTCGCCCGCGGTGCTGATCAGCTTAAACACAAGCGCAGAATATACTTCAATCACCCGCCTTGGCGAGGGCGAGCGCCGCCAACACCGCGCGCGCCTTCGCTTCGGTCTCCGCGAATTCGCTCGCCGGGTCCGAGTCCGCAACGATCCCCGCGCCCGCCTGCACGACCACGCGATCCTTGAGCACGAGCGCCGAACGGATCGTGATCGCCGTATCCAGACTCGCGGCGCCCCAGCTGACGTACCCGACGGCGCCGGCGTACGGCCCGCGTCGCTCGGGCTCGAGCTCGTCGATGATCTCCATCGCCCGCACCTTCGGTGCGCCGCTCACCGTCCCCGCGGGGAAGCAGGCGCGGAACACGTCGAGCGCGTCGTAGCCGGGCCGCAGGCGGCCGCGCACCTCGCTGACCAGGTGCTGGACGTGGGAGTAGCGCTCGATCGTGAGCGCGTCGGTGACGCGCACCGAGCCGTATTGCGCCACGCGACCGACGTCGTTGCGGCCCAGGTCCACGAGCATCCGGTGCTCGGCGAGCTCTTTTTCATCGGCGCGAAGCGCGGCCGCCAACGCGTCGTCCTCCACCGGGGTCGCCCCGCGCGGGCGCGTCCCGGCGATGGGCCGGACCGTCACCTCGTCGCCCTCGACCCGCACCAGCACCTCGGGCGAGCTGCCGACGAGCGTGATGTCGTCGAGGGCGAGGTAGAACAGGTACGGCGCCGGATTCAAGGCGCGGAGGTAGCGGTACAACAGCAGCGGGTCTACCGCGCCGGCTACGTCCTGGCGGCGCGCCAGCACCGCCTGGAAGACGTCGCCCGCCGCGATGTACTCGCGGATCCGGGCCACGTCGCGCTCGAACACGGCGCGGGGATAGCGCGACTCGGTGCGCGGCGGTGCCTGGCGGGCGCCGTCCAGGGTGAGCGGTGCGAGGGCGTGCGTCGCGCCCAGCCGCGACACGAGGGCATCGAGCCGCGCCTCGGCGGCGTCGTACAGGCGCACCCGCTGCGCCGCCGCGGCGTCGGGCGGGACCTCGACGTTGGCCACCAGAATCGCGCGGCCGAACAGGTTGTCGAGGATCACGAGAGAGTCGGCGATCATCAGCACCGCGTCGGGCACGCCGAGGGTGTCGGGAGGGGGCGGGGGCAGACGCTCGATGCTGCGGACCAGGTCGTAGCCGAAGTATCCGACGGCACCGCCTGCGAAGCGCGGCAGCTGTCCCCCCCCTCCCCTCCCTCCCCCCCCTCCCCCCTCTCCGTCGGGCATGGCGGCGGCGGGGAGCGCGCGCATACGCTGGGCCAGGTGGGCGATCGGATCGGCGGTCTCGCCCGCGGGCTGCCACCCTTCCGCGGGCGTCCACCGGTCCACCCGGGCGCCGCGGTACCGCCACACCTCGCGCGGCTCGGTGCCGAGGAAGGTGTACCGCGCCCAGCGCTCCCCGCCCACCAGGGATTCAAGCAGGAACGCGAAGGGCGGGCGCGCGATCTTGGCGAGCGCGGCGACGGGCGTGTCGGCATCGAGCACGACCTCGCGCACGACGGGGACCATGCCGCCGCCCGCTTGCCCGGCGCGCGCCAGGAAGGCGGCGCGGGGATCGGGGGCGCTCATTAGATTTCGCCCCGATGCGTGCGCTGCTCCCCGTCGCGTACTGGTGCGCCGCCGTGGTGCTCCCGCTCGCGCCCGCCGCCGCCCCTCCCCCCGCTGCCGCTCAGGACTGGAACAGCGATTCGGCGCAGGCGCTGGCGCGTCGCGCCATCGCGCGGCGCGGCCGCGCCGCCGGCGATACCGCGCTCCGCGATTACAAGGCACAGGCTCACGGGTTTCTCTTCTTCCTCGGGCAGTTCGGGGAAGGGCTGACCGAGCCGCCCCGCTTGGTGAAGGCCGATCAGCTCGAGCTGGAAGTGTACTGGAAGGCGCCGCAGCTCAGCAAGCAGCGCATCGTCGGCTGGCGCGACCGCGCCGAGCTCCCCACCGACATCAACTATCACCGGGATCACCTCGGCATCGTGCAGAACAACTTCGGCCGCGTCGTGCGCCTCGGCGAGGGAGACGAGGTGCGGGACGTGCCGCACCCGCTCGCCCCCGGGGGGCTGGAGCTGTACGACTTCGCGCTGGGGGACACCGTCACGCTGGCACTGCCGCAGCGGGCCGTCCGGGTCGTGGCGCTGCGCGTCCGGCCCAAGGACTTCGGCCAGCCCCGCCTCGTGGGCACGCTGTATGTGGACGTGGAGACCGCGGAGCTGGTGCGCTTGACCTTCAACTTCACGCCGCGCGCCTACCTCGATCCCCAGCTGGAGGACGTGAGCATCGTGCTCGAGAACGCCTTGTGGGAGGGGCGCTTCTGGCTGCCCTACCGCCAGGAGATCGAAATCCGGCGGCGCGCCACGTGGCTCGATATTCCCGCCCGCGGCATCATCCGGGGTCGCTGGGAGATCGACGGCTATGTCTTCAATCTCGGCCTGACGGACGCCTGGTTCGCCGGCGAGGAGATCGTCGCTGCCCCGAAGAGCGAGCGCGACTCGTTCCCGTGGAGCGGCCCGCTCGCCGCCGCCCTGCAGGACATCGCCGAGCCGGTGCGGGAAAACGACCTTCAGGCCGTCCGGGCGGAGGTGGCCCGCATCGCCGGCCGGCGCGCGCTGTCTGGGCTGCGGCCGCAGCGGCTGGGCGTGCGGGGCATGAGCGATCTGCTGCACGCCAACCGGGTCGAGGGCCTGGCCGCGGGGGGCGGCGTCGTCTGGCGCGTTCCCGGCGACGGCTTCGAAGTGCGCGCCCTCGGGAGCTACGGCTTCGCCGACCGGCGGGTCAAGGGCTCCCTGGCGGTGACGTCGGGCGACGGGCTGGAGCTGGCGGGCTACCGCCAGGTGCGCGACGTGGGAGACGCAGCGGTGATCGCGCCGCTGCTCAACTCCATCGCCTCTCAGGAATTCGGCGACGACTACGGCGACTACTATCTTGCCACCGGCGCCCGGGCGGCCGTGCGGCGGGCGTTCGGCACGCGCGGCGAGTGGCGCCTGGCCGTCGCACGCGAGCGGGTCGCTTCGCTCGCGGTACGGGCCGAGCCAGCCACGGGTCGCTTCCGGCCCAATCCCGCGCTCGGCGGTGACGACTTCTCTGTTGCCGCGCTGACCGTGCGCCGCCGCAGCGAAGGATTCGCGGTGCGCCGCGACCTCGCGGCCGAGGTGACCTTGGAAGCTGGACAGGCTGACGACGGTGCGGGATACGTGCGCGTGGCTGCGGCGGGTCATGTGCTCGTTCCCCTGGGCGGCACGCGCCTGCTGGCGCGCGTGCAGGGCGGCGCGGCGGGCGGCGGTCTGCCGCCGCATCGCGCCTTCGTGCTCGGTGGCCGCGGCACGCTGCTCGGCGACGCGTTCCGGCGCTGGGGCGGCCGGCGCGCCGCGCTCGCGCAGCTCGAGTGGCGCGCGCCCGTGCCCTTCATCCGCATGGCCGCCGGGCCGTACGCGCGTACGCCGGGCACAGTCACGCTCGCGCCCTACGTGGCGGCGGGGTGGACGGCACGGCCCGTTCCGGGGACGCCGTGGCAAGCGACGGCTGAGGGGGCCCCGCGCGCGACGCTGGGTCTCGGCCTCGAGTGGCTGGGCGTGTTCCGCGTGGAGGCGGGCTACGGGCTGCAGAGCCGGCGCCTCTGCGTGGCCTTCGATGTGACCCGCGATTTCTGGGACATCCTGTGAAAGACCAGGCGCCGAGACGCCGAGACGCCTGAGGGTAGGCTGGACTGGAGCGGCGACAGGACTAGGTTAGGATTGATGCGTCCATGCCGGTAACCGCTTTTCCCGACGAGTGGCTGGCGCAGTCACTCGAGAGCGTCGTCACTCCCGAGCTGCTGGTCGAGCTGCGGGGGAAGGCGGAGCCCGGCCGCACGCTCTGGGAGACGCTCGTCGCCGCGAAGGTCCTGAGCGACGACCAGATCCTCGAGAAGCTATGCGCGCGCTTCCGCCTGAAGGTCGCCGACGTGGCGGTGATCGACCCCAAGGTGCGCGAGGGCGTGCCGGAGCAGCTGGCGCGCCGCTTCCGCGTCCTGCCGATCCGCCTCACCGATTCCTTCCTCGAAGTCGCCACCGCCAACCCCTTCGATCTCGACGCCGAGAAGGCGCTCGCGTTCGCGACGGCGCGCGAGATCCGCATCCTGCTGCTGCCGCCCTCGAAGATCAGCGCGAAGCTGGACGAGATGTATCGCCCCGAGAAGGCGCTCGACAAGCTGCTCGAGGGGATGGAGGGCGGGGCGGAGCTCGTCCAGCTGGCCGACCAGGCGGGGCCCGACGAGCTGACCATCTCGGAGGAGGAGGCGAGCCGGCGGCCGGTCGTGCGGCTGGTGGATCTCATCATCTCGGAGGGGATCCTTTCCCGGGCGAGCGACATCCACATCGAGCCGGAAGAGGGCGGCGTGGCGGTGCGCTACCGGATCGACGGGGTGCTCCGCCAGGTGATGAAGATCCCGCGCCAGGCCGGGCTGCCCCTGATCTCGCGCATCAAGATCATGTCGGCGCTGGACATCGCGGATCGGCTGCGGCCGCAGGACGGCCGCGCCCGCGTGGCGGTGGGCGGGCAGCCGATCGACCTGCGGGTCTCGACCCTCCCGGCCCAGCTGGGCGAGAAGGTCGTGATCCGCATCCTGGACTCGCGCGCGACCGTCAAATCGCTCGACTCGCTCGGCCTGAACCCCGGGGAGGCCGAGGCGATCAAGCGGCTGCTCGAGAACCACGAAGGGATCCTCCTCGTCACCGGACCGACCGGCTCCGGCAAGACCACCACGCTCTACTCGGCGATCAACCAGATCAAGAGCGAAGGCGTGAACATCGTGACCGTGGAGGACCCGGTCGAGTATCGGATGGCAGGGATCGTGCAGGTGCAGGTGCAGGAGAAATCGGGGCTGACCTTTGCCGCGGCGCTCCGCTCGATCCTGCGCCAGGACCCGAACGTCGTGCTGGTGGGCGAGATCCGCGACCGCGAGACGGCGATGATCGCGGTGCAGGCGTCGCTCACCGGCCACCTCGTGCTCTCGACGCTGCACACCAACGACGCCGCCAACGCCGTGACCCGGCTCGTGGATATCGGCGTCGAGGCGTACAAGATCGCGGCCGCGCTCCGCGGGGTCGTCGCGCAACGGCTGATGCGAAAACTCTGTCCCACCTGTAAGGAAGTTTGGATGGAGGCCCCGCCCGAGCGGCTGCGGCGATGGATCCCGTCGGGCACGCCCCTGTACCGCGCCGCGGGCTGTCCCGACTGTGCGATGACCGGGTACCGCGGCCGGTTCTCGATCCTCGAGATCCTGACGATGACGCCCGACCTCGAGCGGCGCATCGCGGCGGGAGACCCGGCCGACCGCATCGCCGAAAGCGCGCGGCGCGGCGGTATGAAGTCGCTGTGGGACAGCGGGCTCGCGCATGTGGTGCGCGGCGAATCCACGCTGGACGAGCTGATGCGCGTCGTGGACATCCCGGCCGAGGACGAAGAAGCCGGCGTGGCCGCCGCGCCGCACCCGGCGCCGGCCGCCGGCCGCCGCTCCGGCAGCGGCCAGGCGCTGCGCTTCTCCCCACCGCCGGGCACGGTCACGCTGCCGCCAGAGCCGGTATCGACCCACTTCGACCTGCTGGAGGAAGCGGCGGCGCCGCGCAAGTCCGGTCCGCACGGCGAGCCGGCGTGCAAGGTCCTGCTGGTCGACGACGAGGACAGGCTCCGGAAGGTGATGAAGGACCTGCTCGAGCGGGACGGGTACGCGGTGACGGAAGCGCGCGACGGCGTGCAGGCGCTCGACCAGGTGGACCGCGTCGGTCCCGACATCATCGTGCTCGACCTGAACCTGCCGGGGCTCGACGGCTACGGCGTGCTGTCGCACCTGCGCTCGCGTCCCGCCACCGCCGGCATCCCCGTCATTGTGCTGACCGCGAAAGGCGACGAAGACAACGAGGTCCGCGTCTTCGAGCTGGGCGCGGACGACTTCCTCACGAAGCCGTTCCGCGCCCGCGCGCTGTCGGCGCGTCTCGAAGCCGTGCTCGGCCGCCGCCGCTAGGCTCGGCGTGACCGGCGTCCGCGTCGCGTTCGTGGACACGTACGCCCTGCGCGGCGCGGGCGCGCGGCTGGAGGTGCTGGTGCTGCGCCGCGGTCCGCAGGGCCGCTGTCCGGGGTCGTGGGAGACGGTGCACGGCACCATCGAGGCGGGCGAGACGCCGGTGCAGGCGTCGCTGCGGGAGTTGCGCGAAGAAACGGGGCTCGCGCCCGAGCGGCTCTACAATCTGAGTCGCACGGAAGCGTTTTATCAGCACCGCACCGACGAAGTGGCGCTGATTCCCGTGTTCGCGGCGTTCGTCGCGGCGGACGGAGCGCCGCGGCTCTCCCCGGAGCACGATCGCGCCGAGTGGCTCGCGCCCGCGGAGGCCGCCAGGCGGCTCGCGTGGCCCCGGGAGCGCAGAGCACTGGAGGACATTTTGTCAATACTGGGGGGTGGGGAGGCGGGCTTGCTGGACGACGTGCTGAGGGTATGCTAAAGTGCCGTGAACCCGTTCTATCACCGCATCTATCGCGTCGTGCGGCATGTCCCGAAAGGACGGGTGGCGACCTACGGAGTCGTGGCGCGCCTCGCCGGCCGCCCCGGGGCCGCTCGCACAGTCGGCTGGGCGCTCTCGGCGCTGCCCGAGGAGACCGACGTGCCGTGGTGGCGCGTGATCAACGCGGCGGGGCGCATCTCGTTGTCGAGTCAGGATCACAGCGCCGTGTTGCAACGGGCGCTATTGCTGCGCGAAGACGTGCGGTTCGCGCCGGGTGGGGCGGTGAACCTGGGGACGTACGGCTGGCCCGCCGAAGCCTATGACAGCGCGGCGGCCGCCCACAAACGCGCCGCCTCGTCGCGCAGATCCCGCAGGTTGAAAGGCTTGCGCACGTAGCGCACGCCGAGACGCGTCAGCGTCTCTTCCGTCGCCGGCCGCACGTCGCCGGTCGCCACAATCGTCCGATCGCGCAGCGCCGGGACGCGCGCCACCAACTCCTCCACGAACAGCTTACCACGGGCCGCCGCATGGGCGTCGGCAATCACGAGGTCGAACCCGCCCCGCTGCGCCAGCTCCAACGCGTGCTGCGGATTGCGCGCGACCTCCACGGTGTGCCCGTCCCGCCCGAACAACGCCTTCACCATCCGCCGGACCGCGGG
>WNGB01011215.1_pt1 | contig 22043 bp, 23 predicted proteins | sample 5400681 | NCBI WGS metagenome assembly WNGB01 (sample SAMN13153367, study PRJNA577476) | soil metagenome | isolation source: 115 cm soil or saprolite under grassland replicate 2 | place: USA:California | collected 2016-06-15
GGCCTCGGCCGCCCCGGAGAAGAAGAACCGCTGGATGCGCCGCCCTTCCGGGCTGAGCGGATCCATCGTGGCGAGTCGAGACTCGACGAGTCGATCCCAATCCGGACGACGGTAGGCATACAGACAGCCGTCGAGGCCTCGCGTGACGACCACACCGTCCTGGAAGGCTTCTCGGAACTTGGCCGGAAGAGTGAGACGGTTTTTGTCATCGATCGTGTGGTCGTGTGCTCCGAGCAGCATCCTGGGGCCGGGTTGAGATTACCACTTCGCCCCACTTTAAACCACTGCCCCCCACATGTCCACCCCGGAAGGGGGATTTTTGCCGGCTCAGGAAGCGTCGAGCTGCGCCTGGTAGGGCCCCCGGCCGGTCATGACGGCCGCCCCGCAGCGCGCCGCGAGGGCCACCGCGTCCTCGACCGCGTCGCCCCGCGCCAGGGCGAACGTGAGGCCGGCCGCGAAGCAGTCGCCGGCGCCGTAGGTGTCCACAACGGTGCCAGGCACGGGCGACGGCCGAAACGGCCCTCCCGGCTGGACCCAGCCCCCGAGGCCGCCCGCGGTCGTGACGACGACGTGGGGCGGCGGGTCGAGCTCCCCCGGGTGGTAGAGCTCGCCCTCGTCCTCCCCGCTCCCGACGAGCGCATCCAGCTGCACGCCCGCTTCGCGCAGCGTCGGCAGCTCCCGCGCCGTAGCGACGAGCACACGCGCGTGCCGGGCATGGTGTAGCGCCTCGGCGTCGCCGCTGACGAAGTAGACGGCATCGAGGCCGGCGAGCTCCCGCCAGGGCAGCCTGCTGTCGCCGCCCCGCGGGCGGAGCTTCTCGCCCAGCACGGTGATCGTCCGCTCGCCCGTCTCGTCCACGAACGTGAAGGCCCGCCGCGTCGGCTCGGCCTCGGGAATCGCGCGAACGTCCACGCCCAGGCGGCCGAGCTCGGCGCGCGAGCGCCGTCCGAGCTCGTCGGCTCCGAGCCCGGTGAACAAGAGGCACGAGCCCGCGAGCCGGCACAGCTGGACAGCCGCCACCGCCCCACCCCCGGCCGGCTCTTCCCACGTCTCGAACGCGTGGACGATCTCGCCCGGCCGCGGGACCGCTTCGACCCGCGCAAACTCCACCCACTCGACGTGCCCGACGACGGCAACACGCATCGGCCGATCCTCACACGTCCCGTGTCTGGCACGTTTCAAGATGTAGTCGATGACGTTGCCGCCGTTCGAGCGTTTCTATGCCGACCATCGCGAGGAGATCTTCGCGTTCCTCGTGCGCCGCCTCGGGCACGAGCGGGCGGAAGACGCCTTCCAGGAGACGTTCCTGCGTGCGCTGCGCGCCTATCCGAGGCTTCGGCACAGCGAGCACCTGCGCGCATGGGCGTACACGATCGCCAGCAGGATCGCGATCGACGAGCACCGCCGGCCCCGTGCCGACGCCGAGCTGCCGGAGCTCTCGTCCCTGGACGGCCGACCGGCGTTTGCGCAGCTCGAGCACCTCGCCGACCAACTGCCACCCACCGAGCGCGCCGCCGTGGTGCTTCGTTACGGCTACGACCTCGACTACACCGAGATCGGCGCGGCGCTCGGCTCCAATGCGACCGCTGCCCGCCAGGCCGCGTCCGCCGGCATCCGCAGATTGCGACGAAAGGAAGCCCAGTGAATCCCGTTTCGCCCCAGCTCGACCGCCGTTTCCGCGACGCCGCGGCGCGTGAAAGCCTGCTCGACGTCGCCTACGACCTCGTCGACACGCCCGTCGGCACGCTGCTCGTCGCCGCAACCGAGCGCGGCCTCTGCCGCATCGCCTACGACGCGGAGCCCGAGCGCGAGCTCGACCGCCTCGCCGACGCGTTCGGTGTGCGAGTGCTGCGCTCTGCGCCGCCGATCGACCCTGCCCGGCGACAGCTGGACGAGTACTTCGAAGGCAAGCGGCAGCGGTTCGATCTCGCCGTCGACCTTGCGCTGCAGGCGGACTTCAACCGGCGCGTGCTGCGGGAGCTGGCGCGGGTGCCCTACGGGGAAGTCGTCACCTACGGCGAGCTCGCTGCGCGTGCGGCGAGGCCGCGGGCGGCCCGCGCCGTCGGCACCGTCATGAACCGCAATCCGCTCCCGATCGTCCTCCCGTGCCACCGTGTGATCGGCGCGAACGGCAAGCTCGTCGGCTACGGCGGCGGCCTCGACCGCAAGGAAGCGTTGCTGCGGCTCGAGGGGGCGCTGCTCTAGGGCCAGCGCGGAGCGCGCGCGTCCGCCTGCGGCGCCTCGCGCCAGTCGTCGCGCGTCGGTGTGAACACGTCGATCACGACCGCGCCGTCCGGTCCGACCTGCACCTCGTGCGGCACGTTGCCCGGGATCGACCACGTCTCGCCGGGGCCGAGCTCGCGGGACTCGTCGCCCACGCGGAACAGCAGCGAGCCGATCAGGCACATGCCGAGCTGCTCGTGCTCGTGACTGTGTTCCGGGACGAGGGTGTTCGCGTCGAGCTCGATCACGCCGAGCGTGATCCTGTCACCGTGCACGACACGTCCGTGCACGCCGTCCCAGATCCGCTGCAGGTCGAGCGAGGAGACGCTGCCGAAGGCGGACACGCGGCGAGACTACATCAGCCTGTAGCCCACCCCCCACACGTTGACGACGACGGAGCCCGCGCCGGCGGCGGCGAGCTTCCGCCGCAGTCGTGATGCGTGTGAGTCGAGCGTGCGCGTCCGGCCGAGCGAGCGGAAGCCCCACACCTCGCGCAGAAGCTGCTCCTTCGTGAACACGCGTGTGGGGTCGGTCATCAGCTTGAGCAGGAGCTCGTACTCCTTGCCGGCGAGAGAGACCGGCAGCGCACCGACGGTGACGGAACGTGTTGCGAGGTCGGCCGTGATCGGCCCGGCCCGACGGACCTCGTGCGGAGCCGGCGAGGTGCGCCGCAGAACTGCCCGGATGCGCGCGAGCAGCTCCTCGTAGGCGAACGGCCGCACGAGGAAGTCGTCGCAACCGCGTTCGAGTGCCCGCACGCGGTCGACGGCGTCGCACTCCGGCTCGCCGAGAACGATCACCGGAACGTCGCCGTGCCGTGCGCGAAACTCGTCGAGCGCGGCGCTGCTGCCGAGCAGCACGAGATCCGGCCGGGCCGCCTCGTCGACGACCTGAAACCCGTCGTTCCTCAGGTGTCGCTCGAGGAACGGCTCCGGCTCGGCCAGCAGCAGTGCGGTGGACATGCAAGCGAAGGTAGCGCCACTACCCGAGCCGAGCCAGATGTCCTTTCGCGCAAAAGCGTGACGAACGATCTACAGGCGACCGCTTCGGACGACGCCCCAGAGAAGCCACAGTCCGAGCAGGCCGGAGAACGCGAAGCCCAGCACCGAGATGAGGTTGATGCCGAGCACGTGGGGGCCTGCCTTGGCGAAGATCCCGATCAGGCTCGAGCCGATCAGTCCGCCCGCCACGATCATCGCGATCACGAGCCGGTTGAAGACGACGTCCAGTCGGTTCAGCAGATCGTCGAGACCCTTGTGCACGAAGCCGACCTCGATCTGGCCGTCGCGCATCTCCTGGAGCACGTCGTGGAGCTGGTACGGAAGCTCCAGCGCGATCTCGCCCAGCCGCAGCGTCTCCTTCCGTGCCCGCGCCGCCATGCGGCGTGGCCCGAGACGGTCGAGCAGCAGCCCACGCGCATACGGGCGCGCCACCTCGAAGACGTTGAAGTCCGGATAGAGGTCGATGCCGACGGAGCCGAGCGTCGCGATCGCGCGGTCGAGCAGCAGGAACCTCGTCGGCAGTTGCAGGTTCATCGAATAGATCAGCTGGAAGGCCTCGCGGATCACCTGGAGCGGGTCGATCTCCGCCAGGCTCGCGCCGTAGTACCGGTAGTACATCTCGCGCAGCTCGGCGAGGAACTCCTCCTCGCGCTCCTTCGGATAGCGGACGCCGAGGTCGGCGAGCCGCTTCGGCAGGGCCTCGACGTTCTCCGCCGCGGCGTCGATGAACATCCGCGTCAGCTTCGACATGTCGTCGTCGGTGAGCTTGCCCACCGCGCCGAAGTCGACGAGCCCGATCTCATCGGCGCGGTTGAGCACGAGGATGTTCGCGGGGTGCGGATCGCCGTGGAAGAACCCGTGCCTGAAGATCATCGTCATCCACGTCTCGGCCATCAGGTACGCGAGCTGGCGCCGTTCCTCGATCGACCATTCCTCCGGGTGGATGTCGGCGACCTGCGTCCCGTCGAGCCAGTCGAGCGTGAGCACGCGGCTGCGCGTGTAGCTCCAGAAGACCCGTGGGACGCGGACGTGCGGATGGCCGGCGAAGTTGCGATGGAACGCGTCGGCGTTTCGCGCTTCGAGCCGGTAGTCGAGCTCCTGCCGGATCTGGCGCGCGAACTCGTCCACGAGGTGGTGCGCATCGATGAAGTCGAGTGCGCGGACGCGTTCCTTGGCGATGCGCGCGGCCTGATAGAGCAGCGCGAGGTCGGCCTCGATCTGTCGCGGTGCGCCCGGACGTTGCACCTTGACGGCGACGCGGCGGCCGTTCGGCAGCATCGCGCGATGCACCTGGCCGATCGAAGCGGCGGCGACCGGTCGCTCCTCGAACTCGGTGAAGAGCTGCGCGATCGTGAGCCCGAGCTCCTCCTCGATCACCTTTTCGACGTCCGCGAGCGGGAACGGGCGCACGTCGTCCTGCAGGCCACGCAGCTCCGCGATGATGTCCGGCGGCAGCACGTCGGGCCTGGTCGAGAGCAGCTGGCCGAACTTGACGAACGTCGGGCCGAGCTCGTCGAGCATCTCGCGGAGATGCTGTCCGCGTTGTGACGGCTGCCCGTCGACCTCGAGCCGCGGGCTGCGGCGCGGGAAGAGATCGGTCAGCCGGTGAGTGTCGAACCAGTAGCCGAAGCCGTGGCGCACGGCGACCTGCGCGATCTCCGAGAGGCGCCCGAGGTTCCGCGTGGCCGGCTGAGCCATGGGATCAGTGTTGCACCTGGGCGGCGCTAGACCTTCACGGCGCTTCGCCGCGCCCACGGCCCGGGCGGCGTCAACAGGGATTCCACCTGCAGATAGGCGACGCCGACGAGCGGCAGATCACCGAGACGCTCGACACAGAGGTAGCGCGGTCGCCACTCCGGATCGAACTTGCGGCTGAAGACGAGCAGCCGCTCGAGCTGGAACACCCGATCGCCCATGCGCAACGCTCCACGGGCCGCGGCTCGCAGGTGGTTCCCGCGCGGGTCTCCCAGCAGGTCGGCGAAGACGCAGAAGTTGAGGGAGATCTCCGCGGCGCCGCTCTCGCGCGCCCAGAGCAGCACCTGGACGATCAGGTACTCCATCAGGCCGTTGGGGGTCTCGGGGTCGCGGCGCATCGCTCCGAGCGAGAACCCGCAGCTGCTCGGAACCAGGTGGAGAAACCCGCCGACGCGGCCGTCGCGTCGCGCAACGGCGAACAGCGTCTCGGCCTCGCGAAACAGATCGTCCATCGCCATCGAGAAGCCGCGCTCGACGTTCCAGCCACGCCAGACGTCGGATACGCGCTCGAGCTCTGCGCGCAAGCTTGGATCGACTTCTGCGGCGCTCACCACTGCGAGCTCGTAGCCAGCGCGCTCGAGCCGCGCGACCGATTGCCGGACCTTGCGAATGGCACGCCCCTCGAGCGAGAAGGCCGCCGGACGGACGACCGCCTCGTCACCGATCTTGATCACGCGGAGGCCGAGCTCGTGTGCGAGGGGCAACAGCTCGGCGCTGATGCTCAGCAGGGCAAGTCGCCATCCCCGTGCGTGACAGACACGCCTGAACTCGGCCAGCAGGTCCAGGAACTCCGCTTCCGCACCGATCGGCCCGCCGCTGACGAGTGCCGACCCGTTCACGACCCTGTACGCCAGAAAGCTTCGCCGTGTCGGCGAGAAGAAGTAGCTCTTGTCCCTGCGCAGACTGAAGAACGAGAGGCTGTCGTCCCCGTGGCGTTGGACGAGCGCACGGACGAGACGTCGCTCTTCGGCGGACTGGCGCACTCGTTCCGAAATCGGGCGCAGCCACAGGTACAACGCGCGGACGCCGAGCACGAGCGCCGTCGCCATGAGCACGTCGTTCCAGCGATCGGCCTCGATGCCCCGCACTTCCATCAACGCGGCGAGGGCGCCGACCGACAGCAGGGCAGGGATGGTGGCGAGCAAGGGCCGGACCGAGCGCGGGTCGCCCGGCACGTCGAAGCGTGCGCGGAACCGCACCAGGGCGACGAGCAGCAGCAGGCCGAGCGTCGCCTCCTCCACGTCGAGGCCCTTGGCGAGGTGCGCAACCGAGATCCCGGTGACGAGCGCGACCGCCAGGTGCCAGGCACGACGACGACGGCGTGCGAGCAGGCGTGACAGCCATACGAGCGCGAGGCCGAATGCAAGCGCCAGGATGCGCGCCGCACCGGGAACCCCGGGCGGCAGAACGCCGCGGACGAAGTCGGAGCGGTTCGCGAACTCGGGCGTCAGTGCCGACGCGATGCCGACGAGGCCCACGACTGCGGCGGCGATTCCAAGCGCGACCTCACCGCGCAGGATCCTCGACAGCACGACCCTCAGCGTAGCGGCGTTTTGGGACGTGTCACGTAGGTACCCGTCCCGTGCCTGGCACCGGATGGGGGATGAAAGGGACTAGTCCCGACGGGTCGGGAGCTGCGCCGGCTGCGTCTCGACGAGGCGCAGGCGGTGCTCCAGCTGGGCGACGCGAAGCTCGAGCTCGTCCCACTCCTCGCGGGTGACGAGACCGAACTCGCGCAGCGCCCCGTTCAGCGTCGCGCCGGCCCGCTCCCCCACGCGCACCGCGTCGCCACGCCAGCGCGTCGTCGCCTCGTCGATCCAGGAGCGCACCTCGTCGCGGCTCATGCCGCCCCGAGCGGCGAGGGAGTCGGCCAGCTCGTCGGCGCGCTCGGCCGTCAGCGCGACAGCGCCGACCAGCGCGAGTGCCAGACGTCTAACGGGCTCGTCCATGCGGGCGGGCGCGCCGCCGCTGCCGACGACGCTCGCGCTTCGCCTGCGCCGCCGCCGCACCGTCGCCGCCGTCAACGGTCGCGACCGGCGTGAGCGCGGGCGCCGGCTCCTCGGCCGCCGCCTCCTCGGCACGCTCGAACTCCTCCTCGAGTCCCGCCTTCGTGACGACGACGTCCTTGCGCCGCGCATATTCCGGTTCGCGTTCCTTCCAGATCGTCAGCAGCGGCGCCGCGACGAAGATGGACGAGTACGCACCGGACGCGATCCCGACCATCAGCGCGAACGCGAAGTCCTTCAGCGTGTCGCCGCCGAACAGGAGCAGTGCGCCGACAGGCAGCAGCGTGATGAACGACGTCGCCAGCGAACGACGGATCGTCTCCCAGAGGGACACGTTGGCGATCGTCGCGAACGACGAGCGCCGCATGATCGGGATGTTCTCCCGGATGCGGTCGAAGATGATGATCGTGTCGTAGATCGAGTAACCGAGGACGGTGAGGATCGCCGCCACGGTGGAGCTCGTCACCTCGCGCCCGAGCAGCGCATAGATCCCGATGCAGATCAGGACGCCGTGCAGCATCGCCGCGATCACGGGCCCGGCGAACTTCAGGTCGAACCTGATCGCGATGTAGAGCACGACCAGGAACAGCGAAACGATGATCGCGATGATCGCCGACCGCGCGATCTGGCGGCCGAAGCTGGACGACACGGTCGTCGAGCCCGGCGCAGTGGTCTGGAGCCTGTCCTCGAGCGCCAGCTTGACGCTGTCGAGCTTCTGGTCGCTCAGCGTCTTCGTCCGGATCTGGAAACTCTTGTACGCGCTGTTCGTCGACGCGCCGCGACCCTGGATGACCGCGTCGGCGTAGCCCTGCGCCTTCATCACTTCCCGGACGTCGCCCGTCGTGTGCGCAATCGGCGTCTTGAACGTCAGCTGCGTGCCACCCTTGAAGTCGATCCCGAGGTTCAGGCCGCGAATACCGAGCGCTCCGGCGCCGAGCACGAGTACGACTCCGGAAATTGCGAACCAGACGTAACGCTTGCGCATGAAGTCGATCTGCAGCCATTTCGCCGTCTGCTGTCCTTGCGCGCCCATGAAGCGGGGGTTGCTGAACCAGCGGAACCCAGCGAGCAGTCCGAGCATCGCGCGCGTCGCGGCGACTGCGGTGACCAGCGAGATCACGGTGCCGATCAGCAGCATCAGGGCGAAGCCCTTCACCTGTGCGGTTGCGACCGCGAACAGCACCAGCGCCGTGATCGCGGTCACGACGTTCGCGTCGAGGATCGTGTGGAAGCCTTTGGCGTATCCCGCTGAGATCGCGGCGCGCACGGACTTCCCGGCGCGCACCTCCTCCTTGATCCGCTCGAACACAACGACGTTCGCGTCGGCGGCCACCCCGATCGTGAGGATCAGTCCCGCGAAGCCCGGCAGCGTCAGCGTGACGTGGAACAGCAGGATGGCCGCATAGAGGAAGGCCGCGTAGATACCCAGGCCGACCACCGCGACGAGGCCGAGGAAGCGGTAGAGCAGCAGTAGGAAGAGCGCGACGACGAGCAGGCCGACGAGCGCCGCCTTCTTCGCCTGGCTGAGCGAGTCCTTGCCGAGCGTGGCCGAGACATCTGTGCGCTCAGCAGTGGTGAAGGTGACAGGGAGCGCACCCGTCTGCAGAACCAGCGCGAGCTTCTTGGCGTCGCCGAGCGAACCGCCGCCGAGGTCGATCTGGGCGCCGTTGTCCCCCGGGATCCCATCCGGATTGCGCTTGAAGTCGATGTACGGCACCGACTGGATCTCCCGGTCGAGCACGATCGCGAAGTGCTGCACGCATTGCTGGATCGCCTGCGGATCGCTCTGCCCCGCGCACGCAGTCGCGCCTCGCTGCGCCTCTTTCCTCGTGATGTCGTGGAAGACCTTTTTGCCCTTGCCGGTGAACTGCATCAGCACGACCGGCTGATTCGACTGCGGGTCGATGTCCGCGCGCGTGCCGGAGAGCTTCAGCTCGCCGCCCGTCATCTCCGGAATCGGGTTGTCCGGAAACTCGCTCGGGTCGTGATGCTTGAGTAGGTAGAAGACCTTCTTCGTCGTGATCTGCTGCGTGCTGATGCAGTTCGCAGGGTCGGCCTCGTAGTCGCAGCTGACGACGACCGTGTTCTTCGGGACGGCGAGGATCGTCCAGTCCTTCGGAATGTGCTTGTCCAGCCCGCCCTTCGATTCCGGCCTCTGCACGAGCTGGCTCTGGAGCAGCGCCGCCCGCGTCGGCGCCGGCCCGGCCTTGACGACCTTCTTCGGGTTGAACAGGTACCACTGCGCGGGCGTGCCGTTCTTCGCGAGGTCACGCGTCTGGGGCGCGGAGAGCAGGTCGAAGAGGGTCCCGGTCGCGACGGGCAACCTCCGCAGGCCGGTCGAGGCCGACGGCCCCGTCAGGTCCGCCTCGAAGTCGTAGAACTCGAGCACCGCCGTCTTGCCGATCAGCTTCGCGGCGGAGGCCGGGTCGTGGACGCCGGCGAGCTGGATGACGATCTGGTTGGAGCCCTGCTTGCGGATCTCCGGCTCGGAGACGCCGAGCTTGTCGATCCGGTTCCGCATGATGTCGATCGAGCGGTTCAGGTCGTCCGCCGTCAACGTGTGGCCCTTGGGCGGATTCGCCTTCAGGACGACCTCCAGGCCGCCCTGCAGGTCGAGGCCGAGCGTCGCCTTGCGGTGGACCGGGGAGCCGGGGATCACCAACAGCGCCACCCCCGCGAGGGCCGCGAGGATGCACCCAAGCAGGGTCAGATGTCGGCGCCGGTCGGACACGTGCTACGGAAGGTTAGCCGGGGTCTGCTCCTCCTCCTCTAGCTCCTCGGGCTCCTCCTCCTCGGGGAGCACGCCCGCGATCGCGCGTTTTGCGATCCGAACCTCGATGCCGTCGGCGATCTCGACGCGGGCCTCGTCGTCGTCGAGCGCCGTGATCGTCCCGTAGAGGCCGCCCGCGGTCACGATCTCCTTCCCGACCGCGAGCGAGTCGAGCAGTCTCTGCGACTCGAGCTGCCGGCGCCGCTGCGGACGGATCAGCATGAACCAGAACACAGCAAGTAGGACGAGGATGAAGATGTAGCTGCCCACCGAGCCTCCTTACACGGTTGCGGCCGCGAGCCGGCCGAGCGCTTCGGCCTTGTAAGCCGCAAGCCTGCCCTGCTCGATCGCCGCGCGTGCATTCGCGGTCAGTTCGAGCAGGAATCGTAGATTGTGCAGGCTCAACAGGCGGAGCCCGAGCAGCTCCTGCTGGTTGATCAGGTGCCGGATGTAGGCCCGCGAGAAGCGTGTGCAGGCAGGGCAGGAGCAGTCCTCGTCGAGCGGTCGCGGGTCGCGCGCGAAGGCGGCGTTGCGCAGGTTGAGCCGTCCCTCCCAGGTGAGGGCGCTGCCCGTCCTCGCCGTCCGGGTCGGCAGCACGCAGTCGAACATGTCCACCCCGCGCTCGATCACCTCGAGCACGCCCTCGGGGTCACCGATGCCCATGAAGTAGCGCGGCTTCTCGGACGGGAGCAGATCGGCCGCCCACGCCGTCGCCTCGAACATGACGTCGCGCTCCTCCCCGATCGCCAGCCCGCCCAGTGCGTAGCCGTCGAAGTCGAGCTCGGAGAGCTCTGTGATCGACCGTCGCCGCAGCTCGGTGTCCGACCCGCCTTGCGCGATCCCGAAGAGCAACTGGCCGTCGACGCGGGGCGCGGCGCGCTGGCGTGTGGCCCAGAGCGTCGTCCGGCGTACCGCTTCCGCCAGGTCGGCGCGCGGGATGTCGACGGGCGGACAGATGTCGAGGCACATGGCTATGTCGGCCCCGAGCTTTGCCTGGCACTCGGCGACGAACTCCGGCGTGAAGCGGGCAGGCGCGCCGTCGTAGACCGACCTGAACGTGACCCCCTCGTCGTCGACGGCGGCGATCGTGTCACGCAGGGAGAAGACCTGGAAGCCGCCGGAGTCCGTGATGATCGGCCCGTCCCAGGCCATGAACTCGTGGAGGCCGCCGAGCTCAGCAATCAGGTCCTCCCCGGGCCGGAAGTGCAGGTGGTAAGTGTTGCCGAGCAGGATCGTCGTGCCGAGCTCGCGGAGCTCATGCGGATCGACCGTCTTGACCGTGCCTTTCGTCCCGACGGGCATGAACGCCGGCGTCGGGACGTCGCCGTGCGCGGTGCTGAGCACGCCGGCGCGGGCGGCGCCGTCAGCCGCGGTGAGTTTGAACGGGTCGCTCATAGATGCTCATGTTGCGCGCGCCGACGACGAGGTCGCCCCGGTGCTCGAAGCCGAGGTCTTCGTAGTACGCGCGGATGCCGGGATTGTCGCGCAGGCAGTCGAGCCGGAGGAACTCGCGACCGGCTGCCGCAGCGGTGGCATCGGCCCATGCGACAATCCCGCTGCCGATCCGCTGTCCGGCGCAGGCTCGACGCACAGCGAGCTTGTGCACGTACGCGGCGTCCGGCGGGCGCTCGCCCCAATACATGGGGTCGTCCCACAGCAACGTGACCGTCGCGACCGTGTTGCCGTCCAGCTCTGCGACGTACACCTCGCCACGCTCGATCGCCGCCTCGAGCTCGTCGTGCGGGAACGGCAGCGGCCATTGCTCGTAGCCGCGCTCGCCGACCCAGACGGTCGCCTCGTCCAGCAACGCGGCGACAACGGCCACGTCCCGTGCCTGGCACCGACGGATGTTCACAGGACGAGCATCGCGTCGCCGAAGGAATAGAAGCGGTAGCGCTCCTCGATCGCGAGACGGTAAAGGTGGCGCGTCTCCTCCACGCCGGCGAACGCCATCACGAGCGCGAGCAGCGTCGAGCGCGGCAAGTGGAAGTTCGTCAGCAGCGCGTCTGTGCGACGGAACTCGAACCCCGGCGTGATGAACAGGTCCGTACGGCCCCCCAGAGGCGCGCCGCGCGCGAGTGTCTCGAGCACGCGCACGGTCGTCGTCCCGACGGCGAGCACGCGCGGCGCATCCTCGATGCGGTGCCAGGCACGGGACGTGACCGAAAAACGCTCTCCGTGAAGCTGGTGCTCGCGAAGGTCTTCGACCGCGACAGGTCGGAAAGTGTCGAGGCCGACGTGCAGCGTCACGCGCTCGAGGTCGAGGCGGCCCAGCACCTCTTCCGTGAAGTGCAGGCCCGCGGTCGGCGCCGCCGCCGAGCCCGCCTCGTCCGCGTACACGGTCTGGTAGCGGTCGGGATCTCCGAGCGGCTCGGTGATGTAGGGAGGCAACGGCGTCTCGCCGGCCGGCTCGCCGTGCAAGCGCAGCCGCCAGCGTCCCTCTCCGACGTGCTCGAGCAGCTCGACCGGCCCGTACCGCGCGCCCGCATGCAGACGCCGTGTCGGCCGCGCGAGGCCTTCCCAGAGACCGTCCTCGTCAAGCCGCTCGAGCAGCAGTCCGGTGGTGCACCCGCTCGGACACGCGATCGTAGACCAGCAGGCGCGACTCGTCGCGGCGCGGCAGGGGATGCTGCGCAACGAGCTCCGGCGGGAGGTCGTACTCGAGCTCCCTCGTTTTCATCCGGCGCCAAAGGTACCCTTGTGGTCGATGGACGACGGCACCCTGGAGCGGGCACAGGAGCGGGTCGAGCAAAGGGCTGAAGGCGCCGCACTGGATGCTCTCCTCGTCCGGGCACGCGAGCAGGTCGAGGCGCTGGCTGCCGCGACGTCGGCGCTGGAGGAGTCCCTCCCCGGCCGCGTCGAAGAGGTCGTCCGCGGGCAGGCCCAGCCGATGGGACGCAACCTCGCCGAGGTGCGGGGGCTGATGAACCAGCTTCTGCGGCGGCTGTCCGTGGTCGAGAGCGACCTGCTGACCGAGCGAAGCGCGCGGGTCGACGATCTCGCGCTGCTCGTCGATCTCGTCTCGTCCGGCTGGAAAGGCGTGGACGCGCGGCTCGGACGGATCGAGGCCGTGGTCACCCGGCTCGAGCAGGGCATCCAGGAGAACCGCGGCGCGATCGTCTACCGCATGGAAGACCGCCGCCCCGACGCGGCAACCTCGTAGACGCCGCCAAGTCGGCGCTCTTAGACGGCCGCGCGAGCGAAGCTCGCACGGCCTCTATGCGGCGCCGCCAAGTCGGCGCCTTAGGTAACCGCCAGGATCACCGCCGCGCAAAGCGCCCAGCCGGCGATGCACAGCAGGATCGGCAGGTCGCGCAGAAGCACCTCCTCCGGCTCCTCGCCGAGGTCGCGCCGGTGCATCAGCAGCAGGTATCGGAAGACGCCGAAGACGACGAAGGGGATCGTCACCATCATCGCCTTCGAGTCGCGCGCCGTGAACGTGTACAGGCAGTACGAGATCACGGTCGACGCGGCGACGACGGTGACGAGCTGGTCGACGAGCGCGAGCGAGTAGCCCTCCAGCACCGGGCGGCCCGGCGTCGCCTCCGCGCCGACGAGCACGAGCTCGCCGCGACGCTTTGCGAGCGCGAGGAACAGCGCGAGCAGCGCGGTGCACAGGAGGAGCCACGGCGAGATGCGCACCTCGACTGCGGCCGCACCGGCGGCGGCGCGCACGACGAAGAGCCCGCCGATGGTCATGACGTCCAGCAGCACGACGTGCTTGAGCGTGAGCGTGTAGGCGGCCTGGAGCGCGAAGAAGCCGGCGACGAAGAGGATCGAGGCGAGCCCGAGCGGTGCGACCAGCAGAAAGGCGCCGAGGATCAGGAGCGCCGCGATCGCCTCGGCCAGTCGTGGCGAGAGCTCGCCGCGCGCAATCGGACGCGCGCGCTTGACTGGATGTTCACGGTCGTTCGGCGCATCGCGCACGTCGTTGACCAGGTAGCTCGCGCTCGAGGCGGCGCAGTACGCGCCGAACGCTGCCAGCGCCTCCCCCCACCGCGAGGCGTCGCCGAGCTTGGCGGCAAAGATGATCCCGGCGAACAGGAGGAGGTTCTTCGTCCACTGCCGCGGTCGCAGCGACACGAAGGCGGCGACCGGCGCGGAGCGGCGCTGGGGGAGGTCGAGGACGGACGCCGGCAGGCTCATGGCCGAAGGAGACTAGTCGCGTGCAGCCGGGAGGAGGAGCTCGAAACGGCTGCCCTTCCCGGTCTCCGACTCGAGCTTGATCCTGCCACCGAGCGCGACCGCGAGCTCGTGGGCGATCGCCAGGCCGAGGCCGGTCCCCGAATCGTCGCGTGACCAGAACGGTCGGAAGATTCGCTCGCGCTCCGCGAGCGGGACACCGGGGCCGTTGTCGTCGACGGCGACCGAGACACGGCCGTTCCTCGCCGCCAGCTCGAGCTCGACCTTGCCGCCGTCCGGCGTCCAGCGGAACGCGTTCGAGAGGAGGTTGGAGATGATCTGCAGCACACGGTCGCCGTCGGAGAGGATCGTCGGGCTCGCCTCGAAGCGCTTCTCGTAGTCGATCCCGCGGCGGCGTGCCTCCTCGCCGAACGCCGCGTAGGCCTGCTCGCAGAGACGTCCCATGTCGACCTCTTCCGACAGCAGCGTGAACCGGTGCGCCTCGAGCTTCGCAAGGTCGAGCACGTCGCCGACCAGCCGCTCGAGTCGTGTCGTCTCGCTCGCGATCATGTCGAGCGAAGCCGCCCGGACGACCGGATCGGCGGCGACGCCTTCGCGCAGCGCATCCACGTGCCCGCGAATCGCCGTCAGCGGCGTGCGCAACTCGTGCGACACGCTCATCAGGAAGTTCCGCTCCTGTTGTTCCGCCTCCCCCAGCCGAGCCGCCATCTCGCGGAAGCGCTGCGCCAGGTGCCCGACTTCGCCGCCGGCCGGCAGCTCGGGCAGGTCGACGTCGTAGTGCCCGCGCGAGATCTCGTCCGTGGCGTCGGAGAGCGCAAGCAGCGGCCGTGTGATCCGGCGCGAGAGGTACCACGCGAGCAGCCAGGCGACGAGGATCCCGCCGAGCGAGGCAGCGGCCAGTCGTTTCAGCAGCGGCACCCAGCGCCGCGTCAGCTCCGTCTTCGGGGTGGCGACGATCAGGTCGCCGAAGGCAGGTCCTTTCGGGCTCAGTCGCAGTGGGCGCGCCACCGCCAGGTACCTGCGCTCCTCGCCCGGCGGCGTGAACTCGAACGTGATCGTGCGGCCGGAGTGCCAGTCGATCGTCCGGTTCGGCAACCGTTGGAGACCGATGCTCCCGTCCGGCACAGGGTCGACCCCGATGTAGAAGAGCCGGTCACCGGTCGCCCGCTCCAACTGCTTGGCGATGCGCGGCACTTCCCCGGTGTTGTTCGCAGTGATCGCCTGCCGGGCGAAGACCTCCGTCAGCCCGATCGCCTCGCGCCGCAGCTGGGCCTTCGACCGGGTGAGGACGTATCCCTGGAACAACCGGAGCGCGATCAGCGCCGCGATCACCCCGCTCACCACGATGCCGAGCAGGAAGACAGCCGGCAGCCGGAAGCGCAGCGATGTGAACATCGGGCCTTACACGGTAGCGCTAGGCGTTGACCGCATCCCGTGCGGGCCCGACCTTGTAGCCGACGCCCCACACGGTTACGATCGGCGACGCCTCGCCGAGCTTACGGCGCAGCTGGCGCACGTGGACGTCCACCGTGCGGGTGTCTCCCGCGAAGGTGTACCCCCAGACACGCTCGAGCAGCTGGTCGCGCGTGAGCACGAGGCCGCGATGGTCGAGCAGTTCCCAGAGGAGGTCGAACTCCTTTGGAGCGAGCTGAATCTCTTCGTCCCCGACCTTCACCTCCCGGCGACCGGAGTCGATCACGAGGTCGCCGTGCTGCAGCACGGCGCTCTCCGGCTCCTTCCGCTCGGGCGCCGAACGGCGAAGGATCGACTTCACCCGCGCGACGAGCTCGCGCGGGTTGAACGGCTTCGTCATGTAGTCGTCTGCACCGACCTCGAGACCGATGATCTTGTCGACGTCCTCGTCCCGCGCGGTCAGCATCAGGATCGGCACGTCGGATTTCTGGCGGATGCGCCGGCAGATTTCGATCCCGTCTATGTCCGGCAGCATCAGGTCGAGCACGATCAGCGACGGCTGCTTGCTCTGCACCGAGGCGAGCGCGTCCGTGCCGTTGATCGCCGTGCGCACCTCGTAGCCGGCGTTCTTGAGGTAGAGCGAGACGAACGACGCGATTGACGCCTCGTCCTCGACGACGAGCACCGATTGCGTGCTACTGCTCACGAGATGGGGTCAGGGGTTGGTCGCCGACAGCGCAAAGGTGAAGAGGAAGTCCGGGATGGGACTGTACTCCGCGCCGTTGGTGGCGTAGGTCCCGTCGTCGCCCGTGCCTGCGCCGTTCACCGTCACCGTCCCCTTGCCGACGAAGGAGAGGTTGATGCCGCGGCCCTTGACAACGACCTTGAAGGTGCCGCCGATGTTGCGGAAGCGCACCTTCGTGCCTCGGTAGATGTCCGTCGTGTCGTCGACTTCGCGGTGGAACTCCTCGCCCGAGACGATCGGGCCGGTTCCGTCTCCCTCGATCGGATCGAAGATCCGGACGCTCCCCTGTGCGAAGCTGCCGATCACCGCACCGCGGCCCTGGATCGTGATCACGCCACGGCCGTCCTTCACGGACAGCGTGCCGTCGTTGGGTCCGCGCATTCCAGCAACGGAGCCGGCGGGCAGCGCCAGAGCGGCAGCGAGCATGGCAAAGGTGAGGAGGCGCCTCATCAGGATCAGTATCGACTCTCGAGTTGTGCCCTGGATCATTGGAAAGTAAGGAAACTGTAAGCGGAAGGAAGAGCGGATGAGCGCCGTTCTGCTGGCGGCTCTCGCGCTCGGTCCGGCCCTGCAGGACCTGCACGTCACGAACGGGTCGGCGCCGTTCGCGGGCGACCGCCGAGTGCTGACGACCGTCAGTCCGAACGGGGACGGCTTCCGCGATGCCGCGATCGTTCACTTCCGTTTGACGCGCCCGGCGCGGGTCCGTCTGGACGTGGTCGCGACGAACATGGTGCGTGCCGGCAAAGGGGGCACGTCCTCTGTCTGGCACACGTCGCGCCCCTTCGGGGCGGGGCCCAGGACGCTCACCTGGCGCCCGGCCCGCTCGACGCAGCCGCGCACGTACATCCTGCGTCTGCGGGTCGGCAGTCGTGTCTACGGCGGCTACGGCCCCAGCGGCCGGCAGGACGCGCCCGTCGTCCGCGTGCAGGGCATCGACGCCGCGTTCACGAAGCGGAGCTATGCGCCCGGCGAGTCGGCCGAGCTGCGCCTCGCCACCGATGCGCGCGTGTTGCGCCTGCAGGTGTTCGCGTACCAGTCACCCGGCCGTCCGAGCGAGCAGGACACGCGTACGAGCGGACTGGCGAAGACGGGCCCGATCCGGATCGACTGGAGTGCACATCGCGACCGACCCGCGCTCCTGCGTGTCGTGCGCGCGGGGGACTGGCCGAGCGGTCTCTACTTCGTCCGTGCGAAGGCGACGGACGGGCGAGTCGGCTACGCGCCGTTCATCGTGCGTCCGCGCCGTCTGGGGACACAGCGCGTGGCCGTCGTCCTGGCGACGAACACGTGGGCGGCTTACAACTTCGCCGATGCAGACGGCGACGGCTGGGGCGACTCGTGGTACGTCACCGGCCGCCATCGCAGCGTCGACCTCAGGCGTCCGTTCCTCGACTTCGGCGTGCCGTTCCGCTTCCACGACTGGGACCTCGAATTCATTGCCTGGCTGAACCGGACCGGGCGGGCCGTCGACTTCCTCTCCGACGACGACCTCGATGCCGTCGCGAGCGGTGACGAGCTCGCGCGCCGCTACGACCTCGTCGTCTTCCCGGGTCACGAGGAATACGTCACGCGTCACGAGTACGACGTGATCGAGCGTTACCGCAACGTCGGCGGGAACCTCGCCTTCCTCGCCGCCAACAATCTCTACCGGCGCGTCGACCGAGTCGGGACGACGCTCGTCCGCCGGGCGACCTGGCGAACCCTCGGTCGTCCGGAGAGCGCCGTGGTCGGCGTGCAGTACGTCGGCTCCGATCACGGCGGGCGCCAGGCGGGCTACACCGTGACTGGCACCGCGATCGCGCCGTGGGCGTTCGACGGCACCGGCCTGACCGACGGGGACGTGTTCGGGAGATACGGGATCGAGATCGACGCACGGACACCGGCGTCGCCGCGCGGGATTCAGCTCCTGGCGCACATTCCGAACCTCCTCGGTGCCAGGCGCACCGCGGAGATGACGTACTACGAAACCCCCGCAGGCGCCAAGGTTTTCGCCGCCGGCGCAATCAACTTCGCCGCGTCCCTCGGAGACCCGGCCGTCGACCGGCTCCTGACGAACGTGTGGACTCGCCTCACCGTCGCTTAGGGACACGTCACGTGCCTGGCACCGCGAGCTGTCCCGGGGGACCATCCGACCCACCCGCCAAGATGCGGGCGTGATTGACGAGACCCGTTCCGAACGGACGGCGCGCCTCCTCGTCGCACGGCTCGAGGCAGTGGCGCGCGCCGCGTCCGAGCTTCGCCACGGCGAGGCGGAGCGGCTGGTCGAGCTGGCAACCGTTGCGACGATGCGGGCGGTCGCGCTCGAGCTGCTACAGGCGGAGCGGGCCCAGGCGATCTGGCGCGATGCGCACGTCAGACATCCGCAGCTCCCGCAGGTCGAGATCAGGCTGCCGGAACGGCTCGCCGCCTAGTACCTGTAGAAGCCCTCCCCGGACTTCCGCCCCAGCTTTCCCTCCTGCTGCATCTGCACGAGCCGCTCGGGCGGCGCCATGCGCGGCTCGCCGAGCTTGCCGTGCAGTGCGTCGGACGCGTGCACGTGCACGTCGACGCCGATCAGGTCGATCAGGGCGCACGGGCCCATCGGCCAGCCCGCTCCGTTCGTCATCGCCTTGTCCATCTCGTCCGGGCGGACGTCGGCCTCGTCCAGTACGCGCACGCAATCGTTGAGCAACGGGATCAGGATGCGGTTGACGATGAACCCGGGCGTGTCGTTGCAGCGCACCGGCTGCTTGCCGGCGCGTTCGGCCCACGTGTAGGCGGCGTCGACCGCTTCGTCCGAGCTCTTGCTTGCCCGGACGATCTCGACCAGCGGCAGAACCGGCGCCGGATTGAAGAAGTGCATGCCGACCACGCGTTCGGGACGCGCCGTCGCCTCCGCGATTTCCGACACCGAAAGCGCTGACGTGTTCGTCGCAAGCACGGCGTCCGGGCGCGCGATGCGATCGAGCTCCGCGAAGACCTCACGTTTCAGGTCGAGCTCCTCGAGCACCGCCTCGATCACGAGGTCGCAGTCGGCGAGGTCGGCGAGCTCTGTCGTCAGGGTCAGGCGCGCGAGCGCCGCGTCACGTTCGCCTTCGGAGACCCGCCCTTTCTCCACCCCGCGCGCGAGGTAGCGCTCGATCGTCGCACGCCCGCGCTCGCCGAGCTCTGCGCTGACCTCGCGACCGATCGTCTCGAAGCCGGCCTGCACGCTGAGCTGTGCGATCCCCGCCCCCATCGTGCCGAGCCCGACGACGCCGACGTTGCGGATCTCGGTCACGTCTGGGCGAGCACCCAGTGGAAGGCAACATCGCCGTGCCCGGGCTCTTGCTGCATGATTACCTCGTCTCGCAGCGGTGCGAGCCCACATTCCCGAAGCAGCGGGATGTATGCGTCGCCGCCGAGCGACGCAAAGAACATGGGTGCACCGAGCCAATCGGGCTCGACCTCCTCGCCCGCCTCACCGGCCCCGACCGTCGCCAGGAAGAGCCCTCCCTCCCTCAGCCAGACGGCGATGCGCCCCACGAGCTCGCGCTGCTCGTCGACGGGGACATGCCCGAAGAAGTAGAGGGCGACGACGGCGTCGAGCGAGCCGGGTGCGATGTCGAGCTCGATCGCATCCGCCCGAACGAAGCTCGCCTCGGGAACGTGGTGGCGCGCCAGTTCGATCTGCACCGCTGAGATGTCGACGCCCGTGACGCGGTGTCGGCGCGCCAGCTCACGGGTGCCAGGCACGCCCCGGCCGCAGCCGAGCTCGACTACGTCCGCACCGTCCGGGAGACGCGAGTCGAGCTCGCGCAGCCAGTCGAGCGCCGGGGACACGACCGCGCCCGCCCATTCGGCGTAGCGCAGAGCGATCGCGTCGTACCCGCGCGCGACGATCTCTTTCGGGTTGCGCACGACAGCCCGCCCCGCCATCTCCCCCACGGCCGGAGGGTAACGGCTAGAGCCGCTCGACGACCCCCGCTAGCGCCTGGCCGAATCCGATGCACATCGTGGCGATGCCGTACCGCGCCTGGCGCCGCTCCAGCTCGTTGACGAGCGTCGCCGTGATTCGCGCCCCCGTCGCGCCGAGGGGATGTCCGAGCGAGATCCCGCCGCCGTTCGGGTTCACGTCCTCCCCACGTTCCTCGAGGTCCGTGTCGCGCATGAACTGCAGTGCGACGGACGCGAACGCTTCGTTCACCTCGATCACGGCGATGTCGTCCCAGCCGAGACCCGCGCGCGCCAGCGCTGCCGCACACGCCTGCGGGTTGCCGTGCAGCATGCGATGCGGATCGACACCGGCGAGGCCGAACGAGACAAAGCGTGCGCGCGGTTCGAGCGCCAGACGGCTTGCCGCCGCTTCGCTCGCGATCAGCACCGCGGCGGCGCCGTCGCAGATCTGTGACGAGTTGCCCGCGGTGACCTTGCCGTCCGGCAGGAATGATGGCTTCAGCGCGGCGAGCGCCTCGATCGAAGTGTCGCGGCGCGGCGTCTCGTCGACGTCGAAGACGACGCCGACGTGCGGATTCGTCAAATCGATCGGAACGATCTCGTTCGCGAAGCGCCCCTCGTCGATCGCGCGTACCGCTCGGCGGTGGGACTCGAGGGAGTAGGCGTCGAGCTCGTCCCGCGAGAGGCCCCACTCCTCCGCGATCACCTCGGCGGAGATGCCCTGGGGCACGATCTGCCAACGGTCGAGCAGCTTGTCCGAGAGGTCGCCCCCGCCCGAGCCCATCGGGACGCGGGACATCATCTCGGCGCCCGCTGAGACGACGAGGTCGAGCTGGCCCGACCAGACGGCCGTGGCCGCGTTGAAGTTCGTCTGCATCGACGAACCGCACTGACGGTCGACCGTGGTGCCACACACGGACTCGGGCCAGCCCGCGACAAGCGGCACCATCCGCCCGATGTTCCAGCCCTGCTCGCCGATCTGCGTGACGCAGCCGAACTGGACGTCCTCGACCTGAGCCGGATCGACGTCCTGCCTGCGGACGAGCTCATTCAGGACCTGGCCGGCGAGCTCGTCGCCCCGAATCGACGACAACGTCCCGTTGCGCTTGCCGATCGGCGAGCGCACCGCGTCGATGATCAGCGCGTCGGAGTGCCAGGCAGGCATGCAGGTCTAGACTAGCTCTGTGGTCGCGTCACTCACCGAAAAACGCCTGCTCATCGGCGGCGAATGGATCGAAACAGGCGCCTGGATCGACATCCGCTCGCCCTACTCGGGCGACGTTGTCGGCCGAGTCGCCAAGGCGGGCGCCCGCGAGGCGTGCCAGGCAGTGGACGCGGCCGAACGGGCGATGCGGGAACCGCTGCCGGCGCACAAGCGCGCCGAGATCCTCGTCCGTGTCGCTGCCGCCTTGGGCCGCCGGCACGACGAGGTCGCACGGGTGATCTCCGACGAGGCCGGCAAGCCGCTGAAGGCCGCCCGCGTCGAGGCGCAACGCGCGATGTCCACCTACACGTTCGCGGCCGTCGAGGCACGCAAGCTCGCCGGCGAGATGGTCCCGATGGACGCCGCCCAGGCCGGCGAAGGGAAGCTCGCATTCACGTTGCGGAGACCGGTCGGCGTCGTCGGGGCGATCAGCCCGTTCAACTTCCCGCTCAATCTCGTTGCGCACAAGCTCGCGCCTGCACTTGCAGCCGGCTGCGCGGTCGTGCTGAAGCCGGCGAGCCAGACTCCGCTCTCGGCGCTGCTCCTCGCGGAGCTCGAGGAGGAAGCGGGACTGCCGCCAGGGTGGGTCAACGTCCTGGTGGGACCTGCGGCTGAGATCGGCGACGTCCTCGTCGAGGACGAGCGCGTGAAGCTGATCACGTTCACCGGCTCGGGGGCGGTCGGCTGGGAGCTCAAGCAACGCGCACCGAAGAAGCGCGTCAACCTCGAGCTCGGCAACGCGACGCCCGTGGTCGTCGCCGCCGACGCCGATGTGTCGCTTGCCGCGAACAAGGTCGCGCAGAACGCGTTCTCGTTCGCGGGACAGAGCTGTATCTCGGTGCAGCGCGTCTACGTCGAGCGCGGG
>WNGB01004695.1_pt1 | contig 22037 bp, 23 predicted proteins | sample 5400681 | NCBI WGS metagenome assembly WNGB01 (sample SAMN13153367, study PRJNA577476) | soil metagenome | isolation source: 115 cm soil or saprolite under grassland replicate 2 | place: USA:California | collected 2016-06-15
CGCGGAGCCCGGCGGCACCCGATTCGTAGCGCTGGCCAGCCCCGCGAGCTCGTAGACCAGCGACTCCTGACACCTTTCGACACCCTCGCGCGCGAGAGAGATGTGCCCGGCGCCTCCTTTTGATATTGATGTGTGGGAGATGGGCGGCCCGGACGCTATGAACGACGACGTCCCGAGACCTTCTGGCGTCTCGTCGGCCGCCGAGCCCGTGGCAGATGCAGGCAGCCCGTCGAGCGGCTTGGGCCCCTATCGACCCCCACAGGCGTCATCCCCCAGCAACTCCTTCGACAGGCGGTCAATCTACAAGCTGAGGTTGGGAGCGTGGGTGCCTTCGTCACCGCGATTGGAACGCTCTACAGCGTTCTTACGGGTTTCACGGTCATCTCCGTCTGGGAGCAGTTCACTGACACAGACAGGGCCGTCAAGCGCGAGGCTCGAGGTTTGGCGGAACTATGGCGCTACGTTGGTTATGTGGAAGACGCAGCCGGTGTCGCCCGGGCCCGAAGCGCAATCGAGCGCTAGCGAGACGAGGTCGTGGCGAAAGAGTGGCCAGCCATGGTCGCCGGAACCATGTCGGTCGCCGCCGAAGAGGAGTACTTCCAAATGGCGGATGCGGTGAATGGAATGAAGATCACGACAACTAGGGATGTCCCGGCGTGGGCGGAGGCCGTACGGACGCTGGGTGAAGTGAGCGACGCCCGTGGCGAACGAGCGGTGTTCGTGACGATACGGATGCCGCGGCTCCTTGGGCTCCTGCTCTACATCGCAACCCTCAGTCTTGTAGTCGGGATGGCCTCCTCGGATTCGAACGTGCGATCGTCGGCGGTGTCGTGCTTGCGTTCACGGTCGTCGTAAGCCTCCTCGTGCTTGAAGTCATTGATGACTTGAACGAACCATTCGGGGGCGCATGGGCCATCTCGAGCGCCGCCCTGGCGCGCATCCGTTTCGGTGTTAGAACGCCGCCGACATCGGCGGGCTGACCGAAAGGAGATTTTGCCCCCAGCTGATCGCAAATCGCCACGGTGGCTGGTTCACTCTGCTGCATCAAACTGAGAAAGTGGCCGGTTGGCGCGCAGATGGCGCGATCTCCACCGGCCCAGGAGGACCGCAGTGGCGCATCTCCGTTTCCACGCCGGCCACGAACACTTGGCCGCCGCTTTCGGCAGCGGCGGATTCGGCAAGACTGCCGAGGACTTCGCCCGTTTCTTCGGCACCCCGACATTCCTCATCTCCCAGACGGTCATTGTCGCCATCTGGATCGTCGTCAACGCGGTGCGCATCGCGACGTACGACCCCTATCCGTTCATCCTGCTCAACCTCGCGTTCAGCCTCCAAGCCGCGTACGCGGCGCCGCTGATCCTGCTCGCTCAGACCCGTCAGGCCGACCGCGACAAGGCCAACACCGAGGCTGATGCGCGGCACCGTGAAGAGCTGGCGCGGACGAACATCGACTTGCTCAGGCAGAACACCGACCTGACCGAGGAGGTGGCGCGGCTCTCCAGGAGCATTGAGAAGTTGACCCAGGACATCCACGGGTCGCATTGGATGTGGGATGGGTGGGGGGAGTCCGTCGGCACGAACCGAGACGCGGATCTCTCCTTCGCCGTGCCATTCGCCGATCAGCGGCTCGAACTCCTTCATCGTCGGTCTCCTCTTTCCGGGGGATCGCGTTCAAACAATGAGACCCGGCCGGAGGCCCGAACGATCACAACAGCGCCTACGCTGCTCGGACGAGGGGGCCGTCAAGCAGCCGGAGTCGGACGCTTGCGTCGCGGGTGTTCGATTCCCGCCGTCGCCTCAGCGCCTGGGACGCCTGCGGGCTGGAAGCCGCTGCGCCTCCGGCGCACAGCCGGTCTCTCCACGCACGAACGACCATTTTTCCGTCCGAGAACAGCGGCCACAATGGGCGATCATGACTGCCCTGCGCGAGGAGCGACGCTTAGTCACCTGCATGTTCGTGGATGTCGTCGGTTCCACCGAGTTGACCATGCAGTTCGGTGCGGAACGTCTCAAGCGGGAGCTCGGCGCGGCATTCGCAGAGCTCTCACGAATAATCGCGGAGCACGGCGGCACTGTCGAGAAGTACATCGGCGACGCGATCTATGCCCTCTTCGGCGCGCCCGTCGCCCATGAGGACGATACCCTCCGCGCGCTGCGCACGGCCGAAGCGATGCGCGAGTGGTGCGTGCATGGCAAGCCACACGGTCATCCGTTCGCCATACGTGTCGGGATCGAGACCGGCGAAGCGGTCGTTGACCTCGAGGCCGCCGCGTCCACGCGTCAGCAGATGAGTGTGGGTGCGGTGGTCAACATCGCGGCGCGGCTCCAGCAACGCGCGGAGCCGGGCGAGATCCTCGTCGGGCCCACCGCACGCGAAGCAGCGGGCAGCGCCGCGGACCTCGAGCGGATCGGCGCTGCTGAGCTCAAGGGGATCGGCTCGGTGGATGTATGGAAGCTCGTGCGGGTCGCCGGGACGCAGCTCCCGACGCTCCCCTTTGTCGGTCGCGATGCCGAGATCGCGCTTCTTGCGCATGCCTACACGCGCGCCAGCGGCGGACGATCCGTGCTCGCCGTCGTGAGCGGTCCGCCGGGACAGGGCAAGACGCGCTTGGTGCAGGAGTTCCTACGCGAGCGCGGCGCCAGCAGCCGTGTGATCGCGACGAGATGCCGCCCCGCCGACGAGGTCGGCGCGTTCGCACCGATTCGCGAGATTCTCGGAGTGACGACGCTGGACGCCCTCGCGGACCAGGTCGCACGGCTATGCACGACCGATATCGAGTGCGAGCGCGTCGTGGCGGGCCTCGCGGAGAGCGCGGGCATCGCTACGACCCGCTCGCTCGCGCGCCTGCCGACAGCCGAGCGTGCGGATGAGATCGTACAGGCGTGGCGGCGCTACTTCGGGATCCTCGGCCAGGATCACCTTGTCGTGCTGGCCATCGACGACATCCACTGGGCGGACGCATCGCTGGTGCGCCTCATCGATCGGCTCACCTTCGGCGGCCCACGCATCCTGGTCCTCGCGACTGCTCGTCCGGAGTTCGCGGAGTCCGCGGGCATCCGACCGAGCGGAGATCGCTTCTTCATCGAGCTTGGGGGTCTTGAGGTCGGTGAGGCGCGTCAGCTGGCGGCGTCAGCCGGGCGCGGCGACGACCGCGTCGTTGCGCGCGCCGAGGGCAACCCGCTGTTCCTGGTGGAGCTCGCGCGCGCCGGCGGGAGCGGTGATCTGCCGCTTACCCTGCAAGGTGCGCTCGGTGCGCGCCTCGATCAGCTGTCGCCTTCAGACAGAAGACTGCTTTCGCTTGCGGCGGTCACTGGCGAGAGATTCACAGCCGAGGACGCGGCCTTCCTTGCGCAGCGAGACGCGGTCGAGACCGGACACGCGCTCGTGCGGCTCGCGGACCTTCACTTCCTCGTCGTGTCCGACGCTGACTACCGGTTCCACCACGGTCTTGTCCGCGACGTCGCGTATGGTCGGCTGCTTGCGGCCGAGCGTATGCGCGCGCACGCCCGGTTCGCCCGCGAGCACGCGAACCCGGACGACATCGAGACCCTCGCCTATCACTGGTCCGAGGCGCTGCGCCCTCCCGACGCCGAGTGGGTCTGGAGCGGCGACGCAGAGCTCACTCAAATGCGCCACGCGGCATTCGCCGCCAACCTCGCTGCCGGGAAGCGTCATGTCGGTCACGCCGCCGTCGAACAGGCGGTAGAGCTGCTGGGGCGCGCGCGTTCCTTCGCGAGCGACGATCGTGAGAGCGCCGAGGCGGAGCAGGCGCTCGGCGTCGCGTACCGTCAGATCCTCCGCCAGGATGAGTCTTGGGAGCACCTTACACGCGCGCTCGATCTCTTCCGCGCGCATGGTGCGGTGCCAGTCGATCTGTATGTCGAGCTCATGCGGTCGGCAGTCTTCATCGGCGCGTTTCGGCGGATGCCGAGCGAGGACGACGTCGCGCGGATCGGCGATGAGGGTGCGGCCGCGGCAGAGGCGGCGGGCGACCTGGGCAGCCTGTCGCGGATCCTCAGATCGCGCGGCGCGTACCTATTGAACTTGCACGAAGGGCAGCCCGAGTTGGGGCGGCCCTTCATCGATGCTGCCGTCGCGGCCGCGGAGTCCAGTCGTGACGCCGAGGCACGGCGGGTCGCCCTGCTCACGAAAGTGACGATGGTCCGCAGCGACGGCAGGATCGACGAAGCGGCCAGGCTCCTCGATGTGGTCGGGCGATCGCTCGAAGGCGCCGATGCGCTCGAGCGCATGAACTACGTCATGGAGAGATCGGGTGTCGCGTGGGCCCGCGGCGACCTGGTCGACGCCGAAGCTCGAATGCGTGAATTGGCCGCGCTTGCGGAACCGATGGGGCCACACCACCGGACCCACGCCTGGACGTATGTGAGTGACGTGCTCGTCGCGCGCGGCGATTGGGACGCTGTGATCGCGCTCGCGCAGCGGACGGCGCGGCTCATCGTCGAAGAGAAGGCGTCGGCGTTCTGCCGCGCGGCAGCGCGCGTCTTGCGCGACGGCGCGATCGCACACGCGCTCCGGAGCGAGCGGGAGGAAGCGATGGCTCTTCTGCGTGTGATGCCGACCAACGATATTCCGATCGACATTGTCGCGGCGGTGCCTCGGGCGCTCCTAGGCTTCGCATCGCCTGAGACGGACAGGGAGTTCTTGACGCGGCGGTCGCCGTGGTGGGAGTGGCTTGATGCGGCCTTCCGCTCGGTGATCCTGGGTCGGCCGGATGACGCGGAGCACGCCGTGCGCGAGATGGGCCCCGCGACGACGACTTCGGCGCTTGGGCGTGCCTTTGCCGAGGCGGTTCGCGAGGCGGCCGCCGAGCTGCGTGGCGGTCCTCCAGCTCAGTACGAGGCGCTGCGGCGGATCGGATTCATCGGATGGACGGAGATTCTGCGGCGGCGTGCCGACGCCGAGTACTAGGCCTCGCGGTCCACTCAGACCTTGTGGAGCGGCCGCGGAGAAGAGACCGGTTCTTGCAGGCGTCGCCCGCGCCTGGACGCCGTCGGGCCAGCGCGGCTTTGAACGTCAGCCGGGGAATCAGGGGTCGAGCACTCGGACCCCGCGGCGCGCGACCTAACGCGGTTCAGGCTTGAGCTCCCCCGTTGGAGTGATGACCCGGAGCGCACGCCCGGGTTCAATCGCGCTGTGAGCGGAATAATCGACTACCTCTGTACCAGCCAAGAGCATCAGGTGCCAGAAGATGCCGCCAGTCCCGTGATCGCCCACGACGGTGGCTGGGGCTACTGCCCTGCGGGCGCCGCAGCGGGACACGACTGGCGCGCGACGGGGGGCCGGACGCTCGCGACTGTTCGCGAGTGGATGGGGCGCCAGCTGACAGTCGGAACGTGACGACCGCGCGCAGGCCCTAAACCGCTGTCACGCGGAGCCTCGTCGCAACGTTATCGCCGTCGCCCTTCCTGGCTATCTCTCGCTGCGCCGCCTGCGGCACGGATCGTGGACAACAACGCGTCCAGCGGCCAGCCTTTGCTGACGCAGCCGGTGGCGCCCAACTCGGCTGCGTCGATGCAGTTCGCCGGGTTCTCCACATGCATCACGATCCGGATGTCGGGCGCTTCCGTTCGCAGCCGAGCCAGCACGTCAAGTCCATCGACGATGGGCAGAGAATCATCAAGCACCAGCACGTCGGGACTCAGCTCGAGCGCGGTGCGCCAGGCTTCGGCACCATCGCGCGCCATCGCGATGAGCTCCAGGTCGGCTGCGGCACTGAGAGCGCGCCGGATCCGTTCTCGGACCGAGGCGTCGTCGTCTGCGACGATGACGCGCAGCGACGACGCCTCAGTCCATCCCACCCGATCAGCTTCAACGGTTGGCCGATCGCCATGACCGGCGGCGAGCGCTAGCTGCTACCCCGCTGACGGCCGCGCGCTAATCGGTATATGCGCGGTTGACCCACGGTGGTGTCATCGAACTCCGGCCGGGTTGCCTGATGCGATCCGCTTGGATCCTGCGTCTCGCCGACGAGCGGTCTACAGGTTGTGGGCCGCCATCGACGCTTTCGGTAACGTCGCCGTGAAGGTCAGTAACGTTCCGGCGGGCAGAGAGTGCAAGCCTCGAACGCTGTGGATGTCAGCGGTCGCCGCGGCATGTCAGTCCTCATCGTGAACAACGAGGCGTGCGTTTCGGACGGGTCTGCGGTCTGTTGCGCTCGCCAGGTGCGAGGCTGCGCTGGGAATTAGAGACAATGGCTGCACCTGATCGGAGGAGACAGTGATGGTTTCGACCACGAGAGCAGTCGGGCAGTACGCCGACGTGAACGGCATCAAGCTCTACTACGAGATCCACGGCACGGGCACGCCGCTTGTCCTGCTTCACGGCGGTCTGGGCGCGACCCTGATGTTCGGACCGACTCTCGCGATGCTCGCGGAAGGCCGGCAGGTCATCGCCGTCGACCTTCAGGGTCACGGGCGCACGGCCGACATCGATCGACCGCTCAGCCCCGAGCTGATGGCCGGCGACGTCGCGGCCCTGATCACGCATTTGAGTTTGGAACGACCCGACATCATGGGCTACTCGCTGGGCGGTGGCGTCGCCGTCATCACGGCGATCCGGTACCCGGATCTGGTAGGCAAGCTCGTGGCCGTCTCCACTGCCATCAGACGGAGCGCGTTCTACCCCGAGATGCTCGCGCAACAGGGACAGGTCGGTCCCGAGGCGGCCGAGGCGATGAAGCAGACTCCGATGTACCAGATGTACGCCAGCCTCGCGCCAAGGCCTGACGACTGGCCGCGGCTTCTGGGCAAGATCGGCGAGGCGATGGCGAAGGACTTCGACTTCACAAAGGAGTTCGCCCGGATCAAGTCGACGACACTGATCGTCGCAGCAGACGCGGACCTGTTCCCACCGGCGCATGCGGTGGAGGTCTTCGGCCTGCTCGGCGGTGGCCAGCGAGATGGCGGGTGGGATGGATCGGGTCGCCCGAACGCGAGTCTCGCTATCTTGCCGGGTCTGACGCATTACACGATCTTCAGCTCTCCGTTGCTCGCTTCCGCGGTCATCCCGTTCCTGGACGAGGGGTCACCGAAGCGTCGGTGATCGGTCTCGTGCGATCGCAGGCGCGGTGGTCGGCGGCGGCGTTCGCGGTAGCGGTGCTCGTCTCATGCGCGGCTCCTGCAGTGACTCCGTCCGAGGGCGCATCGCCGACGCCGCCCGTCGTCACGAGCGCGATCCCGACGTCAACGTCGGCGCCAACGGAGTCGCCGGTCGCGACACCCAACCGCACGTACGAGCCCGGGCCGACCCCGCCACCGCAGGCGTCCGTGCCGGCGACGCGCGTTGTGTCGCAGACGTTCTCGCTGGGTGCAACGACCGCGCTCATCGAGGTCGTTGGTCGGTACCGCACGGACACGGAGGGCATGCTCCGCAACTGGATGCCTTCGTACCTGGAGGTGTTGGACAAGTACCGGAGCGATCAGACCAGTCCGTCGAACCGCGCGATGTTCGACTCGATGCACGCGCCGGGTCCGTACACGGAGCTGATCCGCCAGTCTCTCTTTGCATCGTTCGGGTTCGGAACGAGCGCGCCGCAGAAGCGTGGTTTCGAGCTGGAGCAGCTCACGATCCAACACATGTACGCGAAGCCGTGGGGCCGTGTCGCCTACATCGACGCCACGCTCACGTACGTCGACCGCATCACGGCCGCCGACGGAAAGACGAGCTCGATCCGGCACGTCCAGTACGGTCGTTACGTCAATCAGGGCCAGGGCATGTACAAGGTGATCGACGGCTACGACCCGATGCTCGGCCGCTGGGTCGATGGCGAGCAACCGCGGTGGTCTGCGCTCGCGCTCGAGGCGGAGGGGCCGAACGCGATCGGCTTCTTCCTCCAGCGCGAGAGCTACGTTCCGGCCGAGCCGTACGTGCACGCCGCGCCTCCCGGTGGGCGCTTCTTGATCACGGCCTTCGACAACGCGCGGAACGATCTGCTCACGAAGCTCGACGCGAGCTATGCGAAAGGCGAATTCATGACTCGGCGCTTCGATGACGTCACGATGCGCATCACTCGCTTCGACCCCGCCACGTTCCTGGGTGATGGCGTCGTGACGGTCGTCGTCACCGGGCAGATCGTCACGATGGCGTCGGGCGCATCAGCGCGCTCGAGCCCGGTGACGCGGACGCTGCGTTTCTACCGGATCACGCGCGACGGGCTCAACGCGTCGTGGCAGGCGGTCGACGAGCAGGACCCGAGCGGCGTGTGGCTTTCGGGCGGGGACCTCGCCCTCGCGGAGATCGATCAGGACCGGGGCTGATAACGATGCGATGCCGGCGGTCGCCGGACGAACTCCACGCGGATGACGATTAACCTCGGGCGATGATCCCCGCGGGGTCTCGCTGGATCCGCGTCCTCCTGGGACTGTGCGCGGTCAAGGTCGTGCTGCTCATCGTGCTGTTCGACCCGAGCGGGCTCGTCGCGTTCGATCTTCCGAAATCGCTCGCGAGCCGCGCGATCGAGTGGCCCATCGCCGCGGTCCTCGGGATCGTGTTCGTCACGTACGGACGGTCGATCGTGCCGCGTTCGCGGCTACATCCTGCAGCGTTCGCCGTTGCACTCGCGTGGCTTGTCGCGGCGTACTTCGCGGAGGATCGTTTTCTCGCTCTCTTCGGAGAGGACGACCGCTACCTCGGGCTCACGTATCTCGCGGACATGCTTCTTCTCTACGTGGCGTGCGCGGTCGCGGTCCGCAGCGCACGAGACGCCGGCGTGCTTTTCGCCGCCATCGCGCTAGGTGGTGCGTTCGCGCTCGGCTACGCGGGCGCGCAGGCGATCGGCGCAGATCCGTTCTGGTGGCAGCAAGGGGCGGATCGGCCGTTCTCGACGTTCGGCAACCCAGATCACTTCGGTCACTTTCTCAGCGTGCTGTTCGCCCTGTCGTTCGGGGCGCTGCTCGCATCCGGCGGTTGGATCGGCGCGACCACCGGCGCGCTCGGTGTCGCGTCGTCGCTCGTGTCCGCATCGTTCGTCGCGACGCGGGGGACCGCAGTCGGCGTCCTCGCGGCCATCGTCGCGGCAGCCCTGACACCCGCCGCGCGCTGGCGAGCCATCGTCCTGACGACCGTCGTTGTGATGGGGCTCGGTGCGATCCTCGTCGCGACGCCTCTCGGAACACGCGTGCGCGCAACGATCGCGGGCGGGCAGATGGGAGATCGTCTCACCATCTACACGACGGCGGTGCGTGCGGCCGCGGCTCGTCCCTTCTCGGGATACGGACCGGACAACTTCCGCGTCGCCTACGCGGAGCATCGGCCATCGCCGGCCGACATCCCTGAGGCTGCACAGCCCCAGAGCTCGGCGCACAACTGGCTGCTCGACGCCGCCGCGATGACCGGGGCCTTCGGGCTGCTCGCCCTCTTAGCCCTGGTCGCTGTGGGTTCGGCCGAGCTGATCGGGCTCGGCCGCCGCATGCCGAGCGCCGGCGCACCGCTGCTGCTGGCGTGGTGCGCCTACTGGGCGCACGCGCTCGTCGCCGTCGGATCGATCGCGATCGGCTGGCTGCCGTGGCTGGCTCTCGGCATCGCCGTCGGCCTGCAGCCGCGTGCGCCGCCGCGTCCGTTAAGACGCGTCCCTGGGTGGGCAGCGGCGATCGCGATCGTGATCGCGCTGCTGGGCGCCAGCACCGGTGCCCGCGTGTTCCTCGCGAATCGTGACGCGCTCGTGATGGAGTACGCGAGCGCGACCGGTGAGACGCAGGGCGCGCTCGCTGCGGCGGAACGCGCGCTCGACAGGGACCCCGGGCGCTCCGAGAACTGGAATCAGCTGGGGATCGCGCTCGACGGACTCCAGCTGTGGCATCCGTCGCTCGATGCCTACCGCGAAGCGGCTGCGCGCCGCCCGTATGAGCCGATCTACCAGGCGAACGTCGCGCGAAGTCTCGCGCGCCTCGCGCTCTCGGGCGAGGCGGGAGCGCGAGAGGAGGCGCTCGCGGCCGCGCGGCGCGCCGTCGACGTAGATCCGAAATCGGTGATCGGGCACGCCGTCCTGGCCGAGATCGCGACCGCGTTCGGCAGCTGCGATCTCGCGCGCACCGAAGCGGCGATCGCCGCGCGTCTCGGCCGCGCCGATCTCGTCGAGCGCGCTGCGGCCTGCCGTTAGAACGAGAAGCGGAGCGCTTGCGCGCTCCGCTTCCTGGCCGCTTAGAGGGTGCCCTGTACTAGCGGTCGCAGCCCGGCGGTGGCGTCGCGTCCGGCCGTCCCGGAGGTCCGCTGTGCGTGTGGTTCTTGTCGCCGCAGCCCCAGCCGGGCCGTACGCCGACCGTTCCAGCGGTGCCGGCAACGAGGATCCGCTGCGCGGCGGAGATCAGGCTCGACTCCTCGTCGCCGCCCTTGTTCGCCTGGCCATTCGCCTTCTCGCCTGCGACTGACGAAGGACTGGAGCCACCGGCGATCGCGTCGAGAACCGCCGTCGCGACGGCGCCCGCGGCTGCGGGCAACGAGACCTTGCTCACCGCGGCAGCTGAGCTCGCGTCGGATCCCACCGTACCGCTGGTGTCCGCGGCCATCGCCGCTGAGGCAAATGCGGCCACGATGACCGCTGCAGCCCCGACCCGGGCCAACGTCTTCTTTGTGGGTCTCAGCATCGGCACGCCTCCCAAGGTAGGTCGATCTACCGACTCCAGTCGTTCAACGCAGCAGGCGTGCCGCAGTTAGCGTGTGATGATGCATTTTGAGAAGAACGGCCGCGAACGGTACGGCACGTTCATCGACCGTACAGACAGCCGCGCGAGACGCGCCTCGCGACGCGCCCCACGCTCATCGCTACTGGGCAGGGGGATATCCACCGCCCACGAGCGGGCAGAGGAAGTGAGTGCCATCAGGTCGGACCCAGCGCCCACCGACGTAACCCGGGTCACCTGGGCCGAACATCGTCTTGGACGTGCCCGGGCCGCAGACGTCGGATGGCTCGATGAGCTGGAACGGTCCTGTGTCCGGAAGCTGGTCTGCCGAGACGAAGGTCTCGTAGCAGAGTCCCTGGCTTTCCACGTACACAGCGCTGCGCATCGGCGCTGCTGCCATGGCGCTGCCGGCGAAGATCGCCAAAAGGAGCGTGGCGGCGGTCGTCGATCCGAGTAGGCGTTTCATCTGCGCCTCCCTTTTCATGGTTCGAGCACCGTACGCAGCGGCCGGTGACAGCCCGATGACATCAAGCGCACGCTAGGCTCCAGAGCGGCAGATGAGTCGGTTCATCGAGATCCGCGCGTATGACCTGAGGCCAGGCACGCGCGCGGAGTTCCATCGCCTCGTGCTCGCGGAATCGCTGCCGATGCTGCTCCGCTGGGATGTCGATGTCGTCGCGTTCGGGCCGTCACGCCATGACGACGATTCCTACTTCCTGATCCGCTCGTATGCCAGCCTCGAAGAACGCCAGCGGAGCCAGGATGCCTTCTATGGGAGCGAAGAGTGGCGTCAAGGCCCGCGAGAGGCGATCGTGAGCTGCATCGTCAGCGACATATCCGTCGTACGGGAGGTGGACAGCGACACCTTGGACGCGCTCCGGCGCATCTAGTGCCGAACGGCGGAAGCGACCCGGCCCTCGATCTGTGAGAGAAGCACCGATGGCCCGCTTGAGCTGCAGCTAAATCGTTGGCTCAACTGACGTTTGCGATGTGCTGTCCGTTAACTTCCTGGCTATCGAACAGGGCTATGTAACAGAAAGTAAGGGGAACAGCGTGAAAGCACTCAAGCATCCAGGTCGATTCCTCAGCATCTTCGCGCTCGTGCTCTCAGCAGCGCTGCTTGGCAACGTCGGCCCCGCGGCGGCAGCCAATCCGCTGCTGTGCTTCGACGGTCCATCAGAGGGCACCATTTACGGCGGCGACTGCACGCTCAACGCGAGCGGCACCGGCGCCACGCTCGATAACACCGGGGGCGACCCCGACGGAAGCTACTCGGGCGTCTACTTCGCGGTATCGAGCATCAGTGGCGAGCTTCTGACTGACGTGAGCGGTCTCTCGTTCAACTACACCGGCACTCCGACGGCGGGATCGCCGCGCATCAGCCTACCGATCGACACCGACAATGACGGCGATACCGAGTTCTACATCTCGATCGGTGCGTTCTATTGCAACAACGGCGCAGGCCTCGTGGACCCGATGACTGACACGACCTGCACGCTGTGGTCGAACCTGGACGGCACGACGCCACTCGCCAGCAACTGGGCGGCACTCCTCGCCGCGCATCCGACCTGGAGAGTCAGCGACGACGTTCCGTTCATCATCGCCGACGACCCGGGTCTCTGGACCGTGAGCAATGTTCACCTTGGTGAGGCTGAAAATGTCGCAACGGCCAAGGACGAGTGCAAGAAGGGCGGCTGGGAGGACATGACCCGAGCCGACGGCACGACATTCAAGAATCAGGGCGACTGCATCCAGTACGTCAACACCGGCAAGTAGCGCGGGACGCGCGAGCCTGAACGACGAAGGGGCTCCCGATCTTCGGGAGCCCCTTCCGTTTTCGGAGCGCTGAGTCCGGCAGCGATACCGGCCCCGCTCGCCTCTTCGGCTAGGACGCCGCCGCTTGGAGCTCTGCGATCTTCATTGCGAGCTCCTGCTCCAGGCGCTCGTACTCCGCTTCCGCCGCGGCGAGGTCCTCTTTCGCGGCCCTCACGTCCTCCTGCTGCTGCATCGCGCGCTGCGCACCCCGTGCCGCGGTCGTGGCGCGTCCGACCGAGGTATAGCTGACGCGCTTGCGGCCGAGGATCGCGGTGAGGACCGTCGCGCCCGCCGAAATGGCGGTCTGCACCTGCGCCCCGCGAGCCTGACCCTCCTCGCGCTGGACGACCTGCTCCGCGTTCCGGACCTTCTCCTCGAGGCGGTGCAGCTTGGGTGCGTACCGCGCGCGCAGCTTCTCCACCGCGGCGTCGCGCTGCTCGCGCGCCTTCTGCTCCGATTCCGCGACGGCATCGCTCGCGGAGCCCGCGGTCCCGCTGCGTGGGCGTGTCGCCCCGGCCGCCACCGCGGGCCGCCCGCCGTCCATCAGCCTCTTGATCTGATCGCGCGCGAGCGGGCCGCGCAGGTAGCTCATCGCCCAACGGGACTCGAACACGACGGGCGCGTCCTCGTGCACGTTGTTCATCAGGAAGATCCGCTGCGAGAGACCCGACAGGAGCGTGTCGATCTTGCCCCTGTCGAACTCCCCGTGCGCGGTCGCGGACGCGCCCTCGAGGCCCTCGAGCACGCGCGCCTTGTCGCGCTCGGTCTGGAGCCGGCCCAGGAACCAGGTGCCGGCGTTGGCGAGTCCTTTGTAGTCGAGATCGACGGGGTTCTGCGTCGCGAGAACGATCCCCAGGCCATAGGCACGGGCCTGCTTCAGCAATGTGAGCAGTGGACGCTTCGAGGGCGGCTCGGCGACGGGCGGGAAGTAACCAAAGATCTCGTCCATGTACAGCACGGCGCGCAGGCTGGTCGTCCCGGATTGGGAGCGCACCCAGTCGAGGACCCGATTGAGCAACAGCGACACGAAGAACATGCGCTCCGTCTCCGAAAGATGCGCGATCGAGACGATCGCGACCCGCGGCTTTCCGCTTTCCGATCGCAGCAGCTGCCCGACATCGAGCGGCACTCCCTCGAGCCACGCGTTGAACCCAGGTGATGCGAGAAGGTTGTTCACCTTGACCGCCAGCTGCCCACGCTCCTTCGCGGGATAGAAGGACTCGAGATCCAGGGCGCCGACGCGCGCCATCGGCGGCGTCTGGATCTGTTCGATCATCACGTCGAGGTCGAGGTCCTTGCCGGCGCTCCACGCCTTCGTGAGAAGGTTCGCCAGAAGGATGTGCTCGCGGCTCTGGATCGGATCGGCCGCGATCCCCAGAAGGCCAAGGAGGCTGCTCGCCGTCGTCGTGACGCGGTCCCGGAGGAGCTCGCCATCCTCTCGGACCGCCTCGGCTGGCGCGGCGAACGACGCAACGATCGAGATCGGAATGCCGGCGCTCGAACCCGGCGTGTAGATCGCGAAATCCGCGGCGTCCTTCAGACGACGGATGCGCTCGCCATTCTCTCCCCAGGCGGCGAGCCCGTCCCGCCACAGCTTCGCCTGCTGTGCCGCGTAGTCGTCAGGGGAGAGCGATCTCGCACGCGCATCGTCCTGATTGATCCACGGGAGAAAGTCAGCCGGCCGCAGCTCCGGGAAGGTCAGCATCAGATTGGTGAGGTCGCCCTTCGGGTCGATCGCGATCGCCGGCACGCCGTCGAGGGCGGCCTCCTCGATCAGATCGATGCACAGCCCGGTCTTGCCGCTGCCCGTCATGCCGACGCAGACGGCATGGGTGACAAGGTCCTTGGAGTCGTACAGGATGAGGCCAGGTCGGGACGTCTTCTTGGCCGGGTCGTACGGTCGGCCCAGATAGAACGCGCCCAGCTTCTCGAACAGCTCCGCTGCCGGCGGGCTTTTCACGTCCGTCATCTCGAGATCTCCGTCGAACGTCTTGGCGTCGCCTCGACCGTCGCGAGGCGCCAGAGTCTAGAGTCTGGCGCGATGCGCAGGCTCGTCGCATTGGTCGGGCTTCTCGTCCTGGGCCTAGGTCTGCTGGCCGAGCCCGCCGGAGGGGCGACGGCCGTACCGGAACGGATGCAGCTGCGCGGCCATCTGCCGGAGCTGGGCGAGCGCGCGGTCATGCGCCTCTTCCAGAGCCAGACCGCGTACGACGCGTTCCGCGCGAGCCTCGGCGAGGCGAACGTATTCCCCGCGTCCTCGTCGCTGTTCATGAGCTTCGACAAGGACATCCTCGCTCTCTACGCGCGTGGGAACGACTCGGGCGGCCGCTGTCTGCGCGCCGGGCCCAATGCCACGCTCGACGGCGACACCACGACGCTCGACCTCCAGTGGGAAGTTGGCACCTGCGGCGCGCCGCTCAGCGCGCATTACCCCTTCATCCTCGTGTCCCTTTCGCGGAGCGCCGCGGACGGCAGCTCGTGGATCACGCCCGCACGGTCGGTGTGCGCGGCGGCGCCGGGCGTCAGCGATTCACGCGCCTGCGCGTCGCTCGGCACGAGCGCGGCCTCGCCCTCACCGCCGGCGCCGCCGGCCTCGCCATCTCCCGCGCCGACCGCCACGGTTGCGGCGAGCGCGAGCCCGCCACCGACTCCCGTTGCGACGACCGCCGCCCCGACCGCGACACCGAGTGCGGTCCCGTCACCGACGCGGTCGGCGGTCGCCGTCGCGAGCCCGACGCTGACGGCGAGCCCATCGGCTCCGGCTGTCCCGGGTGGCAGCGGCACCGATTTCCTGCTCATCGCGGTCCTGGTCGGTCTTGGCGTGCTCGTCGGCATCGCGATCATGGCCGCACGCCGACCGCGCCGTTCGATACGCCGGATCCCCTAACACACATTCTCTTCTGGCGAGTCAGCCCACAAACGGTCGGCCGCCGCGCTTGTCGGCGCGTGCTGACGCGCGCGTCGAGCCCGACGTCGCGGTGATCACGTACGTGCCTGACGGGTACCGACTCGGGATCTCCGAGAAGTACGCACCCTGCGGCGACACTGCGATCTCCTCGGTCTCGTCGCTGCGCCGCCCAGTCACTCGCAGCGTGAGCTTCTCCTCGGGCGCGAACCCATAGAGCAGGTAGCCGATGCCGTGGTCCGCCTGCGGCCCCGGGGTCGTGACGATCGCGGGGCCGGCGGGCACGGCGTCCGCGAAGCGAGAGGCGAGACCGCCGACGAACGAATCGAAGCTCCGGCCCGTCAGCATCGCGTACGCACGCGCGACGTCGTCGCCGCGCCGGAGTCGCTCGTAGAGGCGAGCCAGCGGTTGCGCGCCCCCGATGTCTTCTCTGAGGAGCTCCGTCGTGCGAGCAGCCTGCTGGTACTTGTAATAGCCATCCCAGCTCGTGATCGCGTTCCACTGGCCTTGCGACACCAGTCGCGAGAGCGGCATGAGGCTGTTCGTGGCGACCATCGACGCGGCCTCGTAGCGCACGCGGATGAGGCGCCACTCGCCGCCGGGGATCGTCGCCTCGGCCAGGTGGGCCTGGCCCTCGTTGAGCCACGCCGGTACGAGGTCGCAGCGCGGCGCGCAGGCCTCGAGCGTCACGTAATGCGTGAGCTCGTGGCGAATGGCGGCGATCGGACGCCGCTCCCGCGCGGCTTGCCAGTTGACGAGGAGCACGCGCAGGTCGGGCTCGAAGAACGCGACCGAGTTCTCCGCGACGAACGCAGCGGTCGCGCCCGAGTAGCCAAGCTCGTGGACCAGCCCCGTCCGGTAGCTCTCCGTGGTCGCGAACACGTCGATCGTCGGTGGCCGGCGGAGCGTCCAGTCGAACTCGCGCTGTACGGAGGCAAGATCGTCGACGACCTGGTCGTAGAGCAGCTCCAGGTCCGGTCCGCCGATCGAGTTCTCGGTGAAGACGTTCGCGCTAGGGACGCAGATCGGAGCCATCGAGACCTCGGCCACGACCTTCTCGGGCGACGCACACGGCACGAACGGCGTAGCGCTGGGTTCCGGCGAGGGCTGCGGCGTGGCAGGCGCGACGCTTGGCGCGGGCTCGATCGCGGTCACCGCGACGGCGGGCGATGGCGAAGGTGACACGGTCGTCGGCGCGCAGCCCTGCAGAGCGACAGCGACGGCGAGGGCGACCAGCGCCGCACGCACTAGTCGCGCGGCGCGGAGAGGAATATGGATGCGCCGAGACGATCGGCATACTGCGGGCGGAAACGCTCGACGTTGTACTGGTGCTCGACGTCGACGCGGCGCGGACCGAGCCTGGGATCGGGCAGCGTCGTGTGCACGAAGTTGCCGCCCTGGATCGCCACCATCCGCCCGGACGCGCCGTCTCGGATGAGGTCGACGGCGATGTTCGCGAACGTGATCGCGACCGTTTGATCGAGCGCGTCGGGGTCGCCGCTCCGCAGGTCGTAGGTGAGCTCGCTCGCGAGCGTCTCCTCGCCGGAGCGTTTGCGGATCTCGTCGGCAAGCGTCTCAGCGATATTCGTCTTGCGCCGGTGCCCGAACGCGTCCGCGGGCCCGAACTCCGGGATCGTGCCGCCCGTCCAGACCGCGCCCTCCGCCGCGACGACGAAGGCGTAAAGCGAGGGGTTGTGGCGCTTGTCATCGACGAGGATCTCGACGAGGCGATCGAGATCGAAAGGCACCTCTGGAATGAGACAGCGCGCCGACGTCACGTAGGCGGCATGCAGCGCGCTGAAGCCGGCATCCCGTCCGAAGATGCGGAACACCCCGATCCTTTCGTGCGATCCGAGCGTCGTGCGCTGCCGATCGATGAGCTCCTTCGCGCGCGTGATCGCGGTCGAGAATCCGATGCAGTACTCAGTGCCCTGGACGTCGTTGTCCATCGTCTTCGGGACGCCGATGAGGGGGATGCCCTCGCCGACGAGCACCTGCGAGTAGGACAGCGTGTCGTCGCCGCCGATCGTGACGAGATAGTCAAGACCGAGCGACGTGACGTTGCGCAGCACGACGGGAGTCAGATCGAAGACGCCGTCGGCCACGGCAAGGCGCGCGCGCTCCGCCGCCTCGAGATGTTCCGGGAGGCGCGCCTCCGCCATCTTGCGGGGATTCGTTCGCGAGGTGTGAAGGACCGTCCCGCCGGTGCGGTCGATCGCGCGCGTGTTGGCGCGGTCGAGCGGGCGTATGTATTCGGGATCGGGCTCGCGCCCGGGTCGCATGTGCGTGAGCCCCTGCCACCCGCGCCGGATCCCGAGCACCTCGTACCCGAGCTCCGTCGAGCGGTACACGACGCTCTTGATGACCGGGTTCAGGCCGGGGACGTCGCCCCCTCCGGTCAGGATGCCGATGCGGCGCTTCATCCGAACAATCCTAGACATGGAACAGCGCGTCCTGGACGGGGACGCGCTGTTCGCGTCGCCGGGAGAGGGAGAGGAGCTAGCGGTACGCGCAGAACTTGGACCAGAACTGGCCGGCCGTGAGGCGCGGCTCGCGGATCGCCTTCGGGCACACGGTGTTGATCCGCTCGGCCAGTGCCGTGAGCTCTTCCGCGGACTTGCCGCGGCTCATCTCGGCGCGAAGGTCGACACAGGCCCTCATCTAGAGGAGCCTCTCCATGAGTACGACGTCCACCCAGCGCCCGTCCAGCAGGCCCTGTTCCCGGTAGACGCCGACCTCCCGAAAATCGAGGCGCCGATAGAGCGCGAGGCTCGCGGCGTTGTGCGGGAAACCCGCGAGCACCAGCTTGTGGAATCCGATCTCACGGCCCAGCTCGACGAGACGCTCGAGCAGCGCCGTGCCGGCTCCTTTCCCGCGCCAGGCGCGCGCCACGTACACCGAGATGTCCGCGACATGTCGATACGCATCGCGTGCGTTGAAGATGTTGAGACTCGCCCAGCCGACAACCAGACCGGCGGACTCGACAACGACGACCGGATGTCTCGCGTCGCGGGCTGCGAGCCAACTGCGACGCTCCTCTGGCGTGCGGGGTTCGGTCTCGAGGGTCGCGCGATCGGCGATGCCCTGGTTATAGATGTCGCAGATGTCTTCGGCGTCACCTGCCCGCGCCGCTCTCAGGGAGAAGTGGCGTGCGCCCACGGCTTGAGGTTAGACTCCGCGCAACAACTTCATATCGCGTTGCCGGCCAGAGGCGCGATCGTCAGGAGTACCGCTCGCGGAGGAACGAGCTTCCACCGAAGCGACGGGAACGGGGCGATCGCCGAAGTCGGTGATCGGGTTTCGCGATCACCGGCTGGCTCGTCCACCGGAAGGAGACGGGCTGTCGGCTCGGGGGTGACCCCGGGTCGAAGCGCTACCGTGCGACCAAGCCTGCGATGAGGCTCGGTGTGCGTGTACGCGCTGCCGGGCTTCTTTCTTGAAGGAGGCCCGACAACGCTGACCGGCGCGTGGGGAAAGGGATGTGCCGATGCCGGTCGAGCGCTTCGCGATCATCGACTCGACGCTGCGCGAGGGGGAGCAGTTCTCGAACGCGCATTTCACGACGACCGAGAAGGTGCAGATCGCGACGCTGCTGGACGAGTTCGGTGTCGAGTACATCGAGTTGACCTCGCCGGTCGCGTCGCCCCAGTCGTGCGAAGACTTGAAGATCGTCGCCGGTCTCGGTCTGAAGGCCAAGGTGCTGACCCATGTGCGCTGTCACATGGACGACGCGCGCATCGCGGTGCAGACCGGCGTGACGGGCATCGACATCCTTTTCGGCACGTCGTCGTACCTGCGCGAGTTCTCGCACGGCAAGAGCGTCGACGACATCATCCGCGACGCCGGGATGGTCATCGAGTTCATCAAGGACCATGGCAAGGAGGTCCGCTTCTCGAGCGAGGACAGCTTCCGCTCGACCGAGGGTGATCTGCTCAGGGTCTACACCGCGGTCGACCGGATGGGCGTCGACCGTGTAGGTGTCGCGGACACCGTCGGTATCGCGACGCCGCGCCAGTGCTACGCGCTCGCGACCGAGCTGCGCCACCACGTGCACTGCGATATCGAGTTCCACGGCCACAACGACGCGGGCTGCGCGATCGCGAACTCGTACAGCATCCTCGAGGGCGGTGCGACGCACATCGACACCAGCGTCCTCGGCATCGGCGAGCGCAACGGCATCACGCCGCTCGGCGGCTTCGTCGCCCGCATGTATGCCGACGACCCCGTCGCGATCAAACGGAAGTACGACCTGCGGAAGCTCAGGGAGCTCGACGAGCTCGTCGCCTCGTTGGTCCGGATCGAGATCCCGTACAACAACTTCGTGACCGGGAAGTACGCCTTCCATCACAAGGCCGGCATGCACACGAAGGCGATCTACATCAACCCGAACAGCTACGAGATCCTCGATCCTGCCGACTTCGGTCTCGTGCGCACGATGAACATCGCGCACCGGCTCACCGGGCACAACGCGGTCGGGCGCAGGGCCGAGGAGCTCGGTCTAGAGTTCGGGAAGGACGAGCTGCGCGCCATCACGCACAAGATCAAAGCCTTGGCCGATTCGGGTCCGCTGTCGATGGATCAGCTCGACGCATTGCTACGAGAATGGGTGGTGGCATGACAACGACCGGGGGGCTGCGCCCCCCGAGGACCCCCCGGCTGACAATGGCCGAACGGATCCTCTCGCGCGCCTCCGGGCGCGACATCCGGGCCGGCGATCTCGTGATCGTCCCCCTGTCGCGCGTCATGGTCCACGATTCGGTCATCGACGCCGTCATCGCGGGCCTGCGCGATCTCGGGCGCGAGCGGGTCTGGGACACCGGCAAGGTCTGCGTCTTCGTTGATCACGCTGCGCCCGCACCGACACCCGTCGTAGCGGATTCGCATCGCGTGCTGCGCGAATGGGTGCGCGAGCAGCGGATCCCGACCTTCTACGACGCTGGTGAGGGCGTGTGCCACCAGATCATGGTCGAGGAAGGCTACTGCGAGCCAGGCACCGTGATCGTGGGCAGCGATTCGCACTCGAACTCCTACGGCGCGGTCGGCGCGTTCGGCGCGGGTATGGGTGCGACCGATGTCGCGGTGGCTCTCGCGCTCGGCCGGACCTGGCTGCGCGTCCCGGATTCGATCAAGGTGGAATTCACGGGCCAGCTCCGCAAGGGCGTGACGATGAAGGACGCGATCATGCGCGTCGTTCGGGAAATCGGCACCGATGGGGCGCGGTACGCGTGCGTCGAGTTCCACGGCGTCGGGGATCTGCCGCAGGGTGACCGCATCACGCTCGCCGGCATGACGACCGAGACGGGCGCGAAGGCCGGCATCGTCGTCGGGACGCCCGAGGCGCCGGCGTGGCTGCGGCCCGATCTTGGAGCGCGGTATCTGCGGGAGGTGACGATCGACCTCACGACGCTCGAGCCGCAGATCGCGGTACCACCGCGCGTCGACCAGGTCGTCGACGTGTCGGCGGCGATCGGCCAACCGGTCGACGTCGTCTTCCTCGGGTCCTGCACGAACGGCCGGCTTGTCGACATGCAGCAGACCGCCGGCGTTCTGCGCGGCCGTCGCGTCGCGCCTCACGTGCGGCTCGAGGTCGTCCCCTCGTCCCGCCGGCAGTTCGATCTCGCGATGCAGGACGGCACGCTGCAGGTGCTGTCGGCGGCCGGCGCGATCATCGGCTCGTCCGGTTGCGGCCCGTGTCTCGGACGTACCGGCGGCGTGCTCGCGGCGCAGGAGATCTGTCTTTCGACCGCCAACCGCAATTACAAAGGGCGAATGGGCTCGCCTGACGCCTCGATCTACCTCGGCTCGCCGTACGTCGCGGCCGTCGCCGCGCTGACTGGGGTGATCGACGATCCGCGACCGTACCTCGAGGCTGGCGACGACGAGTTCGATGCGCTCGTCGCGCGGCGTCGTGGCGAACGGCCCGAGCGCGGCGCCGCGTCGTCACGCTCCGGCGATCGCTCCCGCGACCTCGTGGTGGCGAGCGCGCGCAGCGGGCCGGCTCCCGAGATCGACGATTAGATGCCGCGAGCGTGGGTCTTCGGAGATGACCTCGACACCGACCAAATGGTGCCAGGCCGCTACGCGCCGTTCATGGTCGGCCAGGACAAGTTCCACACGTACGCGTTCTGCGACGCGCGGCCCGGCTTCGCGAAGACGGTGCAGCCGGGGGACATCCTCGTGGGCGGCGAGAACTTCGGCTGCGGCTCCTCGCGTGAGTACGCCCCCGCGGCGCTGAAGAAGCTCGGCGTCGGCGGGATCGTCGCGAAGAGCTTCGCCCGCATCTTCTTCCGCAACTGCATCAACCTCGGCATCCCCGCCATCGAGTCCGCGGACGCGCTCGATGCCGTCCGCGACGGCGACGACGTGACACTCGACATCCCCGCGGGGCTGTTGCGCGCGCCACGCGGGACCGCGGCGGTGCGACCGCTCGCGTCGTTCGCGCAGGAGATCCTGTCCGTGGGCGGTGTCGTCGCGTATCTGCGCCAACATGGAGACTTCCCACGAGTCTCATGAGCTCGCCGATCGAGATCGTCGAGCTGCAGCCACGGCGCGCGTTGACCCTGCGCCGCATGATGCCGCAGAGCGGACTCGGCGCATTCTTCATGGAGCTGTTCCCGAAGCTGCGCACGGCCATCATCGCGCAGGGTGCCACGCCCTCTGGTCCACCGTTCGCCCGCTA
>WNGB01010002.1_pt1 | contig 22035 bp, 20 predicted proteins | sample 5400681 | NCBI WGS metagenome assembly WNGB01 (sample SAMN13153367, study PRJNA577476) | soil metagenome | isolation source: 115 cm soil or saprolite under grassland replicate 2 | place: USA:California | collected 2016-06-15
TTCCTCCGAGAGTGTGACTCGCAAGGAATCCAGCCCACCGCTCATTTGATAACTTACTCTGGCCTGGATAATCCGCCCTTCAGTAAGGCGTGTTTCCTCGACCGGTAAAATCTTGTCGCCGTTCAGGGTGTTCGTCGCGCCTAAAATCACTCCTTCGGCGAGATGAGCGCGTGCGGAGATTCGCACGGCGTTTATTACCCCGTTGTTTTTCGCCTTTATCGGCAGGCTTGCATCAACACGGCTTTCTATTGGCCGCTGAAAATCAATCGAGCCAATGCGGTGTGGGCTAGAGAGCGCCTGAAAATCAGTCGGCAGCCAGCCATTATCCAGGCTGGAGTAATGCGGCCAGTCATGCTTCGGCGTAAGAATCTTGAAGCCGTAATAGTTGAAGTTGGTAAAACCGAGTTCGAGAAACGTCTCGTACCGGAAAGGTATTAACCGCGTCTCGGCTGTAAGGACGTTTCTTTCATGCAATGAGTTGATGGCTGTAACCTGCATTTCGTCCATGAGTCCCGTGTCCATCATCTCACAAATGGAAACGTCCACGCTCTCCGGCAATTCCGCCGAATGGATGTCATCCTGTATGACCTCAATTATATGGCTGAGATTATTAGCCCGAACGCTTTGCGCTAGACAAGACGCTGAAAACGGGTCAACTTCAACAGCATAAACTTTCTTCGCGCCCGCCTGCGCGGCGAAGAACGATAGAATTCCCGACCCTGCGCCTGCGTCCAAGACGATGGCGCCTTCCTTGACGACAGCTCGGATGGCGGCTTGAAAGGCCTTTGTGCGGTTGAAGTCCAGCAGGCAATCATACGAGTAGATGGTATTTGACCAAATTTCCATATTCCCCTCCTCTTACTTCTTCCAATTCGGGATTTCTCCTTCATTCCTTATCCCTCGGCAGTAATGTTCCAGCGCCCCTCTCCTTCTCACGTCCAGAGTGACGCAGTGAAATCCGCCGCCCATCGTCCGGGCATGCCGCATCCGCAAAGGAATGACATCAACCCTGCGTTTTGCAAGCTCACGGATTAGTGGCTCTTGCGCGCGTTCAACAATCGCCAGCCCCGGATTAACCATCATAAAATTCATGCCGATCCACTTCGACGCATAGACCGTTCCCGTGTAACCGATGTCCACGACCTCCGAAAGGTAAATAACATCCCAGTCGCGAAACATATCCGGTAGATTACCGGGGTGAATGCGCTCGGCATTGACGACGACCAGACCGGGCCGCACTAGCGTGATCGTCGTATCCACGTGGCTTCCCGTGTAGACATTGTCGTAGGCGCGCACCCTGTATTCCGAGCCGAGGAAGGTTTGCAGCCAATGCGCGCCGCTGCGGTTTGCTGTGTCAGAGATGAGGTACAAAATATCGCGCCCGACGCGTAAGATATTCGCCGCGTCGAAGACCGGCTCATGATCGCGCAATGCGAGATTGTCCGTGTCCACAACGTTATACACTTCATCCACCAGGCGTGGCTTCGGCGCGCTTACCCAGCGGCTGCCCGAACGCAGGTAATCGAGCAGAATCGGTTTGAAAGACAGGGTCTCCAATGCCCGCGCTCGCAACGTCATCGGCGCTTCGATGATAGTCTTCCCGACGGGGACAAACAGGTCGCGCGGGCAATAGTTGTATTGACCATCAGTGATCCAATCCGGTGTGCTAAAAGTTTGCGCGTGGCGCCAAACTTCGGGACGGCGAACCACAATGTCCAACCGTTCGAATGTCTCGACCAGCGCGTCCAAGTCTTCCTCTGTCTCCTCGATCACCCGCTGCGAGTAAGGTCCCGAAGGGACGTTCTCGACGCATCCGTATTCCCGATACTCGACGGCGAACAATCCAATGTCCGGGCGCGCAATTTGAGCATTTGCCGCGCGCCCGACAATCACTTCCGCCAGCGGATCCCACTCATTGTGAACGTTGACAAGACTCATGGCTTTACCTCGGCGAACGTAGCGCAGTTTCACGACTCTCGTTATCAATTCCCGGCATCGGTTTAAATCAAGTCCTCAAGAAAGTGGATGGCGGGAGCAGGAAACCCATTGAACATAGATGAAGTCGCTGTCGAATAGGCTCCCGCAAAATGGATGGCGATGCGGTCACCGAGGCGAAGTTCCGGCAGGCGAATTCTTTCAAATGGCAGATCGAAGCTGTCGCAAGTCGGCCCGCCAATGTTATAAAACCATGTTGGGCGACCTGAATGTTTTACCGTCACCGGATACGGAATTCGCCCTCCGGCGCCGGAGGCCTCAAACAGACCGTGATATACTCCGGCGTCAATGTAGGCCCACCGTCCATCTGCTCTCTCAGCCAGACCGATCACAGATGTAATGAGTGTTCCGGCGCTGGCCGCCACGGCCCTGCCGGGTTCGATGCTCAAGGCGCAGTCCTCGGACAGTTTCCATCTGGAAAGCGCGTCGTTTACCACTTCTTTTATTGTTTCCAACGCCAGAGATTCTTTTTTGTATGGCGCGGGCAGACCGCCACCCAGACTGATGAGCGACAACTTCACTCCGGCGGTGTTTACTTGCTGATAGACCCGTTCGCAGACTTCCAGAGCGTTGACCCACGTTTCAAGCCGTTCACATTGCGACCCGACGTGAATGGTGATTCCGTAAGGAACCAGCTTGCGGGTGGCGGCGTAGCCGAACAGCCTGAGCACATCTTGCGCCTCCACGCCGAACTTCCTGTTTAGCGGAACCACACTGCCCTCATTGGAGACGCTGACGCGAATCACGATGCGGCTGCCGGGAGCATATTCGGCGATCTTGTCGAGTTCGTGAACGCTGTCCGCCGCCAGAATGTCAATTCGATGGCGATGCAGAAATCGTAGAAATTCCGGCGACTTGATTGGATGAAAACAGATGATCCGTTCAGGCCCCGCTCCAAGCCGCAACACGGCTTCCGCCTCGCTGAATGAGGCGATCTCGAAACCGATTCCCTCGCGCTCAACCGCTTCGAGCAGGCGCTGGTCTGTGTTGCATTTCACCGCGTAGAATAGCGCGGCGTTCGGAAGCGCCCGGCGAATCCGCCGGATGTTTTTCCGCGCCTGATTGAGGTCGAGCATCAGAAACGGCGTCGCTAGACGTCGCGTGAAGTCGATGACATCCTCCTGAGATATCTGTGAAAGCGTCTTCATATCAGTCCCGGCCCTCGCTTTGGTCGCACGCCAAAGGCCTCTCCGCGATGGCGATCGGGCATCGCGGCCGTTAATCGATACCGCTCCCCGGCAAGCTGATTCAGTTCGGCGAATAGACGAGCGGGCACTTCTCACCCGCGCTCTCGATGTCGTCCTCGTCAACCCAGCCGATCCTGCCGTTGAGAAGGATTGTTTCCGTCCGAGAATTATCGCTGCCGCTCTCTGTCGGCGATTGTCGCTTCGGCCTCAGCCAGCATCCCCTTCAATGATTCCTTCGGCAGGAGCTTGCCTCCGACTACAGCCGCGGCGATCCGCTTAGTGTTTTCGACGTTTTCCGACGGATTGGCTTCGAGCAAGATCAAATCAACAATCTTTCCCTGTCCGATGGCGCCAAGCCGGTCAAGCAGGCCTAAAGGTTGGGCGGCGTCGCGCGCTGTGTTTATCAGCTTTGAGTAGACGATGATCTGCTGTTTCAAGATGTCGTCTTCAAGGTTTTCCAGGAATCGCCATTTGATAAAGGGCGGACGACCGCTTTTGAAATCAAGGAAAATATTCGGGCTTGATACAGCATCCATCCTCTTTTGAATTTGAGGGTCAGAAGTTACAACCAGTTTCGCCCCCTCGAGCAGGCAGATCTTTCCGTAGCAGCGCAGGTCTTTCCTGTAAGCGATTCCTTTGCTCTCCATAGGCAGACCCTTCAACACCTGATCGAAGGCGCGATCGACCTCCCTTGAGACGTCATCGCTCATCGGGAAATGGAAGCGAAGACGGGCCGAAAGAAGAAAGGCCAATGTCAGCGAGATCGACAGTTCATGGCGCCTGTGCGGCCCGAAATCGCGCTCGTCGAGCGCAATTACAGCATACGGTTCATCACTTCGTAACATCAGTTCATACCTTTCGCTGTCGAGATTCCCACTTTCCTCGAAAGCTTATCCAGAATGAAAGAGCGACGGTCAGGAGATCTCGAGCCTCTTCCAAATGCCGGACTTCATCCACCCGTAGGAGATCGTCAGGCCCACCAGCCACATGATAGGCAACGACAACCAGACGAGCGCTACCGGCCACGCCATGTGGATGGCCCCGAAGTAGGCGGCGCCGAGCATCGTCAGGGTGAGGACGAACTCGATTCCGAGAGACGCCGCTGTGTCTCCCGTCCCCAGGACGGCGACGAACCACATCTCTCCGGGGATGGCGATCAACATCGCCATGGCCACGACGCGGAGACTCGCAATGGTCTGCGCGAGAATGTCCGATCCCGGAGAGAACACGCCACGAACGCCCAGCCGATGGCGTGTTTGAGCACGCCGCCGATCCGATGGCTCCGATTCCTCCCGACGAAACGGCTGACCATGGAGCACGTAGTCTCCGCGAAGCCTTCGGTCGGGATCCAGAGTACTACGTAGCAAGTGTATACGACGTTGGCGATGGCGAGAGCTTCGGCGCTCACTCGCTCCAGGATTAAGAAGAACACGAACCAGCGGAGATTCATCACGATCCCCTGAACAGCGATAGGCATGGAGACGAGGCCCAGCAGTCGGGCCGTCCCGTGCCCGATCCGGCGGAACTTGAAGAACCCATACCGTCCCGCATCAAGACGCCGCCAGACGTATACGGTGAGGAAGCTGGCGGCGGCGAACTCCGCCACCAGCGACCCCACCGCAGCCCCCCGCATTCCAAGGGCGGGACAGCCGAACGTTCCAAAGATAAACAGGTAGTTCATGACGACGTCAGTGATGATCATGATGATCGTCGCCGGGATGAGAGCCCGCGTCCGTCCCAGGCTCGTCAACAGCGCGCCGAGGGCGAACGTCACGCCTGACAGACCGAGGCCGTATGCCTCTATCTGAAGATAGCCGTTCACGGCGTCGCCCACGGCCTTGGACTCGACGAGCCATCCGCCCACCACGGGCGACACCAGCTTGAGCGCTGCGGCGGACACCACGCATACGAGGAGGACGAGCGCCAGGCCCTGGTTGAACACGGCTCCCACCGCCTCGGGCCGGCGCTGCCCGACTCGCCGGGCGGTCAGAATCTGGATGCCGTCTACCAGCCCGAGCGGGAATACCAGGAACAGCAGGAACACCGTCGGTGGCCTCCACGAAGATGAGCGGGAGGGACACCTTCCAGACGATGGACGAAAGATTATTGTTCGCCATTGGTTTGAATGCGCGCTCAGGGCTGGCGCCGGACGCGGGTTGTGTTGTGCCGTCTCGCTATGCGGCCTGCAAAGCGGCCAGACCGGCCTCTTGCCGTTCGTCTCCAGCCGTCAGGGCGATCTTGTACGAGTGGCGGTTAAGGTGCATCACCATGCACGAGAGCAGGGCGCCGCTCTTGTGATATTCACTGAGGTTGAAGTACGACACTTCGAGGGCCAGATTCGCGGCGACGTCCTCCAGCTTTCGGTTCTTCTGGATTTCATGCTCGTAGTCCTCCGTTCCCGCCTTCAGATCCTGGATGTGCGACGAGTTCAAAACCATGCTCGGCATGCGGACGGAGTTGCAGATGCCCGAATAACATTCGTCCGCGGAGACTGGGATTACGTTCGTCACCTTCTCGAGCGCCGCGATCTCCTCCGGCTCGATCAGCTCAGTGCAGACCAGGGTGTTCTCCGACGTGATGGGGAACACCATGCAGTCGAGGTGGTAGAGGTAAGGGTCCGTGAGCCGGACCCGGACGATGCGCATGTCGAAGTTCCGCTCCATCCAGTCGTACGTCTCCGCCTCGGACCGGATCCCGTACCCTCCCACGTATACGTTGTCGTGAAGGTGCTTGAGCTCAGCTTCCCCTTCGAACTTCGTCGGCGGTACGTGGATCTCGTAGCCCATGCTCTGGAAGAAGTTGACTCCGACCTGCGTCTCACCCCGGCGGGGGGGCGAGGCGAAATTGGAGATGACGACGGTGTTCTGGCAAGGGAGGTGTTCGAGGACGATTCCCAGGTTCGCGGTATACATCAGGTCCTGCAAGTCGGCGCCGCGGGGGGTGGGGAGTACGTACACCAGGGCGCCGGCGGCGGCCATGTATCGGTACATCTCCAGAAACTGGACGGCGGCCCGCTTGAAGTTCGGCTGTCGCCGGTCGGACGAAAGGTCTTCCATCCAGGGGTTGTTGGCGACCTGAGTCGCGTATGAGAAGGGAAAGTTGAGGAGATAAGACGGCCGCGCGAGCTGCGTAGGATTGACCCAGGGACGGAAGAACTGCGTTTGCCGCTCTTCTGCGTACCCGTTTTCCTTCGTAGCGTCGACGGCGATCTGCTGAAGTGTTTCAACGTGGCGTGCGGATACGCCGTTGTGCGCCGAGACGAGGCCCGTCTGGGCGACCTGTCCTGCGGCGACGGTCGCGGGCGTGTTTTCGAGTGATTTCATTAGATGTCTCCTTATTGTGTTCTCGTCCGTTCGGTGACCATGATGAGGGGGTCGATCCCCGCCTCCACATGGTCTCCGGTGTTCTGAATGGTCGTGAACTCGAACCGGGGCGAAATTGGAACTATCAGATCGACTTGGGAGCCGTAGCGGACCTGGGAGAAGCGCTGCCCCTGGACGACAGGGTAGTTCTGCTTCAGTTGGAACGGAGTGATGCAGTCGACGTCGTAGTCGGCGATCTGGAGCAAATAGTACGACTGGGACAGCTCCGGCGAGTAGATCCGATTGATCATCCGCTGGTTGCGATGGAGATACTCCAGGGAATCCGTAGAGATGCGAAGGTCCTGTAGGATGCTCGTTTCCACGTCGAGCATGGGGAGGTTGTAGGTGTCGATGGCGTCAGTCCCCTTGTAGGAGAGCAGCCCGGGATAGGGGATCCGGTTGACGTGGACGTCGAAGAACGTCATGAAGATCCCGATGACGAGGCTTGTGGCGCTGAAATCCGGATCTCGCAGGGCGTCGCAGAGAGAATAAGCCCTGCCCTTGATGTCTACGATGCATTCATCCGGCGCAACTATCCGCTGATACAGGATGATTCCATCGGCAGGGGAGAAGAAACAACTCGTGTCCGAGTAGGTAGGGCGCATCGGGTCCCGGAAGAAGTGATATTGCGAGATCCAACTGATCGGCTTGTCCCGAAAAGGCCGGACCTCGGTGTCGAGCCACTCCTGCAGGCTCATACCCATGTTTGTCCTCCATTCCGCGGCGCTTCTGCCCGGAAGGCCACACAGGCAAAGGGGTCCCCGTCTCGCCAGTGAGGATAACTCCGGCGGAATGCGCCGAACGGACTATAGGGCGAAGGCGGAAACCAGCATCAGGGATTCCACGAGCCTAGCATCAATCACGTGTCCCTCCCGGCTTGCCGTTAGGGCGCCTTCGCTAGTTTGGCGTAGTGTTAATTGCGAGGAGCAATTATGGTCGTCCTCGGGGGAAGGCTATTCATCTGCGAGCGCTTCTCGCTAAATCGAGCCACACAAGATTGATATAGTACCGCGCGCGTAAGCAAGCGGCCGTCCCATCGGTCTGCCGCTTGCTTACGCGCGCGGTACTGTTTAGTTTTGCGTGCGTAATATAGGGTGCAATTACGGCGCCCCAATGATGGTGTCTTGGGTGCCGTAATGCCCCAACTGTTTCGTATATGTCAGGATTGCGGATAAGTCCCTTGGGTTCTGCAAGGTAAAGGACCTGACCCACAGGGCGAACACATAGTGCATTCCGTTTTTTTTTTTTTAGGCGTGTGGCATGCCCCGAAATACCACACAGGTTATAGGCGGAAATTATCGGCACACAGATGTCTAATGCGAAAGACATCGGAGTTTAATTGAGCATTTCAAAAGTGTTGCCAGATCATTGAGCCATTACAAAAGTGTTGCCGGATCGAAGTCTCGATCCGTGTGGCTAAAAGCCACAATAATTGTGGCTTTTAGCCACAGTTGCTTGATCACATCTGAATCGTCGCAGTTATGACGCGGAAACAAACCATTCTTAACCCGACAACCTTCGAATGCGACCCGGCGGTCACTACGGCGCCTTCACCACCACAAACGTTACATCATCGTCCTGCGTTCTGCCCCCGCCCCATTCATCCCCAACTTGCTCCAACCGATCAATGATCGCTTGCGGCGCCCGATCCGGCGCCGTCAGCAACGCGTCGTGAACTTTCAGATAATCGAGCATCTCACCTTGTTCGTTGAATCGTTCCGGCAAGCCGTCGCTCATCAATACGACGACGTCGCCGGAAGCCAAGTTTAGTTCCTGCTGTTTGTATTGATAGCCGGTTATCCCCCCTAACGGCGGCGCCTTGATCATCACTTCTTCAATCGCCCCAGTAGCGTCTCGATATTGTTGACGTGGCGCGGATTTCGTTTCAGATTGTGAGGCTGATTCTTCCCAAATCAAATGAAGGAGAGATAGTTATGAGAATGCAAAAGAGAGATATAGCGCGGCGTCTACTTTTTCTTTGCGCGGTAATCCTCTCGTCCGCCGCCGCTCCTTCTCAAGAGGCGCGGCCCGGCTTCAAAGAACAGGTCATAGATCCCAACGCCGGTGTCGGTTATGCGGTCACGGTGGCCGACATCAATCACGACGGGAAAACTGACATCGTCGTCGTGACCGAAAACCCCGATCAGGTCGTGTGGTACGAAAACCCCTCCTGGACAAGGCGAATCATTGTCGAAGGTTTTCCCAAGCTGCCGGTCTGCGTCCAACCTCTGGACGTGGATGATGACGGCAGAGTCGAACTCATACTCGGAGCCGACTGGCAGCCCAGCAATACAAAAACTGGCGGCACGGTTTGGCTGCTCAAGCGACCGAGTGATCTCGGCAAAACGTGGACTCCGATCAAACTTGATGAAGAGCCGACGATGCACCGCATGCGCGTCATAGACGCCGCCGGCAACGGCAAGAAGGAACTCGTCTGTTCGCCGCTCCACGGGCGTGAGGCCGCGGGACCGGAGTGGTGGAAGGGCAATAGCTCCTCGCTCTATATCCTCCGCCGCCCCGCGCGCCCGTTCGAAGAACCCTGGAAGCGTGAGGCCATCAATGACGAGCTTCACATCACCCACAACGTCTGGCCTATAGATTGGGACAAGGACGGCAAAGAGGAGATCCTCGCCGCCGCCTACGAAGGGATTTTCCTCTTCAAGAAGGCCGCGGACGGAAAATGGGTCAGTCAACAAATCGGCGCCGGTGACCCGGAGAAACACGGGGCTGGCGAGGTGAAAGTCGGGCGACTGCCGGGCGGGAAACGCTACATCGCTACGATCGAGCCTTGGCATGGCCATCAGGCGGTCGTTTACACTCCGCCAGAACAGGCAGGTCAGCTCTGGAACCGCCAGGTACTCATCGAAAACCACAAGGGCGGCCACGCCGTCTGGACGGCCGATTTGACCGGCGCAGGCGTAGATTCATTGGTGGTCGGCTTCCGCGGCCCGCCTGAGGGCAAGGTCGAAGACGCGATTGTCTACATCCTCCGTCCGCTCGATGGCGCGGGCGGCAAGTGGGAGAAGCAAGTCCTCGATGCGAAGGGGCTGGGCTGCGAAGACGTGATTTGCGCCGATCTTAACGGAGACGGCAGAGTTGACATCATCGGCGTCGGCCGCGCCACAAAGAATGTGAAGATTTATTGGAACGAAGGAAAGCGAAGATGACCAAGGACAAGATACGAATCATGGTTTCGCGCCACTCGGCTTTTTATAGCCCTCTCCTGTCAACCATAGCGGCGGGCTTTCTCAGGGAGGAAGGCTTTGAGTCAAGCTACGAAGTTCTGACGCCAGGCAGCGACGCCCAGGAACTCATCCGGAGTGGGGAGATAGATATCGTGCAATCGGCCGTCTCCTCCAGTTGGGCGCGCATGGAGAAGAATGAAGGCGCCCTCGCCGCGCACTTTGCCCAGATCAACCAGCGAGACGGCTTCTTCCTCACCGGGCGAAGTCCCGATCGAGCCTTCAACTGGAAGAAGCTGGAAGGCGCGTCATTGCTCGCAGATCATGGCGCACAGCCACTGGCCATGCTCAAGTACGCCGTCCACTTGAACGACGCCGACTGGAGCAAGATCAAAGTGATCGATTCCGGCGGCGTGGAGGAGATCGACGCCGCCTTCCGCAGCGGCCTGGGTGATTATGTCCATCAGCAGGGGCCGGCCCCTCAGCAGATCGAAAGAGAAAGCATCGGCTACATTGTCGCTTCGGTAGGCAAAGCGATGCCGCCGGTCGCTTTCAGCAGCCTGATGGCCTCACGTGAATTCCTGAAGACCGACGCCGCCAAAGCATTCATCAGAGCGTACGCTCGGGCGAGGGTGTGGGTGAATCAAACACCGGCCGAAGAGGTCGCCGATAGAGAAGCTGAGTTCTTCCCCCAGACAGACCGCGATGCGCTGATCAAGACCATTGCTCGCTATCAGGAGCTGGGATGTTGGGATGGAGACTTGATGATCACTCGCGAGCGATACGAGCAGGCGCTCAATGTATTCCTACATTCCGGTAAAATTTCACGCCGGTACCCTTACGAGGATGTAGTTGTTCATCCGCCCGAAGAGTTGTGAGGAAATGTTGGCGTTCGGTCATCTCTGAACCCGATCCGCCGGGCGATGCCGCGGTATCTCCGATTTGAAATCGCCCAGGCTCGCCCACCGCAATCGTTCGTTCAGATCGACTTCGGACACAACCACGGTCCCCCACTTTTCGGCGTGAACGAGCTTATTGCCCGCGTGATCATAAACGGCGGTGAACATCCACTCGCGCGAGACGTCCTCGTAAGTGCTGCTGACGAGGTAGACATGATTTTCGCAGGCGCGCGCCGAGGCCAGCAGCGGGTTGCAACCCCACACCGGCCACGCGATCACTTCGGCGCCGTTGTCGCTCAAACGCCGCGCCACTTCGGGGAAGAAGCCGTCGTAACAGACCATCATACCTACCCTGCCGAATCTCGTTTCGAAGACCGGATACTCGGCGCCCGGCGTGAGACCGGCTTCGATTTCGCCGCGCGGCAATGCGACTTTTCGGTATTTGCCTACAATCTTTCCGTCCGGCCCCAGCATGACCGCGACGTTGTAAATCAAATGCCGGTCGCGTTCGACCAGCCCCGCGACGATGTATAGGTTGTGCTTCTTCGCCAGTTCGCCGAAGTAATCAGTCGAAGGGCCGGGCAATGATTCGGCCACCTCGTCGAAGCTCTTCCCCAGCCCGTAATAAGTCAAGGTTTCGGGCAGCACGACCAGGTCGGCGCGGCGCCGCGCGGCGTCGGCGATGAGCGGCTCGAACATCCGGCAATTGTCCATAGGCGTTTTACCGCCTTGCGGGCGAAAGTGGACGGCGGCCAATCGGACTTTGCGTTCGGGCGGCGGCGCGGTCTCGGCCAATGAAACGTCGCTCCATTCGACACGCCCGCGCGGCGCCCAACGCAGATGCAACTCGACGACTGCTCGCGCGGCCTTCAACGGCGCGAGATAAGTGTCCGAGACTTCTGTCCGTCCGTCCGCGCCGGTCGTTTTGTCCGTCGGATACTCAGGCTCGGCCTGATAGAACGCGCCTTTCATATAGCCGGTCGGGACAGGTTTATCCCAATTGACGGGTTTGCCGTCGGCGTCCTGCCACAGGATTCGCGCGACCACGCTCCGGCTCGGCGCCGCGACGTTTTCAACCCTGCGCAGCGCGAAGAAGCGATAATACCTGCCTCCGGTGATCGAAAATGTTTTCACCCAATAACCATCGAGTCCTTCGCGGTCATCGGCGATGATGAGGAAAGCGCCCTTGCCGTCTTTTCCGCCTTTCGGTATGTAATCGAATTGCGGACGAATCTCGTCACGAGGCGCAGCCGCGCGCCAGCCGTCCGGAGCGGAGTCTTCGCCGTCGGCCGTCGCGATGATCTGGAATGACGCGATCAATACCGCCGTAAAGAGAAACCTGTTGAGTTTGCGCATATCGTCTCCTCCTAAAGTGTACCGTAGGTTGTCCAACCTGCGGAGGTTTTCGTTACTCGAAAATTGATGAGGACTGAGAGCCATTCATCAATGCGCACACTGACTTCGAATGTTTGGATAATGAAGCCTTCCGCAGGTTGGACAACCTACGGTACACTTTCGCGACAATAACTCCACATCCATCCCTGCCATGTAGGCGCCAGGCCGGCTTTCACAGGGTTATTCAAAACGTATTTCACTATTCGATCAAACTCCGCGTTGTCGCGCACAACGTGATCGTAGCTTTCCCGTTGCCAGAATGCCCCCCTGCGTCCAATCACGCCATTCGCTTCCCACGCCGAGTAACCCTTGAGCGACTTCATAATCCTGTCCAGCGGGGGATTCTTGCTGATGAAGCGCAATCCTTCGGGAAGCAATACCTGTCGCAGTTCTTCCGCCGTCAGAAAGGGAGCAAACACTGCGTGAACGTGGTTCGACATTATGCAGTAGGCGTCGAGGCGGTAAACATTTCCGTCACGAAAATGTAGCGCGTCAGCAACGACCTTCGCGACTCTATCGTCTTTCAGCCAGGTCGGCCCGGCTTCTGTTTTGTGCAGAATATCCTCAAACTTCACGAACCACTTCCGGCCAAATTCCAGAAGCCTTTGCTCGTGCTCTTCCATTTCAGGCGAATCATCTTTCAGCTTCAACCCTATGATGCGCTTCGTTTCTTCTTCCCACCACTGCCTTTGCGCATAATATTGCCGTAACATTGGTTTCGGAATAGTTCCAGCCAGTCGAAAGGTTACAAACAAAGTCGCGCCCGGCGGATGGAAATGCGGCAGGTTCCGTTCAGTACGCTCTTTGTAAATGTATTCGCTCACCGGAAGCCCCTTTACCGTATGCGGATGATTCCAGTATCCGAACATTCAGTGTCAATACGCGCTATGAAGAGCAATGTACCGTAGGTTGTCCAACCTGCGGACGGCTCGATTAATGAGTCGTTTAGTTAGCGCCAAGCCGCTTGAGGATAAAGCCTCCGCAGGTTGGACAACCTACGGTACAGGGCGCGCCGCGATATTACTCGAGCATCCATCGTTCTAGATTTTGCGCGACGAAATCATCGTCGTTCAGTTGCGGATAGCAGTCATAGATGCGATCAATCTCTTCCATCTGCCCGGGCGAAAGGTCTTCACGCGGGTCGAGACACCAGCGGCCCGCCAGCAATCCCTGTCGCCTCAAAATCTCATGCAAGCCGGCGATGCAACCGGCGAAATCGTGTTGCGCGTCGAACAGCGCGGCGTTCGCATCGGTGACTTCGGCCGACCGCGCCAGCGCGTCTAGAACCTTGCCACAGGCGCGAGCCGCTTTGATTTCGGCGAGTAATTCCACCGCCCGTTTTGTCCACACGGCCCAATGCCCCAACAAGCCTCCGGCAAAATGAATTGAAACATGGCCGCCGCTCCCGCCGCCGATCCGAAACTCGGTCAGCAGATCGGCCACGATATTGTCGTCATTGCCGGTGTAAAGCGCGACTTCGCGATGTCTGCCGCTGCCAGCCAGCGCGCGCGCCACATCCAATGTCCGGTAACGATTGAACGGCGCGACCTTCACCGCCACGACGTTTTCGATCTCGAAGAACTCGCGCCAGAAGCGGTAATCCAGCAATCGCCCGCCGACCGCCGGTTGCAGGTAGAAACCGCAGAGGGGAATGATCTCGGCCACGCGGCGGCAATGCCCGACCAATTCGGCGACCGTGGCTTCGCGCAGGGAGGCAAGGCTCAGCAATCCGATGTCGTAGCCGGCTTCTCCGGCAAACGCCGCTTCGCGCACTGCCTGCGCAGTCGCGCCGCAAACGCCTGCGACTTTGACGAGCCGCTTTCCGTTTTGCCGTTCCCATTCGCGCATGGTTTCCAGCGCCAGGCGCAACACCGGCTCGAACAAACCGAAACGCGGATCACGAATCGCAAACTGCGTGGTATGCACGCCGACGGCCACGCCGCCCGCCCCGGCGTCGCAGTAATAGCGCGTCAAGGCGCGTTGCCGCCGTTCATCCAGTTTGCGGTCGGCGTCGAGGGCCAGCGGATGCGCGGGAATCACCAGCCCGTCAAACAAACTCGCCCGCAACGTCGCGTCAATCGGCATCAGAATCTCCCGTCTACGGCTTCGAACTTCGTCGGCTTGTTCAGACTCGCGCCGCCGATCTCGACCCAGAGCGCGGCCATCTCCATCAATTCGCTGAGCGTGACCTCCGGATAACCGAGCAGCGCGTGACACAGCGCGGCGTTGTTGAGCAGCGCGGCGTCTGCTTCCGAGCCTTGAAAAACGGCCTCGCGTTTGAAGCGTTCGGCGAAGAGTTCAGCCGCGCGGCGCGTGGTGATCGTCTCCGGCCCGGTCACGTTCAGGACGCGCGGCGGCGCGGCGCACAGCTCCAACGAGCGCAGCGCATACGAATTCGCATCGCCCTGCCAGATGACATTGAACGCCGGAACCGTCAGATCGACCGGCCGCCCGGCGTGAACCTTCCGCGCGATGTCCAACAACACGCCATAGCGCAGATCGACCGCGTAATTCAACCGGAAGATCAAACAGCGCGCGCCGCGCGTGTGCGAGAAGTATTCAAAGATGCGCTCGCGTCCGAGGCATGAACTGGCGTATTCGCCGCGCGGCTGCGGCGCATCGGTTTCGACCGAACCGCCCGCCGCCACGTTGACGAAGGGATACACATTGCCGGTCGAGAAAACTACGATGCGTGAGGCGCAGTAACGATCAGCCACCAGACCCGGCGCGTAGCTGTTGATCGCCCAGGTGAGATCGGCGCGTTCGGTCGAACCGAATTTTCTTCCGGCGAGAAAGAAGACGTTTTCGCAATCAGGTAAATCGGCGATTTGCCGGCGGTCGAGCAGATCGCACGGGATCGTCTCGACGCCCACGCTTTCAAGCCCGGCGCGTGATTGCGGCGCGGAGAAGCGCGAGACGGCGATCACCCGGCGCTCGACGCCCGCCGCATCAGTCGCGCGCTTGATACGCGTGGCCAGCGACGGCCCCATCTTGCCGCCCGCGCCGAGAATGACGACGTCGCCCGCCAATCGGCTCATGAAATCGACATCCGCCGCATTCGGCGCGGACAGCGCGTCTTCCAGTTGCGATTCGGTTTCGATGATTAGCATTTCTCGTTGAAATCCTGATCGCTTTATCCCGGCGACATTCAATCCTTCGATGTAGACGGCTTGGTTATCGCGGGTCGTCTCGGTCGTGAATTTGTGAATGCGGCGCCGCAGGTTGGTAACCTGCGGCGCCGTTTCCGGGCCGCGCCGACTGCCTGGCCGTCATCCGGCTGTTACGCGAGCGCCACTTCCTGCTTCGCGTCATCAAACGTCGCGCGTTTGCCACTGTGCATCGCGGCGATGGTCATGCACAACGCGATCGAGTGGTTGTAACCGGCTTCGATCCCGGCGACTGGCGACCGGCGGCTGCGGACGCATTCGATCCAATTGCTCATATGCGCGACGACGACGGCGTCGGCTTTGACATTCGGATCGGCCAGCTCGGCGCCGCCGCTGGCGCCGGACAGCGTTTTTTCAGTCAGCGTCGTCGGCTTGTGTCCGGCCTTCGCGTAACGTTCGATCAGCCCGCCTTCGGGCGAGACCTTGCCGGCGCTGGCGTTGAACGTGCCGTTGGCCGAGTAATAAAGATCGCGGTCGCCTCCCGCCGAATTATGCATGCGGCTGGAATAAATCGCTTGAAAGCCTTTTGCCGGATTGTCGAGCGGGCCGTAATCGAAGACCGCCGTCACCGTGTCGGGATTGATGCGCCCGTCGCGCCAACTGTATATGCCGCCCTGCGCGACGACGCTGCGCGGACGCTGAAGGCCGGTGACGAAATGCAGCGCGTCAATTTGATGGACCATCCACTGGTCGGGAATGCCCGACGACGCCGACGCTGATCCGGTCGTTGGAACCGAGGACGCGGGCGTAACTCGCCGCATCCCAATTGATCGCGCTGCCGGCGGCGCCGGCGGCGCCGCCCTTGATGAAGTTGCGACGCGAATTGGTGATTTGAGTCAAGCTGCTTATCTCCTCTTTCAACCGAACTCCGGCCCCAGGGCGCCGAACTGTTTCGGCGGCAGGCCGGGATAAGGATTGTCTCGATAAAACATCCGAATGAACGGCCGCTGCTCGCGGAAGCCGATGGATTCGAGCCACGAGCGCCAGCCAGTTTCGTAATGAGAAGCGTCAATGATGAAGGGCTTCCCCGCCTGACGATTCAAACAAGCCGAAACCAGGCGCCGCGCTGTCTGTTGATCGTGGGCGATTATTGGCCCCAGGCTCTCGAAATTGAAACCGCGCCGGCCGAACGTGTAACCGACGATCTGTCCGCGCTCTTCAATGACCCAGGCGTATTCCGGCGCGCCGTCGAACATCCATCCCAGCGTCAGGCGGCGGTCGGCGCCGAAGACCTGACGATCAAAAACCGCGACGGCCGGCAAATCATCTTTAGTCATCGGACGCGCGGGATTATGCTGGAGCGCCAGGCCCTCACTCGAAACCACCGTCTCCATACGGCTCAAGCGATATTCGTCAACGAAGTCCAGCTTTTGATAAACGGCGTGTCCGGCGGGCGTGGCGTCAAGGCGGACCGAAGGCATGCCTTTCAATACGTCCAGCGCCTCGGCCATCAGCCGCGCGCCGATTCCCTGCCCCCGCTCCGCCTGATCAACCAATACCATTCCGATCCAGGCGAAACGATCTTCGTAACGCGCCGTCGCAACCGTGCCGACGACGCGCTCATCCACGACGGCGACGCGGCAGCCTTCCGGGCTGAGTCGAAGAAACAGTCCCCAATCGCGCTCGGTCTGATTCCATCGCGCGGCGCGGGTCAGCGCCAGCCCCGCCGCGATATCGGCAGGCGTCATGTCGCGGAAGCGAACCCGCGCGGCTCTGTTTTGCTGTGGCGATTCGATCACGTGACGCTCTCCGCTTCGAAGTCTCAGACCGGCGACGGCAGCCTGTACGGCGCGCGGTACTCGTAACTGAGGCGCTTGTTCGCAGCCTGATTATTCGTGAACCGTTCGGCCTTGGCGTCCCATTCGAGGTACGACTTTGTCTTGTAGGCGATGTTGCCGAGCAGCGTGGCCGATGTGCTGCGGTGGCCGGTCTCGATGTAACACCTGCATCGCTCGCGGCTGCGGACGCAATCGAGGAAGTTACGCGCGTGGTGAGCGTCCTGCGTCCGGCCCTCGACCTTCTTCGCCGCGATCATCGGCCGCTGGCCCGCGCGCCAGCCGCGTTGAATTGTGCGGTCGAGCGGCGTGCGGACGGGAAATTCGTTCGGCGTGATGTCGTCGGGGACGACCTCGTAGCCGTCATCCATCAGGTAGAGCGCGCCTTTCGTGCCGCGAAATTCGACGTCGCAATTGCGCGCGCTGGCGAGCGGCGCGCTGGCATTGATCTGTGTGAAACTGACGAGCGCGCCGTCCCCTTGACTGTTTTGATACTGCCAGACGACTTCGAGCGTGTCCGGGATTTCGCGATTGTCTTCGACAGCGAATTTGCCACCCATCGCCGTAACCGCCGCCGGCGCGTCGTGGCCGAGCGCCCAATGAATCAAGTCCATATAGTGAACGCCCATGTTCGTGAGTTGCCCGCCGGAATAATCGTAGAACCAGCGGAAGCGATAGAAGGCGCGGTTCTTGTTGTACGGCGCTTTCGGCGCCGGGCCGAGCCACGCCTCCCAGTCGAAATCCGCGGGCGGCGCTTCGTTCGGAGGGTTGCCGATGCCTTTGGGCCATTCGTTCTGAATGTGGAAGGCGCGCGCGGCGGTGACCTTGCCGATGCCGCCGCCGCGAATGAACTCGACGGCCTCGCGGCAGTAATCCGACGAACGCCTTTGCAGGCCGACCTGCACTACGCGCTTATGCCGCTCAGCCGCCTCGACCATCCGGCGGCCTTCGGCGACCGCGAGCGAAAGCGGCTTCTCGACATAAACATCCTTGCCCGCCTGACAGGCGTGAATCATTTGCAGCGCGTGCCAGTGGTCGGGCGTGGCGATGACCACCGCGTCCACGTCTTTCATCTCCAGCAGCTTCCGATAGTCCTTGAACTGTCGTGGGCTGCCGCCGGTCTTCTTCGCGGCGAAATCCATGTAGGGTTGATGAATGTCGCAGACGGCGACGACCTCGGCGTCCTTGTGCGCGAGGAAGCCGTCCAGCACCTGGTCGCCGCGATTGCCGACGCCGATGAAGCCTAGACGAACGCGGTCGTTCGCGCCTCGCGATTTTAGTAAAGTCTCTGCGAGTCAGTTTGCTCATACGTCGCTCTCTCCTTTATCAGATCGGGTTGACAATACCTTCCTGCGTCGCGCGGTTGTTGCGGACGAGTGCGAGTGCGGCCACCACCGCCAGCAGCGGGATCAAACTGGCCGCGATCAGGATCGGCTCGAACGAATAACGGTCAGAAACCCATCCGGTCAGATAGGTCGCAGTAATCGTGCCGATCCCGGCGCCCGTCCCGCTCATCCCACTGACCGAAGCGACCGAACCGGTCGGATAAATATCCGCCGGGAGATTCAAAACCATCGTCGAGAGCGCGGCGTAAGCCAGCGTCGAGATCGCAAAGCACGCGACCAGCCAGAAATATGACGCGGTAAAAACAGTCGGGATCAGCAGCGTCATGCCCAGCCCGCAGACGACGATCACGGTCTTGCGCGCCGCCCCCACCGACCAGCCACGTTTGATCAGCCAGCTCGAAAATCCGCCGCCAGCGAAGTTGCCGACATCCGCCGCCAGAAACGGAATCCAGAAGGCCAGCAGGCTCTCTTCGAGCTTGAAGCCTTTCGTGACCAGGTAGATCGCAAACCAATCGGTGATGAAGAACCAGACCGGATCGGTCAACGTCTTGGCGATGATAATGCCCCACGTCTGCGGTAGCCGAAGCAGCGTGCGATAACTCAATCGCCTGCCGCCTTCGTTCGCCTCAGCGTCGGCGCGGCCTTTCAGAATGTACTCGCGCTCTTCAGCTGAAAGTAGCGGATGCTCTTCCGGGCGGCGGTAGAGCTTGCGGAACAGCAGCAGCCAGAGGAAGCCAAGCGCGCCCGTCACAATGAACGCCGGACGCCAGCTTCCGAAAGTGTGATAAACCCACAAAACCAGAAACGGAGCGATCGCGCCGCCAATCGAGGAGCCGCTGTCGAAGAGCGCCACCGCCCATCCGCTCTCGCGTTTCGGAAACCATTCCGAAACGGCTTTGGTCGCGCCCGGCCAGTTGGCCGATTCGCCCGCGCCTAGCAGAAAGCGGAAGAACGCGAAGCTGCGCAAGCCCACGGCCAGCGAGGTCAGCATCGCGGCGACCGAGTAAAACGTCACGCTCAGGCTCAGCCCCTTGCGCGTGCCGACCCAATCCAGAAAGCGACCAGACGCCGTCTGCCCGAAGGCGTAAGCCACGCGGAAGGCGATGATCAGCATTGCGAAATCAGTATTCGTCCACTGGTATTCAGTCTTGATGTAAGGCGCAAGCACCGAGAGCGTCTGCCGGTCAATGTAGTTGATGACCGTCGAGAGAAAAAGCGCTCCGCCGATGTACCAGCGCAGATGTTTGATCGGTTTTGTCTGTTTCGCGTCTTCAATCGCAGCGCCCATCTCACACCCTCACTTTTATCCCAAGAATTTTGGCCAGTGTCTCGCCGTAAATTTTCCGGCGACTAGCTTCCAGTACCTCGCACGCGTTGAGCATCGCTTCGTAACGCGCCAAACACGTATCCAGATTTTCCGGCGGTTCATCAGTGCCGAAGACCAGTTTCTCGAAAGCGTAGACCGCGTCGGGGGAGCTGTGCGCCGTCGGCCCTTCCCACCACAGATACTCTTTGAAGACCGACAGGTTTTTCGCCTTCTTGATCAACGACGAGCCCGTCAGGTCGAAGTAGAGATTCTTTTCCCAGCGCGCGGCCTCCGCGGCCTCGTCGTACCAGGGATTGCCCAGGTGCGCGCCCTGGATGACGAGCTTTGGAAACGACCGCGCGATGGTGTGCAGAAACGACGGGCGCATCCGCGCCATCGAAGACGGCTCCGGCTCGTCGCCGCTATCGCCCGAAACGATGCCGGTGTGGAAGAGCGCGACCAGCCTGAGCGATTGGAGCTTATCGTAAATCGGGAAGTAGCCGAAGTCATCCCAATTGTATTTCGGGCGGTGCATCTTGATCCCCTTGAAACCGGCGTCGGCGAATCGCTGAATCTCCTTCAACACGCCCGGCTCGTCAACGTTGACGTGGCCGTAAGGAATGATCACGTCGGGGTGTTCGGCTGCGGCTTTTTTGATGACCTCGAAGCCGGCGATAGGAGTCAGCACGCAGGCCATCGAGTTGCGCGGGCGGTAGACCTTCACCAACCGCTCGACGTAATCGGGCGCGGGTTGGTAATGCTGGTGCGAATCGATAACGAAGCGACGTGGCGGCTGCCCAGAAGGCTGCCCAGAAGGCTGGGAGGATGATTGCGACAATGATGGGCGCGCGTCGAGCATCATTCCGAGAGCGCCCACGCTTGCCAGCCTGAGAAAACTGCGGCGCGGATGAGCCGAACCGTTCGCCGGCGTCATCGACGGAGTCGGTCTCATCGCTTCCCTCCTTTAGCGCCCTCTTTCGCAGAGGACGCTTTCTCGTTCATCACTTCGCTGAGCGCGACGGGAGCGCCGCCTCTGGATTTGCTGATGTCGGCGGCTTCCATAAAGGCGATGATCTCCAGCGTCTCTTCCGGCTGAACCGGAGGAGTCTTCGTCTGGAAGAATTTTACGATGGCGGAGACCCCGCCGTAATAGCTGGAACGCGCCGCCTGATTCGCGTCCGCTCTCTTCGCCTCTTCGCCGGCGTCCTTTGAACTCGCGACGCCCTTGCTGCCGAAGACAATCGCGCCGTAATTCCTGTCTTCCCGATTGCCGCGCATCGTGCCTATCCGCCCGTCTTTCCATCTGCCGGTGACGACGTCGGCCCCGGCGGTGTTCGTGCGCGCGACCGTCTCGCAGCCCGCCCCCATCAGTGTGTAGAGCGCTTCGACGCTGTGAATGCCGTACCAGAAGAGGTCGGGATGCGTTCGATCAATCGGCATCGGGCCGTAAGTGATCGCGCCCTGAACGTCGCCGAGAGCCTTGTTGTTTTTCAACGCCTGAATCTCGGCCGAAAAGCGGCGCGACGAGGAACTGAAAAACGGCGTCCCGGATTCACGCGCCAGACGCACGATCTCGCGGGCGTCACGGAAGCTGGCGGCGAACGGCTTGTCAATGAAGACGGGTTTCTTAGCGGCAAAGACCGGCTTCACCTGCGACAGATGAGCGCGGCCGTCCACGCTTAGCAGCAGCACGCCGTCCACTTTCTGGCAAAGCTCTTCAATCGAACCGACCAGTTCGACTTTCCATTTGTCTCTGACCTCGGCGGTGAAGCGTTCGATGCGCGTGGCGCTCTGTTCCATATCGGGGCTGCCGCCTTTGAACGCCGCGACGACGCGCGCGCCCGCCACGTGATCGGGGTTCGACGGGTCGTTAAGCAGTTCGGTAAAGCGCAACACATGTGAAGTGTCGAGGCCGATGATGCCCAGTCGGAGCGGCGCTGCGGTTTGTGTCGCCGCCCGTGGAGAAATCGACCCCAGCAAAGCAATCAACCCGGCCAGAACAAAGGCCGCCTGAATGATCCTTGAGTTAATCCTGGTTTTCATGTTTTCTCCAACATTGAATCATCATCCACGAAGCGCACGAAGCAGCGCAAAGAAAACATCGGTCTTCTTCGTGAACCTTCGTGCGGCTTCGTGGATAAACTCTGTTCAGAACGTCAATCGCAGTCCAAAAGGAAGATGGATCGCTTGCTCATAGCCGCTCCTTATTCGAGTGGAGATTTTCCTGTCCCGCATTTTCCTGTTTAAAGTTCGCCCCCGGGAAAATGTGAGACTGAAAAATGTTACGCTTGATGAATGGGTGAATGACTCTCGAAGCCCTTCACTTCAGCAGAATCTGTTCTTACCAGCAGAATATGCCGATCATCGAAAAAGGGCAAGCAAACCCGCTGTTCGGGCGTTCTGGAGATCTTCATTATCGAC
>WNGB01005575.1_pt1 | contig 22033 bp, 18 predicted proteins | sample 5400681 | NCBI WGS metagenome assembly WNGB01 (sample SAMN13153367, study PRJNA577476) | soil metagenome | isolation source: 115 cm soil or saprolite under grassland replicate 2 | place: USA:California | collected 2016-06-15
CGCCGCCGTCGCCGCGACGCTCAACACTCGACCCCGCAAGACGCTTGACTGGCGGACGCCGGCCGAAGCATTGAATGAGTATTTACAGTCAAGTCAACAAACTAGTGTTGCGACGACCGGTTGAACGCGGGCAGTACACGAGCATCCGATACACCGACCGGCTCGACGAGCTCGGCGCCGCCCCCTCGGTCGGCTCACGCGGCGACGCGTATGACAATGCGATGGCAGAAGCCTGGGTCGCGACCTTCACGACCGAACTCGTCGACGGGCGCCGCTTCCCCAGCTACGAACACGCCGAACACGAGACGCTCAACTGGATCGGCTTCTACAACGAGGAGCGGCGGCACGAAGAACTCGGTGACTTGCCGGCCACCGAATACGAGGAGTTGAATATCAAAACAGACAACAGCCGAACCCTGGCTGCCAGATAAAAGAGCCTCTACGAAACCCAGGGCGCTTCACACCCGACGTTCTGCCCCTACCTGCTCACGCTGACCAGGGCGATCCCGGCTTGCGCTGGTCGCGGCCATTCCCAACTCCGCCGTTCGCGTCCAGGCGAGCGCGCTCTAGATGAACGCTCGGACCTCGTCTGAAAGGGACTTCTTGAACTGCTCAGCCGAGCCGCGAAGGGTGTCGCGCGCCTCTGCAGCGCGTTCAAGACGTCGGGCGTCGGGTTCGGCGTCAAACGGCTTCGACGCGATGTAGTCGACGAAGTTGTTGACCTCGGTGACGACGCTAGTTGCGAGCTGATCGAGCAGTTCGGCTTGGGGCGCAAGACGCGGGTGGTAAAACCGAGCGAGCATCACGATCTCATCAGTCGACTGTCTTTCGTTCGCGCCTTTCACTACCTCAGCCGCGGCCCCTGCCAGTCCTCCTCCCGGAGAAGCTGCAAGCCCAACTGAAGCGCCAACGCTCACCTGCTGGTTGGCCCACCTCTGTACCTGACTCGTGAGCGTGTACATCTGCTCCAGCCTGGCGCGGAGAAACTCCCGACGCTCAGCGGCACGCGAAGTACGTTGAAGCACGAAGGATCCCAGCGCCGTCAGCAAACCGCCTACGATCACAGCGAGAACCGGCACAAGATCGTTGACACCCCCTCCGATTCAGATCGGGAGGCCAGGGCTAGAAGGGGAGGGTGAGGCGCGTGGCGCCGGACAGGGTCGACCTGAGCGGGGCTCGTCGAAGTTAGAGTCGTCCGCGCGCGTGTGCTTATGTCAAGCGCAGCTGAAAAGTGCACCAGTTTGCGCAGCCGAAAAGTGCACCAGTTTGGGTCGGGTCGGAGTTAGGGCTGGGTGCTCGGAGGGCGTGACGGGCGATCCTGTGGCGTCGAGTTTCGCGGAGAGCGCCGTTGTCGGCGCGATTCGCGCCTGAGCCGGCTGATCTGGCGTCCGCCGTTCAGGCGGAGTCGCGGAGCGACGGAGCCTGAGCGGCGGGCGTGACGTCGAGGCCGCGCTCGCGCAGGCGGTAGCTCTTGCCTTTGAGCGTGATCATGGTCGCGTGGTGGACGAGCCGGTCGATCAGGGCGGCGGCGACCATCGCGTCGCCGAGGATCTCGCCCCATTGCTCGAAGCCGCGGTTCGAGGTGATGATGATCGAGCCGCGTTCGTAGCGACGCGAGACGAGGGCGAAGAGCAGGTTGGCTGCTTGGCGCTCCAAGGGGAGGTAGCCGACCTCGTCGACGACCAGCAGGTGGTAGCGCTCGAGTCGTCGTAGCTCTTGCTCGAGTTGGTTGCGATCTTGCGCGGCCTCCAAGCGCGACACCCATTCCTGGGCGGTGGCGAAGGCGACGCGGTAGCCGTGCTCGCAGGCTTTGAGGGCGAGCGCGATCGCGCAGTGTGTTTTTCCGGTGCCGGGCGGGCCGAAGAAGCAGACGTTGCCGCGCTCCTCGATCCAGGCGAGCTGCGCCAGGTGGAGCACGAGCGGCTTCTCCGCGCTCGGTTGCGCGCTCCAGTCGAAGTCCTCGAGCGTCTTCAAGGCGGGAAAGCCGGTGTGGCGGATCCGCATCCGCGCGCCGCTCGCGTCGCGCGCGAACACTTCGGCCTCGAGCAGCGTCTCCAGGAAACGCTCGTAGGGCCACTCTTGCTCGCGCGCCAGCGCCGCTGTTTGCTCGAGCCGCTCCAGCACCCGCGGCGCCTTCAACTTCGACAGTAGGTACGAGAACCGCTCCCCGACTTTCGTCTTCGCCGGGCTCACGCGCACAGCTCCGCGTAGTCGGCCAGCTCGGGCGGGGCGACCCGGAGTGACGGCAGCTCGAGCGGCGGCGGCGCGGCCGGCGGCTCGGGGCGCGTGATCGGCGACGGCAGCCAGAGGCCCTGCTCGTAACTGCGCCGGTAACGCGCGACCTCCTGACCGCGATGCGCGATCCACACCTGGTCGCGGTCGAAGCCAAGCTCGACCCGCTCGTGCACGAGCCGCAGCGGCGCCCGGTAGAAGCAGCGGCCGTGGCGCAGGTAGCCGTCGATCGGCACCCGAGTCGTGCGCTGCCCCGTCCAGTCAAAGCGCGTCGGCGGCAGCGGCCGCAGCGATCGCCGCTCCTCGCCCAGCCGCTCGGCGACCGGGAAGCGACCGCTCGCGTGGGTGCGCACGTTGCAGATCCGGTCGCGCCAGTCGACGTACAGACCGTCGAGCTCGCCCAGGTCGGCGAAGCGGCGCCGGCGTTGCCAGCGTACACGCTGACGCGTGGAAGCCGTAGTGGCCGCGCAGGTGCAGGAAGCGGCGATGCCAGATCACCTCGTCGCCTTCGCGGCGAGCGACGACCGAACGCAAGTTGTCATAGACGCACTCGCGCGGCACCCCGCCCAACCACTCGAGCGCACGCACGTGCCCCTCCAGAAACGACTCCAATGTCAGGTCGAGCGAGAAGAACGCCGTCTGCGCACCCGAATACGGCAACGACGCGAGCAACGCATACACGCGCCGCTCCCGACCCGCCACGGTCGGCCGGGTCGGCATCTCGCCCCATTCGAGCTGCAACACCGGCCCCGGCCGATAACCGGTCCGCTGCGCCGGGCGCACCGTCCGCGGGCGCAGCCGCTGCACGTACTCTGCACCAGGCGCACCGACCCCGTGTAACCGTACTCGTCCCGCAGGATCTCCGTCAGCCGCGGCGACTTGATCGCCGGCCACTCAGCGAGCAGCCGTCGCAGCACCGGCTCAAACGGATCGAGCTGCGACCCAGTCGGTGCACGCCGACAGCGCGGCAGCTCGGCGCTCCGCGCGAGTCGAGCCACAGTCCGCCGATTCATCCCCAGTCGCCGAGCGATCTCGCGCTCCGAGACCCCGTCCGCGACCAACGCCCGCACCTGCGCCCACTCCAACGCGCTCCGCACCTCCGCACCTCTACCCAGCAAGTGGTGCACTTTTCGATTACCGATTCCGGTGCAGTATTGGGCTGCGCGCATCAGCTTATGCGGTTGCGGAAATCATGGCGATCAAGCCAGCTGATGGGCGGGCGGCTGTAGCCCACGCAACACGACGTTGAAACGTCGGCGCGTCTGGGGTAGCGTCGGCGCTCTGCCGCCGATCGAGAGAGCGTGTAGATGTCCGTCGTCGCTACGAGAACGCCGTTGCCGTTGATCCTCATCCGCGGATTCGGCGGCCTGGGTGTCGAAGACGAGAAGAAGGTCCCTTACCAGGGCTTCAACGACGGGACGGTCTACCCGCGCAAGCGCGGGCCGAACTACATCTACGAGGGCATGATCCTCCGCTTCATGAAGTCGGACTGGCAGTACCAGGACGCGACGAACGTGATCGGGTACTACGGCAAACCCGTCGTCGAGGCGAGCGCGATTCCGCCCGAGCTCGAGCATTTCGACGAGGGCTTCTTCTACGGGTCCGCGCAAGCCGGCGAGAACGTCGATTCGATGTACAAGATCATTGTCGACCCCGCGATGGCGCTGCACCTCCTGCGCACGACCGAGGATCCGTTGCGGACGCTGTGGGTCTTCCGCTACTACGATCTCGACGACCGCAGCTTCCCGTTTTACGGGCACGCTCTCGTCCGCCTGATCGACTTCGTGCGTGCGCTCGCGGCCGAGAAGCGCGGAGGCGAGAAGCCCAAGCCGACGGTCAACATCATCGCGCACTCGATGGGCGGCTTGATCGTGCGGGAGGCGATCCAGCGCGCGTACCCCGAGCGGGGAGATGAGGCTGCCGACCACATCAACAAGGTCGTCACGCTCGGGACTCCGCACCAGGGGATCTCGTTCAACCTTCTCAAGGAGTGGATCAACATCGATGCGGAGGACGAGCTAAAGCACTTCGATCCGAATTTCCAAAAAGACCCGGAGGAGCCAACGGCGTTTGTTCAGTTCGGCGAGCACTTTCCGCGCGAACGGCTGCTCACGGTGGTCGGAACGAATTACCGCACGTACGGCAACGCGGCGTCGTCCACGCTCAATCGCCTCTTCTCGGTGTCTGGTGAGGGAGGGCCGAGCTACAACCGAAGCGACGGGCTTGTGAAGCAGACGTTCGCGCAGATCCCCGGGTGTCCGCGAACGTTTGTGCACAAGTGCCACGGCGGACCGGACTCGCTCGTGACGGCGCGGGAGTCGTTCGAGATCGCACGGCGTTTCTTCTTCGGAAACGTGTACGCGCGCCTCAATCTGATCGACGCCGAGATCAAGCGCGGCTTCGACCGGGTCGGCAAGAGCGAGATCTTCTTCGGCGTGTCGATCAAACCGCGCAGGGTCGACTTCGACCTCTTTCATCAGAGCGCGGAGGCAGAGAACACCTACGGTCCCTTCAACACGAAAGATCTGAGCGATGCCGATCCCGCCTTCGGGTGGGCCGGTGACGGTCGCCTCATCTGGGAGGGCTGGCTCGACACGAACGCGGCCAAAGCGGAGCCGTCCGACGACCTCGTCCTGCGACTCGACGTCTACGTCGGCGAGCGCGATTCCTTCGGCATCGGCTTCTCGGACAACGTCATCTTCCACCGGCAGCTGTACGTGCGCGCGTTGCTCGGCGATGCGACCCGCTTGGAGCTGCACGCGGACGAGCGCTTCGACGACGTAGACGACGCGTCGGCCGGCGCGTCCGACATGAAGCAAACCGAAAGCGGCTGGAGCTTCGGCGTTACGGACCCCGCATTCGACGCGACGTTCGGAATCGAGCTCTTCCGCGTCCCGGAGAGCGGCGACCCCATCCCGCTCCACCAACCCTGGGTACGTTAACCGCGTCTGGAATGCCCCCGCTTTCGTGGACACCTGAGCGCTTGGTCGGCATTGTCCGATCTGGCGGGAGGATGCGCCACCATGCTAAGGGGATCGAACTTCCAGAAGCCGTACCCGCCGGAGTTTCGGCGTGAGGCGGTCGCCCTGTATCGCAGGGGCGGCGCGACGCTGAGGGAGGTCGCGCGCGACCTCGGTGTCTCGTCGGAGTCGCTGCGGTTGTGGGTGAAGCAGGCGGCGATCGACGCCGGCGAAACGAATGGGCTTAGCACGGAGGAGCGGCAGGAGCTGCGCGAGCTGCGCCTGCTGGCGGAGGAACTGCCGCCAGCTCGGGCCTACCCGCCTCGGCGCCGGCTGCAGACCAGCTCCGAGCAGCAGCCGGCGCACGGTGCTCGGCGACACACGCATGCCGAGCTTCAGCAGTTCACCCGCGATCCGCGGGTAGCCCCAACGTGGCTTCTCGCGTGCGAGCCGCAGCACGAGCTGACGCACGCGATCGTTGACTGGCGGGCGGCCCCGGCTTCGTCGCGGCTGCGCCTACTTGCGCCGAACCAGCTCCCGGTGCCAACGCAGCAGCGTCTGCGGCGTCACTACAAACGCGTGTCGCCTCCGCGGCGGCAGTACCCGGGCGAGCGCAGCGAGAAGAGCACGATCGGCCGGCCGCAGCGACGGTCGAGCCGCTTGCCGCCCGAGCACGAGAAGCTGATGACGCAACACCAAAAGCTCGAAGTCCTTGGCGAACTCGTTGCGTCGCCGTCCGACCAGCAGCTTCAGGACCGCCGAGAAAGCGAGATAAGCGAAAGAAAGGAACATCCGCCGATCCTCGCAGGGCCCCTGGCCGACCACGGCGAGACAGAACCAAGCCTGAACGTCACGAGGGCGGTTGCGTAGCCCGGCTCAACCTGGTATTCGCGCGCGCGCGTGAATCACTAACAACCCTCGGTGCGAACCGAACCGACATTTTGAAACCCCTCAGGCGCGCCGGCACCGATGCGCGGTAGACGCCACTGAAGTGCCTCGACCGGCTCCTGATCTTCGGCCGCCTCCAGCTCGACCGTGGCGTTCGCGCCTATGTGCGGCATTACAACGAGCACGGGCCACACCGCGCGCTCGACGTAAAGGCGCGCGACCCCGACACGGCTCCTTCGACGAGGGGAGACCCTGCAAGATCAGCGATGGCATTCCGACGGTGCGATCTGCTCGGCGTACTCATCCGCGAATACGAAGCAGCCGCAGCCCGAGACCGAGTTAATTCACCCTACGCGCCAACGTCGGACACGGTCGACGGCGACTTCTCCCACTGGGATCCTCGAGAACTCGTCGCGCTACGGCTTCAGCAGCTGCTCGAGCGGGTGCTTCCACTCGCGCCGCTTGCGCGGGTCGGTCAGGAGATCCGGCTTGCGCTTGCCGAAGACATAGTTGCCGGATCCGTAGCTGCCGCTGAAGACCGGCCCGGTGAGCTCACGCAGCTCATAGTCGCGGCCGAGCCGAAGGTCCTCGGTCGCGCGGCCGTTCGCCACATCCTTGATCAACCGCTCGAAGGTGCACAACGTCCTGTTGCCGCCGAGTTTGCGCTTCTTCAATGCGACCTTGTGCTGACCGGACTTGAAGTAGTTCGCGTGCGAGCCGTTCGCGACGTGGTCGACCGGGTGGTCCGAGTCGGCCGGGACCTTCTCCACCTTGTTCCAGTCGCGAATGTGCCCGCAGACATGAGCTGAGTAGTACGCGTTCACGGGTCGCTTGTCAGGGTCGAGGTGGATGGTGATCTGCTCCCAGTCCGACTCGTGCTCGTTCAGGCGGTAGTTGAAGAAGTAGAGGAACCAGTACTGGACGGCGTAGTCGCCGGTTTTGTCATAGCGCGAGACGTGGTCGTAGACGAGGCGCATCGCACCGTGGTTGAGCGCCTGCTCTTGGAGCGCGTGGTAAGCAAGCGCCGACTGCGCCGGGGGACGCGGCTCGGCGCCGACGACGTCGAGGATGTAGAAGCAGCCCGGGATCTCGGTGCAGCCACCCGTCGGTAGCGACTCGATCGTCGGGTGCCCGGGCTTCAGGCGGTCGACGTTGCCCGTCCGGATCTCGAGCTGCGTCAGCGCAACGTAGGCGGGGCGTCCGATCGGCACGAACAGCTCCCGCGGCGAGCGGCTGAGTCTCAGCACGGGTGTGAACTGCTGCGCGAGCGCCCGCCGTGTCTCCGGATCAGGCGCCGACTGCTTGGGGATCTCGGTCCCACCGCCCGTCCCGAACTCGACGCCGATCGCCCAAAGACCGAATCCGACGAGGATGGCGCCGATTGCGCCGGCCTCGACGAGAGCTCTGATCCAGAAACGCGCGTCCCAACGGTGGAACGCTGTGAAGATCATCCCGATCGCAGCACCAGCGGCGACCCCGACGGCGACTCGGCCGGCGCCAGAGGCCTCGTCGACAACGCCGCCGGCAATCACCGCACCGGCCGCTGCCTCTAGCCCGGTACGCCACCCAGCCAGCCCTCGAAGCGTCGTCCCTACTCGTGCAACAAGCGCGAGCACGCAACCCCCCCAATCGGCAGGCCTCATCCTCCGCGATCAAGGGCAAGCAAGTCAAGGACGACTGTCAGCGCTCGTTGCCAAGACCCGCCAAGTGCAGTCTCGGAGCAGGGGCTCGTGTCAGCGCCGTCTCAGCGGTCGGACGGGCAGGTTGAACGGCACGTCCCGCCCGAGCAGTCTCTTGAAACCCACCCTGCGGCGTCATATCCTCGGGTGAGCTCGTCATCTTTTCGCCGACCCCTCGTCGATGATTGCGGCTCGTCCCGGGATCGCGGCCGGCGCAGAACCGGGAGGGTCGTCGTGGGTCGTCTCGCCAAGGTCCGCTCGCTCGACGAAGGGGAGGACCGCGGGATCATCCCGGCGCTTCTCGTCATCGAGATCGAGCAACGCTCAGGGGTGCAGACGTCGAAGCTGCACGATCCGATCGCAGGAACCTCGACGCGGGGATCCTGGCGCTCGGGCCCACGAAGCCGCACGCGACAGGCGAGCTGCGCGGTGCTCCTCGCTTTCGAACCCCGTGCCTCCGTTGCCTGATCAGATTGACGATCCGCACTCCGGCCAGCGAGTCGTGTTCCGCCGCAGCGACCCCGAGGCGTTGGAGGTCGACCTCTACGTCAAACCGGGCGCGTTCGTCCGCGAGCACATCCACCCCTCGCAGGAGGAAACGTTCGCCGTCGTCGTCGGCACATTCGTACTCGACATCGAAGGGGAACGGCGTACGGTCGCGGCCGGCTTCAGCGAGGTCATTCCCCGACGGACAAAGCACGGATTCGATCCCGTCGTGGGCGAGGCGCAGCTGCTCGTAACGATCCGTCCTGCGCTCGACCTCGCGGGCTACTTCCGCGACTTTCTCACCCTCTCGCGCGACGGCCGGCTGCGCATCCCGGAGAAAGGCTTGCCGAAGCCGATCCTGCTTTTCGCCATGCTCATGCACCGCTACCGGCGGGAGATCGCTGCTCCGGGCTTCCCGATCTGGCTCCAGCGCCCGGTCTGGCGCGTGCTCGCCTGGCTCGGCAGGCTGCGCGGCCAGAAGCTCTAGCTCTAGCGCCTGCGGAGGAGCTGGCGGAGGAACGCCTTCACCACCGCGAAGGGCGGCGTGATCACTGCCATCACACGTCCCATCGGCGTGCGCGGGTCCTGGAACATGCCGAGCTGCTCGAGGATGATCGCCTTGTCGTAGTACGTCCGCTCGAGGTTCAGCAGCCCCTCCTTGTCGAACGTGTAGAGCGCGCAGACGCGCGAGCGCATCTTCCGGCCGAGCGGAGGCAGCTCGCGCCAGTGCCCGTTGTGCGTTCCGGTGACGACGACCTCGAGGATCACGTACTCGTCGGTCACGTGCCGCCGCTCGGTCTTGATGTCCATGTCGGGGAACGCACCCAGGAGTTCCTCGTAGTGCTCGCGGATTCCGTCGCGGCCGGACCACTGCTCCTCCCAACCGACGTCATCGAACGAGGGGTTCTTGCCCCAAGTGGCCATGATCCGGTCCATGTCCTTGTCGATCTCGGCCCGGACGTGCTCCTCGATCACCCTCATGCGTGCGTCGGTGTCGACCGCCATTCGCTAGCTCGCCTCCTCGATGAGTCGCTCGGCCGCGCGGTGCGCGAGCGCGGCGATGGTGTTGGACGGAATTGGGCCCGACGGGCCCGGGCATGATCGAGCCGTCGACGATCAGCAGGCCAGGATGGCCGTACACGCGGCCGTACGAGTCGACCACACCCTGGCGCTCGTCGCGGCCCATGGGGCAGCCGCCGAGCGGGTGCACAGTGACAAGGCGGCTCAGGTGCCAGCCCGGGCTGTCGAGGAACTTCGCGTCGAGGGCTTCGGCGATCTGACGGCCCGTCACACGAACGAGCCGGAAGTACTCGTTCGAGCGCCTCTTCCGCCAGTCGAGGTCGAGATAGCCGTCGCCGGTCAGGCTCATGCTCCCGTCGGGGATGTCGCGGCCCATCGAAAAGAGCGCCATCGACGAGGACGAGAGCGAGCCCGGGCTCCAGAAGGCGGCGATCTCCCGGCCGATGTCACTGCGCCGGTTCAGCCTCAGCCAGAGCTTGAGCAGGCGGAGCCCGAGCCGAAGCCCCTTCCTGATCACCTGGAGCTGGTAGCTCGACTCGACGATCCAGTTGACGATCTGCGGGTGGCCGCCGTCCTGGATGTAGTGCGCCCGGCCGGGGCCGCCATCGGCGGCGTCCGGAACCCGGATCGTGCTGGTGATCACGGGCCCGTATCCGGGGGGTCGACGATCCGTGGCCCACCGTTCTGGGTCGCCTTGAGCGCGATCATCAGGATGTCGCCGTTTCCCGAGAAGCGCGTGCCGAGCCGGTCGCTGAGGCCGGGGAATGCGTTCCGGTTCTTCAGCAGGAGGTAGGTGGTGCCGAACACTCCCGCTGACAGGACGAGGCGGTCGCAGCTGATCGTGTGCTGCGGCGGCGGCTCCGTCCGCTTCTCTCCCTCGACGGCCTGCGAGTGGTCGACGTAGGTGACGGTGTAACCGCCGTTGGGCCGCGGTGCGAAGGACTTGACCTCGCAGCGGGTGTGGATGTGCGCGCCGTGGCGCAGCCCCGCGTCGGAGAGATAGGTCAGGTCGAGCGTGTTCTTGCTGCCGTAGTTGCAGCCGACGTTGCACTCGCCACAGAGACGGCACGTCATCCGGACCTGCCCGTGGAGGTTCGGCGGCTCGTTCAGGATGGGCTGACCCAGCCCGGGCTCCCCGTTCGCCGCAAAGGTGACGGCGAGCTTCGGCAGGTACCACTCCAACCCGAGCCGCTCCGAGGCGAACTGCATGGCCCGCGTCTTGTACGTGCGGTCGTACGCTTCGCGTGCCGGGACGCGCTTCGCGACGTCCGTCTCGTACGGGTAGGGCCTCGCGTTCAGCATCCGCTCGTGCCGTTCGTAGTGGGGCTCGAGGTGCTCGTACGTCACCGGCCACGTCTCCCGCTCGTCGTTCACGAACGTGCTCTTGTCCTTGCGGATGAGGACGTTCGAGTAGACGAGCGAGCCGCCGCCGAGGCCGCTCGCGACGATGCCGCCGATGCCGCGGAACGACCAGACGTTGAAGATCCCGTGTAGCCCCTCGCTTGGATCCCAGAAGTTTCGGGCCATCTCCCACGGGCTGCGCGGGAAAGAGCCCAGCGGGTAAGCCCTGCCGCGCTCGAGCAGACAGACCCGGATCCCGGCCTCGGAGAGGCGCTGCGTCATGACCGAGCCGCCGAAACCTGAACCGACGACGACGACGGCAAAGTGGCCTTCCGGGGCTGAGTTGAGATCGGGCGTCACGGCTGCTGTGCCGCAGCCCCCCATTCTGCGTATCTTGTTGACCGCTTTCAAGGCCGGTCGTACAGGCGCGGCAGCCGGCCAACTCGGCCGGTGTAAGTCCAGCCTCGCCACCAGGCGACGGTGCCGGCGAAGCAGCGTCGTCGGCGTGAGGACAAACGACCGCCAACTCGCCGCGCCGGGTCAGCGCCAGTGGGCGAGCATCCACTCGGCCGAGCGGTCCGCGACGGCGGCGATCGTCAGCGACGGGTTCGGGCCGACGGGTCCCGGGAGCACCGATCCGTCCGCGACCGAGAGCCCCGGGTAGCCAAACACCTGGCAGTGCTGGTCGACCACGCCGTGCTCCGGTGAGCGCCCCATCGGACACCCGCCGACCGGGTGCACGGTCACGACGCGCTTGAAGTACCACAGCGGTTCGTCGACGAACTTCGCACCTGTCGCGCCCGCGATCTGCACCATCGAGTGCTTCACGCTGTCGTAGTACCTCTGCGACGTCTTCATCGACCACGTGTTCTGGAGGTAGCCGTCCTCAAGATAGAGACGACCGTCAGGCACGTCGCGCCCCATTCCGAGGAGTGGGAGCGACTGCGACGAGCGCGCACCGTCGCCGACCAGGTTCCGCATCTCGGCACTGAGGTTCGAGATGGGTTTCCTCGAGAGCTTGTCGCGGATGCGGCGCCAGAGAAATCGGAGCGCTCGGCGCAGGGCCCCGGGCGCGTTCGTAACTTCCAAGAGCCAGCTGACGAACGAAGGATAGCCACCGTCCTCGATGTAGTACCCGCGCCCTTTCGCGGGGTCATAGCGCAAGGCCGACGTGATGACCGCCCCGACGGCCGGCTCGAAACGACGCGTCCCCTGCTTGCGCGGGGCGAGAAAGCCGAGCAGGTCGCCGTTGCCGCACCACTGCGTGCCGAGCCGGTCCGAGATCGCGGGGAAGTTGTCGCGGTTGCGAAGGAGCAGAAAGGTCGAGCCGAACGAGCCGGCGGAGATGACGAGCCGGTCGCATGTGATCGTCTCGAGCGGCAGCGCACTCGTGTCAGTCGCGCCCCGGTCAGTCGAGTGCCGCACGTAGTTCACGTCGAAGCCACCGCCGGCGCGCGGCGCGAAGCTTCGCACTTCGCAGAGCGTGCGGATGTCGCCGCCCTTTTGCTTGACCTGCGACAGGTAGTTGAGGTCGAGCGTTTCTTTCGCGCCGAAGTTGCAGCCGATGTTGCACTCCCCGACGAGGCGGCAGGTGTAGCGCTCGACGCCGTGGAGGTTGGCGTCGTCGACGATGCGCTGGCCCGGGACCGGCGGCGCGCCGGGGTTCGCGAACGCGACCGCGAGAGGTGGGAGCATCCACTCGACGCCGAGCTTCTGCCCGGCTTCCTGCATCGCCTGCGTCTTCGCGGTTGAGGCGTACGGCTCGACGGCGAACGGATACCGCTGCGGCTGCATCATCGCCTCGACGTTGTCGTAATGCGGATCGAGCTCCTCGCGCGTGACGGGCCAGTCCTCCCCGTCCTCGTGCACGAACCACTCCGGATCCTTCCGGAGCAGGACGTTCGCGTAGATGACCGACCCGCCGCCGAGGCAACTCGAGACGAGCGACTCGATCCCCTTGAAGCTCCAGATGTCGAAGAAACCGAGCAGACCCTTGCTGGGATCCCAGAAGTTGCGCCCCACCTCGCTCGGCTGACGCGGGAAGGTTCCCGGCGCCCACGCCTTTCCGCGCTCCAACACAACGGTGTGCTTCCCGCCGTCCTGAAAGCGGTATGCGGTGACGGAGCCGCCGAAGCCAGACCCCACTACGACCGCGTCGACGTGCTCCGGCGTGCTCACCGGTGGAACCATCCGCGGGCGAACAGCTTCGTCTTCCCGCTTTCGCGGAGAGCCTCCGCCGCCTTGTTCTCGTCCATCCATTCCGGGAACGGCACGTTCACCGGCGCGGGCTGCGGGCCGAGCGGGCCGAGGTGGGAACGGATCGCCGTCTCGGCCATCAGGTAGCCGTGATTCTCGAGCACGGCGCGCTCGCCTTCGGAGAAGACGTCGAGGTCGATGCGAATCGGCGCGACGAAATCGCGCACGAACCGCTTCGAGTAAGCCGGCGTCGATGGAACCGGATAGTCGTCCGCCGAGCCCGCGATGCTCCAGTAGGCACCGTCGAGCTGACCGCTGATGAAGCTCGAGATCAGCCAGCGCTTGCGGACATCGGTGGCCTGCTCGAGCAGGATGATCGCGAAGCGGAGAAGACTCCAGATCCTTCCCATGCCGGGATCCGGCTCGAACGACGGCGCCGCGTCGGAGACGAGCACCGTCGCATGGTCCTGCCACACGGGCTCGACGCCGAGGTTGTCGTACATCCCGCCGTCCGAGAGCGCGATCGCACGTCCGAGCGCCTTCGCATCGTCACCGTCATAGGTACCGCCGGTGAGCGCATCCCGGATGCTCATCGGCGAGAACGCGCCCGGCAGGCACGACGACGACGCGGCCGCGCGAGCGATTGTCCAGTCACCGAAGTCTGCGTGGCCGCTCCGCTCGGCTCCGAAGCGGCGGTCGCCGGAGTCGAACGTCCACTGCGAGCGGAATTGCATCTCGCTGGAGCAGAAGATGAATCGCGGTCTCTCCGGCAGGTCGGCAAGACGCGCGCGGCCCGTTGGCCCGTCCGCGAGCCGCTCGGCGAGCGCGTCGATCTGCACGTTGCGCTTGAACCAGTTCCACGGCAGGAGGCGCGTGAGGACGGTGCGCGTGCGGATGTTGTGCTGTGCGAGCTCGCGCATCGGACGCGTCACCTCCTCGTCGTAGCCCAAGATCGGCGTGCTGCGCTGCGACCACGCGTCCGGTTGGCGCGCGGCGTAACTGGCGATCAGCGACGCGAAGATGCTGCCGCCGGAGACCGAGGTGAAGGTGTCGACGTTCGACAGCAGGCCGACCTCGTTCAACCGCCGCGTCGCGCCCAGATGGAAGAGCGCAGCGCGGTAGCCACCGCCCGAGAGGCAGAGCGCGACCCCCTGCCGCTGCTCCTTCGGCAGCGGCAGGTGCGGCGAGTGGGCACCGTGCTCGACGGTCGCGCTCACTGCGTCACTGCCGGCTGCGCCACGTACGGTGGCGGGTCGTAGACCGACAGGATCTGCGCGATCATCTCCTCGCGCGAGTCGAAGCGCCGCTCGTCGTAGCAGCCCAGTGGGTTCTCGACCACGTTGTAGAGGCACTTGTTGCAAAACGTGCAGGGACGCGGCGCGCGGTCGTGTCCTGCCGCGAAGAGCTTCGGGAGATCGTTGTTCGCGATGAGCGGCCGCGCGATGGTGACCGCGTCGCAGTGGCTGCTCTCGATCGCTGCGCGAATGACCGACGCGGTCTGGAAGCCGCCGGTGCACAGCACCGGGATCGACACGACCTCCTTGACGCGCTTCGCGTCCGGGAGGTTGCACCCCTCGACGGACTCGGGAGGACGCGACCAGCGCTTCGACATGTAGTGCCCGATGACGGGAGTCCGGTAGAGAAGGTAGTTCCGGAACGTATGGACGCCGCTCGAGATCATCCCGTCGTACGTCGACATCACCGTCTTCAGCGGCATGTCGCCGGCCGGGTTCACCGGGTGAGGAAATGTCGAGCCCGCCGAGCAATGAATCGCGTCCGCTCCTGCTTCTTCAATCCCCCGTGCGACGTGCACCGAGTCCTCGATCGTGTTCCCTTTCTTGAGCCACGGCAAGAATGCGTTCGCGTACTCCGTAGTGCTGAGCTTCACCTGCAGGTGGAAGTCGCTGCCGACCTCGGCGCGGATCGCGCGAATCGTCTCGAGCAGAAAGCGAGCGCGATGACTAAGCGAGCCGCCGTACTCGTCCTTGCGGTCGTTGATCGCGGACGAGAGAAACTGCGTGAAGATGTAGCCGTTCGCACCGTGGATCTCGACACCGTCGAGCCCGGCCTCGCGCGCGCGGCGCGCGCCTTCCGCGAAGCGGCCCGAGATCTCGCGCAGCTGCGCCGGCGTCGCCCGCTCGCACTGGAAGCCGTGCAGCGGGTCGGGCTTGTCCGTCGACGAGAGCCCTTTCGGGTATGTGATCCCCTGGATGTCGCGCTGACGACCTCCGTACGCGAGTTGGAGGATGTATTTGCAGTCGTGATCGTGCACGCGCTTGCCCAGCTCACGCCAGAACGGGATCGTGTCGTCGCGGTCGATCGCCGCGAAGCTCGGCACGATGAACCCGCGCGGGTCGACCCCACACCACGAAGAGACGATCGCGCCGACGCCACCGCGCGCGAACTTCACCTCCCAGTTGATGCGCGTGTTCGTCCCGGAGCCGTCGTAGTCGTCGAACCTGCCTGCGATGTTCGAGCGGAGGATGCGGTTCTTGACCTCCAGGTTGCGGAACCGGAGCGGCTCGAAGAGGGCGTCTCCCACTAGACGCGGGCCTCGGTCTCGACGAAGGGAGGCGGGTCGTACACGGACATGATGTCCTCGACCATGTCGTCGTGCGAGGCGTACCGGCTCGGCTCGTAGCACCCGAGCGGGTTCTCGACCTGGTTGATCAGGCACTTGTTCGTGTACTTGCACGGATTCGGCGGCCTGTCGTGGCCCGCCGCCCAGAGTTCCACGAGGTTGTTGTTCGCTATCAGCGGCCGCCCGATCGTGACGCCGTCGCAATCGCCGCGCGCGATGGCGGACTCCACGGCAGATCGCGTCTGGAAGCCGCCAGTGCAGACGACTGGAACGCTCACCGCCTCCTTGATGCGACGTGCGTCGGGCAGGTTGATCCCCTCGATCCGTCCGTCTGTCGCCTTCTTCGCGGACTTCTCCCATTGATGCTTGAACAGCTTGTTCACCGGCCACGTACGGAAGATGAGGTAGTTGCGCCACGTGTGACGGCCGCTCGAAATCATCGTGTCGTAACCGCGGATCGTGTCCTCGATCGGGAACTCGCCCGCGGGGTTCCGCGGATGCGGGAACGTAGCGCCAGACGAGACGTGAAAACCGTCGACGCCAGCCTCCTCGAGCCACTTGCAGACCTGGATCGAATCCTCGATCGTGTTGCCCGCACTTTGCCAAGGGAACAGATCGTCGTTGTACTCGACAGCGCTGATCTTGAACTGCATGTGGAAGTCGTTGCCGACCTCCGCGCGAATCGCGCGCACGATCTCGAGCGCGAAGCGTGTCCGGTTCTCGAGTGAGCCTCCGTACTCGTCGTCGCGGTCGTTGATCGCCGACGAGAGGAACTGCGTGATCAAATAGCCGTTGCAGCCGTGGATCTCGACGCCGTCCGCCCCGGCCTCGCGTGCGCGGCGCGCGCCCTGCGCGAACGCCTCGACGATCTCGGCGATGTCAGCCTTGGTCATCGCAACGCACTCCAGGCCGTGGATCGGCTCGGGCTTGTTGGTCGAGCTCCAGCCCTTCTCGTAAACGATCCCTCCAATGTCGCGCTGCCGGCCCGAGAAGGCGAGCTGCACCAGGTACTTGCAGTCGTGCTCGTGCACTTCGTCGACGAGCTCGCGCCAGAACGGAATCGTCTCGTCACGATCGATGTGCGCATAGTTCGGGACGATGATTCCGCGCGGGTGAACGGGAGAGTTCGACGAGATGATCGCTCCAACTCCGCCCTTCGCAAACTTCAAGTCCCAATTGATGTGGATGCGCGTACCGGTTCCGTCGTAGTTGTTGAACCGACCCGCGAGGCTCGAGCGCAGCACGCGGTTCTTGATCGTGAGGTGGCGAAACTCGAGCGGCTGGAAGATGACGCTGTCGGTCATGCGACCACCTCGCTGGTGGCGCCGGTATGGGTCGGCGGTGCGTACGGCTCGTAGACGGACATGATCTGGTGCACCATTTCCTCCCGGGAATCGAAGCGGCGTTCGTCGTAACATCCGAGCGGGTTCTCGATGAACGTGAACAGACACTTGTTGCAGTACGTGCACGGACGCGGGGCACGGTCGGCCCCCGCCGCAAACAGGTTTGGCAGGTCGGGGTTCGCCACGAGCGTGCGTGCCATCGTGACGCCGTCGCAATCTCCTCGTTCGATCGCGCCGCGGATGAATGACGCCGTCTGGAAGCCGCCCGTGACGAGCACGGGTATCTTCGACATCTTCTTCAGCTCCCGCGCGTCCGGGAGGTTGATCCCCTCGGGGCCGCCGGCAGCGCGCGCCGGCTTCTCCCAGTGACGCTTCCACAACACGTTCGACGGCCACCAGCGGAAGAGCAGATAGTTGCGGATCGTGTACTTGCCTTCCGAGATCAAGCCGTCGTAGGTCTTGATCATGTCGCGCACCGGAAACTCGCCCGCAGGGTTTCGGGGGTGCGGGAACTCCGCTCCCGCACTGACGTGGAAGAAGTGCACGCCCGCTTCCTCCAGCCACCGGCAAACCGTGAGCGACTCCTCGATCGAGTTCCCTTTCGGGAGCCAGGGAAAGATCTCGTTCAGGTGCTCGCGCAGGCTGATCTTGAAGCCGAGGCAGAAGTCGTCGCCGGCCTCGCGCTTCACCGCACGCACCACGTCCAGCGCGAAGCGCGCGCGATTCTCCAACCGCCCTCCCCACTCGTCCTTGCGGTCGTTGATCGCCGACGAGAGGAACTGCGTGAAGAGGACACCGTTCGCGCCCGCGAGCTCCACGCCGTCGAGGCCGGCTTCCCGTGCGCGCCGCGCCGCCTGCGCGAACTGCTCGATCACCGCGCGGATCTCGGCCGTCGTCATCGTCGCGCAGCGGAATCCGTTCATCGGCTCGGCCTTGCTCGTCGAGCTCAGGCCGGTCGAGTATTCGATCCCGCCGACCAGGCGCTCGCGACCCGCGTGGGCGAGCTGGAGGATGTACTTGCAGTCGTGCTCGTGGATGCGGCGGCCGACCTCGCGCCAGAAGGGGATCTTGTCGTCGTCGTCCGAGAGCGCGTATCCGGGGACGAGCCTGCCGCGCACCGAGACCGGAGCGTTCGAGGAGATGATCGCGCCTGCGCCACCGCGCGCGAACTTGAGATCCCAGTTGATCCGGACGGGCGTCCCCGAACCGTCGTAGTTGTCGAAGCGGCCCGCGATGCTCGACCGGAAGAGACGGTTCTTCACCTCGAGCGGGCCCAACTGGATCGGCGTGAAGAGCACGTCGCCTGCGCCGTCGTTGCGGCTGCTGCCCGTCATCTGGTCACTCTGCGGCGCGTCACAACTCCTTCGTCGAGCCGCAGGCCGACCGTCGTTGGACAGAATCATTGCGTGCGCGGCGCGGCGTTTCAAGTCACGGGTCGCGCGCGGGATAGCCGAGGGCTCGCCCCAGCCGGCGCCAGGAGGCCGAACAGAGAGGGCGGCGAAGCCGTACGGGCTCGTGGTCTTCGTTTGCGTCGACGGCGAGAACAGCTAGCGCCGAGACGCGCGATACGCCAGCAGGATCCTTTCGGCGTCGTCAGGCGTCACGCGTGGGGTGCACAAATGCGATCCCGCTGCAAGTCGGCGAGATTGGAGCACTCACCGAGTTTGTGCACCCCACGTCCGCCCTAAGAAGAGGCTCGGCTCCTTGTAACTCGCGCGCCAAAGTCATACCCTCGAACCGAGGAGACGACGAGACGCCTGTCCTGCGGCCCGGGCGAAGGAGGGACAGGATGACCACGATCGGCGCGGCGGCACCGCCTGTGAAGATCGCCGAGCGCGAGGCCGTGCCGCGGATCACGGCACAGACGGGCGCGGTGTCGTTTTCGGATCTCGTACGCCCGAATTTCCGGCGCGAGGACGAGCGAAAGCGCAACAGCGGCGTTGCGAACGACGAGGCGCAGGCGGTCGGCTACATGACCTTCAAGGCACTGGTCAGTCACGCCGACGCGTTCGACTCCAAGGTGCTGCGCGACTTCGCTAAGGAGCGGATCGGAGATTGGGGGATCATTGGGCGCAAGTCGGCCTGGGCTGGCCTTGACATGGGCGTCGATTTCCTCGGCGCCGGGCCGATCCCGATGTTCGCCGACGGCGAGATCGTACGAGTCGTACGCTCGCGCTCGGGCTGGCCGGGGATCGGCGGCCTGATCGTCGTTCAGTGCGACAAAGGGCCGATGGCGCGCTTCCCCATCTACGCCGCCGAGGAATCAAGATCCCAGCCTCGCACACGGTCGGCAAACGGCTGAAGAAGGGCGAACTGCTGGCCGAGGCGACCGGGACCAGACAGGCGCCGGGGATCGAGCTCAGCTGGGCCGGGCCCGCGCCCGACCACCGCGGCACGCTCCACCAGGACCGCCACGGCCACTACTTGGGCGTGCCCAGGGCCACCGCCGAGGGAACCGACTTCTGGAAGACGCTCTCTGCCTGGATGGCGAAGGGCGCCTGACGATAGCGTCGCCGTTCGTCGGTGCCGAACGGAGTCGCTCCAAGGAATCCACGCGTCGACGTTACGACGAAGGCGCCCGCCCAACTTCGACGTGCCGCCCCAGGAGAGCGCGCCGCCGGCGCCTGCTGCCCGCGAAGGAGATGGTGTCCCCTGGCTGACGCTGCTTGCGGCCGCACTGGTGGCGGTCTTCGGCGCCGCGATCGGACCTCTTGGAACGGTGCGGGCCGGGGAGTACGCTCGGTGGCGGCGTGGTCCGCATCGCCGATCACGAGGAGGTTCTGCCGTGAACCTGACGTCCGCGCTCAAGAACGAGTTAAGCGCCTCTGGAACACGTGCGAGGTACGCCCGGAGCGCCAGGTGACCGCCGACGACGTGACCAACCGGGTCGTCGGGAAGCGGAGCCACTACGAGGGAGCCGGGCAACCGCACGGCGTGCCGTGGTACGTGGTCGGGATCATCCACTAGCTTGAGGGGAGCGGGAACTTTCAGACGCACGTGCACAACGGCGACCCGCTCACCGCGCGCACCGTGCACAAGCCAGCCGGCCGGCCGGCGAACCGCAGGCCGCCGTTCAGCTGGGAGTTCAGCGCCGCGGACCCGCTCGTCAACGACGGCCTGAGCACGTGGCGCGACTGGTCGATCCCCGGAACGTTGTTCGTCTTGGAGCGCTTCAACGGGTTCGGCTACCGCAAGCCGTCGATTGCCATCAACTCGCCGTATCTGTGGAGCTTCTCGAAGCACTACACGAAGGGGAAGTTCATCGCCGACAACCAGTACTCGCCCACGGCCGTCTCCGCCCAGTGCGCGGCGACGGTGTTGCTGCTCGAGCTGGCCAAGCGGGGGCTCGTCGTGGCGGACGTGCTAGAGCGCGGCGACCGCGGTCCCGCCGTCGTGGCGCTGAAGCGAGACCTGAAGGCCTGGTTCGACGCGAACGCGCCGGGCAAGTGGGCCCAGCTCGGCATCGTCGACAGCGATCACTTCGGCGCCGCGCTCGAGAAGGCGGTCAAGATCTTCCAGGCCCGCAAAGGGCTCGCCCAGAGCGGAAAGGTCGACGGGCCCACGCGCGCCAAGCTCGCGGCCGCGCTCGCATTGCTGTCGTCCACGCCGGGCATCCTCAAGCGGGGCCACACAGGGCCGGCCGTCAAGAAGCTGAAGCGCGACCTGAAGGCCTGGTTCCAGGCCAACTCGCCGGGCGAGTGGGCCGGCTTCGGGGTCGCCGACGGCGACCACTTCGGCGCCGCGCTCGAGAAAGCCGTCAAGGTCTTCCAGGCCCGTAACGACCTGGAAATAGACGGCAAGGTCGGGAGGGAGACGCGCGAAGCGCTCGCGGCGGCCGTCCCCGCCTGAACGTCGAGTCAGGCCGGGTGGCGCATCCAGACGTTCGTCTCCGAGTAGTCGCGTTCGCCGGGACCATTAGTCGCCACTCTCCGAGAACGGCATTCCGGTCCACCCGTCGCATTCCGCGCCCGTGCCGGTGATCCGTGACGGTCGCGTGTGGGTGCGCAAACTCGGTTTCGTGTGCAAGTCGTGGCAATGGGTGCGTGTCGCGCCGCACGTGCCTCCGCCACGCCAGGCCTGCTCGATCCGCTCGCGAGCGGCGATCGCCTCGCAACCGCTGCTTATATAAAGGACTCGCAACCGCCGCTTATATAAAGGATAGGGACCCGCGCCCTTGGCGTTAGTCCACCGGAAGGACGTGGGCAGCTGATCTCGGTTGCAGACGCGATTAATCCGCACGCGCCGTCTTCGGGGCGAGCACGCTCGCGGAGACGGCTGCTGAGTGGTGCGAGCAGGCCGTCCTTCTTCGTTCGCCCGGAGACGCTGCTTGGCTGGCATCGCCACCTTGTTCGGAGACGATGAACGTATGCCGGACGGCGGCCGGGTCGGCCGTCGGTGTCGGCAGAGACCCGCGAGCTGGTGCTGCGCCTTGCGCGCGAGAACCCACGCTGGTGCTACCAGCGAATCGTCGGTGAGTTGGCAGGCGTCGGCGTAGGAGTCTCGGCGACGAGTGTCGCGAAGATCCTTAGCGACGCCGGGCTGCCGCCCGCTCATGCGCGGGCTCGGCTCAGTCTGGCGTGAGTTCCTGCGGGCCCACACCGCCTCGATCATCGCTTGCGACTTCTTCACCGTCGAGACGCTGTGGCCGGGACGTCTCTACGTGCTCTTCTTCATCGCGGGCACCCGCCGCGTGCACCCCGCCGGCTGCGGCGCGAACCTGGATGGACGCTGGACAACCCAGCAGGCGCGGCAGCTTGCGTGGTCACCTGGCGGAGCGCCTGAAACCGATCCGGCTCTGATCCACGACCGCGACAGTAAGTTCAGCCGCGCCTTCGTCGACGTCTTGGGACGGCGTCGACGCGCTTGTGACCAACCGTCCGTAGAACGCCCTAGACGCCGCTCGCGATCGCGTTCGAGGAGTCCTAACGCCGCCGTTTTGCAGGCGAAGACGCGACGCGACGCGTTCGACGACGCGATCATCGCGCTCGCGGCTGAGCCACCGTTCGCGGAGATCGTCGTCAGGCTCGTCTGTCTGCGTGGGATCGCGACCTTGACCGCGCTCGCGCTGACCGTCGAGATCGGCGACTGGCAGCGGTTCCGGCCGCAACCGCTCGGGCCGTTCCTTGGCCTGACGCCGAGCGAGGACTCGACGGGTGAGCGTCGCAGGCTCGGCGCGATCACCAAGACCGGCAACACTCACGCCCGCCGGCTGCTCGTCGAGGCGGCCTGGCAGCAGCGACGTCCGCTGCGCGCGAGCGCGGCGCTCGAGCGACGACGGCTGGGACAGCCGGCCGCCGTACGCGCCCG
>WNGB01005316.1_pt1 | contig 22016 bp, 18 predicted proteins | sample 5400681 | NCBI WGS metagenome assembly WNGB01 (sample SAMN13153367, study PRJNA577476) | soil metagenome | isolation source: 115 cm soil or saprolite under grassland replicate 2 | place: USA:California | collected 2016-06-15
CTGGTGGGCCGGATGGGGCGTCCCGAGATGCCTGCGGAATTGAAGACCCGCCTTCGAGCCTTCCTGGTGGATCAGCTCACCCGGCGGCCAGCCTGATCCGCGCTGCTCCCCAGTATGCGACTGTCATCTATGACGCCGTGACCTCGTGGCCGGATTCGGCTGATCGGACGATACATCGTCAGCGAATACCGGTGCGAAGCTCCCGCATCGAGCCTCGGCTCCACGGCATTTCGTAGGCCCCGACCTGTCCTGACCCGTCCCGCCCCACGACAGTTCGTGGGGCGCGCGTCGTGGAAGGCGTGTCCCGGTCGAGCGGTCTCGTCTTTCCGCCACCTTATGTGTTGCGTCGACGAGCGATCGCAGCGGGCACGTAACTTGCCCGTGAACCCTACCCGAGGAGGACGCACGGAATGCTCAAGATCATCCCCGGGAACGCCCTGAGCCACGGGACCACATTGCATCTGGAAGGGCAGGTCATCGAGCCGTGGGTGGAGGAACTCGGACGGGTGTGCGAGCCGATTCTCGCGACGGGGGCCAGGCTCACGCTCGACCTTTCCGGGGTCTCATTCGTCAGCCGAGAGGGGGTACGCCTGCTATGGAGACTGCGCGACGAACGGGTCACCCTTGTGAACTGCTCTCGCTTCGTTGCCGAGCAGCTCAAGGCCCTGCAGGAGACCACGTGATGGCGGCGGTTCCGGAAGCGCGAAAGGGCCGGCCCGACGATCCCGTCACGGATCTGGCGCTGGTCGAGCGTCTGCGCGCCCAGGATGACCTGGCGCTCGAGGTATTGATGGAGCGCTACAGCTCGCGCATCTACCGTGTGGCCTTCGGGATCACGCGCAGCCACGCGGAAGCCGAAGAGGTCGTGCAGGACGCCTTCCTGACGCTGTTCCGGAAGATCGACATGTTCGAGGGGCGCGCGGCCATCGGGACCTGGCTCTATCGCATCGCCGCCAACGCCGCGCTGATCAAGCGGCGGGGCAAGCGGGTCGAGCTCGAGGTCAGCCTGGAGGACTGCCTGCCGACCTTCCTTGCCGACGGCCATCGCGAAGGCGACCGGACCTGGCTCCTCGCGGATTGGTCCCAGACCCCGGAGGACGAGCTGATCTCGGGGGAGACGCGAGAGATTCTCGAGCAGGCCCTGGATCGGCTGCCGGAGCACTACCGCGCGCTTCTGGTGCTGCGGGATGTGGAGGAGCTGTCGAACGAGGAGGTCGCCGAGATCCTCGGGGAGTCGGTCTCCTCGATCAAGTCGCGGCTGCACCGCGCGCGGATGGCCCTGCGGGAGATCCTGACGCGACGCCTCGGCCACGGGCCCGGCCAACCGTCGCTCCGCCGCTGAGCCCGAGGCCATGGCCGGCGAGGCGCCGGTGGCCGCTGCCGCGGTGGGAGGCATCCTCGAGGTCGCTGCCGCCCCGGCGGCCCGCCACCCCTCATCGCCTGCGCCGGTGCCCCGTCCTCGGGCGCGGACACGAGGGCGCGCGCGAGATCCTCCGGCCGTCCCGGCGGCACGAGAAGGCCGGTTCGCCATCCTTGATGCACCCGGCGCCATGGCCATGCTCCCCATCTGCTCAGATGTGCGGGGGGTACTCGCGAGTCAGGAAGAGAGCCTTCATAATGAAGAAAGGCTATCACGCGGCGTGCCCGTCCCTGGGGGCGGATAGCGAGGGTGTTTTGTTCATGGTGCCGATCATCTACAACTTGTTCCCGACGCTCGTGGGACCCGTGGACGGATGGATCACGCACGCCGAGCGTGCCCGCGCCATGGGGTTCAACTGGGTCTACGTCAACCCGTTCTGTTACCCTGGGTTCTCGGGGAGCCTCTACGCCATCAAGGAACACGACCGGCTCCACCCGGCCCTCGAGCCTCGCTCCGGGGAACGGGGCATCGGTGCGCTCCCCGACGCGGTCCGGGCGATCCGGGCGATGGGCCTCGGTGTCATGATCGACCTGGTCGTGAACCACACGGCGAAGGACAGTCCCCTGGTGACTCGGCACCCGACCTGGTTCCGGTGGGCGAGCGACGGGCGACTCGTGAGTCCCCTTGCCGTGGATCCCGCCGACACCCGCAAGGTGGTCGTCTGGGGCGACCTGGCCCAGGTGGACAATGCCGGTAGCCCCGATCGTGAGGCGCTCTGGCGCTTCTGGGAGGGCCTCGTCGATCGGGCGCTCGACCTCGGCATCACCGGGTTCCGGGGCGACGCGGCCTACAAGGTGCCCGCCCCTCTGTGGCGCCGGCTGGCGGCGCGCGCCAAGGCCCGGGAACCGGGTGCGCTCTTCGTGGCGGAGACGCTCGGGTGCACGCCCGAGGAAGTGGCGGCCCTGGGCGGCGTTGGGTTCGACTACTTCTACAACAGCTCGAAGTGGTGGGACCTGGTTGCCCCCTGGTGCCTCGAGCAGCACGAGCGCTTCCGCACGGTGGCGCCGTCCATCGCGTTTCCGGAATCGCACGACACGCCGCGACTGGCCGCCGAGACGGGGGGCTCCGAAGCCGTCCAGCGCCAGCGCTACGCCCTCGCCGCCCTGTTCTCGGCGGGCGTGCAAATGACGGTCGGCTACGAGTTCGGCTTCCAGCGTCCGCTTGACGTGGTGAAGACCCGACCCACCGACTGGGAAGAGCCGCGGTTCGACCTGGCGCCGTTTCTCCGCCTGGTCAATGGGCTCAAGGCCGCGCATCCTCTGCTCCGGGGCGAGGGGGTGTTGCGGCGGCTCGACTGGGGCGGATCCGCTGTCACCGTGCTCCGGCGCTGGTCCGACGAGGCGGGCACGCACCGCGGCGTGCTCGTCGTCAACCGCGACCTGACGGTCGAGCGGGAGGTGACGGTGGATCGGAGCGAACTGCCCGCGGGCGCCGAGGTCCTGCGCCCGTGCCGCGACGCTCGGCCCTTGGCGGGGGGCCCGGTGCCCGACCGCCTCGCCCTGGCTCCGGCCGAGGTGGTCCTGCTGGCGGAGGGGCCGGGAGGCCCGGGCGGCGAGCGTCGCGCGTCATGATGACCGGACCGGCGGGGAACGCAGCGCCGCCTTCAGGAGGGATCGATGGAGCAGCCGGCCCGAATTCTCGTCGTGGATGACGATGGCGACATGCGCGCCCTGCTGGCCGACGAGCTGCGGCACGAAGGGTACGAGGTGACCGAGGCCGGTGACGGTGGGGAGGCGGTCCTCGCCTGCCGCCGCGCCGAGTTCGACGTGATCCTCATGGACAAGAACATGCCGGGGCCGAGCGGGCTCGATCTGCTGCCGGGCTTCCGGCGCACGTACCCCCGGACGCACATCATCATGATGACCGCGTTCGGTGACGTGCCGTCGTACACCGAAGCCACCGAGAAGGGCGCGGCCGACTACCTCTTCAAACCCTTCCGCATCGAGGAGATGAAGACGGCCATCCGGAAGGCGCTCGGTCTGGACGCGACCTCCCCGGCATGACCGCGAGCCGTCCCGCGTGAAGCATCTCTCGACCCGACTCGCCGTCCTGCTGATGCTCGTGCTGATGGCCATCACGGGCGCGCACGACTACATCCGCCTGGTGCGCGAGCGCGAGCGGTTCGTGGGCCTGGCCGTGACCGATCAGCGCATCTTCGGCGAGACCCTGGCCCTGGCCGTCCGGCAGAACGTGCGGCGGGGGCGGACCACGGAGCAGCTCCAGGAGCTCCTGGATGACATCCGGGCGCGGCCCGGGCTCATCTGGGTCGCGATCTTCGACCCCAAGGGGCAGGTCGTGGCGGCGAGCATCGCGTCCGGCGACGCGACGCCCACGAACGATACCGTCATCGACCTGGCCCTCCGCGCCGGCGAGCCGATCGCGTCGTTCATCGGGGACCGGGACCATCGTGTCCTGCGCTACGTCCGACCCTTCCGATGGCCCGGCGGCGGAATGGGCGCCCTGGAGTTACGCCACGGCCTCGGACAGGCCCAGGAGGAGGCCGCCCGCGCCCTCCGTGAAGGCGTCATGCTGCGGCTGGCCGTCCTGGCGCTCCTGGCCCTGTCGATCCTGGCCGTCATCCGGTGGAGCATCGCGCGCCCCATCCGCGCGCTCATCGACGGCGCCCGCGCCGTCGGCGGCGGGAATCTGGCCCGGCGGATCCGCCTGAAGCGCCACGACGAGCTCAAGGAACTGGCGGACGAATTCAACCGCATGGCGGAGAACCTCGAGCAGGCGCACCAGGCGCTGCTCGCGCAGTCCGAGGAGCGGCTGCGCCTCGAGCGCGAGGTCCAGCAGGCGCAGAAGCTGGCCGCGGTGGGGATGCTGGCGGCCGAGGTCGCCCACGAGGTCGGCACGCCCCTCGGCGTGATCTCGGGGCGAGCGGAGGCGCTCGAGCGCGTGATCCCGCCCGGGCACTCGGAGCGGCGCCATCTCGAGGTGATCCAGAAGCAGACGGAGAGGATCGCCGGGATCATCCGGTCGCTCCTGGACTACGCTCGCCCGCGTCGCCCGAGCTTGCACGAGGAGTCCCTCGCCCCCATCCTCGCCCGCGTGGTCAATCTGCTGGAGTCCCGCTACCGGGCCAAGCCCGCCCGGATGGTCCTCGACCTCCCGGCGGCCCTGCCGCGGATCGTGGCCGACGCGGAACAGCTGCAACAGCTGTTCGTCAACCTCCTCGTGAACGCGCTGGACGCCTCGCCGGCGGGCGCCGCCGTGCAGGTGACCGTCGGGCCGGAGCCGCTCCTCCCGGCCGAGGGGCGGGCCGAGATCGTACGGGGCAAGGCGGAGGCGCCAACCCTCGATGTCCACATCGTGGACGAGGGGTCGGGCATGACGGACCAGGATCTCTCGCATGTGTTCGAGCCGTTCTTCTCCACGAAGGCGCGCGTGCAGGGCACCGGGCTCGGCCTGCCCATCGTCGAGGAGATCATCCGGGCCCACCGCGGCGAGGTCGCCATGCTGAGCATCCCGGGGCGAGGCACCGAGGTCATCGTCCGGCTGCCCCTGACCGCGCCGGGCGAGGCGGAGGGTGCCGGGGAGCGCGAGCGCGCGGCGCGCGGTTCCCCGTCCACCGCCGAGGGGGAGAGGGTGGGGTGAGGGGGGACGCCGCCGACGCGGAGCCACGCGCCCGCCGACTTTCCGGGGCGGAGATGGTGGAGCGGTGGAGCGCTGACCGGATTCGGTTGTACACTCGCTGATCAGGCGGAGGGAGTGAGGCCATCCCATGGCGGGAGCGACGAGCATCGGATCGGTGCGAGGCGATATCAGGACGGTGTGGATCGCCGGCGTGTGGCCCGAGCTGGCGGCGGGTCGCTTTCCCGTGAAGCGCGTCGTCGGCGACACGTTCGAGGTCTCGGCCGACATCCTGCGCGAGGGGCACGAGGCGCTGGCCGCCGTGCTCAAGTACCGCACGGTGAAGGACACGACCTGGCGCGAGGTCCCCATGCACCACGTCGACAACGACCGGTGGGTGGGACGGTTCCCCCTGGAAGAGAACACGCGGTACCTCTACACCCTGGAGGCGTACCCGGATGCCTACCGGAGCTGGGCGGTGGACCTCGAGAAGCGACTGGCGGCCGGCATGGAGGTGGCGAGCGAGCTCCTGGAGGGGGCGGCGCTGCTGCGCCCGGCCCTCGCGCGCGCGGTGGGGGCGGACAAGAAGCGCATCGAGGAGCGCCTGGCCGAGCTCGAGCGGGCGACGACGCCGCTCCAGCAAGCGCGCATCCTGCTCGCGGACGACACCGCCGAATTGGTGGAGAACTACCCGGATCGGAGCGCGGCGACGACGTATGACCGCGAGCTCGAGGTCGTGGTCGATCGCCCGCTCGCGCAGTGCGCGGCGTGGTACGAGATGTTTCCGCGCTCCCAGGGAACGGTCGCCGGCCGGCACGCCACCTTCCAGGACTGCATCGCCCGCCTGCCGGACATCGCGGCCATGGGCTTCGACGTCATCTACCTGCCGCCGATCCATCCCGTCGGCCGGAGCTTTCGCAAGGGCCGCAACAACAGCCTGGTGGCCGGCCCCGACGACCCCGGCTCCCCGTGGGCGATCGGCAACGAGCGCGGCGGCCACAAGGCGGTCGAGCCCGCGCTGGGCACGCTCCACGACTTCCGGGAGCTCGTCGGCGCCGCCCGCGCCGCCGGCCTCGAGATCGCCCTCGACTACGCGCTGCAGTGCTCGCCCGACCACCCGTACGTCCACGAGCACCCCGAGTGGTTCCACCACCGCCCCGACGGCACCATCAAGTACGCGGAGAACCCGCCCAAGAAGTACCAGGACATCTACCCGCTCAACTTCTACTGCCGCGACCGCGAGGCCCTCTGGGAGGAGCTCAGGAGCATCGTCCTGTTCTGGATCGAGCAGGGCGTCCGGATCTTCCGGGTGGACAATCCGCACACCAAGCCGATGCCGTTCTGGGCGTGGCTCATCCGCGAGGTCCAGACGCTCTATCCCGACGTGATCTTCCTCTCGGAGGCGTTCACCCGGCCCAAGCTCATGCAGGCCCTGGCGAAGGTCGGCTTCACGCAGTCGTACACCTACTTCACCTGGCGGAACTTCAAGGGCGAGCTGACCGCGTACCTGACCGAGCTGACCGGGACCGAGATGGCCGAGTACTTCCGGGGCAACCTGTTCACCAACACGCCCGACATCCTGCCGCCGATCCTCCAGGACGGCGGCCGCCCGGCCTTCAAGCTGCGCCTGGCCCTGGCGGCGACGCTCTCCTCGCTGTACGGGATCTACAGCGGCTACGAGCTGTGCGAGGGCGCGGCGATCCCCGGCACCGAGGAGTACCTCGACTCCGAGAAGTACGAGATCAGGGTGCGGGACTGGGATGCGCCCGGTCACATCAAGGCGTACATCGCCCGGATCAACCGGATCCGCCGCGAGAACCCCGCCCTCCAGGAGTACCGGAACCTGGAATTCTACGAGTGCGACGACGACAACATCCTCTTCTACGGCAAGCGGAGCGCGGACGGCCAGAACACCGTGTGGGTGGCGGTCAACCTCGACCCGTTCCAGGCGCGCGAGGCGCGCCTGGACCTGCCGATGCGGGAGCTGGGGGTGACATCCGAGGATCGGCTGCAGGTGCACGAGCTCATCACGGACCAGCGGCAGCTCTGGCGCGGGCCCGCCCACACGATCCGCCTCGACCCCGAGGAGCCGGCGGCCATCCTCCGCGTCGCGCCGTTCGCGCGCAAGCCGTTCGCCGATCCGTGCTACTGAACAGTTGAGCGGGCGCACGACGAGGCCATGAGCGAGCTCTGGTACAAGGACGCCATCTTCTACGAGCTTCACGTCAAGGCGTTCCAGGACGGCGACGGCGACGGGGTCGGCGACTTCCGCGGCCTGACGCAGCGGCTCGACTACGTCCAGGACCTGGGCGTGGACTGCCTGTGGCTGCTGCCGTTCTACCCGTCGCCGCTCCGCGATGACGGCTACGACATCGCCGACTACTACGACATCGCCGCCGGCTACGGCACGATGGCCGACTTCGAGGCGTTTCTCCGCGAAGCCCACCGCCGGGGGATCCGGGTCGTGACCGACCTCGTGGTCAACCACACGTCGGACCAGCACCCGTGGTTCCAGGAAGCCCGCCGGGACCCCAGCTCGGCGAAGCGCGACTGGTACGTCTGGAGCGCCGACGACAAGAAGTACCGGGACGCCCGCATCATCTTCGTGGACACGGAGAAGTCGAACTGGACCTGGGACCCGGTCGCCCACGCGTACTACTGGCATCGGTTCTTCAGCCACCAGCCCGATCTCAACTACGACAATCCCGAGGTCCAGCGGGCCATGCTCGACGCGCTCCGCTTCTGGCTCGACAAGGGGCTGGACGGCTTCCGGTGCGACGCCGTGCCCTACCTGTTCGAGCGCGACGGGACGAGCTGCGAGAACCTGCCCGAGACGCACGCCTTCCTCAAGCAGCTGCGGGCGGAGGTCGACGCGCGCTACAGCAACCGCATCCTGCTCGCGGAGGCGAACCAGTGGCCCGAGGACGCGCGCCAGTACTTCGGCAACGGCGACGAGTTCCACATGGCGTTCCACTTCCCGCTGATGCCGCGGATGTTCATGGCGGTGCACAGCGCCGATCGCCGCCCCGTCACCGACATGTACCTCCACACGCCGGCCATCCCCGACAACTGCCAGTGGTGTCTCTTCCTCCGGAACCACGACGAGCTGACGCTGGAGATGTGCACGGATCCCGAGCGGGACTACATGTACTACGCCTACGCCCAGGATCCCCTCATGAAGCTCAACGTCGGTATCCGGCGGCGCCTCGCTCCGCTGGTGGGCAACGACCGGGGGAAGCTCCAGCTTCTCCACGCGCTGCTGTTCTCGCTGCCGGGCACGCCGATCATCTACTACGGCGACGAGATCGGGATGGGCGACAACATCCACCTCGGGGACCGGAACGGCGTGCGGACGCCGATGCAGTGGTCGACCGACCGGAACGCCGGGTTCTCGGTGGTCGATCCGGCCAAGCTCTACGGCCCGGTCATCGCCGATCCGCTCTACGGCTATCAGGCCGTCAACGTCGAGGCGCAGCTCCGGGCGCCCGCATCGCTGCTCTCCTGGATGCGACGGATCATCGCCGTGCGGAAGACGACGCGCGTGTTCGGACGCGGCACGCTCCGCTTCCTCGATCCCGCCAACACCCGCGTGCTGGCGTACCTCCGTGAATGGTCGGGCGAGACGATCCTCGTCGTCGCCAACCTGTCGGGCTCGGCGGAGCCGGTGGAGCTCAATCTCCGCGCCTACCGGGGCGCCGTGCCGGCGGAGATGTTCGGCGGCGCGCTCTTCCCGGCCATCGGGGAGGAGCCGTACTTTCTCAGCCTGGCGCCCTACGGCTTCTACTGGCTCCGGCTGATCCGCCCCGGCGCGCCCGCGCAGACGCCGTATGGCATCGAAGACCGGGCCATCTGAGACGGCGCCGCCGGCCGCCCCCGGTCCCGACGCCCTGGTGAGGGCGGCGGCGGCGCGGCTCGTCGGCGAGCTGTCGTCGCGCCGCTGGTTCGGCGCCAAGGCGCGCGCGATCGCCGGCGTGACGCCGCTCGACTACGCGGCAGTGCCGGCGACCGAGGGCGTGCTCGCCCTCTTCCGCGTCGACTTCACCGCGCCGCCGCCCGAGACCTACTGCATTCCGCTGCTCCCGCAGACGAGCGCGGGTCCGCCGGGCTGGACCGTCGCCGACGCCCTGGACGACCCGGCCTTCTGCGCGGCGCTGGTCGAGCAGATCCGCGCCGGCGGCGTGCTCGCGGGGCGCCACGGGCGCTTCCACTTCCGCGCCACGCCCGCCCTCGCCGACATGCTCCCGGAGCCGCCGCGCCAGGTCGCCCGCGTCAAGACCGAGCAGAGCAACACCTCGGTCGTGTTCGGCGGGCGGGCGATCCTGAAGATCTTCAGGAAGCTCGAGGCCGGCCCCAACCCCGAGCTCGAGATCACCGACTTCCTCACCCGCCATACCGCCTTCCGGGCCGCTCCGCGGCTGGGGGGCGCCATCGAGTACGAGGTCGCCGGCAAGGAGCCGACCACGCTCGGGACCCTTCACGAGTTCATCCGCAACCAGGGTGACGCGTGGACGGCCCTGCAGGCCCGGCTCGGTGAGTACTTCGCGGTGGCGGTGACCGGACCCGAGGCCGGCGGGCCGCCCGATCCCGCCTTCGCGCGGGCCCTCGCCGCGGCCGACGCCCGGGAAGCGCGAGGGCTGGGGGCTCTGACCGGCGCGCTCCACGCGGCGCTGGCCTCCGCCACGGCGCCGGCGCTCAAGCCCGAGCCGGTCGGCCCCGAGGACTTGCGGGCCTGGCAGCAGGGTATGGAGCTCCGGCTCGACCGCGCCCAGGACGCGCTCACCGCCGCGCTCGACGCGCTTCCGGCCGACATCCGCGACCTCGCGCGGCGAGCCCTCGAGTCGACGGCCCCCCTCAAGGAAGAGCTCAACGAGCTCCAGGCGCTCGCCGCGGAATCGGTGCAGAAGATCCGCATCCACGGCGACTACCATCTGGGACAGGTGCTCCGGACGGACAGCGGCTTCGTGATCGTCGACTTCGAGGGGGAGCCGGCGCGCCCGCTCGCCGATCGCCGGGCGAGAGAGTGCGCGCTCAAGGACGTGGCGGGGATGCTGCGCTCGTTCGCTTACGCCGCGCGGGCGGCCATGCTGCGGGCGGTGGACGTCGTCGCCGGCGGGGAGTCCGGGCTCCCCGATCGGCTGGCGCCGTGGGCCAACGCCTGGGAGGACGGCGTGCGCAGCGCCTTCCTGGAGGGCTATCTCGCGGAGACCCAGGAGCGCGGCGCCGCGTTCCTGCCGCGCGGCCGGGAAGTCCTCGACGCCGTCCTGCGCGTGTTCGAGCTCGACAAGGTCGTGTACGAGGTCGTCTACGAGGTCAACCACCGGCCGAGCTGGGCGCGGATTCCGCTCGACGCGCTCCTGCAGGCGGCGGCCCCGGCGCCGAGACTGGCTCCGGCTCGCGCGCGGCCGGGCGGGGGGCCGTTCGGCTTCGTCGCCTGCCTGGAGCTCCGCGAGTTCGTCGGCTCGCGCGCCGAGGACGAGCGCCAGCTCGCCGACCTGATCGAGCAGGCGCCGCTCGACTCGATCTACTATCACACCCACGCGTTCTTCCTCCGCCACAAGTTCCTCGCCGGCATCTACCCCAACGACTTCGCCACGTGGGTGGCCGTGCATCTCCGCGACCAGGTGCTCGGCGAGCGGCTCGCCATGGTCGACCCCGCCGAGTTCGACAACCTCGAGACGCTGCGCGACGAGCTGTTCGCGGTCATCGACGATCACCTGCGGCAGCTCCAGGTCGTGCCCAGGATCGTCTCCGCCGAGCCCTTCGACTTCGTCCGCTCCCGGATCGTCGAGATCCCGACCGGGGTCGCCGTCCGGACGCTCGACGAGTTCCGCCAGGCTCTCCTCGAAGTGGACAGCAGCGCCATCTACTTTCACGTGGTGGAGGCCCGCGTGCGCCTCGGACGGGGCCAGAACGACTTCGCCGCGTGGCTGGAGCACGGCCTCGGGCTCAAGTCGCTGGCCGCGCGCGTCCGGGCGCTGAACCCGTACGGCGGCAGCCTGGAGCGGACCCGCGCCCGCCTGCTCCAGCTCTGCGAAGAGGCGATGACCGAGGGCGGCGGCCGGTGATCCCCCCTCGCCTGGAGGCCTATCGCAACATCGCCCCCCGCGGAACCCTGGAGCTCCTGCTCCGGCTCGCCGAGCGGCTGCGGGGGCGGCGGTTCGTGCACGTCAACACGAGCCGGTTCGGCGGCGGATCGGCGGAGCTCCTCAACCGCATCGTCCCGATGTTGCAGGACCTCGGGATCGACGCCAGCTGGGAGGTCATCGTCGGAACTCCCGACTTCTACTCGGCGGTGGGCCGGCTGGAACGAGGCCTCGCCGGCATCGAGTCGACGGCGTCCGAGGCGACCCTGCGCGCGTACGCCGAGGGCGTGGCCGCAAACGCGACGACGCTGCCGCTCGAGGCGGACCTGGTCATGACCCACGACGTGGCGCCGCTGGCGCTGGTGCGCCACCGCCCCCGGCGCGGACACTGGGTGTGGCGGTGCCACAGCGATCTGTCCCGCGCCTACCGGCGGATGTGGTACCTGCTGCGCCGCGATCTCGAGCGGTACGATGCGGCGGTCTTCTCGCTGCCGAAGTTCGCGCAGCGGCTGCCCATCCCCGCGTTGATCGTGCACCCGTCCATCGATCCGATGAGCGAGAAGAACCGCGATCTGTCGCGGCCCGAGGTCGCCAAGATGCTCGAGCGCCTCGGGATCCCCCGCGACAAGCCGATCGTCATCCAGGTCTCCCCCTACACCCGGAACAAGGACCCGGTGGGGGCGGTCCGGGCGTACCGCCTCGCCAAGAAGTACGTCGACTGCCGCCTCGTCCTCGCGGGCTGGGGGGCCAACGATCACCCCGAAGGACAGGCGCTGCTGACCGAGATCGCGGAGGCCGCCTCCGGCGACCCGGAGGTGCACGCCCTCGTGCTGCCGCCCGACGCCGCTCTCGAGATCAACGCGCTCCAGCGGGCGGCCGCCGTGGTCGTCCACCGGCCGCTCCGCGAAGACTTCGGGCTGTCGGTCGCCGAGGCCATGTGGAAGGGCAAGCCGGTGGTCGGGAGCTTCGCGGGCGGTGTTCCGGCGCAGGTCATCCACGAGGTGACCGGGTTCGCGGTGACGTCGATGGAAGGGGCCGCCTTCCGGATCCGGCAGCTCCTCGAGGACCCGGAGCTCGCCGCTCGCCTGGGCGGTTCGGGCCGCGAGTACGTCCGGCGGTCCTTCCTCATCACCCGCCATCTCGGGGACTATCTCGCCGTGCTGGCCAGCCTGACGACCTGAACCTTCGCGCCCGTGAGCGACGCCGCCGCGGTCGTCGATCTCTTTCCCGACGCGAGTCTCGCCGGGCTCGCCGCGGCGGGGCCCATCGACGTGGTGGCGGCGGTGCACATCGTGAACCAGGCCCGCCGCGCCGCCGAGGTGCTCGACACGGTCGCCTCCGCGCTCGAGGTGTACTCGGGCTCGCGACGGACCGGCGTGCTCGTCGCCGATGCGGAATCGCAGGACGGCACGGCGGAGGCTGTCCGCGCCTGGCGCGACTCGGGCGCATCCGGTCCTCCCCGCGGTTGCCTCGATCTCCTCGCGCCCAAGCACCGGGGGCGCGCGATCCTCGCCCTGCTCCGCGCGGCGCAGCGGCTGGAGGCGCAGGCGGTGCTGCTCATCGACGGAGATCTGACGGGCGTTCGCGCCGACCGGCTGCAAGCGCTGCTCGAGCCGGTGCTCGGCGGAGAAGCGGAGTATGTCTCGCCGGCGTACACGCGCACGGTCTCCGAGGGCACGTTGACCACGAACCTGCTCGCCCCGCTCACGCGGGCGCTCTACGGCGCGCGGATCCAGCAAGTGATGGGCGGGTGCGCGGCGCTGGCCGGCGCGACCATCGGGTCATGGCTGGAGCCGGGGATCGAGACCGGCGACTGGCATCCGCACGGGGCCGAGCTCTGGCTGACGACCGCCGCCCTCGCCTCCGGCGCCCGGCTCGTGGAGGTCCAGCTCGACCGCAAGCTGGTGACTCCCGGCGGGCCCCAGCCCGACCTCGCGACGATCCTGGTTCGCACCGTCGGGCCGCTGTTCGCCCTGATGGAACGCTACCAGGCCGTGTGGCCGGACAGGACCGGGAGCGCCGCCGTGGCGCGCCGAGGCGACCCGTCGGCGGTGCAGGCCGACGCCCGCACGCCTGCGATCGAGCCGATGGTTCGCGCCTTCGATCTGGGACTGAAGGATCTGCTCCCGGTCTGGGAGCAGATCATGCCGGAGTCGACGCTCGCGCGGCTCTATCCGCTGGCCCTCGTCGATCCGGACGAGTTCCGGCTGCCGCCGCCGCTCTGGGCCAGGGTGGTGTCCGACTTCGCGGTCGCGTACCACGAGCGACGCCTGCCCCGCGACCATCTGCTCCGGGCCCTGACTCCGCTGTACCTCGGACGCGTGGCGGCATTCGTCGTGGAGGCCCGAGCGACGCCCCTCGCGCGCATTCCCGAGAGCTTCGACAAGATCGACCGGGCATTCGAGGTCGAGAAGGAGCACCTCGTGGCCCGATGGAGGTAGCGCATGCAAGATTCGTGGGCCGACATTCTCGTCAAGTCGTTCCGGGAAGTGGCGTCCCGCCTCGCGGTGTTCGCGCCCCGGCTGCTCGCCGTCCTCACGCTCGTGCTGGCGGGGTGGCTGGTGGCGGCCGGCGCCCGCAGGCTCGCGATCCGGATCCTGGGCGCCGCTGACATCGATGGTCGCTGCGCGCGATGGGGCATCACCGCGACGCTGGGGCGAACGGGCATCCGGCGACCGCCCTCCGAGCTCGTCGGCCAGCTGGTGTTCTGGCTGATCCTCCTGGTGGGGATGCTGATGGCGATCGAGGCGCTCGAGGTCCCGGCCGCCGTCGGGCTGGCGCCCGTGATCATCCGCTTCCTTCCCAACCTCCTGGTCGCCATCTTCGTCATGGTCATCGGCTGGCTGCTCGCGAACTTTCTGGCTCAGGCCCTGCTCATCTTCATCGTCAACGCCCAGCTCAGGGGCGGCCCGGCGCTCGCCGGCGCCCTGCGATGGCTGGTGATCCTGTTCGCCGCCAGCGTGGCGCTCACCCAGCTCGGCATCGCGCGGGAGATGATCCTCCTCGTCTTCGGGATCGTCTTCGGAGGCACGACGCTGGCGCTCGCGCTGGCCTTCGGCTTCGGGGGGCGGCACCTGGCTCGCAACGCGCTCGAGAGCTGGCTCCAGAAGCGAGAGGATCGGGAACCCGATGACATGTCGCACCTCTGAGCGTCGATCGGACCCGGGCGGACGCGGAGGGCCTGCTTCACGAGGGAGGCGTGCGCGGTCACCCCGATCGGATCAGGAACATCCGGCCTCTCGCTGCGGGATTTACCCGATTGTCCGTTCTGGCCGCCCGATCTAGACTCAGGGTGACATCAGCGGCCCCTGCGGGTATTCGAGGGGGACCCGAAGCGCCCCGCTGGAGAGGGCAACGGATCCCCGTCGGTGCACGTGTCCTGACTGCCAGTCGCGCCGAACAACCGCGCGCCCCAACGACCGCGAGCCTCGATGTAGCCGACGACGCTCCCCCGGTGTTGGCACGAACGCTTTCCGCGAGGGGCCTGGGAGGCAGAAGATGACGCGGCCTGTACGACAGCTCTTGGAGATCGCCCTGCACTTTGTCCTGGCCGTCGCCGTGTCGGTGGCGGTCGTGGCGCTCATGCTCGCCTTGTTACCGGGCGAGCGCGACGCCCCGTCGCGTGGCAGCACCCCCAGCGCGTGCGGGCCTTCCGGTCCGCCGCCGTGTGCCGCGCCGGTGGGACATCCGTCGGACGACTCACAGAGCGTGCGGCCCCCACTCCCGGCCGCGGTCACAGCGGCCGCGGCGGGGCGCCGACCTGGACGGGTCGCGGGTGCCCCGCCTCGATAATCGAACCGGCCCGGGTCAGCAAGCGCAGCAAGGGCGCCGGGGTTGATCAACACGGCGCGCAATCTCGCGCCGCGCGGAGAGGTCGCCTCGTGAAGTCCGGCCACCGGATGCGGTTCGGGGCGGAGGTCCTCGGCGGAGGGGGGGTGCGGTTCAGCCTGTGGGCGCCGGGGGCCCATCGGGTCGAGCTCCGCCTCGAGGGACACGACGCGCCGATTCCCGTCGAGCGCGACGGGGAGGGATGGGCGAGCGTCGTGGTCGCCGCCGCCGGCCCCGGTGCCCGCTACCGCTATCGCGTCGATGGCGGTCTCGTCGTGCCCGACCCCGCGTCGCGGTTCCAGCCCGAGGACGTCCACGGTCCGAGCGAGGTGATCGATCCCCGGTCGTTCGACTGGACCGACGGAGCCTGGCGCGGCCGGCCGTGGCCCGAGATGGTGTTCTACGAGCTCCACGTCGGGACCTTCACGACGGAGGGCGACTTCGCGGGAGTGCAGGAGCGGCTCGATCATCTCGCCGATCTCGGTGTCACGGCCATCGAGCTGATGCCCGTCGCCGACTTCCCGGGCCGGCGGAACTGGGGCTACGATGGCGTGCTGCCGTTCGCGCCGGAGAGCCGCTACGGCCGTCCGGAGCAGCTGAAGGCCCTCGTGCAGGCGTGCCACGCCCACCGACTCGCCGTGTTCCTGGATGTCGTCTACAACCACTTCGGCCCCGAGGGCAACTACCTCGGCGCCTACGCGTCGCCCTTCCTCAGCGCGCGCCACCGGACGCCGTGGGGAGACGCCATCAACTTCGACGGCCCCGGCAGCGAGGTGGTGCGGGCCTTCTTCCGCGACAACGCGCTCTACTGGATCGAGGAGTACCACTTCGACGGCCTGCGGCTCGACGCCGTGCACGCGATCCGGGATGACTCCCCCGTCCACATCCTCGAGGAGATCGGCCGCGCGGTGCAGGATGGCCCGGGAGGGTCCCGTCACGTGCACCTGGTGCTGGAGGACGACCGGAACGAGTCGCGCTATCTGCGTCTCGGCGGGCGCGGGCGGCCGCTGTACGCCGCCCAGTGGAACGACGACATCCACCACGCGCTGCACGCCCAGTGCACCGGGGAGCGGGGCGGCTACTACGCCGACTATCCGGACCCGATCGGCGCCCTCGCCCGGTGCCTGACCGAGGGGTTCGCGTACCAGGGCGAGCACTCGCCCTATCGGGGCCGCCCGCGGGGCGAGCCCAGCCGTGACCTGCCGCCGACGGCCTTCGTCTCGTACCTGCAGAACCACGACCAGGTCGGCAACCGCGCCTTCGGCGAGCGCCTCTCCGCCCTCGCGCCGGCCGCCGCCGTCCGCGCCGCGACGACGCTGCTCCTGCTGGCGCCGTCCCCGCCCATGCTCTTCATGGGGGAGGAATGGGCCGCCACCGAGCCGTTCCTGTTCTTCTGCGACCTCGGAAACGATCTCGGGCCGCGCGTCGCCGAGGGCCGGCTCGCGGGGTTCGCCCGGTTCGCGGAGTTCGCGGCCCTCGAGCGGCGTGACGAGATTCCAGCTCCCGAGGACGAGGCCACGTTCCGATGCTGCGTCCTCCGCTGGGAGGCGTTGACGCGGCCCGGACACCGCGAGCGGCGCGAATGGGTCCGTGCTCTCCTCGACCTCAGGCGGCGCGAGATCACGCCTCGGTTGAACAGCGTCCGGCCCGGCCCGGCGTGCTGCGAGCGAGTGGGCGAGAGCGGCCTCGCCGTCGAGTGGACGCTGGGCGACGGCGCCGTGCTCCGCCTGGTGGCCAACCTCGGCCCTCGTCCACTCGGGCGTGCGCCCTCGCGGCAACCGTTGGGGCGCTGCCTCATCGAATCCGAGCCGGTCGGGCCGGCGTCGTCCGGACTCCCTCCGTGGTACGTCGCGTACTACCTCGCCGATGCGACTGACGCGGGCTCTCGGTGAGGCCGAGGGCTGGCCGAGCAGCGGGGTACCGGGCTATGATGCGAGCATGGACATCAGGAAGTTCTTCGTGAGCCGCGCGCTCGTGTGGCTGCTCGTCGGCCTGGTCGGGGGCGGTCTCGCGTTGGATCAGTGGTGGCGTCGTCACACCGCGGGCCTCGTGCGTCAGGTGACCGACCTCGAGGCCCGTGAAAAGGAGCAGGCCAAGCGCGCGGACGAGTTGCAGGCGCGGCTGACCAGGGATGAAGAAGAACTCAAGGCGCTCAAGGATGAACTGAAGCAGGAGCGCGACCTCCGTCAGCGCTATGAACGAGTGCTGAGCGAGGGACGGAAGTAACAGGCAGCGGCCCGACGAGTAGACGGAGACACCGCCACCCTTGGGCAGGTTGCCGCCGGCTCTCAATATAGGGTAACGTTGGTCAGGTCTGCGCTTGCCGTGAATCGCTTTCCCGGAGGTACCATGGCTCATCGCGGAATGAAGTTCGGCATCTTCCTGGCCCCGTTCCATCGCGTGGGGGAGAACCCGACGCTCGCCCTGGCCCGCGACATGGAGCTGCTCGAGTGGCTGGACCACCTGGGCTACGACGAGGCCTGGATCGGCGAGCACCACTCGGCGGGCTGGGAGCTGATCGCGTCGCCCGAGCTGATGATCGCGGCGGCCGCCGAGCGCACCCGGCACATCATGCTCGGGTCCGGCGTCACGAGCCTGCCGTATCACCATCCCCTCCTGGTCGCCAACCGCTTCGTCCAGCTCGATCACATGACGCGCGGGCGGGCCATGCTCGGCTGCGGGCCGGGCGCGCTCGTCTCCGACGCCTACATGCTCGGCATCGAGCCGGAGACGCAGCGCCCGCGGATGGACGAGGCGCTCACCGCCATCATGGCCCTCCTCCGCTGCGACGGGCCGGTGACCATGAAGACCGACTGGTTCGAGCTGCGCGAGGCGCGGCTTCACCTGGCGCCCTACACCGATCCCTGCTTCCCCATCGCCGTCGCCAGCACGCTGACGCCGTCCGGGGTCGTGACGGCGGGCAAGCACGGCCTGGGCGTGCTCTCCCTCGGCGCGGGACTGCCCGGTGGGCCCGAGGCCATCGCCGAGCAGTGGCGAATCGCCGAGAAGACGGCGGCCGAGCACGGCAAGACCATGGACCGCGCGAAGTGGCGGCTCGTGGTCAACGTCCACGTGGCCGAGGACGACGAGCTGGCGCTGCGTCAGGTCCAGGTGAGCGAGCGCCGCGAGACCGTGACCTATTTCGAGGAGACCCTCGGCCGGCCGCCGGGGCGTCACGACGATCCGCTGCGCGAAGGCGTCCGTCAGGGGACCACGCTGGTCGGGACCCCCGACACCGTGATCAAGGGGATCGAGCGGCTGGTGGAGCTGAGCCAGGGCGGCTTCGGCGGGCTCCTCTTCCGCGCCCACGAGTGGGCCAGCCGCGAGGAGACGCTCAGGAGCTACGAGCTGTTCGCGCGCTACGTGATGCCGCGCTTCCAGGGATCGCTGGCGACCATCATCGACTCGAACGAATGGTGCCGGGAGAACCGCCGGACGATCTTCGGCCCGAACGTGGAGGCGATCCGCCGGGCGTACCGGGACGCCGGGCGCGAGGTCCCGTCGGAGTTCCTGTGGCGCACGTCCGGGGCGCGCGATGTCGGGCCCACGATCCCATGACCGGCGCCGGACCGCTCACGAGACGGGAGGCATGATGGCGACCCCGAGCCATCGCGACGCGATCCTCGACCAGTTCACCCGCCAGGCCGTGCCCTTTTCCACGGCGCCGGGCGTCAAGGACGAGCAGGCGCTCCGGCTTCTCGTGGAGTCGAGCGGGGCGGGGCCGGACGATACCGTGCTCGACGTCGCCTGCGGTGGCGGGCTGGTCGTCTGCGCGTTCGCCCGCGTCGTGCGCCACGCCACCGGCATCGACCTCACGCCCGCCATGATCGAGCGCGCCCGCGCCCTCCAGGCGGAGAGGGGGCTCGGCAATGTCACGTGGCGGCTTGGTGACGTCCTGCCCCTTCCCTACGCCGACGGCTCGTTCTCGATCGTGACCTCGCGGTTCGCCTTCCATCACTTCCTCGAGCCCGGCGCGGTCCTCGCCGAGATGAAGCGCGTCTGCTCGCCCGGGGGCAAGGTGGTCGTCGCCGACACCGACGCATCGGCCGACCCGGCCAAGGCCGCCGAGTTCAACCGGATGGAGAAGCTGCGCGACCCCTCCCACGTGCGCGCCATGCCGCGTACCGAGCTCACGGAGCTCTTCGCCCAGGTCGGGCTGCCCGCTCCGCGGACGACCGGGTACCGGCTGGAAGGCGAGCTCGAGTCCCTCCTCGGGCGCTCCTTCCCCCTTCCCGGCGACGCCGACAGGATCCGCCAGCTCTTCGCCGCCTCCATGGAGGACGACCGGCTCGGCATTCCGATCCGTCGCGAGGGCGACGAGATCCGCTACGCCTACCCCGTCGCGATCCTCGTCTCGACGGTCCCGGTCCGCTGACGCCGCGGAGCGCGGCAAGCGGCCCTACCGCGACTTCGGTCCAATTGACAGCCACCCTCGTCCGGCCTACTGTGGCAGCCCGGTGGACACATGGGCCCACGGGCCCCGAATGGGAGACAGTCATGATCAGTGCCGAGTCCAGGGAGATCCGGGAAGAGGTGCGGCGATGGATCGAGGACGGCCCGACTCAGCTGTCGGTGCTGGCCGGACTCCTCCACGATTACGACCGGCTCCGGGAGCGAGTGGCGACGGCCGAGCGGGAGCAGGAGCGGCTGCGGGGCCTCAGCTACGAGAACGAGCAGCTGCACAACCGAGTGGAGACCGCCGAGCATCAATGTGATCGGCTTCGAGAGGAAGTGAGCCGGCTCCGGACCGAGGTCGAGCAGTATCACCGGGAGCGGACCGAGGTGGCGGAGCATCTCTCCGAGCTGATGGATCACGCCCTCCCCCGGCTTCGTCCCCAGCCACCTCCGTGAGGGCTGGGCGCCGATAAGGGCCCATCTGCTTCGTTCTATCGGAGGGGGCCTCGGCGGCCCCCTCCGAAGCCTCCCCCGGGACTCGGTTGCGCGGGCGAAGCCCGCGCTCGAAGCGGAACATTCAACGCTGGGCCGTGCGAATCCTCATCCGTCGCTCGCCTCCCGACGTGGAAGTGTTCCAATTTCGAGCGCCGGCTTTGCCGGCGCAACCTCCGGATGGCTCGCCCCGGACGGCGGGGCCCCAGCCCCGCGACGTCCTGCGGCTCGCACTGCGTCCTCGGGCGAGGTTTCGGAAGGGGGGCGAAGCCCCCCGCCGAGTGGAACGTACAGGGAGTACGCCTCGCGTGCGGCCGTCAGGCGCCGCCTCGCAGCTGGACCCTTCTCGACGACTTCCTCCCGGCGCGCGGCGCCGCCCGCATTGGAACCCGCCCGCTACCCTGCTCGTGGTTTGCCTCCAGCGCTGCCTCGACGATGGCCGGTCGCGGAAGGACGACGCGGCGTGACCGACAGCATGCCACTCGTCGCGGGCCGCGGCGTCGCCTGGTGCCAGCGGGATTGACAGGTCCCCGCCCGACCGCATAATGCCGTCATGGGTTCGCACCCATGAGCGCCGGGCGGGTCCGTCCCGCCCGTCCCGATGAGGCCGCAATCCTGGCCGAGATGGCCAACGACCTCAACGACCACGTCGGGATCCACGGCCGGCCGTTCACGCCTGAGCGGATTCGCGCCGACGCCTTCGGCCCCCGGGCCGCCTTCACCTCGCTGGTCGCCGAGCTCGACGGCGCCGTGGTGGGCTACGTCTTCTTACAACCCTCGCATCACCGGCTCGACTGACCGACGCCGTCCTGCGAGCACGGACAGAGCTCATCTCGCCTGCTTCACGGTGAACGTGCGGCCGGCGATCGTCACGATGCCCTGGCGGTTGACGCCGCTCGTGTTCGGGGCGACCGCGTACGTGAGGGTCCCGCCGCCGCTGCCGCTGTCGGCCGAGGTGATCGTGATCCAGCCGGCATGACTCTGCGCGGTCCAGTCGCAGCCGGTCGGCGTCTTGACGGTGACGGCGCCGGCCCCGCCAGCCGCGCCGATGTTCCGCCTGTTCGGCGAGATCGAGTAGCTGCAGCTCTTGGGCGCGCCGTCCTGGGTCACGGTGAAGGTCTGGCCCGCGATGGTCATCGTGCCCGTCCGGGCGTCGTGCCCGGTGTTGGTGGCGACGGCGTAGGCGACGCGACCGCTGCCGCTCCCGGCGGCGCCCGACGTGATCGTGATCCAGCTCGCTCGGCTCACCGCCGTCCAGGGGCACCCGCCCGGGGCCGTCACGTCGACGCCGGCGTTGCCGCCGCCCGACCCGGCGTGCTGGCTCGTGGGGTCGATGGCGAACGTGCAGCCCACGCCCTGGGCCAGGCTGAACGTCTGCCCCGCGACGGCGATCGTGCCGGTGCGGGGACCCGTCCCGCCGTTAGGCGCGACGGCGTAGGTGAACGCGGCGCTGCCGGCGCCCGTGGTCGGCGAGGTGATCGTGATCCAGTCGGCATGGCTCGCTGCCAGCCAGCCGCAATCGCCCGCCGTCGTGAGGCTCAGGCTGCCACCGCCGCCCCCGTCGCCGAAGGACTGACCCGCGGGCGCGATCGAGTACGAGCACGGCGGCGGCGGCGGGGACGTCGTGATGCGATCCACCGTGCCCCCGAGGCCCACGACGTAGAGCTCGCCCGCCTCGTCCTCGCCGAACGACGAGACGTTCAGGCTGCTGTCGAGCGCGACGGCTTGCGCGCTCCCGCTCAAGGTGAACACCTCGCCCGTGCAGTAGTCGCCGTAGACGTATGTGCCCCCCGGCAACGTCGACCGGGCGCCGCGATAGACGTAGCCGCCCGTGATCGAGCAGCGTCCTCCGGTGTGGCCGTACTCGGCGATGGGGAAGGTGAGGCCGGTGGCGTCGCACGCGCCGAGGTTCGTGCAGTGGTTGCCCTCGAAGAGGCGCCAGCCGTAGTTGCCGCCGAGCGTGACGAGGTCGATCTCCTCCCACGCGCCCTGCCCGACGTCGCCGACGTAGAGGTCGCCGGTCGCCCGATCGAAGGAGAGGCGCCACGGGTTGCGCATCCCGACGGCATAGATCTCGTCGCGGCCGGGGCTCGCGCCGAAGAACGGGTTGTCGGGCGGCGAGGAGTACGGGACCGTCCCGTTCGGATGGTCGACGTCGATGCGCAGGATCTTGCCCAGGAGGTCATCGACGTTCTGGGCGCGGTTGCCGGGGTCGTTGGCGGACC
>WNGB01007183.1_pt1 | contig 22016 bp, 16 predicted proteins | sample 5400681 | NCBI WGS metagenome assembly WNGB01 (sample SAMN13153367, study PRJNA577476) | soil metagenome | isolation source: 115 cm soil or saprolite under grassland replicate 2 | place: USA:California | collected 2016-06-15
TCAGTTAGTTCAGAATGGGTATGCGCCTGCCACATACAGGGAGTTCCACCGCCACTAACTCGCTCGATCTGTAAATTATCATCCTTCAAAAAGGAGCGCGTCGTTCGAACAAAGGTATCCAAATGTTCGTTGGTCGGATAGGTCATCAAGCCGCCGAAATGCAAATTCGGCAGGCTTGCAATGAGCCGTGCCAATCCCGCCGCTTCAACGGGTGATTGCACGCCACACCGCTGCGCGCCAGTATCGCACTCAACAAGGACAGGTAATAGCAATCCTGCTTCCTGCGCGGCTTTCGACAGTCCGCGGATCACAACCTCAGAATCTGCGCTAACACTGATCGTGATACGGGCTGCAAGCGCCATAAGCCGTTGGAGCTTGCTTTGACCAAGGATGTTGTAAGGAATGAAGATGTTATTGAAACCAGATTCTGCCATCACCTCTGCTTCGCTCACCTTTTGGCAGGTAATGCCAACTGCGCCAGCATCCTTTTGCAATTGAGCAATCGCAGGAATTTTATGAGTCTTAACGTGTGGACGATTGGCGATGTTGTGCTGATCGAGATATGCTTGCAGGCGCGAAATATTCGCTTCCATGCGTTCCATATCCACCACGGGAACGGGTGTCTCCAGTTCATCAACGCGCATAACTATTCCTTTCCAACATAAGCAATGGCATCGATCTCTATAAGAATTCCCAGTAACTGACTACCAACGGTGGTGCGGGTTGGTTTCGGATCTGGGAAGTATGTCGCATACACTTTGTTATAGTGCTCAAACAATGCCAGATCACTCAAATGTGCGCTGACCTTGACGACATCCGCAAGCGTTGCGCCACCGGCATCCAAAATGGCTTTGATGTTTTCCAAGACACCCGCGGTTTGCTCCTCAATGGTCTCGCCCACAATTTGACCAGTCGCGGGATCGAGAGGTTCCTGACCGGATACAAAGATGAAATCTCCAACGCGTAATCCTTGTGAATAAGCCCCTATGGGTGATGCACCGGAATGAGTCATAATTTGCTGCTTGGACATTTGTTTTCTCCTCAGTTTTGATATCTATTTAACCCATGCCTTCCGCAGAAGGCGCAGCCAATTTCCATGCATGATGGCTGCCATATTTTCATCACGATAGCCGCGTCGCGTCAAAATGTCTTTAATCTTTTGAAGATCGGCGATCGTATCTAAATCAACGGGCGATTGCTCGCGACCAAACCCACCATCAAGATCACTGCCAATGGCAACATGTTCACTATTCCCTGCCAGCTGACAGATATGGTCAATATGATCGACAACATCTATCAAATGAACTGGCTTATTATCCTTAGCACCTTTTATCCAGCCAGCTTGGATCATCCAGTTATCACAAGCAATTCCTATGACTCCCTGCCGTTCAATAATAGCCCGGATTTGTTCATTCGCGAACTGGCGCTGGTGAGGAACTAATGCGCGGCAATTATTGTGACTTGCTAATATATTCCCATCAAAATGGTCAAGGGCTTCCCAGAAGGCTCGATCGGACAGATGGGTCAGATCCAGAAGCATGTCAAGGCGATTCATTTCACTCAACAATTCAATCCCGATGGAAGTCAATCCGAGTTCATTGGATGTTCCTCCTGCGTAACGACCCGCTCCATAGTGTGCCGGCCCGATAATACGAACTCCAGCCTTTTTCCAAACCGATAGTTGATCAGGAGAAAGAATCGGGTCGGCACTTTCCATACTAATGATGACTCCCACTTTTGGCTGAGAAAGATCCGAATTGCTTTCCCATTGTTGCCACTCAGTCACGTGTTCATCCAGTTCAACCCTGTTTCTGATCAACCGGATCTCGTGTAATTCATGCAGCGCCTTGTAATAGGCGAGCTGACCTTGTGCAACTCCATATGCTTGTGAGGCTGAGGAATAATCCAGATTCTGGATGGTGTGACCTGTGGAGCGTGCCAGCAACGTGGCAAAACAAATCGCAACGCGAGCTAGGCGCATTTCAGGCAAAGCAACTGTACCCAGTCCACGTCCTACTCCTACCAGTTTACTTTCCTGGGCACGGATCGTATATACTGAAGTCTGAAGGTTACGATTCCATTGAAGCGCATTCCATGCCAAGTCGAGATGTGCATCAATAAGAAGCATTGATGTTATCAGCTCTCCAAATGTTGATTTTTTATTTTGGATTCTTTTGAAATTGGGTCGATGAGTTCTTCGAAGATCTTAGTATATTTTACTCCGACGAAGATGATTGTCGCGCAATAATATAAAAAGTATTACTAGCACAATCTTTTCTTTATCCGCTTCTAAACGCTGCTAACAACTTGAATGATTCCTTTCGCAAATTTGCATTTTCATAAGTTAACTCATGCCGCAGTGTGCTTTACTTTCTAAAGGCCATCCTATTTCTGTTGATGAGTTGCACGTCTGGCCCAAGGAATATACAGTAATCTTGCCGTGCACTGTTTAGCTTTCTCAGGTGTGTCATCCGTGCCGCCACCTGAACCAGATTATCTTTTTCAAAGTACCAGCCCAAGCTGATGGGCAAACCCCTGCGTAACTGACTTAAAGCATTGCCTCCTCTGTGTTTATTTCGCTTTACATTTGGCGTAAGAACAGAAAAAGGCAACACGCAATCCTCACGGGCCTCAAGTCGCCATCATTCCAAACGTCTACTCGCCTAAGCTCTGTCCTTCATCGATGTTGGACACTTGACAGGCACGTGCTTGATTTATTCTCTAGATTTCATATTGCATTTCTTTCGACCGTATAATTTGCATACTCATCTCATCTTTGGAGCAACCCCTCATGTCCATCCTTGATCATACACCAGCATTCAGTATTGAAGATGCAACACATTTTGCTCAGAAATTTTATACATTGCAAGTTGAGGCCAAGCCCCTCCCCAGTGAACGCGACCAGAATTTTCTGCTTCAGGTGGATAATGGTAATCAATTCGTGCTTAAGATCGCGAATGCCACCGAAGAACGCGCCATGCTGGAAGCGCAGAATCAAGTCATGCGGCATCTGGAGAATTACGTCCAGTTTTGTCCACGTGTGATCCCGGCTGTAAGTGGAGAAGAGACCATATCTGTTAACTCAGCAAGCGGTGAACAACACTTTTTGCGACTGCTAACATACTTGAAGGGCATGCCGCTTGGAAATGTGAAACGTCATTCTATTGGACTTCTGCAAGATCTCGGCTTCAAGATGGGTCAGGTGACTGAGGCTTTGCGGAGCTTCGATCATCCTGCTCTTCATCGCGACTTTCACTGGGATCTGGCCAACGGCCTCGGCATCATCCAAAGCTATGAAGCGCTGATTCGGGAACCTGAATTACGCCAACTTATCCAGCAACTTTGTACACAATTCGAGCATTATGTGGCACCACTATTGCCGGCCATGCGCAGGAGCATCATCCATAATGACGCCAACAATTTTAACCTGCTGGCTGGTGGTGGAGACGACATATACTCTCGCGATCAAAACATCGTCGGGCTGATCGATTTTGGCGATATGGTTTATAGCTATGCCATTAGCGATCTGGCTGTTGCAATCGCTTATGCCATTCTTGACAAGCCCGACCCGCTGGCAGTTGCCGCGCAGATTGTCAAAGGTTATCACGCCGCCTGTCCGCTCACAGAGGATGATCTCGCCGCACTATTTGGACTGGTCACGATGCGACTATGCATGAGTCTCTGCATTGCCGCGGATCAACAGTCCCGCCAGCCTGATAACGAATACCTGGGCATCAGCCAGGCTGCTATTCGAACCACATTGCCAAAACTTGCAGTCATTCATCCAAACTTTACCCAAGCTGTTTTTCGAGATGCTTGCGGGTTCACTCCGTTTTTAACCAACGTGGCGGGGTGGCTTAAATCCCATACGGATAACTTTGCTTCATTATTGGACTCAGATCTCCGTGCCGGCCCTGAAGCGATCATTGACTTGAGCGTTTCCAGTCCGCTCCTCAGCAGTGACCCGATACAAAATAATGAATCCAACCTGACGCCGCGCATCATACAAGCTATCAAAGAAGCAGGCGCAACAGTTGGTATCGGACGTTACAACGAAGCGCGTTATATCTATAGCGCGCCGGCCTTGGCCACTGGTGATCAACCCAGCGACGAATATCGCACTATTCATCTTGGCATGGATTTGTTCGTTCAAGCGAATACGCCCGTCTATGCTCCGCTGGATGGAAATGTATTTGCCTTTGCGGATCATGGCGCGTCTCAGGATTATGGCCCTATCATTGTGCTCGAACATAAAAGCACTGAGCATCCAACGTTTTACACATTGTACGATCATCTAAGCCGCGAGTCTCTTGGCGGATTAGCCATCGGACAAAACATTGCCAAAGGGCAGCGACTAGCAACTGTCGGGTCCTCTGATGCGAACGGAGGCTGGACTCCGCATTTGCATTTTCAAATTGTCACCGATTTGCTTGATTTGAGTTGTGCTGTTCCCGGTGTAGCGCGCCCAAGTCAACGTAATGTGTGGCTGAGTCTATGCCCTGATCCAAATCTCATATTGGGTATCCCAGAATCAAAATTTCCCACGCGCGAACCAACGAAGGCTGAAACACTGGTGATTCGGCGAAAGCGCATGGGGCGCAATCAAAGCATCTCATATCGCGAGCCGCTCAAGATCGTACGAGGCTGGAAGCAGTACTTATTCGACGAGGAGGGCCGCAAGTATCTAGATGCCTATAACAACGTGGCCCATGTGGGACATAATCATCCGCGTGTAGTGGCTGCCGCACAACGACAGATTGGAGTGTTGAATACAAACACGCGCTATCTGCACGACAACATTAATCGCTACGCTGAAAAATTGACATCTTTGTTCCATCAGTCTTTGAGCGTGTGCTTCTTTGTTAACTCAGGCAGTGAAGCCAATGAACTGGCTCTACGCCTGGCGCGAACGTATACCAATCAACGCGATCTGATCGTGCTGGAAGCTGCCTATCACGGCAACACCAACACATTAGTTGATATCAGCCCATATAAGCATAACGGCCCCGGCGGTAAAGGAGCGCCGGCCTGGGTACATGCCGCTCCGATTCCTGATGACTATCGAGGCGCATATAAGCGGAGTGATCCACAGGCTGGCGCAAAATATGCCCAACATATATTGGAGATCATCAATAAATTAAAACAAACAGGTACCGGGCTGGCAGGATTCATCGCAGAGTCCCTGCCCAGTGTGGGCGGACAGATCATTATGCCTCCTGGCTACCTGGCAGATGTATTTCGTTATGTGCGCGAGGCAGGTGGTATATGTATTATTGATGAAGTACAGACCGGCTTTGGACGTACGGGCACACATTTTTGGGGCTTTGAGGCTCAGGATGTTGTTCCAGATATTGTGGTGCTGGGTAAACCCATCGGCAACGGGCATCCGCTGGGAGCTGTCATCACTACACGAGCGATCGCAGATGCTTTCAACAATGGCATGGAATTTTTCTCCACTTTCGGTGGCAACCCAGTTTCGTGCGCGGTTGGATTGGAAGTGTTGAATGTCGTGCAGCATGAACAATTGCAGGACCATGCTCTTCGAGTTGGCAATTGCATGTTGGATAGACTGCGTCCCTTTGTAGATCGTTATTCCATCGTAGGAGATGTGCGCGGCTCGGGTTTGTTCCTGGGTGTGGAATTGGTCCGTGACCGCGAGACACTGGAACCTGCTGCTGAAGAAGCGTCCTTTGTATGCAACCGTATGCGCGAATATAGCATTCTAGTAGGAACAGATGGTCCGTATCATAACGTGGTTAAAATCAGGCCGCCCATGCCGTTCGATGAACAAAACGCGGCGCTTTTGGTGGATGTGATGGAGACGGTGTTGAATGATGATTTTTCATCGATACCATAGAGCCTACCAGAAACCTTAAAGTTTCAGACCGGTCATGACCTGACCGTCGGCCTACATTGGCTTGTTGAAGGTTACTTTTGCAAATCAGCATTTTCATAAGTGGATTATTCAGAATTCTACGATCCTTCCCGCCTTTCCCGTTAATCAACGATCATTCGATAGCCCTATAATATCTACTGCGCCACTACTTGAAATATTGCATGATGATTTGGGCATCTGCCTGCTCAGCCCCCACAATGCGGCTGTTCTGAAAATCGATCAAAAATGGTATGACTTTGAATTCCTCCGCACCATATGAATCAAACGTCACCAGTACCAAGGCCGATCGGCGGGTGTTGTCGAGCCCATACTGGTCGAAGAGTGCATTGCCCAGGCTGTAAAGCACCAGCGCTCTGCCATTACGGATCCATTCGGCGGGCTGAAGAACGTGTGGGTGATGGCCCCAGATCAGTGCTGCACCGGCATCCGCAAGCTGTTCAGCAATCTGCTTCTGACCGGTCGATGCACCGGCTTGATATTCGGCTCCCCAATGTATGGATACAACAACGATGGCATCCGCCTCGCGCGCTAGCCGAACGGCCTGAACAGCCGTTTCGATGTCGAATTGTTTTGTGGCATCGAAGGCAAGGAAGGCCAGTTGAATTCCACTGATTGAGCCGTATACAGGTTCAGCACCGGGACCGATAAAGCCAAGTCCAGCATCGGTGAGCGTCGATTGAGTTTCGGTCAGACCCTTTTTTACCGCAGTCGAGGCTATGATTATTGGAAAGTGCCAGTAAATCCAAACCGGCGTCTACCAAATATTCGACTTTTTGAGGCGGTGCACATAGAGCATAGGGCGATTCTGTCTGTATCGGGGAATTCGTTAGCGGTGACTCGAGGTTAGCCAGTGCTAGGTCAGCGGATATCAAAAATGGTTTGAGATAGGCAAATGTCTCAGGGGTTGGATGAACACCGCGCCCCAGCATCACATCACCCAGAAGGGCAAGCGTGCCAGACGATGCCGGAGTCGGGTTTGAGATCCGGGTTGGGAGTCCCGCTGTGTTAGCCGACCCAGTCTCTGAGTGTTTGGGACCAGCTGGAAAATTTATGCGCGTCTGGCACCCTGACAAAGCCAGAATAGACAGTACCAGTGCTGCCCCAACAATCCAACCGGTAGTGCGTCGCGGATGATCTACTGTCCGCGGCTGTTCATCCCTTTTCAAGGGGCAATGAACAGTTTCGTCCAGTCCAGAACTGGAGGGTTGGAACCTGCTTCGACCATCCCCTGCCATTGTTCGTCGGTCATGCGTCCACTGACAGGTACCGGGAATTCATAGTAGCTGAAGACTGCACCAGTGGCAAGGCGCGTAGGCTGGCCAGGCAGAACAATATAAATAATGGTGGGCTGACCAATGGCTTCCTCCAGAGCAACCAGCGAACCATCTGGGGCGAGTCCGGTGGCAACGTCGGCGATGAGGGCAGCCTTCTGGTCTTCCAGTATCGGCCGGTCAACGCCCGGCTCCATATCGGCAGCGGCCAGGGTAAATTGCTCGAGCACACCACCCCAGTAGTACATGTGCCAGTAATCATCATCGGAGATTTGTGTGCCATTCATTTCGGCCTCGGACATCCGCTGCAAAAACCCAAGTTCAGAGATCAGGTTTTCGAGGTTGCCGCGGGTCAAGTCACTGAGCAGGCCGCGCTGGATGAGTCCATCTTCGGTCATAGCGGCAAGAGCCAGCAAACGTGCGTATGCTTCGGGATTGGGCTCCACATAACTATGTGGAGGCTGTTCCGCTCCACCGCCGCCCATTTCAGCCATCACCTGCTTGGCATAGAGAATGGTGTCATGCTTAAGTTCTGTCCACGAACCGAGCGCAGTGTGCAGGTCTTTACGCGTCCAAGCCTGGGTCTGCATGAAAGCCGGGTAGCGTGTATCTTTAGGCGCCAGGAGTGGTTGGAGAGCATAGAGCCAACTCCAGTACAAGTTTTGTGTCCATGAATCGGTCTGAAGACCGGCGATTTCCTTGCGAACTTTGGCCAGCTGGGTGTCATAGTTCGCGTACTGGTTCTCTCCCATTTCCTTGAGGATATCATATGCTTCCTCCGAACCCATGGCAGCCATGAAGTCTAGGCCTTTGGGCAGTCCACGCGGCTTGGTATCTGTACCCACCTTGCGCCAGATCACCTGACCGAATACATAAGCATCCAGTGTGAAACGCTGGCCCATAAAGCGGAAACCCTTCGTTGCCTGTTCTTTATCCTCCCAGATCCACACCCACATGGAGTTGACCTGTGGAGGCGGCAGGGTTTTGGCGGCTTCCATGAAAGCAGCAAACTTGGCATCATCCGCGAAAGATTTGGGATCGGCATTCGCACCGAAAACCGAATCCATGAGCGCGCCATATTCAAAGAACGAGAGGTCGTCTGCTTTGCCAACGATGAAGGTTGTCGGCTCGTAGATATTTTGCCAGAGAGTCACGGCCGGTGTTCCATCTGCTGTGACAGCAGTACGGATGGTCTGGGTCATCAGCAAGGCGCGGCGCGTCTCAAACTCATCCTTCAGACGGTAGGTAAGGCGTCCATACCACATCATGGTCCGGAAGTATTTCTTGAGTTCTTCAGAGCGGGTGTAATGTCCGCGCGGAATGTACTGTGAGTAATCTTCGATCAAATTCTTATCCTCGGGAAGATCAGCACGGTCCCAGATCGGAGAAACCTGAGGGCCGGCCGTGCCGTTGATCAGCGCCAGTTCGGCATTGACCAGATCGGTCGCCTCGGAGGGGACAGCGTCGGGCAACCCAAGCAATTGTGCTGCCACGGCGAAGAAAGCCACATTGCGAAGGGCTGGTTCCTCAAGAGCCGTGCCTTTCAATGTCCCATATTGCTGGTAGCTGGCATTGAGCATGGTAGTGGTGAGCGAGTTCAGGGTGGCGATGAAAGAGTCGCGTTCCAGATCGCGCAGCATCTTATCAAAGAGCAAATGATATACATGATAGATCGAGTCGGTGGTAATGAAGACCGGGCGAAAATCGTAGCGCCCTGCTTCATAGACCTGATAGAACTCACGATATTCACTGGGCTTTGGCGGCAGAACAACGAATCCGTTCTGCGAGAGCAACTGGCGCTGAGCCTCGCTGAACTGGATTTGATCTGCAAATTGAACGCCAGCCAAATCCACTGGCAGGGTGTAATCGCCGCCATTGAACGTGGCTGGCATATTAACTGCCACAGGTTGGAACGCTGCGAATGCCGGCGCGTAAACACTGGCGGACGGCGTGGGTACATTTGGGTTAGCGGTTGGCGAAGCCAATGGCAAAGATGTATCTGTTGGTGTTGCCAAAGAGCTACATGCCATCGAAACAACAATCAAGATACTGGCGATACACCACAGGGGACTGTATTTGAACTTCATGAGATCTCCTTGGGCCATCCTTGCTTCTGTCTTAATCAGTATAGGAGTCAGGATTTTCAATTGGTGAGAATTAAGACCCGCCCATCCTCTGTCTGTGCGGGTACCATCAGGCGGACTGAGTCTTCCAGTTCATTGACGACAGTAAAGCCAAATCCGTTCCATTCCCAGATCTTGAGATTCCGGGATGGAGCAGCCGGCGGATCATCGTACTCGCCCCCAAGTGTAACCAGATATTGCCGGCCGTCTCCCATTAAATCGGCGGCGGCGAATTTATTGACAGGCTCAGCCAGGGCCGATCCCGCCCAAAGTTCACGAAACGCGTCCTGCTTCCAGCCAATCAAGATAAGATGACATGACCTGCCCTTGGAATCATGGAAGCTATTAATTCGTCCACCAGCAGGCAGCCAGTTATCAACCGGCCACGGCTTGAATGGCCGCCAGACCAGCAGTGCAGCTTCGGGGAGCCCATCGCGGTTCAAGTCGGCAATCTGGGCCTGCTCCACTCGCCAATCCTGTGGGCTATGCCAGCGTATTTGGCTTCCGGTCTCAATCGTCGCACGGCCTGCTGTAAGGGTCAGCGTTGCCGGTACACCATCGTAATCGAAGTCGGTTGAAGTTTCTTGTACAACTAAGCGCAAATCTGAGGGAATTGGAACGCGCTTCAGTGTCAAATCATCCAACTGCCAAGCGTGGATCGGAGCAGGTGAGACCAGTGCCAGCGCGCCAATGGCGAGCAACAGAAGAGCGTGACCGGACATCACATTCATTATAAAACTTTCTTTACTCTTTTTCATCGCATCACACATACAAGAAAATCTCAAGATATAGAAGCTTCTGCAAGCAAGCTCATATAAACCTTCTTGTACAACGTTATGATAGGAATATGCAGGGCTGCTAGCTTTCTTCGATTGCACATATCCCCAAAATTGTGAACGTATAAACACGCATTTCTCTTTTGCTTCTTAACCTTACATCACACCATGCTCTACCCACCAATTACACTGCCCACCCTCGAAGCCCTATATCGACTTGGAACTGAGATCTGTGAAGAGATAGAAAAATTTCACCCGGACGTTGTCCTTGGCCTCGCACACTCAGGCTGGATGCCGGTCGTTGTTGCCCAAGCATTGTGGGCTGGCGCTTATCCAATCCCCTCGAATATCCGCGCTACTGCTGAACTATTCAAACATTTCTTGAGTACTGGGATAAACAGTATTATTAACTTGACCAACCCCAAGGATTTTCACAGGAAGTTGTCGTATCGCAAAGCGCTTCGACAAGCCGGTGATGGAACTGGCAGGAAAGTCAAAGTTAAATTCTTTCCTCTGCCATTTCGCATTAGTCTCACGCGCCAGCAAGATGAGCAGGTCCTTGAGTACATCAGCAGATCCCTCAAGGCAGGCCAGTGCATTTACATCCACGCGGGTCACAATCTAGAAGGTCGCACGCCATTGAGCCTGGCCTGCCTGCTGATACAACGCGGCCTTTCGTCTGAACAGGCCCTGACTTCAGTCAGCGCTTTCTGGTCGAAGACAATGCATTTCCTGATCCGGATACCTCTGAGCGAATTATAGAAGAGAATTTTATTCTGGACTGGAAAGAGGAATCCTGGCGTCGCCTTTAATCAGGCGAATGTAGCTCTTTAAAAACTGAGTGTAGCTGTTGTGCACAGGAGTTATGGACGTAAAACATTCAACGGATCGGAGAGAGAACTCGCCTACCTGCTATGGGGCGGCAAAGCATCGATGTAAGACCGTAGAATCCCCCGCATTCACTGCTCTGGTAGCGCAGGCCAGCACGTATAGGCGTGAGGAGCCGTCACATACTCCACCCCAGGCCTATCCGCCCGCGCTCGCTTTCGATTTTCAGGATTTCCACGTCAATTACATCTCCCACTTTAAGAACTGTGCCGGTTGGGATCTGCGTGCGGTGGAGCAGGCCATCCTGCTTGATGCCGATGTCAACGAAAGCCCCGAAGTCCACTACGTTGCGGACCGTCCCTTTAAGCTGCATGCCTGTAACAAGGTCTTCTGCTTTCAGCACATCCGAGCGCAGGATAGGCAGGGGGGTGTCCGTGCGTGGATCCCTTCCCGGGCGAACCAGTTGTTCAAGAATGTCTTTGAGCGTAGGTACACCACAGTTCAATTCGCTGGCCAATATTTCAAGCGATGTTTTTGCAGTCAGTGCATCAAGCGCGGAAATCCTCTCATTTATAGGCGAGTCAGCAGAAAGTCCCCCGCGCGCGAGAATGGATTCCGCTATTTCGTAGGATTCGGGGTGAATTGCAGAGGCATCCAAAGGGTCTGTCCCATTTTGAATCCGCATGAATCCTGCGGCCTGCTCAAAGGCTTTCTGTCCAAGCCCGGTCACCTTTCGAAGCGCAGCGCGTGATTGGAAAGGACCATCGGCATCGCGGCGGGCAACAATGTTCGCGGCGATTTTGGGTCCTACTCCTGCAATGTGCGTGAGTAGGGCAGGACTGGCAGTGTTAACATCCACGCCCACCCTGTTGACAACGCTCTCGACAACATCATCAAGGGCATGAGCTAACGATGTTTGATCCACATCATGCTGATACAATCCCACTCCAATGGATTTGGGGTCAATTTTTACAAGCTCGGCAAGTGGATCCTGCGCGCGGCGTGCGATGGACACTGCACCGCGAATGGAAACATCCAGACCAGGTAATTCCTGACGTGCCAGTGCGGACGCCGAATAAACGGATGCCCCCGCTTCATTTACAATCAGATACTTGGTCTGCGGCGCATTACGAGTCAATTCGGAAACTAGCTTTTCAGTTTCACGCGAAGCCGTACCGTTCCCAATACTGATGAGAGTGATATGATAACGATTGATCATATCCTGCAAAGTATGGATCGCGCCTTTCCAATCATCCTTTGGCTCATGTGGATAGATCACACCTGTGTCAAGTAATTTGCCGGTGGCATCCACAACGGCGACTTTGCAACCAGTGCGAAAGCCGGGATCAATGCCCAGGATAATGTGATGGGCCAGAGGCGGCTGGCTGAGGAGCGCGCGCAGGTTGTTTGCAAATACCTGAATGGCATGGTTATCCGCGCTTTCGCCCTTTTCGCGGCGGACATCGCGTTCGATGGCTGGGAGCAATAAGCGTTCAGCCGAATCCTGGATGGCAAGCGCAAGTTGATCTGCAAAGGGTGAGATGATATCCTGCTCGAATTCAGCCTGAACTACGCTGAGCCAATCGCGTTCGGGCACGTCCACACGTACGCGCAGGATACCTTCCTTCTCAGCGCGCGAGATAGCGAGGATTTGATGTGGCTGGAGGCGGTCTACGCGACACTCAAATTCGTAATACGATTGATACACTGCTTTCTCATCCACTGGATCTTTTATTTTCTCCGCGCGCAGTTTTGAAAATTTAAGTGCTTTTTCACGGACTGTGGCACGGACGTTGGCATTATCGCTGATCATTTCAGCCACAATATCCCGTGCGCCCCGCAACGCTTCGGAAACATCCGCCACTTGATCGTTAAGGAATTTTTCCGCAGATTTTTCGGGTGAACCCTTTGCGGGTTGTTCGATGATCAGTTCAGCGAGCGGCTCCAATCCTTTTTCGCGTGCGACCATGGCACGGGTGCGGCGTTTCTTTTTGTACGGTGCGTATAAGTCTTCCAGTGCGGTCATGGTGGCCGCAGCGTTGATGCTTTCGCGCAGCTCGCTGGTGAGTTTGCCTTGCTCTTCAATCGATGCCAGGATTACGGTGCGGCGCTCCCCAAGAGCACGCAGGCGGACGAGTTCATCAGCAATGATGCGGATCTGTTCATCATCCAGCGAGCCGGTCATTTCCTTGCGGTAACGGGCAATGAATGGGACCGTGTTGCCATCATCTAGAAGGTTAATTACAGCGGTCACCTGGGACGATCTGAGGTTAAGTTGGGAAGAAATTTGTTCTGCGTGAGTCATAGGCGGGATTTTATCATAGGGGAATACGGTTTGCTTTTCCATAAAAAGCATTTCAATGATGGTGTCCTGCCTACTGCCCCTGCTTCAGCGGGGGCAGTAGGCACTTGTTATTTAAAACAAGTTATTGGGGAGTGCCTAACATCAGAAACACTATCTCATTCTGAACAACTGCAAGCGGCGAAGAATCCCGACGCCTTTGCCTGGAGTCCCTTCGCGGAGTTTATCATGAGTATGTTGCAGTGCTCAGGGTGACATAAGTTTTGGACCCTCTCAGGCCTTGACTTCGAGCGCGCTCTAAGTTTTATACTACTGGCCATGGAAACCCTTACCGTCAAAGAAGCATCAGAATTTATAGGTTTGACCGCCCACACATTACGTTACTATGAACGTATCGGGTTGATCGAGCCGGTTGCTCGTAATGCCGGCGGCCATCGCCGGTACGCGCAAACCGATCTGGAACACCTGAAGTTCTTGCACTGCCTGCGAGATAGCGGCATGTCCATTCAAGGCATGCAGCAATACGCAACCCTCGCCTCGCAGGGACGTGTCACATTGGATGCCAGGCTCGAGTTACTCGAATCGCATAAGCATCAGGTACAGGCGCGAGATTCCTTTTAATGTTCCCGATCCCGTTGGGCACCCCTCAACGTATCTGGTTGCTGCGCAAGATATCTTTGGTCGATGGAGTGACTAGGCGCAGACAGATTATCAGAGCGAAAACGAGCTTCCTCAGAGTCCCCAGATCCAGAGGGTAGAGATTAAGCTGCGCGCTCAATTAGATGCCGAGTCGGAACCGGGCACAGCTGCGGCCGCGCTTGATCAAGTGAGCGTGGATTTTAGCTGGGATTGGACAACTCGCCGCCCGGAATTCATGGAGTTGCGCGGCGCGTATAGAGACGATCCCAATCAGTCGGTCTTTTCCCTGCAATTTAGATTCGTGCTTGGCGATGACCGCCCTACACCTGTGCCGGACAATGTGATTCCTCTGAATCAAGCGCGGGAAGAAGTGATGAACTGGGGGAATCAGCAGGATGCAGGAGACGAATTTGACCACCCACGGGTGCGTTCTTATCGGCTTACGACCCCAATAGATTTCGAATGGACAAACGGGCGCTCACGCGAGTTTCAGGTGGAGGCGCGCGGGCAGTGTCATGCACATGCAAATATATCCCCAAATTTTAATGTCAGCCCGTTTGGAAGTCCTGTTTCCACAACCGTTTATGATCCAAGACCGCTTAGCGCTCCGACATTGGTGTTGCCTGAACCACCTGAAGCGCCACTCTGGGCAAGTCTACCCGACGCGGCCGGAGTAAGTCGTATCGTCTTGACGTGGCAGAAAGTTCGTGGTGCTCAGGGCTATGTGCTGTACGAAGCGACCGAGTCGAGTCTCCTGCAGTTAGGTACTCCCACCGACACATCCAAACCTCTTACGGAGCGTTTGGCGGCGCTCCGCGATCTTAATTTAAAAGCGCAGCGATTATCGTTTCAGAGGGTCAATCAGGAGTTGATCAAAGGGCAGGGAAATCAGATTTCACACGAAGTGACCTTGCCGCACGGCAGCCGGGTTATCCACATATACGCGGTGACTGCGATGACAGAGAATCAGATTGAGTCCGATTGGCAGGAATCCTCGCAGATTTATTTTGCTGTCGCCGCGCCGCGCCTCGGTGTACCATCGCCGCCGACTTTGGAAGTGAACGCGATGCCGGACGAGGTCCCACCGCGCGTCGAACTCAAGCTGCGCGGAGGTTCCGGTGTCAAGACCAGTCGCTTTGAGATTTATCGCACGCGGCGCGAGGACCTTGCCAAACGGTTGGACAAAATGGGACCGCCTATCCCGTTCAACGACGCGATAGGTGAGGCAGCGACCCTTCACGACGAACTTACGCCGGGCTGGGTGCGCGTGTGGTATCGCGCAGTCGCATGGTCAGCGGATGACCCACTTCAAGGCATCGTCGCCGCGCGTTCACTCCCATCGCCTGCAGTGTCGGTTCTCTTGCTTCCCACCGCGCCGCCAACAATATTGGATATACGCGTCAACGAAGCGGGATCAACAGAGACCGAGGCATTGGTGAGTTGGAAGAGTGATGTTCCACTGGCGCTGTCGCCGCTTGGGTATCACGAAGCGGTGGTTCAAGGGCAGAGTGCGCTGGGCGCGATTGCTATCCACCAGCGCTTGGATCAAATCAAGACGGTTTCGAGCACGGACGGTTTGCCGCCCATGCCGCCCGCGGGCGAGATCGTTCTCCTGGATGAAGGAAACAGCTTCCGATTCTTGGCGCGTGTGCCGCGCGTCGCCAGCGAAGCCTTTTTGAACCTCACGCTCAAAATGATTGACCCACTGTATCAATCTTAAGTTTACCGGGCGCAATCCTGCCTGGGAACTTGCAAAATATTCAATTGCTGAAACATTGGTGCAATGGAGAGTTTAAGAGTATCGCCTGGTCTCAAGATGAACGTTATTTGGAATCGCGACCTAAGCATGCCCACAATTTAAATCAATCGGGCGGGGCTTTGTGGGCCCCGCCCTTTTTGTTACAGCTTATTTGGCTTTGACGGTAATCGTCTTTGGTCTGACTTCTTCTGCTTTTGGCAGAGTGATGGTCAGAATGCCGTTCTCGAAATCGGCTTTCGCACGATCAGAGAGTACACCAATTGGAAGCGTTACCGAGCGCTCAAACGCGCCCCAACGGTGTTCGCGGATGTGCCAGGATTTGTCCTTCTTTTCCTCTTCCTGCTTCGTCTCACCTTTGATGGTTAGCACATCACCACTAACGTTGATCTGCACCTCGTCGGCTTGGATACCCGGCAGGGCAGCCTTCACAACCACTGCATCATTGGTCTGGTACAGGTCAATCGCTGGTGAAGTCCAATTGGACCCGCCTTCCCTCATCAGGGAGAACGGTCTTGTGAACGCATCGTCGAAAAGACGATCCATCGCAGTCGCCAGCGTGTTCTCGTTTCACCCGAACGGATGGCCAACCTATAGAACTTGCATTCATTAAATTTACTTTGATCGAAATGTAACATATATTAACAAATATGTTATACTATTTATGAATAATGTATAACAAGGAGTTCTGTCATGACATTGACCATTTCTAATAAAGGCTGGGTGGTCATCCCGGCTGAATTGAGAAAAAAATATCATCTTACGCCAGGCACAGAGGTTGTGATTGTGGATTACGGCGGTGTGCTGGCAATCATCCCAGCTATGCGAGATCCCATCAAGCAAGGCCGTGGTTTGTTGAAAGACCTTCCCTCACTAACCAAAGACCTGTTGAAAGAGCGCGAGAAAGAACGCAAACGCGAAGAGGCCAGGATCAAATAATCTGATGACCAATCCACCTGCATTTACCCTGGACACGTTTGCCTTGCTCGCTTATTTACGAGATGAACCCGCTGCATCGCGTATCGAAAGGCTCTTGGATGATGCCAGGCAAGGAAAGTGTCGTCTTTATCTCTCCATCATCAATTTGGGGGAAATACTCTACATCACGGAACGCAGAGGCGGAATAGCGAAAGTGCAGGATGCACTGGCACTCCTTCGGCAACTGCCCATCGAAGTCCTGCCTACCGACGAGCAAACAGTCTTTGCTGCCGCCCACATTAAGGCAAATTACATCGTATCCTATGCTGACTCTTTTGCTATTGTTGCTGAGCAAACTGTGGGTGGCACATTAATAACAGGTAATCCGGAATTCGGCGCAGTGGAAGATATTGTGAATATCGAATGGCTGCAAAAATCTGCAGACAAGCCATGAAATACAAATAAATCAAAAACCCGCCTCATCTGGCGGGTCCTTACTGAATCACTGACACCTGTTCACTGGTATTTAGTGCCGAGGGAAGTCCCTTCAATGGGGACGAGATTTGAAACAAGAAGACCACCTTGCTGGGTGGTCTGGAGTGCCGAGGGCGAGATTTGAACTCGCGACCAAGGGCTTATGAGTTAGCCCCTCTATGCGCTCTTAAAAATGCCAGCACATATGGGATAAATAACTCAATTGCGGGGCACTTCGCTATATATGGCGGTGTTTTGAAATGATTATCACTTTGATAATCCCCTGCACATCAAAATGCAAGTATATGGATAGTATAACAAAGTATGGTTTCCGTCAAGTTTTTTGGACTAATGATTGAACACGAATGATTAATATAAGATGTAACAGAAGTCCCAATCTCTATTAGGCCAAATTGCTAATGCTGCAGAGTTTGGGAATCCTCATACTATTAGTGATGTCAAAAAGCTTTGAAAACCAATTCTCCTTGATACGTTGTTAAGGTCGAGTTAATGCAAAGATTGTTTGAATATCTATCTCAGAAACCGGCAGTGTTGTCGGAGACCTAGGATGACTAGCTTATTGAAGAAGCTCCATAAGATTTCGACGCAACATGAGTCACGCCATCGCTCTGCAGCAGCATCAGCAGGCTTCGTAGTAAGCCAAGCGTCGCTCCAACTTCACGTCCATCCGGCGCTTTCTTCGGGGGCGCGCCGAAGTGGTTTCGGAATAACTCGTACGTGCCATCGATCAGGTAAATTTCATGTTGGACTCCTGAGTGACATTAGGATCAATTCCGTAGGTATGCGGCTGTCAACGATTTCTTCGCATTCAATAATTCTTTGGGCGTACCTTCGAACATGATTGTACCGCCCTTGCTGCCGCCTTCAGGGCCCATATCGATGATCCAGTCGGCGTTCTTGATGACGTGCAGGTTGTGCTCGATGACCACAACGGTGTTGCCTGCATCCACAAGACGATTGATCACTTCCATCAAATGCCCAATATCGGACATGTGCAAGCCCGTGGTCGGTTCATCCATGATGTAGATGCTTCCTTTTTTGTGCAGTTCGCTGGCGAGTTTGATGCGTTGACACTCACCGCCCGAGAGCGTGCTCAACGGCTGACCGAGTCCCAGATAATCCAAGCCCACATCACTCATGGCTTGCAGTCTGCGAACGACTTCCTTGATCTCGAAATATTCGAGCGCCTGTTGAACGTTCATCGCTAGTACATCGCTGATGGATTTACCGTTGAGTTTGTATGCCAGCACTTCATCCTTGAAGCGTTTGCCGCCACAGACTTCGCAAGGTGTCTTGGCTTCGTTGAGAAATGCCAGGTCGGTGTAGATCACGCCGAGTCCCTGACAGTTCTCACAAGCGCCCTTCGAGTTAAAACTAAATAACGAAGCCTGTACTTTGTTCGCCAACGCAAAAGCCTTGCGGACGTCGTCCATAATGCCCGTGTACGTGGCGGGATTGGAACGGCTCGACACACCGACCGCCGATTGGTCGATTACAATCGCATCGGGATGTTGGTGTTGGAAAACATCGTTGATGAGGGAACTCTTGCCAGAGCCAGCCACACCCGTGACCACAGTCAACACGCCCGTTGGAATGTTCACGCTGACGTTTTGCAGGTTATTGATCTTCGCATTCTTGATCGGGAGTTTGCCCGTCGGTGTGCGGAACGAATCCTTCAATGGGATGGATTGCTTCATGTGTCTGCCCGTCAAGGTATCCGCCTTCAGCAGATTTGCATAACTGCCTTCGTAGACGATCTCGCCTCCCTGCGGACCCGCATGCGGACCTAGATCAACAATGTGGTCTGCCACCTTGATCACATCCGGGTCATGCTCCACGACGAGGACCGTATTGCCCTTATCCCGTAACTTTTGCAGCAACTCGTTCATGCGATGGATATCGCGCGCATGCAAGCCGATGCTCGGCTCATCAAAGATGTACATCACATCGGTGAGGCTACTACCAAGATGCTTGACGATCTTCACACGCTGTGACTCCCCGCCCGATAACGTATCTGTCTCACGGCTGAGGCTGAGATATTCCAATCCAATATCCACCAGGTACTGTAATCGCTCCAGAAGCGCTTTGACCATCGGCTCAGCGGCAGGCTCTTTGATCTTTTTCACAACTTCGATCAACTCAGGAATTTCCATGCTCGTCAGGTCTGCGATGTTGTAGCCGTTGATCTTGCACTTCAAGGTTTCCTGACTCAAACGTGCGCCCTTGCACATCGGACACGGACCCATCGTCATGTAAGGTTCCACCGACTTTTGCGTCCGCTCAGAATAGGTTTTTACATCACGCTTGATGTACTTGTTCGTGAAGCGGTTGACAATGCCTTCAAAGGTCAGGTTGACCTCCTTTGCCCCGAATTTGGTCTTGATCTTCATGGGCTTGCTGTATAACAGCGCATCCATTTCCTTTTCGGTGTATTTGGACAACTTCTTATCAGGGTCAAACAAGCGAGAGTTAATGATCAGATTATTCCAGCCCCAACTGTCCACGGCGTATTCGGGGAACAGGATCGCTCCTTGATTCAAGGATTTGGATTTGTCTAGGAACTTGTCCAAGTCCACATCCAGTTTGCGACCCAGTCCATCGCAGTTCGGGCACATCCCCTTTGAGTCGTTGAAACCGAATACGTTGGATGGTCCCACGTGCGGTTGCCCGATGCGGGAAAACATCAGGCGCAGGATCGTGTTGATGTCGGTGACCGTCCCAACGGTCGAGTGTGAACCACCGCCCATCCGCTTCTGATCCACCACGATGGACATGCTCAGGTTTTCGATGGCGTCCGCATCGGGCTGGGAATACTTCGGCAAAAAGTTCCGCACGAACATGCTGAAGTTTTCGTTCAGCAGACGCTGTGATTCGGTGGCGATGGTGTCGAACACGATGGACGACTTGCCCGAACCCGATACACCTGTAAAGATGGTGATGTTGCGTTTGGGGATGCGCAGCGAGACGTTCTTTAAATTGTTCTCTCGTGCGCCACGAATCTCGATATATTCCTGCGGCATGAATTCTCCTTAAAATAGCGGTAACACTGCGCGTCAGCCGCTGACGTGCTTGTTATGCGGCATAGTGCCCGCGCATTAAGGACCTCTTTCGCTACAAGCAACTGGTCTCGGCAATTCGCCACTAAGAGCTGTAGGGCGGCAGCCCTGTCGGTCGATATTCCAGAAGCAGGACGCGCCCATCCAGCACCTTGGTCGAGAGCAGGTCGAAGCCCATATCTGGCAGTCCTTCAAAGGTGGGTTCAATGCCTGTTTGCGGGAGAACCAGAGGGCAGACCACCAGTTTGAAGCGGTCCACCAAGCCCGCCGCGAGCAGTTGCCGGATCAGCGACAGGCTGCCTAGGGTCCGCAACTCGGGACCGTCAGTGCGCTTCAGTTCATGCACAAAGCCCACCAAGTCATCGTGGACGACTTTCAGCCCCGCCCAGTCTGTCGTCTCCAGGGTGCGCGAGAACAGCCAACCGGGCGTTGTCGTTGTCCGGGTCCATCCTTCGTCCCGCACCTCGGCGGGCAGTCCCTCCAGCATCTCGTAGGTCCGGCGTCCGATGAGCATCCGATGCGGAACGGCCGTGTTGGTTTTGATCCAGTCGGCAAAATCGGGACCATAATAGCCATAATAAGCGGGTGAACGCTGACCTCGGGCAAAGCCGTCGAGACTGACGATCAGTTCACAAACAAGCTCAGTCATGTGTTCTCTCCTTAGTTGTGCAACCCTGAACTAGAGGAACAGCGACCTTGGCATTCGACAGTGCAGGGCAAACTCTTTCTGCGACCTGTTGCTGACGCCCACTTGGAGCATCATAAACTTGTCGATTACTTGCATATATTGTTCTCCTTTACTGTCTCAATCGTAAGTTCATTTTATCGCCCGCGCTCTTTTGGTGTGTTCAACCCCACAGCATCGAGAATGAGTGCCTTTAGGGCTGCCTCATCTACAGTGTCGCCCTCGTGGAAGTCGATGGCACGAACCGTGTTGCCTTCTAGACGCGTATTGAAGAGCTTCTTCGGATCCTTCATCTGAGCACCTTTGGGGAATGTCAGCCTCACGGCGCTCTTGAGCGTATCTGCTATGCATATTATTCCATCATGAGACCAAACGGGGACTCCCGATGGTTTGGAAGGCTTTTTCCACTTCACTTCTTCGACCACAGCAGGGTCGGTTTTCTTGATCAAAGCGCGCAGCTGTGATAATTTCTTGCCCCGCCAATCACCTGGCTCCTTGATTAAGGCATCTATCTGTTGAGATGCGGACTTCTCTTTCGGGGAAGGATCCGTACTTGCTTTCATCCTCAGCTCGCCGCTTTCTTCACGAGCGCGCTGATCCGTGCCTCTTCGGCGGCAGTTAACTTCTTCAGTGCGAAGGCGACCGGCCACATCTCGCCGTCATCGAGGTTTGCTGAGTCGTTGAAGCCGAACGTCGAGTACCGTGTGTTGAACTTCTGTGCGGTTTGGAAGAAGCAGACGACCTCGCCGTCCTTGGTGGCATAGGCGGGCATCCCATACCAGGTCTTCGGCACGAGGGATGGCGCGCTGTCTTTGATGATCGCATGGATCCGCTTGGCCATGGAGCGATCTGGTTCCTGCATCGCGGCGATCGCTGCGAGTGCGGCGCTTTCCCCTTCTGCCTTGTCCTTGTCCGCGCGCGCTTCTGCTTTCAGCTCTTGAGCGCGATTTCTTATCGCGGTTTTTTCCTCGTCCGTGAATCCCTTGGACTTCTTGTTGATCGCGGTGGTGCTCTTAGCGGACTTCGGCGTGGCTTTCTTGGTGGTGCTCTTATCTTGGTTCATGTGAAACTCCTTACCTGTAATTGGTGGATTGCGGTTTAATTTTACCGTTCTATTCTTACGTCGAATGAGAAGGGGTCAAAATGACAGAAGATTGATTTCCTAATCATATTCTCATAATTTAGCATTTGTTATTTGGTTGTTTTGTAAGAATGGCAGCCGTTCAGGTAACCAGCCCCAATTCTTTGTGCCAATTTTTATGTGAGTGCTA
>WNGB01004245.1_pt1 | contig 22004 bp, 19 predicted proteins | sample 5400681 | NCBI WGS metagenome assembly WNGB01 (sample SAMN13153367, study PRJNA577476) | soil metagenome | isolation source: 115 cm soil or saprolite under grassland replicate 2 | place: USA:California | collected 2016-06-15
CCGAGACAGATCTCGGCCATCTCCTCGGTCACCGCGATGGCCTCCTGCATGCCGCCCGCGCCCACGAAGCCGGCCACCGCCGGCGAGGCCGCCATGGCGAAGCCGCCGAGGCCCACCGTCTCCACAATGGCGCTGTCGCCGATGTCGGGGTTGGCGTCCTCGGGTCCGAAGCCGGGGAAGTAGAGCCCCTGGGGGACATTGACCGGGGCCGTGAACCAGCGGTCGCCGAGCCCCGCCACCCGGATGCCGAAGTCCGTGCCGTTGCGGGCCATGGTGGCGACCATTGTCGACCCGTCGATGCCGAGGCAGGGATCGGCCGAAACCTTGGCTGCCGCCATGGCCAGATTCAGGAAGAACTGGTCGTTGGTGGCGAGGCAATCGGCCACCCGCGCGAGGGCGCCCGTGTCGGAGGTCGTCCGCGCCAGATGCGGCATCAGCGCGCGCGTGAGGAGGCAGGAGGCCGCCACGTTTCGCTGGTGCATCTCGTCGCCCATGTAGAGGGCCTGCGTCATGATGGCGCGCAGGTCGATACCGCCGCTCCTGCGTACGGCGGCGCCGAGCAAGGGGCCGGCCTCGGCAGCGAGCCACTTCAGCCGATCGACGACGGCGTGATCGTTGGCGCCGAACCGCAGCACGCGGCCCAGCCCCTCGTTGATGGTGGCGAAGGCGCGGTTGCCGTGCCGCCCGTTCTCGACGACGAAGACGGGCATGGAGGGCGTCACCATGCCCGTCATTGGCCCCGCCGCGCCCCAGTGGTGGCAGGGCGCGAGACTCACCTCGCCGCGGGCGAGTTGCTCGATCGCGGCGACATCGCCGTCGGCCCAGCCCTCGTAGCGAATCGCGCAGAGGATGGCTGCCTGCATGGTGGCGCACGCGCGCTCCCACGGAAGCGGAGGGCCCGAGTGAAGGACCACCCGCCCCGCGAGTCCCAGGGCGTCTCGGGCGGGCACGCAGTCGACGAGGACGGGCTCGCCCCGGACCAGCCGCTCGAGCGCTGCCTGGTTCGCCGCCTTGATGTTCACCCTCACGATTCCCTCTCCCCCCTAGCCCACATCATTCCGCTATGAAGAATCCCCGCTATGGAGAGGGTCAGGGTGAGGGGCCTCATCGTCGTCGGCGAGGGCGGCGAGCAGCGCCGCCCGGCGCGGGTCCCCACCGGCGGGCGGCGACCACTGCACGTGGACCACGGGCACGCCGAGCCGCTCGAGATCGAGCGCGAAGCTCTCGAGCCCCACGTTGATCACGCGGACCTCTGCGCTGAAGAGGTCGCCGATGGGCGTCATCGCGAGGCCGGGACGTCCAGCAAGTTGGTCGCGCTCCCATCACCCGCGATGCACGCGGCGGCCCGGACGGCCTGGGCGTTCGAGGGCAGCACCCACGCGCCCGCCGCCTCGAGCCGCTCGATCTGTCCCGCCAGCCCCTGCGGATCGGCTGGCGTACCCACCACGGTCGCCACGACGGCCAGCCCGCGGCCGTGGGCCTTCGCCTCGGCGCGCGCCGCCTGCACCGCGGGCGCGATGTCCCCCGCCGGATCGGCCGCCGCGCCGTAGCCCAGCACCACGTCCAACAGCAGCACCGCCACGTCGGGCTCCTTGCCGGCCCGCTCGATGGCTTCGATGCGGGACGTCGGGTCCAGCATGGGATGGGCCCGTCCCATGGTGAACTCATCGGCCCCAAGGTCCAGGACTTGGTGGACGGCCTCCTGGCTCGGCTGGAGGTTGGTTGCGACGGCGCCGACCAGCGGCTCCAGGATCAGCACGGCCTCGTACGCGAGCGTCCCGCCCGCGTAGAGCCCGCGAATCGCCCGCTGCTCGGGTCCCAGTTCCCGTCGCGCCGCCAGGATCCGTGGCTTGGCGTCGGCGGCCGAGAGGCCGGAGGGCGTCGGCGCCCACCCTCGGCCGGTGAGCGCCGCGCCCGCCGCCCGCGCCGCGTCTTCGAGCGTCGTCACCGTGGTCAGGCCGCCGTCCTGTCCCGCGACGGCTTCACGCCCGAGCATGGCCACGACGGCGGGCTTGCCGATGTCGCGGAGCCTCACGGCCACGCGCTCCCGGACCGCCGGGGCGGGCGGCTTGGCGATCACCAGGATCAGCTCGGTCGCGCGGTCGGCGCCGAGGGCATTCAGGGCCTCGAGCGTCATCAGGCCGCCCACCGCCAGGCTCATGTCCCGCCCGCCGACGCCGACGGCGTGGGAGATGCCTTCGCCACGCGCGGCCAGCAGCGTGGCCACCTGCTGGAGGCCGCTACCAGACGCGGCCACGATCCCGATCCGGCCGCGGGGCACGGCATTGGCGAAGCCGAGAGGGACGCCGTTGAGGTAGGCCGTACCGCAGTCCGGTCCCATCAGCAAGAGCCCCTTGCTCGCGGCCAGCCGCTTGAGCGCCACCTCGTCGTCCAGCGCGACCTTATCGCTGAAGAGCATGACATGCAGGCCGAGCCGCAGCGCCTTCCGCGCCTCCGCCGCCGCGAAGGCTCCCGGGACCGAGATCAGCGCCACGTTGGCGCCGGGCAGATGGCGCCGGGCCCGCTCGAGCGTCCGCGGGAGCACGCGGCCCGCGGCCTCCACGCGCTGCCGCCTGGCCAGGAGGAGCTCCAGAGCCCGGGCGCGGGCGCGCTCGGCGTCCGCGGGGGAGACCGCCTGGATCACGATGACGAGGTCGTTGGGGCCGGCATCCCCGGCCTCGGGGGTGAGGAGCCCGGACTGCGCCATGAGTGCCTTGTTGGCGTCGGTGGCCATGAGAGCTGACGCTTCTCTCACGCCTGCGCCCGCGCGCAGCTCGCGCGCCAGTCCCAGCAGCGCCACCGAGTCCTGGTAGGAGCTCGTCCTCACGAGGGTGACGGTGGTCACGACCTCAATCGGAGGGGGCCTCGACAGCCCCCTCCGACGCCTCCCCCATGAAAAGGTTGCGCCGGCAAAGCCGGCGCTCGAACAATGGCGGCACACCGCACGGGGTTTTCTCTGGCGACTCCCCGCGACGTGGTGCGAGCCGCAGGACATCGCGGGGCTGGGGCCCGGCCGTCCGAGGCGAGCAGCGCGAAACTTGCGCCGGCAAAGCCGGCGCTCGAACGTCGATCACGTCGCGTTTCTCCGACATGCGCCAAGCGCGGCCAGGGCCAGGCGCATGCCGACCAGCGTATCGGCGCCGGAGGTGGCGCCGCTCCGGAGCAGTCGCGCGGCGGCTCGGCCGCTCCCGTCCGCCGACTCCGCCGTCATGAGGTCGATCAGGTCCTCGGCGAAGTGCCCCGCGAGCGCGTGAGCGACGAACTCCCGGGCGACGGCGGTGGTGGCGGTGGCCGCCGCTCTCCCCACGGAAGCCTGGATCTCCGGGTGCGCTCGCAGCCACGATCCCGCGAAGCGGTGCATCACGGCGAGCGCGCCCACCAGGCAATCGTCGCCCGCCGGCGTGAGCCCTTCGCCGAGCCCGAGAAGCCCGCGCGTCCCTTCGAGGAACGCCTCGGGGTCGCGACGGCTCACGCCGAGGGCGAGACGCGACCGGGCGGCGCGCCCGATCGCCGAGGAGAGCCCACGGCCCCCTTCAGCGGGGGGTTCGACCAGGAGGGCCGAGAGCGACGGCCCGGGGCCGGCACTGCTCTCCGGCATGGCTGTGTCCACGATGGTCGCGCCCTGCCATTCGAGGATGGCGCCGTCGAGGGCGAGGGTGTCGCCGCGGCGCCAGATGCGCGTGCCCGGGCCGATGGCGTGGGAACGCGGCAGCCGCGTGAGCGAGGCGGCGAAGGGCGCCACCAGCGATCCCGGTCCCTGGAGCGTCAAGAGCCGGCCGTCGTGCCAGGCGAGATTCAGCGCGCGCTCGAACACCGAGTGCACGCGTCCGGTTGCCAGCGGCGCCGTCTGGAGGCGCTCCGCGACGTCCGGACTCACTCTCAGCACTCGAATCGCCCGCGCGTTCACCGCAGTCCGTCCCATGGGGAGAGCCGAAGCATACTCGCTTTGGCCGCCCTTCTGGTAGTATGTACGTACACACACACGGAGGCAGACAAATGACCAGTAAGCGTCTCACCCTCGAACTCCCGGTCGACCAGTACGAGTTCGTACGAAAGGAGGCGGCCATCGAGGGTCTGACGATCAGCGCCTTCATCCGCGCCCTGATCGACCAGCGCCGGGCTTCACCGCCGCGGCTCCGAGAGAACTACCGGGACGATCCCTTCTACAAGCGTCGAGGCTCCTTCAAGGGGCCGAAGGATCTCTCGGTCAAGCACGACCGGTACCTCTACGGGGACGCCGAATGGTCTTCGTAGACACCGCGGCCTTCTTCGCGCTCGAGAACGAGCGCGATCGCTATCACCAGGAGGCCCTCGAGGCCCGCCACGACCTCATGGCCGGAGGTGCACGTCTCGCCACCAGTGACTACATCCTCGACGAGGTCTACACGCTGATCAGGATGCGGGTGGGCCACCGGAAGGCGGTAGACTTCGGGGAGAGCATTCAGGCCAGCCGATTCCTCCGAATCGAGCCCGTGACGCCGGCCGATTTCGAGGCAGCGTGGAGGATCTTCAGCCGCTACGACGACAAGCTGTTCAGTTTTACCGACTGCACGAGTTTCTCGCTCATGACGCGACTGAGAATCCTGACCGCCTTCACCTTCGACCACAACTTCCGCAACTACGGCAAGTTCACCGTGAAACCCTGACCCAGTCCGTCCCATGGGGGAGAGCCGAAGCATACTCGCTTTGGCCGCTGCCCTTCAAGAGCGCGGGGCCTGGGGGCGACCCAGATAGGCCTGCGCCACCGCGGGATTTCGGGCGACGGCCGTCGCCGGTCCCTCGAGCATGACGCGGCCGCGCTCGAGGACATAGGCCCGGTGGGCGAGGTGGAGCGCCTGGGCGGCCATCTGCTCCACGAGGAGGACGGTGACGCCCTCGGCGTTGAGCCGGCGAATCGCGCCGAAGATTTCCCTCACGAGTATCGGCGCCAGGCCCAGTGACGGCTCGTCGAGCAGGAGAAAGCGCGGGCGCGCCATGAGGCCTCGCGCCACCGCCAGCATCTGCTGCTGACCGCCCGAGAGGCCGCCCGCCACGTGGTCCAGCCGGTCGCGCAGTGCTGGGAAGTAGCCGAGCGCCTGCTCCATGTCGGCGGCGACGGCCGCCGCGTCGCGCGCGTCCCGCCGGGCGAGCGCGCCCAGGAGCAGATTGTCGCGCACGCTCTGGTCCCCGAAGATTCCCCGTCCCTCGGGTACCAGGACCACGCCCTGGCGGGCCACGCGATAGGAGGGGCGCCCCCCGATGTCCGCCCCGTCGAGCGTGATGCGGCCCGCCGAGGGACGTAGCACGCCGGCCACGGTCTTGAGCAAGGTGGTCTTACCGGCGCCGTTGGGGCCGATCACGCTGACGATCTCCCCTGGGAGGACCTGGAGCGAGACCTCGTGGAGGACCGCCGCCGCGCCATAGCCGGCCGAGAGGCCCGAGACGGTGAGCGCGCTCATGCCATGGCTCCCAGATAGGCCTCGACGACGGCCGGGTCCTCCCTCACCGAATCGGGAGACCCGCTTGCGATCACGCGCCCCTGGTCGAGCACGCTGATCGTGTCCGACACGGCCATGACCAGGTCCATGTGATGTTCCACCAGGACGATGGCGGGGCCCCCCCGGTCACTCAAGGCACGGAGCAGCCCGTCCAGCTCCTCGATCTCCACGGGGGACAGCCCGGCGGCCGGCTCGTCGAGCATCAACAGATCGGGTTGTCTGGCCAGCGCGCGGGCGATCTCCAGGCGCCGCCGGAGCCCGGCGGGCAGCGAGTCCGAGGGATGGTCGGCGAGCTCGGCCAGGCGCATGGGCGCGAGGAGCGCATCGGCATCGCGCATGAGCGCCTGCTCCAGACGACGCGCCCCCGCCGTGCCGATCAGAGCGGCCAGGAGACTCCCTCGATGCTCCCCGGCCAGCCCCACCGCGACATTCTCGCGCACGGTGAGATCGGCGAAGACCTGGGCCGTCTGGAACGTGCGCGCGACGCCGAGCCGCGCGATGGCATACGGGGGCAGGCCCATGATCGGCAAACCCCGGAGCGTGATCGTGCCGGTGTCGGGAGTGTAGTAGCCGGTCAGCACATTCAGCAGGGATGTCTTTCCGGCGCCGTTCGGACCGATGACGGCATGAATGCGGCCCGGGTGGATGGTGAGGCTCAGGTCGGCCAGGGCCACGACGCCTCCGAAGGAGAGTCCGACTCCCGCCACCCTGAGCAGCGGCTGTGGGACGCGCTGGGCCCGCACCGAAGGCCCGGACGGCGGTGGCTCCTCGCGAGCCGGGGATCGTGTCGCGGAGGCGCGCGCGGGACCGCGGGAGAGGGCCCCCACCACGCCGGACGGCAGCCAGTAGATGGAGATGAGAAGCAAGGCGCCGTAGAGGATGAGCCGGTAGTCCGAGAGGCTGGTCAGGAGCTCCGGCAGGAGAGTGAGCGCCAGGCTGCCGACCAGCGGACCCGCCACGCTGCCCGTGCCGCCGAACAATAGGGCCAGCAGGAAGAGGATCGACGTCTGGAGCGTGAAGCTATCGGGAGAGATGTAGCCGTTGAGGAACGCGAAGAGCGCCCCCGCCGCTCCCGTGAAGGCAGCGGACACCGTGAAGGCGACGATGCGGAGATAGTAGGCGGAGAGGCCCAGCGATTCCGCCGCCACCTCGCTGCCCTTCACCGCGAGGAAGGCGCGCCCCCATGCCGAGCGTCGCAGATTGGCCGTGAGCCAGAGCGCCCCCGCCGCGCCCGCCGCGACGACCCAGTAGTAGTGCGGGAGCGACGGCTTCGGGATATTGAAGATGCCGCCGGGCCCGCCCGTCACCGACACCCATTCCACCAGCACGCCCTCGACGATGATCCCGAAGGCGATGGTGACCATCGCGAGATAAGGCCCGGAGACGCGGAGCGCTGCCCCCGCCACCGCGGCGCCGACCACCGCGGCCAAAACGATCCCGCTCATGGCCGCCATCCAGGCAGGCCAGCCGAGGCGCGTGGCGCCGAGCGCCGCCCCGTAGGCGCCCAGCGCGTAGAAGCCCGCATGCCCCAGCGAGATCTGGCCCGTGAAGCCCGCCAGCACGTTGAGCCCCGCGGTCACGATGGCGAGGAGGCCGGCGCTACAGGCGAGATAGAGGTAGTAGGTGTTGGCCGTGAGCAGCGGCAGCGTCACGGCGGCCGCCGCGGTAAGGGCCCACGCGATATGCGTCACCAGCCAGTATTCCTAGCAGGCTGCTGAAAAAGGCCCATCTGCTGCGTTCGCGCCCTCGGCCGCACGCTCAACGTACAGAGAGTACGCCTCGCGTGCGGCCCTCGGGCGCCGCCTTGCATCTGGACCTTTTTGAGCAGCCTGCGAGTTTTTCCGCATCCTCCTAGACACGCCTCGTCGGCCTGTCGCCGAGCAGTCCCCACGGCCGCACCACCAGGACCGCGATCACCAGCCCGAAGCCCACGATCTCGCGCGCGCCGGTGGAGACATAGCCCGCCACGAAGGACTCCACGAGCCCGTAGCCCAGGCCGGCGATGACGATGCCCGGCGCCGAGGTGAGCCCGCCGATGATGGCGACGGCGAAGGCCTTGAGACCGATGATGGTGCCCATGGTGGGGGCGACGTTGAGGAGCGGCGCCAGCAGCACCCCCGCGATGCCGGCCAGGAGCGCCGAGAGACCATAGGCGGTCATCACGGCGCGGGGAATGTGGATCCCCATCAGCCCCGCCGCCTCGGGATTCCACGCCACCGCCTTGAGCTGCCGGCCGTACGGGGTGCGGTGATAGAAGAGCTGGACCAGGGCCATGAATACCAGGCCGATGACGGGGACGAGCAATTCCTGGGGATAGAAGCCGGCGCTGCCCACCAGGATGGGGCGCTGAGTCAGGGGCGAAGGGAAGGCCCGCGCGTCCTTCCCGAGAACGAGCATCGCCACGTTCTCGGCGATGATCCCGCAGGCGATGGTGGAGAGGAGCCACGCCGGGGAGGCGACGCGGAAGAACGGGCGGACGGCCACGCGCTCGATGAGAACACCGAAGCAGGCCGCCGCGACGAGCGTTGCGGCCAGGGCCAGCGGGAACGGCCAGCCGAGGACGACGAAGGTGAAGTAGGCCACCACCGCCCCCGCCATCACGGCGTGACCCTGGGAGAAGTTCATGGTGCGGCTGGTCGCCCACGTGATGTGATACCCGAGGGCGACCAGGCCGTACATGCTGCCCAGGGCGAGGCCGGTGATGATGAGCTGGACGTACACGCTAGCCTCGAAGGGGGCTTTGCCACCCTGTCGAGCATTCCCCCCACCACTACTTCATGGCGATCGGGACGATCTTCCCGGCCTTCCAGACCACCATGATGTAATCCTCGTCAGTGAGGGCGTCGTGCTGCTCGGGCGTGAAGGGCCGCTTGTAGGCCTTGATGAGGCCCTTGTACTCCGCCCTGAGGTTCTCGAGCGCGTCCCGGACCTTGGGCCCCTCGGGGCTCCCCGCCTGCTCGATGGCCAGCGCCACCAGGTGCATGCCGTCGTAGGCGTTGGCGGTCCCCACGGGCGCGATCACGTCCTCCGGGCCCTTGACGCCGTACTTGTCCTTGAGCACGCGGAGCAAGGCCTGACCGCGCTCGGTCTGCTTGCCGAAGAAGGAGTAGGTCTGGAGGAACGCCACGCCGTCGGACAGCTCGCCGGCCAGCTCGGCAAAGCGGCCGCCCGAGATGCCCCAGTGGGAGACCATGGGCGTCTCCCAGCCGATCTTGGCCCGCGACTTGACCACCTGGGCGCCCTCCGGCGCATTGGCGACGAGGACGATGTGGTCGGCGCCGGCATTCTTGAGCCGGAGGAGCTGCGGGCTCATGTCGGGATCGCCCCAGTTGAACTTCTCGATGCCGACGGGCCTGACCCCTTTCTCGCCGAGCCACTTGGCGAGCCCGGCCTCGTTGGACTGCCCCCACGCCGTGTTCTCGAGCAGGAGACCCGGCTTCGACTTCTTCAGCACCTCCGTCGCGTAGCGGCTCAGGAACTTGTCGGCGTAGTCGTCATTGGCGGAGACGCGGAAGACGTAGTTCGGCGTATGGCCGTTGCGGGTGATATTGGTGCCGGCGGCCCAGGCGCCCATGTACGGGGTCTTGAGCTCGTGCCAGACCGCCACCTGGGCCAGCGCCACCGTGGTGTGCAGCCCGCCGAACACCACCACCGCCTTTTCACGCTCCACCAGCTCGCGGGCGATGGTCACGCCCTTGGCGGGATTGCCCTCTTCGTCGCGGATCACCAGCTCGAGCTTGCGCCCGCCGAGGACGCCGCCCCTGGCATTGATCTCGTCCATGGCGATCTGGATCCCGCGCTTGATGGCCTCGCCGGACGCTGCCGAGCCGCCCGAGACGGCGGCGGCGAGGCCGATCTTCACCGGCTCCTTGGACTGGGCCGCGGCGGAGTGAGGACCCAGCCAGGTGGTGAGGAGAGCGGCGAACACGATCAGGGCACGACGCATTCCTGGCCTCCTTGGCGGGACGAGCCCGCGCACCTGCGCAGCAGTTGGTCCCCTCGGCAACGAGGACGAGCAGGCGCCTATCTACCTACCACGAAACCGGAAGAAAGGAAACGACGGCGCGCCGGAACAACATCGGGCCTGTCCGATGCCGGGGCCATCCTCCGCAGCTCATAGACTACGAGTCCGCTAGAACGCAGGTCCCCCGACGGGCGATCCGTGAGTCGGGGACGTCCTCCCACGCCGGGAGGTACGCCGTCATCAGGCTCTTGAACAGCTTGCCGTGATTGCGGACCCGGAGGTGGAGCAGCTCATGGACGATGACCACCTCCTGGAATGCTGCGTCCTGGCGCAGGTCGCGGCTGAAAGACACGCGCCCCCCGGGGGAGCACGAGGCCCACTTCGCGCTCATCCGCTGGACCTGGACACGCTTCGGTCTGACGCCGATGCGCGCGGCCCAGTCCTGCACGAGCTCCCGGAAGAGGGCGTCCGGGCGCGGCTTCACGTCCGCTTGAGCCTCAGGAGGCGCTCGACCAGCTCCACCATGCGGTCCTTGCCGACCGCCGGCAGGAGCACCTTGTACAGCTCGGCCTTGAGGTGCCGCAGCTCATTGGAGTTGTGCGCGTGGTTCGGGAGGCGGACGAAGGCTTCGTTGAGCAGCGGGGCCAGCCGATCCGGTTCGGGCGCGCCCGCCTGCTTGAGGATCCAGTAGAGGGTGAAGGTGTTGAGGTCGAAGCCGGCCCGCTCCTGCTCCTTGCGTGCCTGCACGAACTCCGCCAGAAGTTTCTCCAGCTCCCGGAGCGCGTCCTGGGTGCCGATTTGCCGGTCGTCGTAGGCGTTCAGGATGGCCTCGGCCCGCTCGCCGATCGGCAGCAGATAGGGCTGCTCCTGCGCGGCCGCCGCAGCCTGGGCCAGCGCTTTGCCGAGGTTGAGGATCTTGCCGTTGTCCGAGGTGTGGGTGTTCCTGAGGGTGTCCAGGGCACGCTCGTCGATCTGCACCAGCGGGAGGGTCGTCGCGATCCCGTAGCTCGCCACCCGCTCGCGCACCAGGGACTCGGTCTTCTTCGCCACATCACGGTAGAGCGCCGGCTGCTTGCCGAACGCGTTCTGGACGATCTCGTGGAGGACCGACAGCTTGCCGTAGTGCTCCAGGTGCTGCCGCAGGAAGATGTCCGGCGAGATGATCTCGTAGAGGACCTGTAGCTCCCGGAAGAACTTGAAGAACGCCTCGCGCTGATCCTTGTCGGCGAAGGCGTCGAGGGCGCGCTCGACGGCCTTGTCGTCCACGGGCCCATGGCAGAGCGCGAGGTACGTGGGCGCCGGGGCCGCCATGAGCGTGGCGAAGCGGTGCTTGAGGACGTCCAGGTTCTCGATGGCGCTCGCCACCACATCGGAGTCGAAGGCCAGCGCCTTCTCGAGCTTCTCGAAGATGCCGACGAAGTCGAGGACGAACCCGGCCGGCTTCCGGAGCACGCCCTCCTCCTCGTAAGGCCGGTTGACACGCGCGATGGCCTGGAGCAGGGTGTGGTCCCGCATCGGCTTGTCCAGGTACATGCAGTAGAGGATCGGGGCGTCGAAGCCGGTGAGGAGCTTCTCGGTGACGAGGAGGATCTTGGGCACCGTGCCCGCCTTGATGAAGGCCTTCCGGGTCCGCTTCTCCTGGTCCTCGCCGAGGTGGTATGCGGCGAACAGCGCGCTGTCGTTGTGGGCGGCGGTGTAGACCACGGCCGACCAGTCGGGTGGCAGATGCCGGTCGAGCGCATGCTTGTAGAGGGCGCAGGCCTCTCGGTCCACTCCGACCAGGAATGCCTTGTACCCCAGGGGGTGCACGTTCTCCCGGAAGTGCCGGGCCACGAAGCTCGCAACCGTCTCCATCCGGTCCGGGGACTTGAGGAAGGCCTTCAGGCTCACCGCTCGGTCCAGGATCTTGTTCAGCTCCTCGATGTCGCTGATCCCCTCGGTTTCCACGAGGTCGAGGAACTCCCGCTCGAGCTGCTCTCTGGGCACCCGGATGTCGTTGGGCGCGAGCGTGTAGTGGAGCGGCAGGGTCGTGCCGTCTTCGATGGATTCGGCGATGGAATATTTGTCGAGATAGCCTTTCTCGTCGTCCTTGCCGAAGACCTTGAAGGTGCCCTTGCCGTAGGCGATGCGGTCGATGGGCGTCCCCGTAAACCCGATGAAGGTGGCGTTGGGGAGCGCCGCGACCAGGCAGTTGCCCAGGTCGCCGCCGGTGCTCCGGTGGGCCTCGTCCACGAAGACGAAGACGTTGGGGCGCGCGCAGAGGTTCGCGTCCGCCCGGTCGAACTTGTGGATCATGGACACGATCAGCCCGCGGTAATCGGCCCGGAGCAGTTCCCGGAGCCTCGCCTTCGAGCTCGCCTGCTCGTAACCGAGCCCGTAGGCCTTGAGGTTGCTGAAGAGCTGGCTCTCCAGCTCGTTCCGGTCCACGAGCATGAGGACCGTGGGCTTCGCGAAGGCCTCGTGGGAGAGGATCTGCTCGGCCGCCGAGATCATGGTGAAGGTCTTGCCCGATCCCTGCGTGTGCCACACGAGGCCGGCGCGCTTGACCGGATCCAGCGCCCGCTCCACGACCCGCTCGACGGCGCGGGTCTGGTGCTGGCGCAGCACGATCTTCCGCAGCTCGTCGTCCTTCTTGAAGAAGACGATCCAGTCGCCCAGGAGCTTGAGGAAGCGCTCCCGGGCGAAGAAGCGCTTCACCTTGCGCTCGAAGTTTCCCTTCTCCTCGTCCTTCCAGTTGAAGACGTCCTTCCGATCCAGGTTCCAGGTCGGCCCGTAATAGAAGTCCAGCAGGTGGGTGATGTCGAACACCTGGGGCGCCGTCAGCATCTCCGGCGTCTCCCGGTGGTAGCGCCGGACCTGCGTCAGCCCCTCGTCGATGCCCTCCTTCTTCGCGGCGCTCTTGGTTTCCACCAGCGCCACCGGGATACCGTTGATGAGGAACATCACATCCGCCCGGTTCGTGTGCTGCCCGTTGGTGTACTGCCACTCGTCCGTGACCTGGAAGAGGTTGCTCGCCGGATGATCGAAGTCGACGACCACCACGTTGCGCTGGCGCTTCTCGCCCTCGACGAAGACCGACCGCTCGCCCCGCAGCCACCCGAGGACCTCGGCGTTCCCCTCGATGTTGGTCCGGACCGCCTCGATCCGCGCGATCACCGCGTCCGCGCTGTCGAGCGTGAGGACCCCGGGGTTCAGCGCGATCAGCTTCTCCCGTAGCGTTGGGTACAGCAGCGTTCCGCTCTCACCCCGGCGCAGGCTCAGGGCCTCCTCCGGTTCCAGATGCGCCCAGCCGACCTGGGTGACGTACCGGATCAGGGGCTCCTGGACGGTCCTGCGCTCGCCGGCGAAGCTAGCCGGCATGGATCAGACTCTCGGCCCAGCGGACGAATTGCTCGGCGAGCTTCACGGCCTCTCGGTACTCCGCCTCGGTGACCGGGTCCGGGTGCCCCGGGTATCGAGCTGCGGTCGCGTAATCCGTGAGGCGGTCGGCTCGCGCGATCGGCTCGGGAAAGGTTATCTGCTCGCCAGCCAGGAGTCCGAGCAGCTCGCCGACGTCGTGGGTGCGGGGGAAGTCGATCCGGCACAAGACCAGAACCGCTTTGATGGCCTTCTCGATCGCTTGATGGGCGTCGAAGGCGAGGTCGTCCCAGAGCGCTTTCGCGGGCTTGGGCTGCTGGGCCAGGGTGAGGTTGCTCCGGGCGTGACGAAGCCAGTCGAGAGCGAGTTCCCGCGCGCGCCGGTCAGGCGGCATACAGCACGCGGCCTTCCCGGAGCGCTGGCCGGATGACGTACCCGATGGTGTCCGCGTCCCGCTCGACGTCCGCCGGGGTCACCACGACGACGTCCTTGCCGCGCCCGGGCGCCACCCCCCGCAGGCAGGCCCGGATTGCCCGCGCCACCTCCCGCCGGTGCTCGCACGCCTTGACCACGAGCAGGTCCAGATCGCTGTCCGGCCCCATCTTCCCTCGCGCCGCCGACCCGAAGAGGATGATCTTCTCGGGCGCCACCGCCTCCACGATCCGCCGGACGATCTCCTGGAGCACGGCCTCCCCGGGCCGGCCGCCCTTTCGTCCTTCTGCCGCGCCTCCGGTGCGGGCCGGCGCGGACGCGTCGGGTCCACCCCCGAGCCTCGCCACCATCTCGGCTGGCACCCGGATCTGGCCCGTCATGAGCAGGTGGAGCATGGACGAAAAGAGCTTACCGAGGCTCTCTCGGTGCCCTTCGGCAGCTTCCAAACGGGACTGAATCACTGACAGCATCTGGAAGATCGCCTGCTGTTCTTCAAGGTCAGTCGGCCTTGGGAGCAGTACGCTTCGGATGATCTCGGCGCTAAGGTTCTTCTGATTTGCACCATGACCGAAGTTGCGAATCGTGTCGTATGCGCGACTACAGAACGCATAGAGGTAACCTGAGTCAAGTCCTTCACGTGGGAAGAGCGCCGCGCAAGCCTGGTTGGTGGCCGCCTCGATCTCGAGGAATGCCACCTTTCCGCGCGTGACGCCCTGGCCGTACATCGCCATAAGCAGGGTGCCCTTAGGCACGAGCTTGGCCGAGGAATGGTCCAAGCCCTCCCGAGTAATGTGCTCCTCCGTCCGCCCAATGGGGCGGTAATCTATTTCCGCTGTTTTTACCCACGGAATGCCTCCATTCCAGTAGGTGGGGTTGTCCCTCGGGGGAGTCCCTCCTGAGGAAATGTCGCAAAAGTCTCCGAGCCGTACGACCTCCCAGCTCTCCGGAATCTCGCCGACCTCGGTCTGCTTCAGGGGCTCGCCGCGCAGCCCCTCGCGGAAGACCTTGGCCATGGTCGCGGCACTTAGACCCTTCAAGGTCGTGAGTAGTTTTTCGTGTACTTCGATCGCCGCCTCAATTGTGGTCAATACGGTAGCGATTGCCTGCTGCTCGTATCGGGCACTGGGCACTGCGAGTGTAAGGTCTTTCAGATACTTGAAATGCCTGCTGTAGCCTCTGCTGGGTATGTCGAGATGACGGAGACCGTAGTAGAGGAATTTCGCATCAACAAGTTCATCGTTCGCTCTGAGTAGCTTGGTTCCATCCGCGCCGGCCGCGAAGGGAAAGTCGAGGAATTTGAACACGCGGGTATGATCGCCGAAGAGAATGATGGGGAGGTCGTGGTCGTGGACGAGGAGTTCGTTATCCGTATAACCACCAATCGGGGCCGCACCTTGATCTACGATCGGGAAGCGACCGGCGTCCTCGTATTCGCTCTGCTGGACGGAAGGTTTGCGCACAGCCGGGGCAATGCATTTGTCAAACGGGAGTATTACCCATCCTTCGGGAGCGGCGGAAGGCGTTGAGGTGCGGAGAGCGGGGTGGGCCAAGGCTATCTTGGGCGGAAACCTATTAAGGTTCTTGGCCGGTCGGGGGGTGCCATGAGCTTGCGGATGGCGTCGAAGACCACCTTGAACTGGGCGTCGTACCTCCGTTCGAGGGCGTCGAGCTTGCGGGCGAGGTCCTTGACCGACGATGCCATGACCCTTAGGCGGACGAAGGCGCGCATGATCTCGATGTTGACCTGGACCGCGCGCCGGCTCTTGAGGACGCTGGAGAGCATCGCGACGCCTTGCTCGGTGAAGGCGTAGGGGAGGTACCGCCGACCTCCCCATGCACTTGAGGTGCCGGATTGGTACCTCAAGCTTGAGGTGCCGGGATGGTACGTCAAGCTGCTTGCCTCGTCGGGTGTCAACTGAAACATGAAGTCCGCCGGGAACCGGTCGAGGTTTCTCTTGACGGCACGATTGAGCGCTTTCGTTTCGACGCCGTAGAGCTGAGCTAGGTCGGCGTCGAGCATGACCTTGTGGCCTCGAAGCACCACGATCGAGCGGTCGATTCGCTCTGTTGGCACCAGGGTGCTCAAGAGCGTCCTCTCCAGCGGTAGCCGAGGCCGCGGAAGATCTTCTCGAGCTCCCCGTCCAGACGCGTGGCCTCCTGATCTAGTCCCGCCAGCTGATCCAGGATGCTCTGGATGTCCCGGTGCTCGGTGGGTGCAGCGGTCTCGATGTAGCGGGAAGGGGACAAGTTATAGTCGTTGCGGGCGATCTCCTCGATCGTGGCCACCTTGACGAACCGCTCCACGTCCAGGGCTGCGTGGAAAGCATCCGCGATCTTTCGGATAGCCGGGTCCGGGATGAAGTTCTTGGGCCGCCCCTTTTCGAATTCGCCGCTGCCGTTGACCAGCACGATCTTTCCCTGGCGGTCGGCTGGCTTGTGCCGGTTCAGGACGATGATGATGCCGGCGGCGGTGGTGTTGTAGAAGAGGTTCTCGGGGAGGAGGATCACGCCCGCGACCACGTCCTGCTCCACGAACCAGCGACGGATGCTCTTCTCCCGGTTCTCGCCCTGGCTCCCGCTGCCCCGGCTGGCGGCGCCGGTGTCGAGGACGACGGCTGCCCGCCCGCGGTCGTTGAGCGAGGCCAGCACGTGCTCGAGCCACGCCCAGTCGGCGCTCGAGGCCGGCGCGAAGCCGCCGCGCGGGGCGAAGCGCTCGAATGGATCGGTCTCGTACGCGGCGGGGTCGAAGTTGTCCTGGTTCCACATGGGATTGGTGACGACCACGTCGAACCGCCGGAGCCCCGAGCCATCGAGGAACTTCGGGTTGGTCATCGTGTTGCCGCGCACGATCTCGCCCTCCATGTCGTGGAGGACCATGTTCATCCGCGCGATGGCGAAGGAGGCGCCCGTCAGCTCCTGCCCGTGGAGGCGGAGAGGCCAGGCGATGGTCTTGTCGCGCTCGCGAAGGGCGAGCTGGCACTTGATGAGGAGACCGCCCGAGCCGCAGCAGGGATCGTAGGCCTCCTCGCCCTGCTGGGCCCGGACCAGATGGGCGATGAGCCAGCCCACCTCCTTGGGCGTGAAGAACTCGCCCGCACTCTGTCCCTGACCCTCGGCGAACTTGCGGAGGAGGTACTCGTAGGCCCGGCCGAGGAAGTCGGGCTCCACGTCCGTGAGCCCGAGGCGGTAGCGGGGGTCGCTCAGTAGCTCGATCAGCCGGGCCAGGGCCTCGTCGCTGATCTCGCGCTCCCCGTTCCGGGTCTCGTTGTAGTCCACGATGTCGATGACGCCCTGGAGGGACGGGTTGGCCCGCGCGATGGCGCGCACGGTCTGGGTGAGCTGTTCGCCCAGGGTTCGCGGTCGCTTGCCCTCGGGCCAGTCGAAGGCAACGCGGCGACTGACGACGGGCCAGCGCGCCTCTGACGGAATGTAGAACCGGACCAGGCTGTGGTCGGCCTCGAGCACGGCGTTCGCGGTCACGGCATCGCCGTAGGTTTCCGTGAGCCGCGCGACCTCGTCGTCGAAGACGTCGGAGAGCCGTTTGATGAAGACGAGCGGGAGGATGTAGTCCTTGAACTTGGGGGCGTCCTTCTCACCGCGGATGGAGCACGCGGCCTTCCAGAGCATCCCCTCCATGGACTTCGTGTCGAGCGTCGCGGACGCAGCAGGGAGCCCTTGGGGACCTTCCAGTGGAAGCGCAGCTTGCCGAACCTTGCTGCGTCGCCGCGCGGAGGGCCTGGGGGCGTTGCCGCCGCCGAAGTGTCGCCGGACGAGATCGGTGCACTTGGGGCCGGCACGGCGAAGGAACTGTTCGATGACGTGCAGCGCCATGGCGTCCGGCTCGCTGCGGCCGGTCTCCCAACGACTGATGGTTGGGAGCGAGACTTTGAGGCGGGAGGCGAGTTGTTCCTGGGTCAGGTCGAGACGGCTGCGGAGATCCCTGATGAGTGCACTAACCCTGCCTGGCATGAAGGCATGTTATAAGGAACATGTGATCTGTCAAGTGATCGTTCGCACTCGGGCATATGCCACCTACTTCAACTACTTCGGCGGCGTGATGCCGTAGGTCTTGAGCTTGCGGTAAAGGTGGCTGCGTTCGATGCCGAGCTTCTCGGCGGTGCGGGTCATGTTCCAGTCGTGGGCGCGCAGCTCGCCCAGGATATAGCCGCGCTCGAAGGTCTCGCGCGCCTCCTTGAGCGTCTTCTCCCGCTGCGTGTCCTCGACGGCGGCGGCGGCGTCGCGGGGTCGCAGCGGGGGCGGCAGGGCTTCAGGGCCGACCACGTCCCCGGGCGTCATGATGACGAGGCGCTCGACCATGTTCCGGAGCTCGCGGACATTGCCCGGCCAGTCGTAGGAGAGGAAGTAGGCGAGCGCCTCCACCGAGATGGTCTTGGGGCGCTTGGCGTTCTCGCCCGAGAAGAGCGTGACGAAGTGCTCGACCAGGAGCGGGATGTCCTCGGGGCGCTGGCGGAGCGGTGGCACCTCGACGGGGATGACGCTCAGGCGGTAGAAGAGGTCCTCGCGGAAGCGGCCCTGGGCGATCAGATCCGGGAGATTCTGGTTGGAGGCGGCGAGGACGCGCACGTCCACGCGGAGGCTCTCCTTGCCTCCGACGCGCTCGAAGGCCTGCTCTTCCAGCACGCGGAGCACCTTGGCCTGGGTCTTGAGGCTCATGTCGCCGACCTCGTCGAGGAAGAGCGTGCCGCCGTCGGCGAGCTCGAACTTGCCGCGGCGCCGGCCGACGGCGCCGGTGAACGCGCCGCGCTCGTGGCCGAACAGCTCGGACTCGATCAGCTCCTCGGGGATCGCCGCGCAGTTGACCTCGACGAAGGGGCCTTCCCGCCGGGCCGACTGGGCGTGGATGGCGCGCGCCACCAGCTCCTTGCCGACGCCGTTCTCGCCGTGGATCAGCACGCGCCCGTTGGTCGGCGCGGCGATGGCGATCTGCTGGCGCAGCTCCTCGATGACCCGACTCTTGCCGACGATCCGCTGTCCGCGCTCGAGCTGCTCGCGCAGATCCCGATTCTCGCGCTCGAGCCGCCCGTGGTTCAGCGCCCGCGTCGCCGCCAGCAGGATCTTCTCCAGCGAAAGGGGCTTCTCGATGAAGTCATAGGCGCCCAGCTTGGTGGCCTTGACGGCGGTCTCGATGGTCCCGTGGCCGGAGATCATCACCACCGCGGTCTCGGGCCGGAGCCGCTTGAGCTCCGCGAGGGCCTCGAGGCCGTCCATGCCCGGCATCCAGATGTCGAGGAAGACCAGGTCGGGGGCCTCGTCCTGCAGGCGTGTGAGCGCCTCCTGCGCCGATCCGACCGCGCTCACGCGGTAGCCCTCGTCCTCCAGGACGCCGCGCAGGGTCGTCTGGATCGCGCGCTCGTCATCCACGATGAGGATGTGCTCGGCCGCCATGGCGCTCAGCAGGCCGTTAGGCCGGTGCGGCCGCCACCGCCGCCAGGCGCTCGCCCGGCAGCTCGATCACGAAGCGGCTGCCGTGGGGCGCGTTGTCCTCGACCCAGATGGTGCCGCCGTGGTCGGTGACGATCTGGTGCACGATGGGCAGGCCGAGCCCCATCCCGGTCGCCTTCGTCGAGAAGTAGGGCACGAAGAGCCTTTCCTTGTCCTCGGGCGCGATGCCCGGGCCGTCGTCGGTCACGATGATGCGCGCGCGGCCCGCGGACGACAGCCACACGGTCTGCACCGTGACTTCACCGGTCTGCCCCACCGCTTCCACCGCGTTGTCCACCAGGTTCAGCACCGCGCGCTTGATCTGGTCGGGGTCGACCTCGAGCTGGGGCAGGTCGGCGGAGAAGGAGGCCTTGATGGAGAGCCCAGGATGCGAGTCGCGGTACAGCGCCACCACGCTCTCGAGAAGGCGCCCGAGGTCCGTCGCCCGGAGCGTGAGGGCGGGCATCCGCGCGAAGCGCGAGAACTCGTCCACGAGCTGCTTGAGCCCGTCCACCTCCTGGATGATGGTCGCCGTCGCCTCTTCGAGGAGGCGCTTTTCCTCGGGGCTTCGCTGCCCGGCGAGCCGGCGTCTCAGGCGCTGAGCCGAGAGCTGGATCGGCGTCAGCGGATTCTTGATCTCGTGGGCGATGCGCTGGGCCACTTCGCGCCACGCCGCGAGGCGCTGCGCCTTGAGCAGCTCGGTGAGGTCGTCGAAGGCGAGCACCATGCCCATGTAGCTGCGGTCGGGCCCCTTCAGCGCCGTGGCCGAGGCCAGGAGCGCCACCGCCTGGCCATCGCGCCTCAGGTGGACCTCGCGATCGAGCATGCCCTCGCGGGCGCGCCCCATGCGCTGGATCAGCTCGGCGATCTCGGCGTACCCGGGGGAGCGGAAGACCGAGGCGGCGGCCCTCCCCTGGATCCGGGCCGCCGGCAGCCCGAGCATCCGCTCGGCTGCGCCGTTGATGGTCGTGACATGCCCGGCCGGGTCGAGCGAGACCACGCCCGTGGCCACCGTCTCCAGCACGGTCTCGGTGTAGTGGCGGCGCTGCTCCACCTCGGTGTGCTTGGCCTGGAGGTCGCGGTAAGTCTCTTCCAGCTTGGCCTGGGAGGCCGCGAGGTCGCCGGTCATCCGATTGAAGGAGTCCACGAGGATGCCGATCTCGTCGTCCGCGCGTACCTCGACCTTGTACTTGAGGTTGCCGGAGGCGACCTCGCGCGTGCCCTCCGCCAGCTTCTGGATGGGATCGGTGATCCCGCGCGCCAGGTAGAGGCCGAACCATGTGGCCGAGAAGACGATGATCAGGGTCATCAGCATGAAGAGCAGGATGTAAATCCCCTTGATCGGGTTCTTCAGGAGCTTGAGCTGCTTGTACTCCTGGAAGGCCTGGCTGATGCCCCGGAGGCGTGCCTCCAGGCGCTGGGGCACATGGATCCCGACGACCATGACGGCGGCCGCTCCGCCTGGCTCGGCGTCGCGGATGGGCACCACGGCCTGGATCATGTCGCCGTTGTCGAGTTCGTGTACCGTGGTGATCTCGTGGCCCCCGAGCGCCTGGCGCACGTGCTCACGGTTCGTCTCGCGCGACGGGACCGAGGAGGCCAGCACCGGGTTCTTGACGTGGACCAGCTCACGACCCTGGCGGTTGAGGACCGTGATGGCCGCCACGCCCAGCCGCTCCTGCTGCTCGGCGAGATAGGCGGCCAGCGCCTCGCGCCGCGTGTCGTCCAGGAGGTCGCCGTTCTCCACCACCCGCGCCATGTACCGGGCATGGCGGAGGGCCGTGGACTCCAGCGTCTGGTAGTAGGTCTGCGCCACCGCCATGGCCTGGTCCAGTGGGCGCTCGACCTGCGGCTTGAACCATCCCTCGATGGACGTCGTGATGAAGTTGGACGCGATGATGAAGATCAGGATCCCGGGCGTGAGGGCGAGCGCCAGGAAGGTCAGCACCAGCTTGGCCTTGAAGCGCGCGCCGATGACCTTGTGCCGGCGCTCGAAGGAGAGCTTCACCAGGTTGCGGAGCAGGAGGACCAGCAGGAGGAGGAAGACGATCAGGTTGAGGTTGAAGAGCGCGAAGACGATCAGGTTAGAGGCGACGGGGATCTGGGGCGCGCGGATCCCGACTTCGAAGACCGTGGCGACGATCAGCAGGACGAGGATCCCGCCGATGATGAGCAGCTTCCGCTTGCGGCGCTCCTGCTCGTCGGTCTTCCCGGCGCCGGCGGTGAGCGGCATCACTGGCTCCGGGTCAGGGTGAGGAGGCTCGAGCGGACCCAGTCCGTCTCCTCGGCCTCGCCCGTGAACCGGGCGAGCCACGAGTTCACGCCTCCCAGGGAGACGGCCGACTGCGCCCGGACGTAATAGAGCTCCTTGGGGTTCAGGGAGGAGGCGCCGATCAGGTTCCCGACTCTGAACTCGGAGATCACTCGCCGCGCCTCCCGCAGGTCCTTGGTGAGGTACGGCTCGCGGTGCTCGTTCTTGAGCGACACCACCTTGTACTCCTTGGTCAGGACGTTGTACGTGATCTGCCGCTCCACGGTTCTCGACTGAACGCGCCGGTCGGGCAGCAGGCGTTGGTGCTGCCACAGCTCGACCCGCGTGCGCACATGGGCGGGGATGCCTGTCTGCAGGCTGTCGTAGAGGCTCTCGGGGACCGCCCCGAACAGGACCACATGAACCGTGACGGCGAAGTCATTCAGGAAGACCGAGAGGTTGCTGATGCGCAGCTCGGCCCGGGCCGGAGCCGGCGCCGCCAGCACCCAGAATATGACCGCGCCCGCGAGGGCCGCTCGGACGGGGGCTTTCCGACCGGTAGCCATAAGCCAGCCGAGCCATTATAGCGTCCCGCTGGAGGCGGCCGTTGAAGAAGTCGCGGCGACCGGAGACATCGGTGGTGCTCCGCAGGAGGGCGCTGGACCGACCTCCGTTCGAGCGCCTGCCTTTGCCGGCGCAACCCTGGTTCTGGGGGAGGTCTCGGAGGGGGCCGCCGAGCCCCTCCGACGATCACGGGGGGCGCTGCGGAAAACGCCGTGGAGGTACGCGATTCTCTAAAGAGCCTGGCGAAGATTCGGAGTAGTTTCCGGCTCGCTCACGGAACTCGCCGCGCTTCGAGCGCCGGCTTTGCCGACGCAGCAATTCCTGGGGCAGGCTTTGGAAGGGGGGCGAAGCCCCCCTCCGAGCTTCCTAGCTAGCAGCATGCGGAAAAACTCGCAGGCTGCTCAAAAAGGTCCAGATGCAAGGCGGCGCCCGAGGGCCGCACGCGAGGCGTACTCTCTGTACGTTGAGCGTGCGGCCGAGGGCGCCAACGCAGCAGATGGGCCTTTTTCAGCAGCCT
>WNGB01012891.1_pt1 | contig 22000 bp, 18 predicted proteins | sample 5400681 | NCBI WGS metagenome assembly WNGB01 (sample SAMN13153367, study PRJNA577476) | soil metagenome | isolation source: 115 cm soil or saprolite under grassland replicate 2 | place: USA:California | collected 2016-06-15
CACCGACCGTCGTCTCCCACCGGACCGAGAGCCCGACGTCCTCGAGCTTCTGGCTCATGTAGCTGAAGTTGGTGTTGACGATCTTTCCCGTCAGCACTTCGTCACCCGTGCAGATGATCTCGATGCGCACACTCACACCTGGCTAGCCCATCAGCAGGGCGCCCGGGATGACCTCCTTTGCCCGAGTCGAGTTCCGCGATGCCGCGCTCGTGAGCCCCCTCGGGACAGCGCCCGCGTGACGATAGTGCAGTCGGTCTCGAGGCGGGTACCGCTTGTGCTGGTCATTATCGGATGGCTGAAGATATAGCCAGAATCATCATCGGCAGTCAACTGTCAGGCGGAACGGGACCTCGTGCCGATCTGCTCGAGTCGCTGGTTGGGCGCGGTTCATGGCCTGTCAGAGAGCCGGACCGTCGCTGCTCGAGAGGCCACCGAGCCTCCCCGCGACGGTCCGCGCCTTCGACGCTGCCTGACGCGGCCCGGCGCAAAGCCCTATAATGCCCGTGGATCGCCGGCGCGACCGGCACAGACCGGGAGGTCGCAATGAAGCTGGACTCGATTCTGCGCGACGCGATGCAGTACCGGTAGGGCGGCACACGTCCGCGGATGATCCTCGTCTGGGCGGCGGAGGCGGCGGTGTTTGCCCTCGCGGTGTCGGGAATCCTGGCCGAGCGCCCCGCGGCCCTGGCCGTCACGGGCGCCGCCATCGTCCTGGCCTTCGCCCTCGTCCGCTTCGTCACGCCGCTCCGCTCGGCGCTCCGGACGGCGTTCTCTCGTCACCGTCACGCGGCGCTCGCGGGCGGCGCCCTTTGCACCCTCGCCCTGCCCCTGGCCCTGAGCGCGAGCCCCTACTGGACCTTCGTCGCCACGCTGGCGCTCCTGTACATCACGATCGGCCAGGGGCTGAATCTGCAAATCGGCGCGGCCGGCGTCATCAACCTGGCGGGCGCGGCCTTTGCCGGTCTGGGCGGCTACACGGCAGGGCTTCTCACCGTCAACGCCGGGTGGCCCTCCTGGCTCGCTCTCCTGGCGGGGCCCGTGGTCGCCGTCGCAGTCGGCGCGGTGCTCTTCGTTCCCGTCCTCAAGACGCGCGGGCACTATCTCGCGCTGGTCACCATCGCCTTCGTCTTCATCTTCAACATCCTGATGAACAACCTCGAGTTCACCGGCGGCCCCCAGGGGATCAAGAACATCCCCACGCTGCGCCTCGGGGGCTACGCCTTCACCACCCGGCCCACCCTGCTGGGCGTGCCCCTCCCCGCGCACGCCAACTTCTACTACGCCGCCCTCCTGATGGCGGCGCTCACCACCTGGATCATCCGACGCCTCTACGACTCCTGGCTCGGGCTCGCGCTCAACACGCTCCGCGACGACGAGATCGCGGCCAAGTGCTGCGGCGTCTCGATCACCCGCGGCAAGCTGATGGCCTTTGCGATCGGGAACTTCTTCATCGGGCTGGGCGGCGCCTTCTACGCCGTGATGGTGGGCTTCGTTTCGCCGCCCGACTTCGACTTCGGCTATTCCCTCATCATGCTCTCGGTCATCATCATCGGCGGCGTCGACTCCATCCCCGGCGTCATCCTCGGAGCCTGCCTCCTCGTGCCGCTGCCCGAGCGCTTCCGCTTCCTCCACGAGTACCGGCTCCTGCTCTACGGGCTCGTGATCGTCGTCATGCTGCTCTTCCGCCCCCAGGGGCTCTGGCCCGCTGCCGTCAGGCGTTATCGGTGAGCCTGCTCGCCACGCGTGCCCTCACCGTGCGGTTCGGTGGCCTGGTCGCTCTCGACGCCGTGGACGTCGAGGTGACCGCGGGCGAGACCGTGGGCGTCATCGGGCCGAATGGCTCGGGGAAGACCACCTTCTTCAACGCCCTGACCGGGCTCTACGCGACCGCTGCGGGAGAGATCCTCTTCGAGGGCCGGAGCCTCACCGGCCTCGAGCCCCATTTCATCTCGCGCCTCGGCATCGCGCGCACCTTCCAGTCGAGCCGCCTCTGCCTCAACCTCTCCGTCTTCGACAACGTGCTGATCGGCATGCATGCGCGGCGTCGGAGCGGCCTTCTCGACTTCGTGTTCCGCCGCCGTCGCTTCCTGGATGAGATGACCCCGGCCATCGCGCGTGCCTCGCACCTGCTCGGCCTGTTCAACAGGGAGCTGCCGGGACGCGGCTTCGAGCGGGTGGGGCAGCTGCCCCAGATCGACCGCAGGCGCGTGGAGATCTGCCGTGCGCTGGCATCCGAGCCGCGTCTCTTGCTCCTGGATGAGCCCTCGGCGGGCATGAGTCCGGAAGAGACGGCGGAGCTGATGAAGGACCTCGCGATCGTCCGGGAGGAGATGCCGGGCCTCTCCGTGATCATCATCGAGCACGACATGTTCGTGATCGAGGGCGTGAGCCGGCGCGTCGTGGCCTTCAACTACGGGCGGAAGATCGCCGAAGGACCCTTCGCCGCCGTCGCCGCCAACGTTCTTGTGCGCGAAGCCTACCTGGGCAAGGAGACCGCGCGTGCTTGAGCTGCGAGGCGTGTCGACCCGCTACGGGCCGATCCCCATGCTCCGGGGCGTGTCGCTGGTGGTGGCCGGGGGGCAGATCGCCTGCCTCCTCGGCCCCAACGGCGCCGGCAAGACCACACTGATCCGCACCATCCTGGGCATCGTCAGGCCCGTCGCCGGCACCATCTGGCTCGAGGGGCGGCGCATCGACCCGCTCCGCACCCATCAGATCGTGGAGCTGGGCATCGCCGTGGTGCCAGAGGGGCGCAGGGTCTTCCCGCGGATGACTGTCGAGGAGAACCTGCGCATGGGCGCCTTCACGGAGTGGACGGCGCGCGACCTGGCGGCGCGGCGCGATCACGTCTTCTCGCTCTTCCCGCGCCTGGGCGAGCGGCGCGGACAGAAGGCCGCGACCATGTCGGGCGGCGAGCAGGCCATGCTGGCCATGGGCCGCGCCCTCATGAGCCGGCCCAAGCTCCTCTTGCTGGACGAGCCCTCCCTGGGCCTTTCCCCGCTCCTGGTCGAGCAGATCTTCGAGATGGTGCAGACCATCAACCGCACCGGCACCACGGTCTTCCTCGTCGAGCAGAACGCGCGGAAAACGCTCGGCATCGCCCATCACGGCTTTCTCCTGCAGAAGGGCGAGATCACCGGCCGCGGCAGCGCCGCGGAGCTTGCCGCCTCCGACGTCGTCCGCCACGCCTACCTGAGAGGCTAGTTAGTTAAGTGCCCACAGTCTCCTGAAATCTCCGACATGGTTTCCTACTATTCAAACGAGGTGAGGCGTCGACGCCACAAATGACAGCAGCCAAAACCACCTACGCCGGTTTGTTTGCAGTGTCCCTGGCCACCTTGATGTACGAAATCCTGTTAACGCGTATTTTCAGCGTGACCATGTGGTACCATTTCGCCTTCGTTGCCATCTCGGTCGCCATGTTCGGAATGACGGTCGGCGCGCTCCTCGTCTACCTGCGCCCCACCGTTTTCATCCAAGAACGGTCGAAATATTTCCTCGCTCTTAGTTCTCTCCTCTTTGCCGTATCCATTCCTTTCAGCTTCCTAACCCATTTAAGCATCCCGTTTGTTCCGGACACGTCGATCGTCGGCCTCTATTCCATCGGACTGACCTATGCCGTGATATCGCTGCCCTTCATCTTCAGTGGGATCTGTGTCTGCATCGCCCTGACCCACTTCCCGAATCACGTGAGTAAGCTCTACGCTGCCGACCTTGGGGGTGCCGCAATCGGCTGCATACTGCTGATTTTCATCCTGAACGCGACGGACGCCCCGACCGCGGTTATTGTCGTCGCCTTTTGCGCCAGTGCGGGCAGCCTTCTTTTTGCCGCTGATTTGACGTCCCCGAGATTAACCCGCGCTGCTCTGGTTACCAGCCTGTTACTCGCATTGCTGGCGCTGGGTCACGCAGCTCTTGCCGTAAAGGAATCGCCTCTGTTGCGTATCCTATGGTTCAAGGGCAATCTCGCAGCGGCTCCTCCTCTTTATGAGAGGTGGAACTCGTTCTCATACGTCCGAGTGTTAGGCGATCCCAACAAGCCGAGCTCTCCGTGGGGCTGGGGCCTCAGCCCCCTTTATCCGCCTGACACCCAAGTCCACCAACTCCTCATGGACATCGACGCGAGCGCTGGTACTTTCCTTACCCGCTTTGATGGGAACCTAGAGGACGTGGAGTTCCTAAAATATGACATCACGAACTTAGCCCATTATCTGAGGCCACATTCAGCAGTGCTCGTTGTCGGCACAGGAGGCGGGAGAGATGTCCTTTCCGCGCTGGCCTTTGACCAGAATGCCGTGACCGGCGTGGAGATCAACAAGAACATCATTGAAGCCGTGAACAAGCGATTCGGAAGCTTCACCGGTCATCTGGACAGAAACCCGAAGGTCGTGTTCATCAACGACGAAGCGCGAAGTTACATAGCACGGCAAACCCGGAGATTCGATATCATTCAGGTCTCTCTCATTGATACCTGGGCGGCAACTGCAGCGGGCGCGTTCGTCCTGACCGAAAATTCTCTTTATACCGTGGAAGCGTGGAAGATCTTCCTGGAACACCTCAGTCCACGAGGTATTCTAACATTTTCGCGATGGTACTTTCGCGATCGACCTGCCGAAGTCTATCGACTGACATCCTTGGCCCAGGCCTCGTTGAAGGAACTGGGTGCTCAGAACCCGCGCAATCATATTATCATTACCACTAATCTTTCGAGGGGAAGGAGGGAGGCGGAGCCTGACGGGATCGGAACGATACTGCTAAGCAAGGAGCCATTTTCTGAAAGTGATATTGACAGGATTGAAGCGGTAACAAGAAAGCTGCAGTTTACCATCGTACTTAGCCCGAGGTTCTCATTAGACCCCACGTTCGCAAGCATTGCCTCCGAAAAGGACCTCGGCGGCCTCTACGCCGACTTCCCGCTCGATATCAGTCCTCCTACCGACGACAAGCCGTTCTTTTTCCACATGCTGCGCCTCACGGATGCGTTCAACCGAGAACTGTGGAAACAGGGCTCGCAAAGCTTCAACATCAAGGCTGTCTTTGTCCTGAGTGCTCTTCTTGTTGTGGTGGTCTTACTCACCTCACTGTGTATCATCGTCCCGCTCGTTCTGACGAGCAACCGTTCAAGATTGGAAAGGGCGTGGCCCTATTTTATGTTCTTTGCGGCTATAGGATTGGGATTCATGCTGGTTGAAATGTCCCAAATGCAGAGACTGATCATCTTCTTGGGACATCCTACCTATGGACTCGCTGTCGTTCTGTTCGCCCTGCTTCTATCCAGCGGCCTCGGAAGTTATTCCACGCGGAACGTAGAGATCACGGGTTCGACGGCGTCAGCAACGCGCCGACTCGTCGTTCTTTTATGCGTTTTGGGAGTTTTTGGAGCCATCACGCCGTACGTCAGCCGCATGTTCGAAGGATCGACAACAATGATCCGTATTGTGGTGGCAACAGCAATTCTCTTCCCGCTTGGGTTGTTTATGGGAATGCCCTTCCCGCTTGGAATGAAGGTGGCGGCGATGAGGTCCACGGCGTTAACGCCTTGGCTTTGGGGCATTAACGGCGCGACCTCAGTTTGTGCATCGGTCCTGGCAGTTGCAATAGCCTTGAACTCGAGCATCTCCGTATCATTCTGGACAGGCTTTGGGTGCTATTTTATCGCTTTGATTGCATTGGTTTGGGACAGCAGGGATCGTCGGTTGGCTTCGACCCGTCAGGCTCATTAGCTGAGCGAGAGGCGTCTCCGCAGCACCGCGGACAGCGCGTTCCGGAATCGCGAGTCGTCGGGACTCAGGCGCAGGGCCTCGCGGCACGCGGCCTCGCCCTCGTCCCATCGCCCCTGCTTGGCGAGCGCCTGGCCGAGCCGCGCGTGGGCCTCCGCATGGTCGGGCTTGAGACGGATGGCCTCGCGGTACGCCGCCTCGCACGCGGTGTGCTTGCCCTGCTTCTCGAGCACCGTCCACACATTGAAATGGCTCTGAGCATCGTCCGGCCTCAACCAGAGCGCCTCGCGATACGCCGCCTCGGCTTCGGCCAGGAGTCCCTGGGAGAGCAGCGCGCCGCCGAGACCGCGGTGGGACGACGCGCGACGGGGCTTGATCTGGATGGCCTCGCGGAAGGCCTCCGCCGCCTCGGCGTGCCGCCCCTGCTCGCTCAGGAGCTCGCCCAGATCGGCGCGCGCCCGCGCGTAGGTCGGCTTGAGGTGGAACGCCTCGCGGAAGCACGCCTCGGCCGCGGCGTACTTGCCCTGGAAGTAGAGCGCCATGCCCAGTCCCCGGTGGAGCGCGGCGCCGCCGGGCTTGACCCGGATCGCCTCGCGATAGGCGGCTTCCGACTGCGCGTGGCGCCCCTGGCGGCCCACGCTCACGGCCAGGTTCGCGTGGGCCGCGACGTCCATGGGGTTGAGCCGGATCGCCTCGCGCAGGGCCGCCTCGGCCTCGGCGTGGCGGCCTTGGCGCCCGAGCGCGATGCCCAGCTCGACGTGGAGATCGGCATTGTCGGGGGCCAGCGCCAGGGCTTCGCGGAAGGCCTGCGCCGCCTCGGCCAGGAGCCCCTGGGCTTCGAGGGCCAGCCCGAGGTCGGCGCGCAGATGCGCGTCGTCCGCCCGGAGCCGGATCGCGTTGGTATAGGCCTTGGCCTCCTCGGCCCACTTGCCCTGGCGGCGGGAGGCGACGGCGAGCCCGAGATACGCGTCCACCAGATCCGGCCGATAGGTCGCCGCCTCGCGGAACGCCGCCTCGGCCTCCGGATACTTTCCCTGGCGCTCCAGCACCATGCCGAGGCGACAGAGCCAGAAGCCATTGGTCGGATCGAGGCGGATCGCCCGCGAATAGGCGCCGGCCGCCTCGCCGAGCCGCCTCATCCGCTCGAGGATCCGCCCCAGACGGCCGAGCAGGTCCGCATCGCGGGGGGCCAGATCGAGCGCCTCGCGATACGCCTGCGATGCTTCGGCCCACTTGCGGTGGCGTCTCAGGGCATCGCCCAGATGCACCCGCGCGCGCAGCGACCGAGGCTCTAGGCGGATGGCCTCACGAAACGCCGCCACCGCATCCTCGTACCGGCGCTGGGTCAAGAGCACGAGTCCGAGACCGTCGTGGACGACGGGATTGCCGGGCGCCACGGCGACCGCTTCGCGGTAGGCCACGACCGCCTGGTCGAGCTTGCCCAGACGCGCGAGCGTGACCGCCAGGTTGTGCCGCGCCTCCGTGTTGGTCGGTGCCAGGCGCACCGCCTCCCAGATGGCCTCTTCCTCCTCGGCGTTCTTGCCCTGCCGGCGGCAGGCCGCCGCCAGGCGGAGCCAGGCCAGCGCGTGATCGCGCTTGTACCGGATGGCCTCGCGGAACGCCGCTTCGGCCTCGCACCACTTGCGCTGGCGCTCGAGGGCGATGCCCAGCTTGAAGTGCGCCTTGACGCTCCGGGGCTGGAGCGCGAGGGCGGCCCGCAGCTCGGTCTCGGCCTCGGGATTGCGGCCCTGGCTCAGCGCGAGATCGCCCCGGTGCAGGCGGGCGTCGAAATCGTCCATGGCTGACAAGTTAAAGAGGTGGGGCCGAGGCTGTCAACACCGAGGCCACCGACCCGTCGACGCTCTTGTCCGGCGACGGCGAAGCCCGTACCCTGTCGCGGTGAGTACCACCGCCCTCGGCCTCGTGATGGCCGCCGCCCTGATCCATGCTGGCTGGAACGCGCTCGCCAAGCGGGCGGGCGACCCCCTCGCCTTCCTCTGGTGCGCCGGGGGCGTCGGGACCCTGCTCTACCTGCCGGGTGTCCTCTACGTCCTCCGGGAGACGGGGTTCCCGTGGACGGCGCTGCCTTTCGTGGTCGCCACCGTCATCCTGCACTCGGCCTACGTCTTCACCCTCGGCCGCGCCTACCGCTCGGGGGACCTCTCCCTCATCTACCCCGTCGCTCGGGGGCTGGGGGTAGCGCTCGTACCCATCCTCGCGTTCCTGATCTTCGACGAGCGCCTCTCGCCCGTCGGCGCGCTCGGGGTGGCGCTCGTGGTCCTCGGCATCTTCTCCCTGCAGCGGTGGCAGCGATGGAGCCCGGCCCGTCTCCTCGCGCCCGGCACCGGCTGGGCGCTCGCCACCGGGCTCATCATCGCGGCCTACTCTCTCGTGGACAAGGCCGGCGTGGCGCGCCTGCATCCGCTCCCGTACGTCGGGCTCATGGAGGCGGGCGCGTGCCTCGTCCTCATGCCCGCGCTGCTGTCGCGCCGCGACGCGCTCCGTCGCGAGTGGCGGGCCGACTGGCGGACGATCGTGGTGGCGGGCCTCATGAGTCCGGGCGGCTATCTCCTCGTGCTGTTCGCGTTCCAGCTCTCGAAGGCGGGCTACGTGGTCGCCGCGCGGGAGGTGTCCATCGTGCTCTCCGCCCTCATCGGCAGCCTCTGGATGGGTGAGGGCGCGGTGGGCCGGCGGCTCGCGGGCGCGGCGGTGGTGGCGGCGGGTGTGCTCTGCGTCGCGCTGGCGCGGTGACGGGGGCTCGCGCCCGATGGGCCGGCTTGACCGCGCAAAGGTCGGAGTCTATGATGTGCGCATGAAACGTACAAATCTTGTGCTTGATGAGCGCCTCCTGGAAGAAGCGGTCAGGCTGAGCGGCGAGCGCACGTACTCGGCGGCGGTCGCCCGCGCACTGAAGGACTTCGTGCGGCGCGTGCGCGCGAACCATATCCTCGAGCTCGCCGGGTCCGGGCTCTGGGAGGGCGACCTCGCCGAGATGCGCGACGACCGCTCGCTGCGTCGCCCCCGAGCGCGTACGCGTGATTCTCGTTGACACGTCCGTCTGGGTCGAGGTGTTTCGCAGGCCCAGCCGGCTCACCCTCGCATCGGTGGTGGACATCGAGGAGGTGGTGACCTGCCTGCCGGTCGTGCAGGAGGTGCTTCAGGGTTTCCGTGACGAGCGGGCCTTCCAGGTGGCCCGAGAAGCCATGTTCGCCTTCCCGATCGTCGAATCGCCTCTCCGGTCCGAGGTCTTCGAGGAGGCCGTCCGCCTCTATCGAGCCGCGCGCCGAGCCGGCCTCACCGTCCGCTCCGGGGTTGACTGCCTGATCGCTGCATGCGCCCTGCGCCACGGGTTGACCGTGGCCCACCACGACCGCGACTTCGAGTCCATCGCGGGAATTTGCCCTCTGCAGACCCGCGCCGTTTCCGCGTAGAAGACCGTCGAGGGGGCCGCGGATCCCCGGGCCGACGGGTTGAGTCAGCGCAACGGCGGGCCCCGGCCGGGCCCTCCTATTCCCCGCGCAGCGTCGGATCGAGCAGGTCGCGGAGGCCGTCGCCGGTGCGGCTCACGACGATGGACGTGAGCATGAGGACGATGCCGGGACACGTCGCGATCCACCAGGCCGAATCCAGATAATCGCGCCCCTCGTGGATCATGCCGCCCCAGGAGGGCGTCGGGGGCTGGATCCCCAGGCCGAGGAAAGACAGCGTCGCCTCCAGCACGATGGCGCGCGCCAGCTCCAGCGTGGCGACCACCACGATCGAGGAAAGCACATTGGGCAGCACGTGCCGCAGCACGATCCGCAGCACCGAGCCGCCCAGGGCGCGGATCGCCTCCACGAATTCCCGCGAGCGCAGCACCAGCACCTGCGAGCGCAGGATGCGGGCGTAAGAGACCCAGCCCGACAGCCCGATGACCACGATCAGCGTGGGGAAGCTCGGCCCGAGCACCGCGATGATCCCGATGGCGAGCAGGATGAACGGAAAGGCGAGCTGAGCGTCCGCCGCCGTCATGATGACGCCGTCCATCCGACCGCCGACGAATCCTGCCAGGATCCCGAGCGCCGAGCCCAGGAGGCCGCCCACGACGACGGCGGAGAACCCCACCACCAGCGACACCCGCGAGCCGTAGATCACGCGCGACAGCACGTCGCGCCCCAGGTGATCGGTGCCGAGCAGATGCGCCCGGCCGTCGGCGCCCTCGAGCGTGGGCGCGTGGAGCCGCCCGCGCAGCGACTGGCGAACCGGGTCCTCCGGCGCCAGCCACGGCGCCGCCACCGCCACCACCGCCACCAGCAGGACGAAGCCCACGCCGGCCACGGTGAGCCGGGGCACGCGCCGCCCCGCCACGCGCGGCCAGGCGAAGGTGGCCGCCCCAACCGCCTCAGTGGGAACGGATGCGGGGATCGAGGACGCCATAGATCAGGTCGATCATGAAGTTGATCACGATGAACATCACCGCCGCCAGGAACACCGTGCACTGCACCACCGGGTAGTCGCGGTTGTAGATGGACTGCACCGCGAGCCGGCCGATGCCGGGCCAGGAGAACACCGTCTCCGTGACCACGGCGCCGCCCAGGAGCGTCCCGAACTGCAGCCCCGTGATGGTCACGATGGGGATGGCCGCGTTCTTCAGCGTGTGCTTGGCCACCACCCACACCTCCGACACGCCCTTGGCGCGCGCGGTGCGGATATAGTCGGCCCCCAGCACCTCGAGCACGGCCGACCGGGTGAGCCGCGCGATCGAGGCCATGGTGAAGGCGCCGAGGGTGAGGGCCGGCAGCACGAGGTTGCGCCAGTCGCCGCGTCCCGAGGTGGGGAAGAGGTCGGCCTTGAGCGCGAGCAGCAGGATGAACAGGATGCCGAGAAAGAACGTGGGCGCCGACTGGCCGATGAGGGCGACACCCATCGCGGCGTGGTCGAGCACCGAGTTGCGCTTCATCGCCGAGAGGAGGCCGACGGGCAGCGCCACCAGCGAAGCGAGCACGAACGCGGTGAGGCCGAGCTCGAGCGTGGCCAGCAGGTAGCCACGGACCACTGTCAGGGCGGGCTCGCGGAAGTGGATGGAGCGGCCGAAGTCGCCGCGCAGGATGTTGCCGAGGAAAACCCCGTACTGCACGGGCAGCGCCTGGTCGAGCCCGAGGTCGTGGCGGACGCGCAAGATCTCACTGGTGGGGGCGTCGGGCGGCAGGAGGAGGGGGACGGGATCGCCGGACAGCCGCATGACCACGAAGACGACGGTGGACACGAGCCACAGCGCGATCAGCGCGCGGAACAGCCGGTGGCCGAGAAAGGGCAGGAGCCCGCGCATGGGAAAGTCCCCTCACCCCCTACCCTCTCCCCTGGGGGAGAGGGTAGGGGGAGGGGAGGTCGCTACGCGCGGCGGAACTTGAAGTTGAAGCGCCGGATCTCGAACTGCTGGTTCGGGTTCGGCGTCCACTCCACGTACTTCTGCAGCCCGTAGTCCTCGTAGGGCTGGATCACGGGAATCCACGGGAAGTTCTCGAGGAAGATCTTGGTCATCTGCTTGTAGGCGTCGGCCCGGAACTTCTCGTCCACCGAGAAGCGGGCGGCGTTGCCCAGCTCGCATGCCGTCGGGATCGCCGAGGGTCGAGGTCGGGTCCGACCAGAACACGCCCTTGAAGCTCTTCTCCCGGTTCTTCTGGGCGCGCACCGAGTACTCGATGACCTCGACCCTGACGTTGACGCCCACGTCCTTCCACATCGCCGCGATGGCCTCGGACATGGCCTTGTCCTGAGACACGTAGGCGACCGTGGTCTCGATGTAGACCTCCTCGTTCTTGTAGCCGGCCTTCCGGAGCCGCTCGCGCGCCTCCCTGGGATTGTGGGCGAGCGGCGGGAGCGAGGGGTCGAAGTGGTTGTCGCCCTTGGCGATCGGGCCGCTGGGCACGATGCCGCGCCCGCGCCACAGCTCCTTCACGATCGCCTCGCGGTCGATGGCCAGCGACAGCGCCTGCTTGACCAGCGGGTTGTCGAGCGGCGGCCGCTTGCTGTTCACCGCCAGCACGTAGAGCCCCGCGTACAGCGCGCCCACCACGCGGGTGGAGGCATTGCCCATCACGCGCTCCTCCTGGTCCGGCGGGAGCTGGGTGATGATGTCCACCTCGCCCTTCAGAAGCGCGGCGATGCGCGGCGCCGTCTCGGGGATGGAGCGGACGAGCATGCGGTCGAGGTCGGGCTTGCCGCCCCAGTAGTCGGGGTTGGCCTCGAGGACGAGCTTGTCGTCCTTGACCCAGGAGAGGAAGCGCACGGGGCCGGTGCCGACGGGCTTGGCGTTGAACGTGTCGGGGCCGGCCGATTCCAGGTACTTCTTCGGGACGATCTGGCCGCCGTAGAAGGCCAGCCGCGCCGGGAGCAATGGGTCCGGCTTCTTCGTGTGAACGAGCAGGCTGTACGGATCGGGCGTCTCGATCCGCTCGATCGTGGCCAGCGCGGTGGCCACCATGGTCTTGGCATTGGGATCATAGGTGCGCTCGATGCTGAACTTGGCGTCGGCCGAGCTGAACGGGTCGCCGTTGTGCCACTTGACGCCCTGACGCAGCTTGAAGGCCCAGGTCGTCTGGCCCTGGAGCTTCCACTCGGTGGCGAGCCCCGCATGGAGCTTGCCGTCCGGGTGGCGGCTCACCAGGTTGTCGAAGATGTTGAACGACACGCGGATGTCATTGGACGAGGTGCTGAAGTGCGGGTCGAACTTGGAGATGTCGCCGCCCTGGGCCACCACCAGCTCCCGCTTCTGGGTCGTCTGGCCATGGGCATGTCGAGCGAGCGCGCCGGGGACGGCCCCGGCGGCGCCCAGCGCCGCCGCCGCCTTGATGAGTTCGCGTCGGGTCAGCTTCATCTTCGGTTCCTCCCTGTTCGAGACAACTTGCGGATCACGTTGGGGGGGGGCGCCGCCCGCGCGGCCGCCGGCTCACGGTGGCGTCCTTTATAGGGCGTCCGCCCCGACCTGTCAAGCGTCGGGGCGCCTTCGGCATGCTCCGTCGGAGCCCGCAAGAATGTGGTTGTGTCAGCGACACTAACGCCGGACCACCCCACCTTGAGGAAGGCGAGCTCGCGGTGATCCAGCCGCTGGGCGACGACAAGTTCAGCATCCTCGCGCGACTGCGCGTCTCGGACTGGCGAACCTTGCCGGATCGCTGACGGTGAGCTGAGCGACCCGCTCGCGGAGTGGCTGCCGCCCAAGGTGGCGCCCTCCTGTTCTGAAGGTCCCGACCGTGCCACAATCCTCTCATGCCAAGCGCGGACGCGGTGATCATCGGCGGCGGGGTGAACGGGACGAGCACGGCCTTTCACCTGGCCTCGCTCGGGGTGAGGAAGATCACCCTCGTCGAGCGGAGGCACCTGGCGGCAGGAGCCACGGGCAAGTCGGGCTCGCTGGTCCGGATGCACTACACCAACGAACCCGAGTCGCGACTGGCCTGGGAAAGCCTCAAGGTCTTCCGCGACTTCAAGGTCATCGTCGGGGGCGACTGCGGGTTCGAGCCGGCAGGCTTCCTCCAGATCGTGGCGCGAGGCCATGAGGCCGCGCTAGGGCGCAATGTCGAACGCCAGCAGCGGATCGGCATCGACACCCGCGTCGTCTCCCGGGACGAGATCCGGGGGCTCCTGCCGGAGGCCGTCGTCGACGACATCGGGGCGGCGGCCTATGAGCCGGGCTCAGGCTTCGCCGATCCCAATGCGACGACGTTCGCATTTGCTGAAGCGGCACGGCGCCTCGGAGCGACCATCCTGACGCAGTGCGAGGCCACGCGGATCGTCACCGCGCGCGACCGAGTCATCGCCGTCGAGACGAGCCGAGGCCGCATCGACACGCCGGCGGTGGTCCTCGCCCCCGGCGCGTGGGCCCGGCGGCTCCTCGACCCGCTCGGCCTGGATTTCGCCCTCGAGCCGCACCGCGTCCAGGTCTCCATCTTCCGCTGGCCGCTCGGCTGGAGCCGCCGCCATGTGGTCGTCATCGACGCGATCCACCAGGCCTGGTTCCGCCCCGAGGGAGCGCACTGCACGCTCATCGGCGTCGAGCTGGGCGTGGGACACGCGGATCCGGATCGCTTCGAGGAGGGCGTGGACGAGGACTACGTGGCGCTGTGCCGCGAGAAGCTGGCCGCGCGCGTGCCGGCCTTCGGCGAGGCGACGATGCGCGGCGGCTGGGCGGGGATGATCATGATGAGCCCCGACGGCCGGCCGATCATCGACCAGATCCCTTCCGTGAGCGGCCTCTACGTCATGCTGGGCGACTCCGGCACCTCGTTCAAGACCTCGCCCGCCATCGGCCGCTGCCTCGCCGAATGGATCGTCCACGGAGAGCCGCGCACCGTGGACCTGGTACCCTTCCGCTCCGCACGCTTCGCCGAGGGCCCGCCTTGGGTGGACCCGGACGGATACGGCGGCGAGCGGTTGACGATCTCGCGCTGAGCCTTCCCCTTCCCCTGCGCTTATGGGATCGGAACTTCACCGCCGCTGACGGCGGGACTTCGTCCACCCGGCGCCGGTACGTGCCCGTCCAGCAGCTCGCAGCCCTCCTCCGTGAGGTCGTTCAGGAGCGGGTTACGGCCGCGGGAGAACTCGACGGTGGTGGCGCAGGGCGTGGCCCTCCCTGCATGCCGCCGCGGCGAGCGCTACCGCCGGCCGCCGTCTCCCGCGGGCGCCCCCGGGATCTGCAGGAATGGCACGGCGCCGCCGCCCAGGTTGTATTGCGGCAGCCGGCCGTCCCAGCGCGCGAGGTACTGCTGCTGGATGAATTCAGCTCAGGCGGAAGAGGCGCATGGGCCGCTCCACGTTCTTCAGCTCGCGCACCCCCAGGTCCTCGACAGGCAGTAGGGCGCCGAGGCGGGCGAGCGTCGACTCGCTGATCACGATCTCGCCGCCGTCGGCCTGCGCCGCCAGCCGCGCCGCGATATTGGTCGTCATCCCCGAGGCGGTGTAGGTCCAGCGCGTCCCCGCGCGCCCCTCGATCTTGGTCGCGCCCAGGAGCGCGGGGCCGCTGTTGACCCCGATGTGCATGGCGAGGGGCTCGAAGCGCGCCGAGAGCTCGGCGCCGATCTCGGCCGCCCGCCCGTGGATGGCCCGCGCGGCGTCCACCGCCGCGCGGGCGTGCTCACCCTCGTGGAAGATCACCATGAGGCCGTCCCCCGCCGTCTCGTTCACGTCGCCGCCGTGCTTGACGATCTCGTCGAGGAAGGCGCCGAAGTAGCGCTCCACGAGCGCGTCCAGATCGTCGGGCGACAGCCGCGCGGTGAGCCGCGTGTAGCCGCTGATGTCCGCGAAGAGCACGGTCACCTCGGTCTCGCGTTTCTCGAGCGACGGCGCCTCGGGCGACTCCTCGATGAGCTGGCGCACCCGCTGGGGCACGAACTTGGCGAGGTTGGTGCGGATCAGCAGGCTCCGCTCGAGCTCCCGGGCGTAGTCGAGCACCCGGCGGTGCGCCTCGGCATTGGCCACGGCCACGGCCGCCTGGTCGGCCAGCGTCTCCAGCAATTCCAGGTCCTCGGCGGTATAGGCCGCCTCGGAGCGCTTGGGCCCGAGCAGCAGGAGCCCCTGAAGCGCCGCTTGGAATCGGAGCGGGACGATCACCTCGGCACCGAGCGACGCGTAAGCTTCGAGGGCTTCCGTGCTGACCGGCGCGAAGCGCGGGTCGGCCGCCACCTGGTAGCGCGAGAGCGCCCCGGGGGCGGTATCCAGCACCGTCTGGATGGCGCGCGCCGGCGACTCGGTCGAGAGCCTCACCGCGCTCACGTGCATGGCCGACTGGATCGTGGTAGCCAGCCGGCGCGTGATCTCGTCGAGGTCGAGCAGGCTTCTCATGGAGCGCGCCAGCGCTTGAATCGTCCGCGCGTAGTCGTACCGCTCCCGGAAGAAGGTCCGGTCCACCGCGCGCCTCACCGACTCCCGCAGCGGGTTGAAGGCCAGCGCCACCACGAACATGAAACCGGCCGAGAACCAGGGCGAGCGCGTGAGGTCCGACCGCGCCAGGAGCGCGTTGGCCGCGGCCAGCAGGAGCGCGTAGGCGCCGGTGATGAGGCCGGCCAGCATGGTGTAGACCAGCGAGCGGCGGATCACCACGGTGGCGTCGAAGAGCCGGTAGCGGACCGTGGCGTAAGCGATGGCGAGCGGGTAGAGCAAGACCAGCGCCGAGCCGACCTGAGGATCCACCGGCGGCGGGTAGTAGTGGATCAGCGGGCCCAGCATGAGCGTAAGCCAGCAGCCCAGTCCGAACCCGATGCCCAGGATCAGCACCGTGATCTGCTGGTTCACGAGCGGGGAGGCCGCCCGGCGCCGCGTGTCGAGCAGCGCCACGAGCTTCACGGGGAACGAGACGGCCGCGAGGGTGAACTGGAAGGCCACCGAAGCGGGGTAGAGCCAGCCATTCACGAACAGCCCCGGCGCGGCCAGATAGACGACCACGAAGACGAGCGACATCAAGACGCCGGCGGCGAGCGCCGCCCGGTAGAGCCGCGGGCCCACCCGATGGCGTTCCAGCCACGCCTGGCGCGCCGGGTTCACGGGATAGGTGAGGAAGAAGATCCACCCGTGCACGCACAGGAGCGGCGGGACGAAGCTCAGGAGGATGGCCGCGTGCTTCCGCGTTCCCAGGACGGCCTCCGGCACCGCCACGTTGGAGACCGCCCAGAGGCACATATAGATGAGGAAGTTGCGGTTGGGGGTGGCCGCCGGGTTCTGGGCGAAGACCAGGAGGCCGACCGCCAGCATGACAGCCGAGACCGCGAAGTAGCCGGCGAAGTGGCTGAGCAGATCCGACCACGTGAAGGCCCGGGGCGCGAGATCGACGGTGAAGCGCCGCCCATCGCGCTCCACCTCGTAGCGCAAGGGCCCGGAGGAGAACTCCACGCGCGCCATGAGGCTCAGCGGAGAGTGCCCGCCGACGGTGACGATGCGGTCGCCGTGACCCAGGCCCGCCGCGCGAGATTCCGGCGAGACCGGGAAGACCCGGTAGTCGGCGGAGAAGAAGAAGCCCGGGTAGGGCCGGTCCACCTGGGAGACCACGGCGGCCAGCACGCCGGCCAACGCCGCGATGGTGAGCGCGACGAGAGCAGTCATCCGGGGATCGCGCCGAATCATGGCGTGCCCGCTCCTTCCGGCATTCTAAACCGCCGCGAGCCTGGGCGTCATGATGGCATCCGCTCCCGACCCCGCGGTAACCGGCACGCGGAAGCCGTCACGCTCCGCCGCCTGGGGACTGGGCAAGCTCGGCAATACTCTTGCCGCATGCGCTCCTCCCATTGATGGGGACGCGGCGGCCCGCCGCTGACAGCTGCGCTACTCCACCACGTCTCCGCTGGCCCGGCACCGTCCGGCGCGTGCGTTCGTGAGCGAATCGGGGTACTGTCGAACAGGAGCCACTGCCGGCCGACCACCCGCCCTGGACGATGCCCGGCGTGCTCCTCACGCCGCACGCCGCTGGCTACGGGCCGTATCTGGGCGAGCGACGCTTCCAGATCCTGCTCGACAACTGCCGCCGGTTCCTGGCCGGAGAGACGCTTCGCAACGTAGTGGACAAATCGAGATGGTTCTAGTCGACCGGCGATGGCGATGAAGGTTGCCGATGCGCTGATCAACGCGGGCTTCGCCGGGCTCGTCGCCCTGTTCCTGAGCGGCGGGCCCGTCCACCAGGGGGATCAGGCCCACCGCGGGCTCCGTCTCCTGTTCTCACAGTGGTATCCGTACCTCGCGCTGTTCCTGGCGCTGCTCGCGGCACGGCGGCTGCTCGATCGCGGGACCTTCGCTCGGATCGGGGCGATTCGCTTGCTGGGGGCCATGGCCCATCAGAGCTCGGCGCGCGGATTCGTTTACGCGCTCACCGCTGTCTGGGCCGTGCTGCTGTTCGCGGTATCCGCGCGCCGGCACTGGGCGTTCGAGAGCCGGGGTGACCTGGCGCTGTACGAGCAATCCCTCTGGCTGGCCGCCCACGGCGAGCTGCCGCGCTGGTCGCTCTACAACGGCCTCAGCATGTTCGCCTTCCACTTCGATCCACTCCACCTGGCGCTGACCCCCCTCTATCTGGTCGCGCCGTCGCCGCTCATCTTGTTGGCCGTCCAGGCCGGAATGATCGCGCTCGGCGCCGTTCCACTGTACTGGATCGCCCGCGAGCGGCTTCCGAGCCGCCCGGTCCTCTGGGGCATATTCCCCGCCGCATACCTGGCCTACGCCCCGCTCCGGGCGGCCAACCGCTTCGACTACCATCCCGGCGCCCTGGTCCCGGCGTTGTTCTTGTTCGCGCTGTACATGATGGAACGCCGGCGATGGACCTCGATGATCCTCTTGCTGACCCTCGCCGGTCTGCTGAAGGAGAACATGCCCGCCGCCGGCGTCAGCGTGGGCGTCTTTCTCGTATTCACACGACGTCAGGTGTGGCTCGGCATCGCCCTCTGCGTAGCGTTCGCCCTGTGGTTCTATGCCGGGATCACCTGGATCATCCCCGCCTTCAACCCGTCCGGCTACCAGTTCTTCACGAACTACGCTGGCCTCGGCAACAGCCTCCCGGACCTCCTGACCGGGCTGCTGGTGAGCCCGGGCCGCGTCCTCGAATACCTGCTCGTGCGCCCCGGATGGAAGCTGGGATACCTGCTGGGAGTGTTCGGCCCGGTCGCCTTCCTGCCGCTGCTGTCGCCCTCAACGCTGTGGCTCGGGGCTCCATTTCTGGCCCAGCACCTCCTCGCTACCACCCGGGCCCAGATCAGCCTGCAAACCCACAACACGGCCGAGGTGGTGGCATTCGTCTTCTTCGCCTCTGTCGTTGGGGCCTCGCGCCTCTTGTCTGGGCAGCTGCCCGTTGCTCGCTGGCTGCGCCGCTGGAACCGGGATCAGCTGGCGCGGACCCTGGCAGCACTCCTGTGGGCGGCGACGCTCCTCTTCCACGGCTGGTCCGAGGCATCTCACCTCCGGCGATACCAGCCGACGCTCCGCAGCCGGGCGCTCACCACGGCCGTGCACCTCATCCCGGCCGGCGCGTCTGTCGCGGCCCCTGACCGCGTCGTCCCTCATCTCGCTCAGCGAAGCCGGCTGTACTGGTTCCCGACCGAGGCTCCTCCCGGAGCCGATTTCGTCGTCGCGGATCCGGAGCGGGCGACGACGAACGAGCTCACGCTCCTCGATCGGACGGTGGCGATGTTTCCCGCCCGGGGATACCGGCCGGTATTCGAGCAGGGCCCCATCAGGGTGTGGAAACGGGGTCCACCGCTCGGGGCTCGGTGAGCGGATCAGCGCGCGCCGCCGAGCTCCCGGCCCACCCGCCGCCGCCGCGCGGGATCAAAGCGGGCGGAGGCCGAGGCCACGTGCGCGGTGCTCGGGGCAACGGGCTCCTGCTTCATCCGATCTATCGCACGTTGGAGCCGTCGCCGCGTGGTCTGCGTCGGCCGAGCTACCAGCGTAATCATGCGTATTGACACGGATGCGGTCGAATGGTACTGCTCGTTTGAGGAGGGCCAGCGATGGACACTCCACCGGACTACCTAGCGGCGTCACCGGCGGCCGGTTGACCGCGGCAGCCCGGTGACGCACCCGGCTCAGTAACACATCCCGACTCGTGCCGGGACGCGCAACGGGAGTTGCGCAAACCACTCAGATCGTGCGGGCGGAGCAGGCTCTCCGCCCGCCGCTGTTTTAGGTCCCGCTCAGCTCGAGGAGTCACCCCGCTTCTCAGCGGCTCCTTTCGTTCCCTGATCCGCTTCTTTCACCCCCTGGTTGGAGCCCCAGATCCGAGGCGTAACCAGCACGGCCGCGATGAAGAGGGCGACAAGACAGAGCAACGCGATGAGCTTGGCGATGCCGGTCGCATCCATGGGGAGCCCCTCTCTTGCAAGGCCGTGGCGGTCGACGACGAACGGTTTCATGAGCCTCTCCATCTAATGCTCGGCAGAATACCCTGTCAATGCGCCCCGGGCTCCCATGCGCGGCTGGGGCAACTGTCCTGGCTACGGTGACAAAATCCGTAGCGCAGGCTCTCAGGGGCGGCATACCGACTCCCCGAGGAGAAAAAAGAACGCTTGAATGACGGGACCCTATGCCCCGATCCTCCACGCAATGGCGCTGGCACCAGACTTGCGTAGGAGATCCTGGACTGTTATGGAGCGCCCGGAGCCCAGACCGGTCAGCACGAGCCTCTCATGACGTTGGGGGCATCAAAGTACGGGTGGGGGTGGCGGAAACGTGCTTTTCACGCTAGATTCGTCCGGTGCGCGCTCGGGCGGCCGCTCACCAGTCGCCCGGCCAGGACGCAGTGGACTGAAGACCAAGGGGGGACAGGTGCGCTCGAGATTCGGCATCCGGCCGGCAAGTTTGCTGTTCGGCGTCCTCGCGTTGGCAGTGAGCGGTTGCGGCACCCTCTCGGGCAGCGTGAAGAGCCAGTCCGAGCTCCTCGCGAGCCCGTCCTTCTCGACGGTGGGTGCAACGGCCGACGACCAGATCGCAGCCGCACCCTCTACGGAACGGGTGGCCGCCGCCCTTCCGGCCGAGACCCGCGGCGACACCGGCAGCGTGGCACAGCCGAGCACGGCTGAGCTCATCACGCAACCGGCCAAGCCCGACTTCGTCCCCGTCGCGCTCGAGCCCGTCGGGCCCGGGCAGTCGTCTTACCTGGTCGCCTTCGCGGGACCGCCCCAGAGCCAGCCGGCGCCCATCCTGGCCCAGAAGCGCGGCACCGTCGAGCCGGTGCCCGATGTCCCGATCGAGGAGTACGATCCCTGGGAGCCGTTCAACGAGAAGATGTTCACCTTCAACTACAACTTCGACAAGTACCTGCTCAAGCCGGTGGCCAAGGGCTACAACGTCGTCATGCCCGATCTGTTCCAGCAGATGGTCGGTCACGGCTTCGACAATATCAACGTGGTGCCGAAGCTCGCGAACAACATCTTCCAGTGGAACTGGAAGGGCTTCGGCATCGAGCTCGGACGCTTCGTGATCAACAGCACCTTGGGCATCGGCGGGCTGTTCGACATCGCCAAGCAGGAGTTTGGTCTGGACAAGACCAAGGTGGACTTCGGCCAGACGCTCGGCAAGTGGGGGATGGGGCCGGGACCGTACGTGATCGTGCCGTTCCTGCCTCCGCTCACGGTGCGCGACGGCATCGGCTACGCGGCGGACGGGGCCATGGATCCGCTGAGCTATGTGCTGCCGTTCATCTGGGACCGGCTCGGGATGAGGATCGGCGACACGATCAACGACCGCTCGCTCAACCTGGATCTGTTCCAGGGCTTCGAGGAGACCACGGTGGATCTCTACAGCGCCGTGCGGAACGGCTACCTCCAGAGGCGCTACAACCTCATCCACGGGGCGCGGTAGCGCGGGCCGCCGGCTCCAGGAGGCGCAGCAGCCGGGAGCCGTCGAGCCGGCCGAACCCCGCCTCCCCGGTCCGGGCGCCTTCGGCATCGAGCGGGCACCTCGCAGGACATCGGCCGATCATTGCGCCTCTTCACCCAAGCGCTCATCGGGACGACCGGGCGCCGAGGCGACGGAGGGCGCGGGCGGCGGCCCGTGCCTTCTTGCCGAGCCGGCGCGGATTGCCCTTCTTGGGTCCGCTGGCCCATTGCTCGGGCTCGTCCCTGCTGCCGACGACGTCGCCCGCCTCACCGACGTCCGCCCGGAAGCCTCGCGGCGCCTCTAGCCGCACGAGGAACTCGTCGGCCGTGACGGCGATGGCGCCGGCGCGAGTCGCGGCGCGCCGCACCTCGCGATCGTTGGAGACCACTGCGCCGCCCTGGGCGGCCATGCGGGCCAGCACGCGGTCGGCGGTCTCGCGCGCGCTCGAGAAGATGACGCGCACGCCCGCCATCCCCGCCGAGCCTCCGCCACCCGCGCCGTCGAAGACCACGATGAACTGATCGCCGCGGGCCCGCGGCGCCTGGGCGAGGAGCCCGCAGAGAGCTTGACGCCCCGCCTCCAGGCTCTCCCGCTCTCGCGAGCTGAGCTCGGAAGAGTGGCGGATCACGTTGTAGCCGTCGATCAGCCAGCGCACGGCGCCATCATAACGCAGTGCGATCTCCTCAAGATTGTTGGGCTCGGCGAACCACTAAATAAAGGTTGACAAGCGCTGAGAGCCCCAATATCTTGTGGTTCGTTTCCTCCGCCTGCCCCGGCCAGGGGCTGGGCCGAAGGGGAACCCCGAGGGTCGGGGAACCCTTCCGCAGCAGTCGATCCCAGACAGGAGGTGCATATGAGAATCTCCCGGCGGTTCACCCAGGAAGGCCAGAGCCCCTACGCGGGCATCGACTTCGAGCTTCGCACCTCGGAGATCAGGAACCCGGACGGCT
>WNGB01004247.1_pt1 | contig 21997 bp, 12 predicted proteins | sample 5400681 | NCBI WGS metagenome assembly WNGB01 (sample SAMN13153367, study PRJNA577476) | soil metagenome | isolation source: 115 cm soil or saprolite under grassland replicate 2 | place: USA:California | collected 2016-06-15
AGACAGACCGTACCATCGCGGCCCGACGTTGTCGTAAATGCGAAAGATAATCGGATCGAGATTGTGCAGATAGTACGCGAGCATGGCGCCGCGATTGTGCGCGACGTTCTCAACCAGCGCAATCAAACTGTAGCCGCTTCGCTGCGCGAAGACCGCGCGTCACCCGCAGGGCGACGGCTACAAAACGCGCGACGAGTTCAATACTTTTCGCAAAAACGGCGCGGTGCGGCTGACGCGGTTCTTTGCAACTTGTTCCGGCGTCCCGCAGTCGACGACTTCGCCTCCATCCGGGCCCGCTTCCGGGCCAAGATCAACAATGTAGTCGGCTTCTGCGATCACGCTGAGATTATGCTCGATCACGATCACCGTGTTTCCTTCGTCCACGAGGCGATGCAACACGTTAAGAAGTAATTCTATGTCGGCCATGTGTAGGCCAATGGTCGGCTCCTCGAGCAAATACAATGTCGAGCCTGGCTTGCGCATCTTGCGAATCCGCTCATCGGCCGCGCGGCTAACACCACGCTTGAGTTGTGTGACTAGCTTCAGTCGCTGCGCTTCGCCGCCGCTCAGCGTGGGACTCGGTTGTCCCAGCTTGAGATAGCCTAATCCCGTGTCGACCAGCAAAGAGAGCGGCCGCTCAATCTTCGGGTGCGCCGAAAAGAATTCCGCCGCTTCTTCGATCGTCATTTCCATCACGTCGCCGATCGATTTGTCGTTATAGAGTACCTCAAGCGTTTGCGGATTGTAACGTTTGCCCCCGCAATCTTCGCACGGCACATAGCTGCGCGGGAGAAAATTCATCTCCAGTTTGATCACGCCCTGACCCTTGCAAGCCTCGCAACGACCGCCTTCAGCGTTGAATGAGAATCGGCTGGCAGAATATCCGCGCACGCGGGAAACCGGTAACTGCGCGTAAAGATTCCGAATCTCGTCGAACACTTTGACGTAGGTGCCCGGCGTCGAGCGCGATGTCTTACCGATTGGCGATTGATCGACCTCATAAACAGCTTCGATCTCTTGCGCGCCGCTAACCAGTTTGAACAGATCGCCACTTGCTGCACGTTTTCTTTCTTTCAGTTGCCCGCGCACCGCAGGCCAAATTATCTCGTGCATCAATGTCGATTTGCCGCTGCCGGAAATTCCAGTGATCAGTGAAAGCCTGCCAACGGGGAGACGAACATCGATATCTTTCAAATTATTCGCCCTAGCGCCGCGGACTTCGAGCCAGTCTTCAACATCGCCTAACGACCGGCGCGATCCGCGGGTGGGATGCTGAAGTGGCGATTTCAAGCAACGTGCCGTTTCTGAATCTGGATTCCTTTCCACGTCGCGCAGCGTGCCGCTCGCCACGACTTCTCCGCCGTGGATTCCAGCACGCGGACCAAGATCGATGATGTGATCGGCGCGCCGCATCGTTTCCTCGTCATGCTCGACAATAATCAGCGAGTTTCCCTTGTTCCGCAGCGCGGTCAGCGTGTCGAGCAATCGCAAGTTATCGCGCGGATGAAGACCGATCGTCGGCTCATCCAGTACGTAAAGGACGCCGCGGAGGTTTGAGCCCAGCTGCGCAGCCAACCGTATTCGCTGAGATTCCCCGCCGCTTAACGTTTTTGCCGAGCGCCCAAGCGCGAGATAACCAAGGCCAACTTTCTCCATGAAAAGCAATCGCTGTTGAATTTCAGGAACGAGCCCGGCAGCGATCGTTTGATGCGTTCCGCGGAATTTCAATCGCTTGATCTGGCGCGCTGCTTCGCTGGCCGAAAGATTCGTAAACTGATCGATCGTGTAACCCTGGACGCGCACGTGACGTGCTACGGCATTCAGACGCGAGCCGTGACAACTCCCGCATTCGTGCGCTTCGCCTTCCTCGATCCATTCGGACTCGCGTTCGGCGGCGAGTTCGGTTTCAAGAACCGATTCACCGTCGGGACTGGCAGCGGTTTGAAGATCCTGATCCCAAATTTCGCCGAACCCGCCGCATTCTTCACAAGCGCCGTGAGGTGAATTAAACGAAAACAAACGCGGATCGAGCTCCTCGAAGGCGCGACCACAGTTTGGGCAGCTCATTTCAGTGCTCATGACTGTCAGCCTGTTTTTCGAATCAAGCAGACGCCCTGTGCCGCGGCCGATCTCCAGCGCCCGACGAACGATGTCGCGCGTCTCCGCAATTCGCTTCCTATCAATGAGACCAACGACCACATCGATAGTATGCTCTTTGAACCGCTCCAATTTTCGAAAATGCGGGATAGGAACCAGTTTTCCATCCACATACAGCGTGTCGAATCCCTGGCGTTCCGCCCAGCGTGCGACTTCGGTGTGAAAACCTTTTCGAGCCTTGACCAGTGGCGCAAGCACTCTCACCGACCCGCGTTTCGCTGTTGATTCAATTTGTTTGGCAATGGCGGCGAGGCTTTTTTTTTCGACCGGCAAATCGCAGTCCGGGCAAAATTGCGTTCCGGTTTTTGCGAAAAGCAGCCGGAGAAAGTGGTACACCTCCGTAACTGTAGCGACAGTCGATTTCCCCCCGCCTCGCGTGACTCGTTGCTCAATCGCGACACTGGGAGGCAACCCGCTTACCAAATCGACATCGGGCTTTTCCAGCTGCTCGACAAATTGCCGTGCATACGGCGACATGCTGTCGAGAAAACGTCGTTGTCCCTCTGCGAAGAGAATATCAAATGCGAGCGTGGATTTGCCGGAACCACTCAGACCGGTAATGACCACCATTTGTTCCCTCGGGATTTTGACGTCGATGTTCTTGAGATTGTGCTCCCGCGCACCATGGACCTGGATTGCACCGTTGCGTCCGTGAACTCGAAATCGTGGTGCTTCCTCAGCCGCGCGCGCCAATTCCGTGCCGTCATCCCTAGAGAAGTCGTGGGATCCCGCAGAACTACCCTCTCGATTTCGCCACTGGATCCCTCGATTTTGCTTCGCTCCGCTCGAGATGACGTGACGCAAGAACTTCCCGGTGTGCGAATTTTCTATCTTGGCAATTTGCTCCGGCGTTCCAACAGCGACCACGTCGCCGCCTGCGTCCCCGGCTTCCGGACCAAGATCGACAATCCAATCGGCGCACTTGGCCACTTCGAGATTGTGCTCGATCACCACGATGGAATGACCGCGATCGACCAGCCGCTGAAATAACCGCAGCAGCATTGCCACGTCATCGAAGTGAAGTCCCGTGGTCGGCTCGTCAAAGATAAACAAATTGCCGATTGTGGACCGCGGATTGCCGATTGCAGATTGTCCGTTCATTGAGCGCTCGGCATCATTCGTCTCGGCAAGATGGCCAACCAGTTTCAACCGCTGGGATTCACCACCGGATAGTGTATTCAGCGGTTGGCCCAGGCGCAGATAACCAAGCCCGACCTCCTCAAGCACGCGAAGCGGTTCAGACACCGTTTTGTCCTCGCCAATTTGCGCGAAAAATTCGATCGCTTCGCTTACGGTGAGCTTGAGCAGATCGTGGATTGATTTTCCGTGTAGTCGAACTTTCAGAACGTGCGGTTGAAACCGCTTGCCTTCGCATTCTGCGCAGCGCACGAAAAGATCACTCAAAAATTGCATCTCAATTTTCTCGTATCCCGTGCCGGAGCAACGTTCGCAGCGACCGCTGCCGGAATTAAATGAGAACGTGCCTGCCGTGAGCCCCTGCGACATTGCTTCCGGTTGAGCGGCGAACAACTCGCGAACACGATCGTAGAGGCCCAAATAAAGCAGCGGTGTTGAACGGGGCGTGCGCGCAAGCGGCGCTTGATCGACCATGATTACGTCGCGGATGCGATGTGCGCCGGTGACCGATTTGCAGGCACCCGGCTCCCCTGTCGAGCCGTAGTTTTGCGCAGGCTGGTGATCGGACGATTCTCCCTTCGCGACCAGCAGATTCCGGTAGAGCACGTCGTGGATCAGCGTGGATTTTCCGGAACCAGAAACGCCGGTTACACATGTGAAAACGCCCAGAGGAAGCTCGACGTCGATGTTCTTCAGGTTGTGCTGTTGCGCGCCGGCGATCTTGATTGATGACTTCGATGTTCGCCGCGACGTCGGGACTGGAATCGATTTGCGATTCGTTAGGTAATCGCGCGTCAACGATGGAACTGGTGCGCCCTCGCGCCGGTTTCCGCCCATCGTGCGGCGCGAAGGCGCGCCACCTCCATTTACAAATTGGTCGAGCGTTCCATTCCAAACCAACTGTCCGCCGTGCTCGCCGCGGCCCGGGCCGATATCGATTAAATTATCAGCGGCATGAATGATTTGTTCCTCGTGCTCGACCACGAGCAGCGTATTGCCTTTGTCGCGCAAGTTATGCATTACACGCACGAGCCGGCCAACGTCGCGCGGATGCAAACCGATGCTTGGTTCATCCATGACGAAGAGTGTGTTGACCAGCGATGCACCGAGGCATGTTGTGAGGTTTACCCGTTGCACTTCACCGCCGCTCAAAGTGCGCGTGGATCGGTCGAGCGTGAGATAGCCAACGCCGACTTCGCAGAGATAATTGAGGCGCACGCAGATTTCGTCGCCCAACATTCGCGCAGTCGGATCATTCGACGGAATCTCGATCGCGCGGAGAAAATCGCGCGCGTCGGAAACCGAAAGAGCTTGAAATTCTGGGAGCTTTAACTGTGGTGGCGCTCTATGAGCGCCGTCTCTAAGGGCATTCACCGCCGCTACGGTTTTGTAATTTAGCGCTTCGGGTTGATATCGGCCACCGTTGCAGCTCGGGCAGGTGACGTAAGCCCGATAGCGGCTGAGCAAAACACGCACATGCATCTTGTAAGTCTTGCTTTCGAGCCAGCGGAAGAATCCGCGGACGCCATACCACCGATCGTTTTCGTAATCTTCTTCTGTGTAACTACCTGACCGTTTCTCCCCTTCGATGACGAAGTCCTGGTCGGCCTTCGGCAATTCTTCGAATGGAACATTGATATCGATCTCTTTGCGCGCACAGGCTCGGAGCAAGTCTTTCTGCGATTCGCCGAATTCGACGCCGCGAAAAACGCGCACCACGCCTTGTTTGATGCTCAGGCTGCGATTTGGAATAGCCTTGTTCAGATCGATTGCGATGGTGCGGCCAAATCCGCGACATTCCGGGCACGCACCGAGTGGATTATTGAAACTGAACAGCCCGGCTGTAGGCGGGCGAATGTCGAGATCGCAGTGGGCGCAATGCCAGCCGGTGGAGAATGGTAATTCATGATTCGTTGGGCGTTGGGCGTTTTCTGAAACCGGAACGACGTTGATTTTTCCTTTACCAAAGCGTAACCCGGTTTCGATGGCCTCCACCAGGCGGGCACGGTTTTCTTCCGAGACTGCGACGCGATCCTGAATGACCTGAACGCGGCCGCCCAGTCGTATCTTTTTTGGATCGCCATCGACGCGCACAATTTGGTTATCGATCCATACGCGGAGGTAGCCCTGTTGCTGAAGGAACTCGAAAAACTTGCGCGGCTCGGTTTTGGGTGGAACGGCGACCCAGAAAGTGACCAGAACAGTTTTCCCGGCACAATCGCGTAACACTTGACGACTGATTGACTGCGCAGTTTCTGGGCGAATTTCGCGGCTGCAACTCGGACAGAATGCACGTGCAATACGCGGCCAGAGCAATTTCAGATAATCGTTGATCTCCGTCATCGTACCGACGGTCGAGCGCGAGCTCTTGACCGGGTTCGCTTGCTCGATGGCGATCGCAGGAGGGATACCGCGGATGTCGTCTACGCGCGGCTTGTCCATGCGGTCGAGAAATTGCCGCATGTATGGGCTGAACGTTTCGACGTAACGTCGCTGGCCTTCCGCGTAAATCGTCTCGAATGCCAGACTGGATTTGCCGCTGCCGCTGGGGCCTGTGACGACAGTCAATTTCCCCAGCGGAAGATCAACATCGATCCCTTTAAGATTGTTCTGGCGCGCCCCACGGACCTCAATGTGATCCTTCGCGATCGGCGCTCTGAGATGTTCTGTGCTCGCAACCTTCGAACCCACTGGAAATATTCGCTGCCAGTCAAGCGGTTCGCAAATTTCTACGGCACAAAACGTGGGTCATTCCCATCCCGCAGTCGCGGGAGAGGAACTTCACCTACGAAGTTTGTGGCCCGCTGGCTACCTAGCGTGATCAATCATCCTGCGAGAGGTCCCTCGCTCCGCTCAGGATGACGCGAGCAGATGGTTACTCAGCGAAACGCGCGATGAGCTGCTCGCGTTGTTCTTGCAACTCCTCCGGAACCACGCCGCCGAGCGAGTCGAAAAAGGTCTTGTGCGCGGCAAGTTCCTTTTGCCATTCCTCGTGATCGATTCCGAGAAGATCGGCTACGCATTTGTGATCGATGTCGAGACCATCAAGATCGAGATCGTGCGGAGTGGGCAACCAGCCAACAGGCGATTTGACCGCCCCGCCATTTTGTTCACAGCGATCGATGACCCATTTGAGCACGCGCATGTTCTCGCCGAAGCCTGGCCAGAGGAATCTTCCATTCGTGCCTTTGCGGAACCAATTCACGTTGAAGATGAGCGGCGGACTCGTGAGACGTTTTCCGATGCCGATCCAATGCCGGAAATAATCGCCGATATTGTATCCGCAGAAAGGCAGCATCGCCATCGGATCGCGCCGGACTTGTCCGACGGCCCCCGTCGCAGCTGCGGTTGTCTCGGACGCCATGGTGGCCCCGAGATAAACGCCGTGAGTCCAATCGAATGCCTCGTAAACCAGCGGCACGGTGTCACTGCGGCGGCCGCCGAAAATGATGGCGCTGATCGGAACGCCTTCCCCTTTTTCCACGTTGGGATCGAGAGCCGGATTATTGCGCATCGGCGTGGCAAACCGGCTGTTGGGATGCGCGGCTTTTTCCTTTGAGTCCGGCGTCCAATCGTTCCCGCGCCAGTCAATGGCATGCTTGGGAGGCGGACCGTCTTTTCCTTCCCACCAAACATCGCCGTCATCAGTGAGCGCTACGTTGGTGTAAAGCGTGTCGTGCTCGATGGATTTCATCGCGTTCGGATTCGATTTGTAACTCGTGCCGGGAACGACGCCGAAATAACCATTCTCCGGATTCACAGCGAACAAACGCCCGTCGCGAATTTCCATCCACGCGATGTCGTCGCCGACGGTCGTCACTTTCCAGCCTTTGAAATGCTTCGGCGGAATCAACATCGCGAAATTTGTTTTGCCGCACGCGCTTGGAAACGCCGCAGCCACGTAGTGCTTTTTTCCTTCCGGCGATTCGACGCCGAGGATCAGCATGTGTTCTGCCATCCAGCCTTGCTTGCGCGCCAGATACGATCCGATGCGCAGCGCGAGACATTTTTTGCTCAGCAAAACGTTGCCGCCGTAACCGGAGCCGACCGAGATAATCGTGTTGTCCTGGGGAAAATGACAGATGAACCGCCGACCAGGATCGACGTCTAACAACGAATGCACGCCACGGTTCCATTCCGCCTTTGGATCGCTGCCAAGCCGGTTCAGCGCGACTTTGCCCATGCGCGTCATGATTCGCATGCTGAGCGCGACGTATTTTGAGTCGGTGATTTCAAACCCGACTTTCGTCAGGGGAGAATCAGGCGGTCCCATGATGTAAGGCACAACAAACATGGTGCGTCCTCGCATCGCGCCATTCAGCAGTCCATATAACTTCGAATACGTTTCTGCCGGTTCTGACCAGTTGTTTGTGGGCCCGGCCTCTACTTTGGTCGGCGTGCAAATGAACGTGACCTTCTCCACCCGCGCGACGTCGTTTGGGTTCGAACGGTGCAAATAGGACCGCGGAACTTTTTTCTCGTCCAGCTTGATCAGCACGTTCTGTTTTAACGATTCCGCGATCAGAAATTCATTCTCGCGCTCGGAACCGTCACACCAGAAAATATTCTCGGGTTTTGTCAGTCTTCCGATCTCGTGTACCCAATCGAGCACAGCCTGGTTCGTCGGCTTCGTATCGCCGATTCCATTCGGCGGGAATATGGCAGGTGCGATATTTTTCATGAAACGAAGGTGTCCATCTTAACCACGAATGAACGGCTTCGCCACGTTGAATCGTTGGACCGTTAAGTTGTTTCACACTTGCGTAAGAACAGTGCGCGGCATTAATTGAGAGTATGTTCGGGGTCACCACCTCCGATGATTATCGGCCGGTTGCGTGGATGGGCCGCTATCCCGTCGATGTGACCACGATGCTGGTTGGGCTGCACGTCGCGGCCGCAATTCTCGCAGCTATTTTCGTCGCGATCGGGGCGGGCTCGATTTTGGCGTATTTGCAATTCGATAGTGCAGCAGTCTGGTCCGGCCAGGTCTGGCGCCTTTTCACGTATGCGTTTGTGCATGCGCCGTCAGGACTGCTCTGGTTCGCGATCGAGATGTATATGCTTTTCGTGTTCGGCCGCGAAGTCGAACGCTTTATCGGGCGGCGCGCCTATATTGGGCTCTATCTTATTTTGCTGGTTACGCCCGCGGCGCTGCTAACGGTTTGGGGTCTTTGGCAGCGTTCGGCTCTCGCCGGTTCGCCGGCATTGCACTTTGGAATTTTTGTTGCCTTCGCCACCATATATCCGCGGGCTGAGTTGTTTCTGCGGATCATGACCAAATGGGTTGTACTAATTCTTGCTGCCGTTTACACTTTTCAACTGCTCGCATATCATGCTTGGAGCGAATTAATGGTCGTTTGGACAAGCATCGGCGCGGCGTTCCTTTTCATTGAGATGCATGGCGCCGGGCCGGAACTTCCCTGGTGGGACGCATTGAAAACGCGCTTGGCTCCCAAGCCGAAATTCCACGTTGTCCCCAAAATGCATTCCAGCCGTTCAGCGGAAACGGATGACGTTTACACCTCGATCGATCCGATCCTCGATAAGATTTCCAAGTCTGGAATCGGAAGTTTGACGGCGAGCGAGCGGCGGCAACTTGATCGCGAACGCGAGCGGCTGCTGAAGAAGTCCGAATAATCAGAATTTTCAGCCCACGAAACACACGAATGACGCGAAAGTGCAGAACCGCGAGGACCGGTCTATTTGAACTTTAGTATCTTTCGTGTGTTTACTGGGTTTTTTTATTTACGATGAGCCGAACCTCGACGGTCTCGCACAAGACGTGGAGCAGAAGTTGGTGCGCCTCTTGAATCCGGGCAGTTAAGTCGCCGCGAACCAAAAGATCGACATCGGCCATCCCAATGGTTGATCCGCCGTCGCGGCCGAGGAAAGCAATAGTTCTAAGCTTGCGCTCTTTTGCTTCGTGTAACGCGCGCTCAACATTCCTAGATTTGCCGGAAGTCGTTAGGCAAATCAGCAGATCTCCTGGAAGTCCGAAAGCCGCCACCTGGCGAGCGAAAATCTCATCGAAGCCATAATCATTGCCCGCGGCAGTGAGAAGTCCGCCATCGCCGGCAAGACAAATGGCTGGGTACGCGGGACGATCTTTCATAAAACGCACCACAAACTCCGTGGCGAAATGCGACGCATCGGCCGCGCTGCCGCCATTTCCGCAAACGAGCAATTTATTCCCCCCGCGCAAGCATTCTTCGATTAGATCCGCAGCCTTCTCTACTTGTCCCTCGAGATGGAGAAGTGACTGCAGCGTCTCTTTGGCTGCAGCGACTGCACTCTTCAAAATTTCAGATGATTCGCCCATAGGTCATAGCTGACTTGTCGAAACGGTAATTGAAACAACCGTGTAAAAACCAGACCTTTTTCCTTTCGGATAAGCATTTTGGAGGAACTTCGCTTCCCCGTTTCCGTAGAAGTGCTTGTGCACGGTGTAACGCTCGACCTCACATGTAAGCTTCTCCGACGCCACGCTTTGGCGAGGCCGCGGATTCCGTTATGCAGTCCAATTGATCGTCGCCGGAAAAGCGGTTTCTGACCGATGAATCGCCTTAAGACAATGAACAAACAGAGCGCAAATAGCGACCAGCAGCCAGCTGGACAATGAAAAATGGATTTTACCAGCATTACTGATTCCCTTTCAGCGACGCCGCGCGAGCACGACGAGTGCCCGCACTGTTGCGGCGTCGTACGAGTTCACAACGGACTTTGCCTCGGGTGTTTGGTGCAAACGGGACTGGCTGAACACGACGGCTCCGAGGGCGAGAATCTCGACACTCTCCTCTCCGAGATTGAATGAGTATGCGGATCGATCACCTGCGATCGTCACTTCTCTTGTATTTCGGGGCTTGAATCTTCGAATTGTGACAGTGCCGTTAATTCCTTCATCCTGCAAAATAATCGGAACCTTCACCCCCCAGTTTCCGTAGAAGTAAGCGTGCGGGAAATTAGACAAATCCAACAGCCCCTCCCGGTATGGCGTCCCTCCTGCGGTCAAACATCATTCTACTGGCCCGATTTCGATTTTCGTTTCCTGCTTTGTCCCCCAGTTTTCACATTTTTGAGGGTGAGTTTTTCGAGGCCCTGCTCCTCGGTCACGTTTCCTTGATGGACGGAAGACCTAGATGCGGGTGCCTGCTCACCAAACACAGTCCCGCACGATTAGCGGGTTAGCAGTAGTTGGAGGAAATCAACAGATGAGGATAGAAGGTCATCTCCCGCATGTGGGGCGGGCGACCAAGGGCGGCAGCTTGCCCTATAACAGCTCGAACGGGAACGGCGCGAAAGCGCGTCGGTCTACAATCGATTTTCAGGATGCGCCGGTCCATGGGGTACCTGGCTGGAAATCGTCCCTCGACATCACGTGCATTCTGCTTGCGTTGCCTATTTGGTTGCCGCTGATGATCTTGCTCATGTTGGTGACGCGACTCGCTTCGCCTGGACCGATTTTCTACCGACAGAAACGCGTTGGACTCGGTGGAAGACATTTTCTTATCTGGAAGTTCCGAACAATGAAGGTGAGCGCCGACACAGAAACTCACGAGCGTCATTTGGAAGAATTGATCCGGATCGGTTGCCCCATGACGAAACTTGACGCGTACGGCGATCCGCGTCTGGCGCCTTTCGGTTGGATTCTGCGTGCAAGCGGCCTGGATGAATTACCTCAAATTTTCAACGTCCTTTGTGGCGAGATGAGTCTGGTTGGTCCCCGGCCATGCCTGCCAAATGAATTTGCCCATTATCAGCCGTGGCAAAAAGAGCGCGCGAACGGTCTGCCGGGTCTCACAGGATACTGGCAGGTGAATGGTAAAAATAAAACGACGTTCAATGAAATGATAGCCATGGACCTATTTTATCTAAAGAACCTATCGTTCCTGCTGGATCTGAAGATCATTTTCAAGACTTGCGCCGTTATGGCTGGGCAGGTCTTCGAATCCCGCCCGGCAACGCAACCGGGCCGCCAGGATGAACGCCTTCGCTCGCCCGCGCCAACTTTACAGAGACTCACGGAATCAGCTCGAAAAGTATGAAGAAGCAAATCACAGTCGGCGTAATCGGGTGCGGTTATTGGGGACCGCTTCTGGTTCGCAATTTCAAAAGTCTACCGGACTGCCAGCTCAAAGCCGTCTGCGACGTTAATACGGAGCGCCTGAAACATATCCGGGCGCTGTATCCGGACATCGAAGGCATGGCACAAACGCAGCAGCTTCTTAACGGCACAAACGTGGACGCTGTCGTCATTGCCGCCCCGGTGAAGCATCACTATTCATTGGCCAAGGCAGCCCTTCTGGCGGGCAAGCATACGTTCATCGAAAAACCGATGGCGTCGTCTTCAGCCGAGTGCGAGGAACTAATCGAAATCGCCGACCGCAATGGTCTGGTTTTGATGATCGATCACACTTTTCTTTACTCTTCGCCCGTGCAAAAGATTGCCCAAATTGTTCAAGCCGGAGATTTGGGTGAGATCCGCTATATCAATTGCCGGCGTCTCAACCTAGGATTATTCCAAAAGGACATCAATGTTGCGTGGGATCTGGCGCCGCACGATATCTCGATCATTCTCCATATTCTGGACGAATTGCCCACGACAATTAACTGCCAGGGAAATGCTCATATCACGCCGGGAGTAGAGGACGTGACAAACATGTCGCTGTCCTTCTCGCGTAAACGCTTCGCAACCATCCAGAGCAGCTGGCTCGAACCACGGAAAATTCGCGAAATGACGATCGTCGGTACGCGACGCATGATCGTCTATGATGATTTGCGGACACGCGAGAAAATCCGCATTTACGATGCACGGGTAGAACGTCCGCCGCATTACGACACGTTCGCCGAGTTTCAATACTCGTATCACTACGGAGATAGTTACATCCCGTACCTCCATCAGGAGGAGCCGCTAAAGCTGGCCTGTCAGCATTTTGTTGACTGTATCAAAACGAATTCTCAACCGCTAACGGATGGCCGTCGGGGGCTGGAAATGGTTAGGATCCTCGAGGCAGCTAGCACTTCCGTCAAGATGAACGGTGCACCGGTGACACTTTCTCATTCGAGTAGTGCAGCGCCGGCTCTCGCCCCAGTCAAAGCGGAAGAGATGCTTCAGGTTGAAGCATTCGCTGGATGAGTGGCGCGCGAGCTTTCGCGCTAACTCATCGCACAGCACGCGGAGCCTCGACAACAACCGCCCAGATTCATCCCTTTAGGCTAACCATAAAATGAAAGTACCCTTCCTCGATTTGAAGGCGCACCACGCCCCTTTTATTGAAAAATTCGATCGCGCCATTCGCGAAGTGATCGAGAACAGCGCATTTGCCGGCGGACCGTTCGTGGAAAAGTTCGAAGAAGAGTTCGCTGCATTCTGCGGGTCCCCCTACGCAATCGCGGTGGGCAACGGCACTGACGCCCTTTGGCTTACTCTCCTGGCGCTTGGAATTGGTGAAGGCGATGAAGTCATTACGGTTCCGAACACATTTATCGCCACCGCCGAGGCGATTACTTACTGCAAAGCTCGGCCGGTATTTGTGGATGTGGATCAGGACACATTCACGATGAACCCCGCGGAACTCGAAAAGAGTCTCACCGAGCGAACCAAAGCGATTATTCCAGTTCACCTTTTCGGGCAACCGGCGGACATGGACCCGATTTTGGAATTTGCGCGCGCAAACGGACTTTTCGTCGTTGAAGATGCCGCACAGGCGCATGGCGCTGAGTATAAAGGCCGAAAAGCAGGCACGATGGGCGAAGCGGGTTGCTTTAGTTTTTATCCCGGAAAAAATCTTGGCGCCTTCGGCGAGGCCGGCGCAGTCGTGACGAACGACCCTGAGTTGCGGAAGCAAATCCAGATGCTGCGAGACCACGGCCAGTCACGAAAATATTACCACGCCCTGATGGGATGGAACTGCCGGATGGATGGCATCCAGGCCGCAGTCTTGTCGATCAAACTGCGTCATCTTGACGAAGCAAATTCCCTGCGGCGCAAACATGCCAAGGAATACAATCAGGCTTTCGCCGGAATCGATGAGGTTCTTACGCCGTTCGAGGCGATGTACGCACGGCACGTTTATCACGTCTATGCCATTCGCGTACAGGACCGCGATGTAGTCGCTCGGAATCTCCAGGAAAAAGGAGTCGGGTGCGCCGTGCATTATCCGGTCCCGATTCATCTACAGGAGGCATGCCGAAATCTCGGCTACAAGAAGGGCGCATTCCCAATTGCGGAAAGTCTGGCTGACCAATTTCTTTCCTTGCCGATGTTTCCAGAGCTGACGGAAGAGCAGATCGAATATGTCGCCCGCAGCGTTAGCGAAGTGGTTGGCGCAGAGGCACTCGTCTAGGAAGAAGTTTGAAAACTCTCGAAGCAGGCAAATGGCAATCCGTGGAAGCGGCGCCCCTTTCTGGCGAGGATTCCTTGGTAGAGCCGAAGACGAGCCAGGAACCGCTGCAAATGTGGATCATTAATCCCGTCCAAAATCCAGGTTGGGATCTGGTGGTTGCTTTGCATCGCGACGCCGGCTGCTTCCACACCAGCGCCTGGGCAAAGGTGCTTCATAAGACTTATAACCATCAGCCTTTTTACCTTCAATTTTCCCGCGGACGCAGATTGGCCGCGCTGATACCGCTGATGGAAGTGCATAGTGCGTTCACTGGACGACGCGGTGTCTGTCTCCCATTCAGCGATGTGTGCGAGCCGCTCATCTTTGACCCTGAAGTGACTGGCATCGTAAAAGATCGCCTTATTCGCTTCGCGCGGGAACGCCGCTGGAAGCACCTGGAAATCCGGGGGTGCAAATCGTTTCAATCCGCCTCGAGTTCGGCAACTAAATTCTACGGGCATACACTCGATTTCCGCCGCCGCCCCGAGGAAATGGCCAGTCGCTTCGACAGTCAAGTCCGTCGTGCTATTCGCAAAGCGGAACGCAGCAATGTGAGCGCGCTCGTTTTCCGCAATCGCCAGGCTATCGACGATTTTTACCGGCTCCACGTCCAAACACGCCGGCGCCACGGGCTCCCACCGCAACCGGCATCGTTTTTTCTGAACATTTACGAGCACATCATCAAGCCCGGTCTGGGGTTCATTGTTGTGGCACGACGCGGGTCACGCCCGATTGCTGCAGCGGTTTTCTTCCGCTTCGGAAAGAACGCCGTCTATAAGTACGGCGCTTCGGACAAGAGGTTTCAAGAATTCCGCGCGAACAATCTTGTCATGTGGCAAGGCATCCAGCTTTTGGCGCGCACCGGCATCGAAAAATTACATTTCGGCCGCACCGACTCCGAAAACGACGGTTTGCGACGATTCAAGCTTTCCTGGGACACGCACGAAGAATCAATCGATTACTTCCGAGTCGATCCATCGGGTCGGCAGTGTCCCGCTCCAGTCCGCCGTGAAGGCGGCTTGCACAAGCGGATCTTTGGCAGATTGCCGCTGGTGTTCAATCGACTCGCGGGGTCGATCCTCTATCCACATCTCGACTAAAGACTAAAATTATGGCTGAAATCCGACGGGAATCACAACATCAATCGGGCATAACACTGAGCGATATTCTGTTCGCTCTGTTCAAGCGTAAGCGAACAATCATGGTATGCGCGGCGATAGGCATCATTGCCGCTGCGGCGGTTTATTTTCTCTTTCCGCCTTCGTACGAATCACAGGCCAAGTTATTGGTCCGGTATGTTCTGGAAAGGAGCGCCATCGATCCGGTCGAGGCGGAAAAAGCGGGCGCCAATTCGAGCAGTGAAGCGGACAGAGTGATCGGAGCTGAAATCGAAATCCTGACCAGTTGGGATCTGGCCACGCAAGTCGCCCATGCAATCGGTCCAAAACGATTGCTGCCGACGGCGAAAGATCCAACAGAGACTCAGGCGGCTCGCGGTATTATTTCGGGCTTGAAGGTGATTTCGAGCAAAGGCAGCAACATCATCTTCATCTCGTACAAGAACAGTAATCCGGAGATTGCGACGCTTGTTTTGCAGGAATTATTGAGTCTTTATTTCGTCAAGCACCTCGAAGTGCATCGCTCGGCGGGCGCCTTCGATTTTGTGGCTCAACAGACTGATCAGGTTCGAGCGCGCTTAAATCAGACCGAGGATGCATTGAAGTCTCTAAGGGAGAAGACTGGAATTGCGTCACTCAAAGAAGGCTCAGTGGCCCTTACTAATGAGGCTGCAAAGATCCAGGATGAACTTAATGCCGCCCAGGCGCAGCTGGCCGAACAACAAGCCCTTGTTAGTCAAAAGGCTGGGGACTCATCAAAAGGCTGGAGAAAGAAAAAGCCGACAGATGAAAAAGCTAAAGCGGCCGGCGCCCAAGCCAAAGTCGAGACGCTTAAGTCGCGGCTTCGCGATGTTCAGCAAAGAACGAAGCAGCTTGGAGAGCTGGCTCCGCAAATTGAAGACCTGGAGCGGAAGCGGGAGATGGACGAAGCGAATTACAAATATTTTGCGGCATCGCTTGAAAAGGCGCGAATTGACGAGGCTTTGGATCCCACCAAGATGCCAAACATCAGCGCGGTTCAGCGACCCTCGCCTCCCGCTTTGGAGACCAAAACGCGCGATAAGATGGTCATAGGGCTGGCTGGTGCCGGGGTAGTCTTGGGCATCGCGCTGGCATTCCTAAGAGGCTTGGTTTTGAACCAAACCGTCGGCCGACCACTTCAGTTGGAAAGGCAGTTGCACATTCCACTGATGCTCTCGATCCCGTATTCGAGAGGTCGGAATGGACATTTGGCCTTACCCCGGAACGGTTCGCCGGCGAATCCAGAAGCATTGGTTACGCGACGTGGCCGTCCCAAGCTGGCTCCCTGGGAGCCTGGCCATTTTATCCGGCCGTACTGTGACGCCATCCGCGATCGCCTTGGTCTGTATTTCGAACTTAATCATCTGACGCATAAACCGAAACTGGTAGGTGTTGCCGGCTTTTCCGAGGAAGCGGGAACTTCTACGCTCGCCGCCGGGCTCGCTGCCTCCCTTTCGGAAACGAACGACGGCAAGGTCCTTCTCGTTGATGTGAACCTGGGCCCGCAGGACGTGCATCCGTTTTTCAAAGGTAAACCTGCGTATTCTCTTAACGCGGCACTTAAGCCGAATGGGACGATCGCTTCGGCTTCGGATAATCTCTATCTGGCTACAGTTGGAACCCCAAACTCTGGACCGGCTCAGCTCGGTTTGAAAAAATTCTTCGATATGATGCCGAACCTGAAAGCGAGCGACTTCGACTACATCATTTTTGATATGCCACCGCTCGATCAGACCAGTCCCACATGGGGGATGGCTGCTTTCATGGATAAGCTTTTGCTCGTGGTTGAGGCAGAAAAGAACAACCGCGAGGTTATCAAGCGTAGCTATGGCAAGTTGATCGCCGAACGAAACAATGTTGCGGTTGTAGTCAACAAGTCCCGTTCCTACGTTCCGAAGTGGCTTGACGGCGAATCGTAATTCGCCGGATTCATAACGGCCCGACGCAACCCTCTTCCTGCAAGCGCCAGACTTCGCTGTCCCTTGGATGCTTGCACCTGACCGGAACCTTCAACCAACAATACTTCGTGTTACGCAATAGAATTTACTACGGGCTAAAGCCCTTCATTCCGCAAACAGTGCGGGCGGCGATCCGACGACGAATGGCCAGGCGGCTTCGCAAACAGACTGGGAACGTATGGCCCATCATACCGGGGGCGGAGCGTTTACCTGAAAACTGGCCGGGCTGGCCGGGTGGCAAAAAATTTGCCTTTGTTCTAACGCACGACGTCGAAAGCAAGGCAGGACTGGACCGGTGTCGATCCTTAATGCAACTCGAGTTGGACCTTGGATTCCGTTCCTCCTTTAACTTTGTCCCCGAAGGAAGTTACCGGGTTCCAGCAGAATTAAGGGAAGAACTTACTGCCAAAGGATTCGAGGTTGGCATACACGATCTTAAACACGATGGCCGTCTGTTTACCTCGCGTCGTAACTTCAGACGACGGGCCGCGAGAATCAACCGCTATGCGCACGAGTGGGACGCCTCAGGATTCAGGTCGGGGTTCATGTTGCGTAATCTCGATTGGTTGCACGACCTCGACGTGCAATACGACGCATCCACCTTCGACACGGATCCGTTTGAGCCGCAACCGGAGGGAGTACACACTATTTTTCCATACTGGGTGCCGCATCCGGACGGTAACTCTTCTTCGGAAGGTTATGTTGAATTGCCCTATACCCTCGCTCAGGATTCTACTCTGTTCCTGGTCTTGGGCGAAACTACTCCAGAGATCTGGATGCGAAAACTTGATTGGATTGCAGAGCATGGAGGCATGGCCCTTGTCATCGTACACCCCGATTACATGTCCTTCAGCGGGTCGGGACAGACAGCAACAAACTACCCTGCAGAGGTATACCGGGAATTCCTCACTTACGTTAAAACCAAGTATTCCGGCGAGTACTGGCATGCTCTCCCGAAGGAAGTAGCAAAGCACGTCACTAAGATTCGTTCTTCGGAAGCAAGCCCGTGTGAGTGCGATGAGCTCACCACGGTGAGAACTCGCCGGCTCCGCGGCAGGCGAGCCGCAGTGCTGCTCTTCTCACATTATCCCGCGGATCCGCGGCCCAGAAGAGCGACCGAGGCGTTGGCAGCCCAAGGTGTCAATATTGATCTCATCTGCCTGCGCGATAGCGATTCCGATCCAGCACATCAGACTTACGGCAATATCAATGTCACACGTGTCGGGTTGAAGCGGCATCGTGGCGGCAGGGTGGCGTACATTGCCCAGTACGCCGCGTTCGTCTTAACTTGTTTTTTCCGTCTTGCCTGGAGATCACTGACACGCCGCTACCACTTCGTGCATGTGCATAACATGCCGGACGTTCTCGTCTTCAGTGCTATGGTCCCGAAGCTTCTCGGCGCAAAGGTCATATTGGATCTGCACGATCCCATGCCCGAGCTCATGCGGACGATCTTCAAACTGCCCGAGGAAAGCTTCAGCGTAGCCATGTTGAAACGACTGGAGAAGTGGAGCATCCGCTTTGCGGATCTCGTGCTAACAGTGAATCTCGCATGCAAGAAGATCTACTCTTCCCGTAGTTGTGAGCCGCGCAAAATCAAAGTCGTCATCAATTCACCTGACGACGACGTCTTCCGGTTGCAGCGCGCTGGCGCTCATAATGGCAACGGCAAAAACGGCAATGGCTCCAACCCATTTGTGATTCTCTATCATGGTTCGCTGGTCCACCGGAACGGTTTCGACCTGGCATTGGAATCATTGGAGAAGGTCAGCCAGACAATTCCATCTGTCCGGTTGAAGGTTTGCGGTGAGCGAACCGCATTCTTCGAGGAAGTGATGAAATCTGCTCAACAACGGGGACTCGACAGAAATATCGATTACCTCGGACCGTGCAACGTTAATGAGATCGTCGCGGCAATCGGGGATTGTGACCTCGGGATTATCCCTAACCACCGCAATATCTTTACCGAAATCAATACGCCCACCCGGATATTCGAATACCTGGCCCTGGCCAAACCAGTGATCGCGCCGAAAACGCAGGGTATACAGGACTATTTCGGCGACAATGATCTGATCTTTTTCGACCTTGGCGACGCTAACGATCTCGCGCGAAAGATCGAATTCGCCTATTCTCATCCAGTTGACGTTGCCGAAACAGTAAAGCGCGGCCAGGCAGTTTACCTTTCACACACATGGAGCCGCGAACGGCTCACGTTGTTGAATTCTATCGGCGAGCTTCTCTAGGCGAGGCTTAAACACTGTGGACGCTCTCTGCATCTTACTCGTACTTGTCCTAGTGCTCGTGCTACAACACACCAGTTCCGATGAGTATCATAGAACAAAGGGTAAAAGCAACAAGATCCGATAGAACTTCTGGACTATCTACTAGGCGAGTGCCATCACCCTTCTTTACGCGGAAATGATCGGAGTTATTGCCAATAAGGACGAACACTCGACTGTTGTCGAGTTCTTTGAGTTGTTTAAGACACCATGGGAGTTCTGGCGGCCCGGAACCCAGTACGATGTTTTACTCTGCTCCAACAGTACGGTGCCGGAAAACGACGCCAGGTTGCTATTGCTTTATGGCTCGCAGCGGCAAGCCTTCGAAAAATATCCAAGCCTAAAGACAAGCTGTGCCCCCGGACACAATTTTGCTCTTTTTCGTAACGAGCGCATACCAATTTACGGAAATTGTCTTCTCCTGGAGGGCCTCCAAAACGAAGTCCTCGTTCACAAAGGAACAAGCTCGATAGCTCCTGACGCTCAACTCGTGGTACGCCTCGGCTTTGATCTATTCGAAGAGGTTCACTACCTCCTAACAAAGGGGCAACCAGCAGAACTCGCCAACGTACCTACACTGGAACTTCACATTTCGCTTCTGCGTGAACTCATCGTCAGCCACGGCGTGACTCTCGTGGAGATACCTCCGGTTCCCGCAGGCCATCGCTTTATCGTGTCCCTTACTCATGATGTTGATCATCCGCGTATACGCCAGCACTTGTGCGACCACACAATGTTCGGTTTTCTGTACCGGTCACTCATCGGCTCAGTAATCGACTTTTGCCGAGGAAGAAGGTCCTTGCAACAGGTGGTTACCAATTGGAAGGCTGCGTTTTCACTACCACTGGTGTTTGCTGGAATCGTCAAAGACTTCTGGAACCAGGTCGATCGGTATCTGGAGTTGGAAAGAGACCTTGCCGCAACCTTTTTCGTTATTCCAACAAAGGGGGATGCCGGCGTCGATTTTCACGGTCGAATGAGCCCAAAGCGCGCCTCGCACTACGCTTTGTCGGATATCGCAGATGACTTGAAGAATCTGCTTTCCGCAAACCGTGAAATCGCTGTTCACGGCATCGATGCATGGCGCGACAGCGCCAAGGGCCGTGATGAACGGAAACACGTTCAGGAAATCACGGGTACGGCGGAAACAGGCGTTCGGATGCACTGGCTTTACTTTGATTCGCAAGCGCCAGCGACCCTCGAGAAAGCCGGCTTTTCGTATGATTCAACAGTTGGCTACAACGAAACAATCGGATACCGCGCGGGAACAACTCAAGTCTTCAAGCACGCCGAGGTCGATCATTTGCTCGAACTCCCGTTGCACATCATGGACACGGCGCTGTTCTATCCTTCATACATGAACTTGCCTAACGACCAAGCTAGAGCTGCCATGCTACCGTTGATTGAGAATGTCACAAGATTCGGCGGAGTTCTCACCATCAACTGGCACGATCGAAGTCTCGGGCCTGAAAGATTGTGGGACGATACCTATCTGGCTTTGCTAGGTGACTTGCGCGCCCGGACGCCTTGGTTTGCTACAGGCTTGCAAACCGTCTCGTGGTTTCGCAAGCGGCGCGCGGCATCGTTCGTCAGGACCACTGAGGATGACGGCAGGGTCCGCGTGCGGACAGCGACTGACCCAACCGCCGCTGACGTTCCACCACTAACACTGAGGGTGTATAACACCGCGTCTTCAGGGCATAAGTTCTGTGGTAAGGGAAACGCGCTTTTCGAGAATATCACCATCGACGGGTCAGACGAGGTTCTGGTCGCCGCCTAGCTCATTTTCGCTTCTCATCTCTATCTTTTTTTTCTTGCTTATGAAACCAAATTTGGTCCTTGCCCAACTCGGATGCGGTTATTGGGGCCCGAATCTGCTGCGTAACTTCTCAGCGCTGCCCGGCTGCACGGTCAGGTACGTGGTGGATTCAAGCGCAGAACGCCGCGCATTTGTCGAAGCAAATTTCCCTCTCAGCCGCGCAATCGAAAGCCATCAAACTGTTCTGGAAGATCCCGGCGTCGATGGAGTGATCATTTCCACCCCTGCTGCAAGTCACTTCTCCCTTGCCAAGCAAGTCCTCGATGCTGGTAAACACGTTTTCGTGGAGAAGCCGCTGGCAACAAAGGTCGCCGAGGTCGATGAGCTCGCAAGACGCGCAGCCGGGCGAAATCTTGTTGTAATGACGGGTCACACCTTCGTCTATAACTCGGCCGTCCGGTATGTGAAGAAACTGATTGATTCCGGCGAGCTGGGCGACCTTCGTTACATCTATTCCCAGCGGCTGAATCTTGGCCGCATCCGCTCCGATATCGACGCCCTCTGGAACTTTGCACCTCACGATATCAGCATCATCCAATATTGGCTTGGCGATCCTGAGCCTATTTCCATTGGTCGCCAAGGCATGGCTTACATGCAGGACGGGATTGATGACGTTGTCTTTCTTAGCCTTGAGTATCCCGGGAAGATCATAGCAAACGTTCACGTAAGCTGGTTGGACCCACAAAAGGTCCGCAAGATGATCATCGTCGGCTCGCGCAAGATGGTCGTCTATGACGATATCGCGGAGAACAAGATTGCTATCTACGACAAAGGCATTGATCGCCGCGCCATTCTGGGAGAGAACATGGACTTCGATAAGCCGCAGGTTACGCCGTTCAATTATCGGAGCGGTGACATTTTGATACCCCAGGTCAAGTTTGCGGAGCCGCTCCGCGTCGAAGCAGAACATTTCGCTGACTGCATCCGTAACTCACGTGAACCAATCACCGGGCTACCTCACGCGAGAACTGTCGTATCAATCCTTGAGCGCGCTCGCCCGCTAAATGGCGAGGTTATTCGTCAGACCTCTGCAATATGAATCCTGTCAAACAGCGTACCGTCGGGTTCGTCGACGTAAAGTTCGGCGCGAACGTCACCGTCATAGAGCCGACAAACCTATACGGTT
>WNGB01004249.1_pt1 | contig 21995 bp, 14 predicted proteins | sample 5400681 | NCBI WGS metagenome assembly WNGB01 (sample SAMN13153367, study PRJNA577476) | soil metagenome | isolation source: 115 cm soil or saprolite under grassland replicate 2 | place: USA:California | collected 2016-06-15
GGTGGCGTGGCCTTCGTCCTGGCCATCGCGCACGTACTGGGCGCCTCCTCCTTCTTCATCTCACTCGCTGTGGTAACCGTGGGCCTCTGGGCGCTGGCCCTCCGCCGGGGTCGCCTTCGCGAACACGGCCGGGCCATCCACGCCGAATGGCGAGACGATCGCTTGCCTCTGGCCGCCGGGCTCCTGGTGCTCCTTGGCTTCGCGGTGGTCCGCCTGACGTTCTCTCCATTGCTGCACATGCAGACATCGACCGCGTGGCGGTATTGGGCGGACGCGGTAGAGATCGCCGAGGCGGGAAAGATCCCTTCGCGCGTCCTGCAGTACGGCGTGGCGTCGCCCTCCGTCGTCAACAAGGTCTACCTCAACACGCTCAACGCCGGCCTCAGCTATGTCATCGGGAAGGAGCCTCTGCCGGCCATGGCGGCCTTGGAGTGGGTCGGGTCGGTGGGGCTGGCGCTGGTGCTGTGGTCCCTGGGACGAGAGCTGGGGCTCCGATTCACAGCGGCCGTGCTGCCGATCCTGCTCCTCTCCAATGTCTTCGTGCTGAACACGGAGCTCACCGACGACCTCACGACCTACAAGGCCGAGACCTTCAGCCGGTTGGTCGCGTTCCTGGGTGCGGCGATGGCGGTCCGGGCCTTCCGGTCGATGAGGTGGTGGAAGGACACCTTGGTGGCCGGACTCCTCCTCGGCGTGGCGGCCGGCATCCACATCATCCCCGTGATCATCGCAGTGGCCATGGTGGCGGTCTACGCGATCGCTCGCCTTCTGGCGGACCGCGACCTGAAGAGAACGCTCCAGGTAACGCTGGCCGCGGCGGGAGTGACGCTGGCGGCGGGAGCGGCCATCCTCGTCCTCCCGCACGGCGACATCGGCCTGCAAGGGGCGGCGGCCCCGGGGGGGTATGACGTGTTCGCGGAGGGCTTCGACCCGACCCTGTATCTGAACGGTGGCGTCGTTCCCGGCCAGAGAGTGGTCGGCCCCCGGACCTTCTACCTTTCGCCCCGGCGGGCGCTCGATCGGTACGTGCACTCGGCAATCGGTTTGCGCTCGACCACTCGGTCGCCGCCGGGCCCTCGGCTCGTGAAGAGGCTCTGGGTTCCGGGCCTGGTCCTGGGCGGGCTGCTCGCGGCGGTGGCCATCCTCCTGTGGTTCCCCAACGAGCTGAAGCCTGTGGGCTTGACGGCATGGGGGCTGGGCGCGGCCATCGTGATGCTGACCTGGCTGTTCTCCCTCCGGTACCATCTGTACATCCCCGCGTGGTTCGGCGTGCGCCGACTCTTCGACTACAGCTCGATCCCCCTCGTGCTGATCGCTCTGGTCCTGGCCGAGGGCGCGCTGCTGACCACGGGGCGGGTTCGGCCGTGGCTTGCGCCGGTGGCAGGGTCGATCATCGTGCTCATGGTGGCGGCCGCGTTGCTGATCGACGGCAGAGCAAAGAGCCCGGACCCGCCCGCGGTCGCACTGGTGGCGGGGTTCGACTGGATCCGCGAGCACACTCCCTGCGATGCGCGGTTCCTGCCCAACGCCCACTCCGAGGGCGTCTTCGAGGCACTGACCGGGCGGGTGGCCGTCCTGGAGGGGGCCACGCCATTCCTTCGTCCGAGCATCCTCCAGCCCATCGTCCGGTTGCTCCTCCAAGCGAGAGGCTTCTTCCAGGACCCCCGGAGCCATGAGGCATTCCTTCGGGCCCAGAGGATCGACTACGTGGTCGTGCTCACAGGGGGTCACGTGGGCTACAGGGAGAGCATCGGCACCATCGACACCGTCGCTTTGGGCCGGCTCCCCTCCTTGCTGCGCGTCTTCGCCAACGACGGCATGACGATATACCGAGTGGCATCGAGCGGGGCGGTTGGCCGGAGCCCTGATCCTGCGGCCTTCCCGGGATACGACTGCCGCAGAGGCACAATGGCGACGTAGCTGCGTCCGGCCTCAGCTCCGTGGCCCCGCGGCGACCCTAATCCCCCGTGTCGTCCGATCCTCCGCCGGTCATCGTCACCGGGGGTGGCGGGTTGCAGAGCTGCTTCTCCCTGCTCCGAAGCCGGTGCAGGACGTCCGCGAACTTCGATTCCCCCACGGCGTTCTGCAGCTCGTACGGATCGTCTTGCAGGTCGTACAGCTCCTCCTCGCCGGTGGCGTAGTGGACGTACATGAATCGCTCCGAGCGCACGCCGCACAGGCTGGGGACGTGCAACACGTTCATGTGCTCCACAAGGAAATCACCTCGCCACGGGGGGTCGGGATCGGAAAGGAGAGGGAGGAAGCTCATCCCCTCGGCCCCGGGCGACGGCACGCCGGCGAAGGCCGCGAACGTCGGGGCGATGTCGATGTTCACCACCAGATGCCGGTCGACGCGGGGGCTCCGGATCACCCGGTCGTACCGGACCACCAGCGGCACCCGGACGGCTTCCTCGTAGGGGACGGCCTTGTTAAAGAACCGATGCTCGCCGAAGAGGAACCCATTGTCCGACATGAACACGATCAGCGTGTTGTGGAGGCGTCCCGTCTCGGCCAGCGCGTCGACGATCCTCCCGACGGCCCGGTCCACGGACAGCAGCGTGGCGTACGTCTTCCTGTGCAGCTGGTCGATCTTCCTCTGGTCGGCGAGAGCGATCGGCGGGAGGTTTCGAACCCATTGCGGCTTGTCCGACACGTCGGGCTCGTTGAAGCTGGGCGGCCGGAGCGGACGAACGTTGGGGATGCGGTCCTTGCCCTCGGGGGCCGGCCGGGCCGGCGTGTGGGGGGCGTAGGGGGCGAAGTACACGAACAGCGATCCCGGCGTATGGCGGATGAAGTCGACGGCGTCGTCCGCGAGGACGTTGGTCGAGTAGTCCTCGGGGCGGCTGCCGTGATTCACCAGGCGACCGTCGATGTTCAGGGTGTATCGGTAGTACAGGTCGTAGGGGTCGACGGCACCGGCAATCGCTTCCCACTTCTCCCATCCCGGCGGTACGTAGGTCCCCTTGTACCGATTGAGGTACTTGCCGAAGAGCGCCGTGCGGTACCCGGCCTGGCGGAGCCACGTGGCGATGGTGGAACGGTCCTGATGGAAGGCCGGGAACCCTCCGTAGGGAGGCTTGTTCTGCCACACGCCCGTCGAATGGGCATACTGGCCGGTCAGGATGCTGGCCCGGCTGGGACAGCACAACGGGTCGCTGACGAACCCGTTGGCGAAGGTGATGCCGTGCTCGGCCAGCTCCGTCCGCACCGTCGGCATGCCGTCGAGCGTGTCCCACCGCTGGTCGTCGGTGAGGATGAACACGATGCTCGGCTTGCTCGAACGAACCGGCGAACGCGTACACCCGACCAGGGCCGAGCCCAAGATGAAGGCAACGGCGATGAGCAGAAGCATCCGAGGTGGCCGGAAGGAGCGGCCGGACATCCGGATCAGGCTACCTCGCTCGATCTGTCTGGGCGGGGAGCGGTTCGAGCGCCCGGGCCGCGCCCAGATCCTTCGATCCGGACCCCCGACGCTGGTCCCTTCTCGCCGCGAACAGGATCGAGCCGACGAGGAGGACCAACCCGACCCCGGACCCCGCCAACCCATTGCGGATCGAGGGGTCGTCGTAGGCGAGCCGGATGCTGTGCCTGCCCCGACCGACGGGAACCGCCTGCACGACGAAATCGGCGGGCAGGACTCTTCCCTCGCGGCCGTCGACCGTCGCGTGCCACCCTCGGGCGTACGGGATGCGGATCAGAACGAAACCTGGCCCTGGCGCTTCGACATCGACTCGGGCCGCCTGCGGGCCAAGCGAGGTGAAGTCCGCGCGTCCCGGAGTCGCTCCCGGCGCTGTCCGTTGCTGAGGCCCCAGCCCCGGATCCGTCTCCAGCACCACGCGAGTTCGCCGGTCGAAACCGGTCCGGGTCACCTCGTGCAGCGCGGCGTCGAATCCGGACACCACGATCCATGCGCCGACGAACGTCGCCCGGGGTTCGGCGGTCGCCGACTCGAACAGCCGGGCGGAGCCCTGCGCGGCCAGCGGCCCCCGAAACGGCGTGGCGTACGGCCACCTCGGGGCAACCACGTATCTGATCTGAAGGAGGTCGAGGAAGACGGGCGGCGGATGGTAGACGATCGACAGGTTGTGATCGAGCACTACGGGGGTGACCGCCCGGACGAAGAACCAGTACCGCTTCAGCGCCACCGGGTTGTACCCCTGGGCCTGTTCGGTCCGAAAGACCGTGGAGAGCGGGTCCGCGAACAACCGCCGCCACTCCGGAAGGTCCTGGTCGATGGCACGGCCAGTGGGGAGGGTCTGCTGGGCTCGAGCCACGCGACCCGGCCGCAGGTACGAGCTCATCCTGAGCGTCGGGGTGGGAAACTGCACGAGCAGCACCGGAGCCGGCATGAACGGCAAGGCACGGTACCCCATCAGTCCGTTGGTCACGAGCTCCACGGCCAGCACACCGGGGACGGCCGCCGCCAGGAACGGTCGCTTCACCGCTCCGAGCAGCGCCGGGATCGTCGCCGCGGCCCCCAGACCGAGCAGCGCCATCCGCACACCGGCCCCGAGCCCGAGCGGAAGGAGTCCCCACGCGGCCACTCCTGGGGCCGCCATCGATCCCCGTTTCGCCCAGGAGCCGGCGCGAAGCCAGGCATCGAGTCCGATGGCCCCGAGCACCGGGATGGCCAACAGTACGGCGTAGCCCATCCAGTCCGGCCGTCGCAGATAGAAGTCGACGACCCGCCACGAGGGCGCGACGGACAGCACCCACTTCGCCACGGCTCGCTCGGATAGGACGTACGCGGCGGCCCCGAAGAGCGAGAACGCCACCACGAGGTGCCGTCGTTCCTTGGACCACAAGGCGGCGAACGAGAGCCCCAGCGTCACCGCTCCCAGGTGAGCCGCGGGCGACGCCCCGAGGTCCAGGGGCCAGGCCGGGCCGGCGGCCGCTCCGATCTGTCTGGGAACCAAGGGGAACCCGGCGAGCTGGCGGGCCAGCTGCTCCAGGCGCCCGTAGCCCAACGACAGATTCGTCTCGGGCAGATAGGAAAGGCGAGGCAGCAAGAAGGCCGCGTTCAGCAGTCCGGCCCAGGGCAGCAGGAGCAACCCGAGCCCGACGGCTTGCCCGATCGTCCACGTCCGTCTCCGAACGTTTCGGACGGCTGCTGCGACCAGATAGGTTGCCAGCGCGGCCGACCCGATCAGAAGCCCGACGCTCAGGTGCGCGGCCGCAAGCTGGCCCCACAGGACGGCCACCAGGCCGCCCCAGCCAAGTCTCGCGGCCCACGTGCCAGCCCGCACGTACCGCGCGCTCGCGGCCAGCGCCAGAGAGGTCCAGGCGAGGGTACCGGCGAACGGCAGGGACGTGACCAGCTCGGCTCCGGCCATGCCCGCCGCAAGGGCCAGCCCCCCAACGGTGGCGGCCGGCCTCGAGCATCCCTCGACCCGAAGGAACAAGTACAGGCCGACCCCCGCGAGGATGGGAAGAGACACGATCATCAGCCGCATGGCCGGATCGCATGGGAAGGCGCTGAACAGCGCCATGGGCAGCAGGTACATCCACCCGGACTGCGGATCGGCGGCGAACGGCACGCCGGCCATGGTGTAGGGGTTCCACGCGGGAACGTGCCCGGCGGCGAGGCTCTTGCCGAGGAAACAATAGTTGGGAAGGAAATACGTCGAGATGTCCCCGAGGGTGATCAGCCCTCCGAACGCGACGTCGTGGAGGACGAGGACAACCGCGGCCACGATGAGGACGGGCCCCGCGATCGCCCGAGCCCGTGCGCTCCACATCGCGCAGAGCGTACATGCCTCGCACGCGATGGCCGGGGGTCAGGATGTTCGGATGCTAGAGTGGCCGGGTGTCTGCCGAGGGACGAACGACACGCGTCTCGGCGTCCCCCGGCGATCAAGTGGCGAGGCCGCACCTTCGGTTCAACGGCCATCTCGGGCCCCTCGCCATCACCTTCCTGGCGGGCGCAGCCGTGTTGCTGTTCCTGCTCGGCGTCTACAAGGTCAAGCATTACCCGATGCCGATCGGCTACGACACGCCGAGATATCTGTTCCAGACCAACCTGGTGGCTCACTTCGGACTGGCCGATGTCCCCCGCGCATTGCCACCGCCCACGAGGTCCCTGGCCACGAGAACGGGATATCCGGTCGTCGTCCTGACGCTGTCCGGCCTGTTCTCGGTCTCGACGTTCAAGCTCGCGACGACCGTCCCACCCGCGGCGGCAACCGCTGCCGCGCTGGCCGCCGGGGCCTTCGTCTCGTGGGCGTTTCGCCGAGAAGCATGGGAGTTCGGGGCAGTCGCGGTCGTCGTGGGAACATCGACCATCGTGGTCCGGCTCTTCGCGCCCGAGACCTACACGGACAACCTTCTGGCCACGGCCGTCTTCTTTGCCGCCCTCGTTCCGATCCTCTCGGGCGTCCGCGACGGACCGGGAGTGGTCTTCGCCATCGCCCTGCTCGGCCTGGGCGGGGTGATCCATCCGCAGTTCTTCGGTCTGTTCGCCGGGATCCTCGGCCTGACCGCGCTTGGCTATCTCCCCGGTTCATGGGGAGCCTGGCGGCGACGAGATGTCGACCTCGTTCGCACCCCCGCGGCTCGACTCGGCCTTCTCCTGGGCGGTGCCTCCGCCGTCGCCGCCGCCGGCTTTCTCGGCGCGCTCCGAAGCTGGCCGGTGGGGACCCGACAGACCCGCTTCGAGCTCGAGAAGAAGCTCCGCGGAGACCTGCCGCTGTATCGGTTCCCGCTGACGATTCCCGTTGCCGCGGTTGGAGCCGTCACATTGGGCGCCCTGGGATTCGGCCGCCCTCGAGGATCGGGCGATGGCGGAGTCCCCCGGCCCCGAGGTGCGGGCGAACGGTTCGCCGCCAGATTCCTGCTGGCGCTGTCCATCGCGTGGGGCATCGTGACCGTGGCCGGGCTGATCGCGTACCGCCTCGGGACCGGTATTCCTGCCCACAGATTGCTCTCCTTCCTGCTGCCCCTTCCGATCCTGATGGCCATCGGCATCCTGGGGCTCGGGCGAGCCCTCGCCGCCCGAGCCGGGGCCGCGGTGGGCGTGGCGATCGTGCTCGTGGGCGTCGGAGCTGTTGCGTTCCTCGGATATCGGGATCTGTACGTCAACCTGCCCTCGCAGCGAGGGGTCGAATTCCTCGACATCGGAAAAGTCCGAGACGCGGCGACGGCCGAGGCGTACCTCAACCGTGCGAGGATCGCGGAGAACGCCCCGGTCGTATTCGTCATCGACGACCGGGGCCCCAATCCACTGTCGTTCGTGCCGGAGATGGCCTACATGATCCGATCGGTTCTCCCGGCCGAGAGGATCTTGCACGCGTACATCTACGTGGGAGATCCTCAGAACTATCTGGCCGGCAGGCCCACCTACCGCGATAGTCCGGCGGACTACAACGCCAACTCTCAGCGGTTCTGGCCGGCCATCGAGCGCCTCCTCCCCCGTCGTCCAGTCGCCTTGCTCCTTGCTTCGTACAACGAGGCGTATCGGGGGTTCGTGGCATCGCACCCGGGATCCGTCATCGCCCCCAACGTCGCCCTGCTGGCGGGTCCACGGCCTCGGTCGCCGATCTCCCGGCCTTCATTCCCGAGCGCCCCACGCGGAAACTTGCAAGGGGGGGTCCTGGGCGTCGGGACGCTCCTGATGCTGGCGCTGGTCGGGATCGGATGGGCCGTTGCCGCGCTTCCCCGTGGTCTGCGGCCCTTCGAGGTCCTGGCGCTCTCCCCGGCGGCGGGCGTCGCGGCGCTCGTCGCCGGTGGGATCGTGGTCGACGCCGTGGGGTTTCGGCTGAGCGGCGTGGGCGGGGCCCTCACCCCGGTCCTGGTGGGGGCGGGAGGCTTCCTCGTCGCAGGGATGGCTCGCCGTCCGCGGAGGCCACCGCCGGCGACGTGACCATTAGGCTTCTCGCCGACTCCGGGGAGGGAAGAAACGGGATGCGCGTGCTCGTGACGGGAGGGGCGGGGTTCGTCGGATCCAACCTCGTCGGGTTCCTGCTCGAGGGCGGGCACGAGGTGACCGTCCTCGACGACCTCTCGGCGGGGGCCCGCCCGGACTGGTGGCGGAAGCGACCCGGTCCGCGCTGCGTCGAGGGGAGGATCGAGGACGAGTCTGCGGTGCGGCGCGCCGCCACAGGAGCCGAGGCCGTCGTTCACCTCGCTGCCCGCCCAGGGGTCGCCGACTCGGTCGCCCGGCCGGATCTCGACTTCGGGACCAACGTCCTTGGCACGTTCAATGCCGTGGACGCGGCTCGCCGAGCAGGGGTTCGGTCCTTTGTGTTCGCCTCCTCCGGCGCGGTGCTGGCCGGAGCGACCCCGCCGCTTCGGGAAGACATGCCCGCCGCTCCCCTGTCTCCTTACGGCGCGTCCAAGCTCTACGGCGAGGGGATCACCGCAGCCGCGGGGGTGTACGGGATGGTCGGCATCTCGCTGCGCTTCGCCAACGTGTACGGGCCGAGCTCCGCACACAAGAAGAGCGTGATCGCGCTGTTCATCCGGCAGGCCCTCGCCGGAGAGCCGTTCGTGATCTACGGCGACGGGAGCCAGACCCGAGATTTCCTGTTCGTCGAGGATGTCTGTACCGCCGTTGATAGGGCGCTTCGCGCCGACAAGCCCGGCGTGTACCACCTGGGGACCGGCGTGGAGACGTCTGTCAACGAGCTAGCCGAGAAGGTCGCGCGCGCCTGCGGCACCGAGGTGAAGATCAAACACGAGCCTCCCCGGCCTGGAGACGCCGTGAGGAGCTTCGTCGACCTTTCCTCGGCCCGCCGGGAACTGCGCTGGATGCCTCGGGTGAAGCTCGAGGACGGTCTCAGGCTGACTGCGGAGTGGATGAGGAGCCCGTCGCCATGAGAGCCGTCCTTGGCGCCCTCGGTCTTCTGGCATCCAGAATCGCCGCGGCGAATCCGCAGGCCGAGACGACCAGGTAGACCACCGCGGCCCCGCCGGGACTGAGCCGCAAGCCCAGGTCCGCAGCCGCGAGACCTCCCAGCATCAGCATCGCCGCGCCCACCACCGGCGCCATGGTCGCCAGGGTCTCCGGGGCATGCCCCGCGCCGAGCAGGACCGGTGTCCACCCTGCCCCGGCGAGCCAGAGCAGAGCCAGGATGGCCAGCCCGTAGGCGATGCCCGCCGGCAGGGAAGGCACCTCGTTTGGCACGGGCGCGGCTGGGATGTTGCCGGCGGGAGGCGGTCCCTTGAGCACGGCCACGCCTGGGGCGACCACAGGGACACCCGCCCTGACCGCCTCTTGGTAGTCGACCCGGGCCAAGGCTCTCAGGATCACCACGGGGGTCTGCGTGGCCAGCAGCGGGCGAACGTCCTCCCAATACCTCCGGGTGAATCGTTCGGCTCGGTCGTCCGGTGCGGGCGTACGTTGCCCCCGCAGAAGGTCAGGGAGGGAGCCCACGAAGAGGTGCGCGTCCAACTGTCTCTGGGGCGAGAGCCCCATGCGGATGGTCCGCTCCTTCAAAACGGCGGAGAGCGATCCCGGACGGCCTTCGTAGTCCGCGAGGAAGACGACAGGTTGATGCGGAGGGAGCGTCCGGACATACGCGTTCGCGGTTCGGGTCTGCTGCACCGCTGCGGGATCCAGGAGGACCGGATATCGGTACCACCGGAGTACACCCGGGACCGCCAGCCCCGCCAGGACGATGACCGTCACGCCGAACGATCCGAGCGCCCGCCGCCGCCGGGCCGAATGCTCTGATCGAAGCCTCCACCGCCGGGCCCATGTCGCAAGGGCCGCCACACCCGCCCCCACCGTGATCGCCCCAGGAAGGGCCACGAGATGGGCCAGGAACCGAGCAGGAGGGATCGCCAGGGTGAGCACTCCGACCACCACACCGCCAGCCATCACGTAGGTCCAGGCCTGAAGGAGGCGCAGGGCGAACGCCCTCCTAGGCCGGTCTGGCGAATCGCCTCCGGCGGTCTCGGGCAGCGCCCACGGCCCCACCAGCCCGGCCACAGCGGGAACGAACAGACGAATCACGTCCGTCCGGAACTTCCGCCGGAACAGGAGCTCGTCGTTCCCGATCTCGATCGTCCTGAAGGGGGCCCGGAGCACCGCGCCCACCACGATCAGGAGCATGCCGCCCGTCCATGCCGCCAGGGCGGCCAGGGCACCGGCCTCGGTTCGAACGGCTGTCACCCCTCGCCTCAGGTCGCGAACGGACGATGGCAGCGCCATGATGAACGCCACCGCCATGACCACGGCAAAGACCGCCACGAAGTCCCAGTGAGCCAGGCCACTCGCAAGCAGCAGCGCCACCGCCCCCACCATCCCCCGGCCGCCACCGGCGAACCCGACGAGGGCGACCATGGCTCCGATCTCCAGAGTGATGTTGAGAGCGTTCGACAGGTTCTCGCCGACGAGATGGGTCGGTCCCAGGACCACTCCGGTGGTCGCCACCACCACGGCCCAACGCCACCGTTCGAATCCCAGGCCGGCGCGGGAAAAGGCGCCGACGGCGAGCGCCAGAAGGGACACCAGCACGAGGGACAGCACCACCGTCGTCTCCAGCTGGGACAGACCAGTGAGCGATCCCAGGATCGCGGAGAGCACCGGATAGCCCGGCCGCGCGGCGAGCTCTCCGGTTCCGAGTCCCCGGGCAGTGAAGTGTTCGGCCCGCCACACGTACCACGGTGGATCCAGGCCCACGGGCAATGTCAAATGGCGGAGCCGATAGGCGGCGAAGTAGAGAAGGAAGATGGCCATGGACAGGCCAAGCCCGAGGAGCAGGCCCACCATCAAGGGAGCGGTGGTGCCGTGGATCCGAGCGTTCGGATGCCTCTCGTCGTGGCCGGTCATACTGGATGAAGGATCGCATCCGTCGGATGATTCAGCCGAGAACACCGCGTCCATTCACGTCCCGCTTGAAACCCACGGCGGGGCATGGATGACCACGGATCGGAGTGCGACCTCGACGGCCCTCGTCTGGTGCGGGGTCATCGCACTGTTCATCACAGCGTTCTACGTGCTCGTGTACCCCGTGAAGAGCCTCAGGGTGCCTCTGGGGTCCGATACGCCTGTCTACGTGTATTGGGCTCGACGAGCGGCGGCCCTGGGCCTTCGCTCCCCGGCAACTGGAGGAAGGCCGGTCACCGTGGGCATCCTGGCGTCGCTCGCAGCCACCTTGCGCATCCCGGTGGCGGGCGTTGCCTCAGCGATAGGCCCCGCGCTCGCCATAACTCTGGCCCTCGCGGTAGCGGCGCTGCTCGATCTCTCCGTCGGCCGGAGCCGGCTCCTCTTTGTCGTCGCCGGGCTCCTCACGGGTGTGTTCGTTGCCGCAATGGTGTCCGGTTACTTCGCAACGCTCACCTTCGGCGTTCTCTTCGTGGCCGGGGTGGCCTGCATCGCCGGTAACTTCGGTCGGACCGACCGGATGCCGACGGCGGCCGCTGCCCTCTTGGTGGCCACGGCAGGCCTGGCCCACCCGCGCTTCCTGCTGCTGGCACTGGTCGTGTTGATCGGATCGATTGTCTGGCTGCTGCCGGGGTCTTCGCGTATTCGCCCGCCGGAAGCCCGGGCGACGTGGAGACCCGCGACCCGAGTAGCCCTGGTTGGGATCACCGGGGCAGCCGCAGCTGGATTGTCTCTTTTCGGCGGGGGATGGGCGTCCGGCGTACTCCTGGATACGTCACGAGACACCGTGCTCCCCCGCCTGGGGCTGTCCCCCCTGGTGCGCTCGTCCTTCAAGCACGTCCTCAGCGACGCCTTCCCCTGGTACAGAGCGCTGGCCGCCGTGGGCACGGCCGTGTTGGGCATGGTGGTACTGGCGGTCGTACCGCGCCGGGAGAGTGCAGGGGTGCCCGATCAGCCGCGCGGGGCGAACTCTTTGATGGAAGTCGCAGCCGCCGACCGGGTGCGGCTTCTCTGGGGAGTCCTGATCACCTGGCTGGTGATCACGGTCGGGGCCATCGCTGCCCTGCTGCTCGGGTTCCGCGCTCCCGGCCACCGACTGGCGGCTTTCTGTCTGCCACTCCCTATGGTCACGGCGATGGGACTGGTTGCCGTCCGCCACCGGTGGCGTACTCGACCCGGGCTCGGCGCCGTCGTGGTCGCGAGCTCGGTGGTCCTGTACACCTTGGCGTTCCTTCCCGGTTTGGCCGGTCAGAACCCGTTCGCCGCACCCTCGGCCATCACCCAGTCTCGAGCCGCGGGACGGCTTCTCGCAGATCAGCCGCCCAGGACTCAGCTGATCCTCGTGGCCGATGACCGCGGCCGGAATCCGTCATTGCCCCTCATCCGAAGCCTGAACTATCTCCGACAACAGGTTCCGCCGGGCCGGCTGTTGGATGTCCACCTCTTTCCGGGGACGCCGGCCGATCTGATAGCAAGGCGACCCACCCTTACCGGTCGGATCGAGCACGACCGGCTGACGACGGAATATTGGCCTGGCATTCAGAAGACCCTCGGCCGGCGTCCAGTCGCTGTCGTCCTCGAGGCTTTCGACCGTTTGCGGTACCGAGAGGCCCACCAACATCGGCCGTCAGGAGCGCAGGCTGCGGCGTTCAATCCGGCCCCCGGCCTCATCGTGCTTCCCGGGTTCACCGGCTCGCCGCCGGTGCACGGTCTGCCCGCCGCTCTTACGGAGATCGGGTCCGGCCCATTCTCGCCCTGGCTCCCGCTGCTTCTGACCCCCCTGGTTGTCGTGGCGTTCACTGGAATCGGTTGGGGGTGGGCGAGGCTCGCCCTCCCCTCGAGTGATCCAGTCAACAGGCTGGCCCTCGCTCCCGCATTTGGAATAGCCGCCTTCGGCGTGGCTTCCATGATCGTTGACCTGTCCGGGCTCCGCTTGAGCCCGTGGGGCGGATCAGCCGCTCTGCTCCTGGCCTTGGCGGGACCGGCGGCGGCCCTCTGGCGGGCACGGATCACCATCACCTCCCCGAGTTGATCGAGACCCCGACCGATCAACCGTCGGAGGTTTCCAGCACGGATTCCTTGGATTGGACGTCCGCGACGAAACGCGCTCGGCTACACTTCCCCTATGGCACTGTTCCGTTAGGTCCCTCGCGGCCGCCGGCGCTCACCGCCCGCCGAGCCGCGCCGCCGGTGGTTCAGCCCCTTCGGCCCCCTGTTAGGAACACGTGCCGTGACCGCTCCTTCTCGATCGGCAGCTCGTCGCGTAGCCCTGGCCCGCCTCATCTCCCTGACGGGCACCGAGGCAGCTCTCATCGCCCTGTTGTTCGTGCTCTTCCATCGGACGGGCTCGTCCCGGTGGGTCGCCGCAGCCCTGCTGGTGACCTTCGGGACCCAGGGACTCCTCACGCCCCTGGCCGGCGTCCTGGGCGACCGGTTCGATCGACGACGCCTGATGATCGCGTCGGAGGTGCTCGGCGCGGCGTGCTTCGCCGCGCTGGCCTTGGCTCGCACGCCCGCGCCGCTCCTGGCGTTGGCGTTCCTGGCCACCGTGGCGGAGACCCCATTCTTCCCCGCAGCCAGCGCCGCCGTGCCGAACCTCGTGCCGGCCGGCGACCTGGCCTGGGCCAACTCGACCATCGCCTTCGGAAGCAACGTCGGCTACCTGGTAGGACCCGCCTTGGGTGGCGTGTTGGTGGCTGCTGTGGGGGCGCCCGCAGTCTTCTTGTTCAATTCGGCCACGTTCGTCGTGTCTGCCCTCCTGGTCGCCTCGGTCAAGGGAACGTTCTCCCATCAACGCACCGAGGAAGAGAGCTACCGAGGGGTCCGGGCCGGTGTCAGGTTCATGATGAGCGAGCCGACGCTCCGGACGATGATGGTTGCCTTTGCGGTGTTCGCCGTCTCGATCGGCAGCGTGCTCGTGGCCGAGCTGCCGCTCGCCGCATCCTTCGGGACCGGCTCGATCGGATACGGCCTCATGGCCACGATGTTCGGGATCGGCGCCCTGGCTGGGTCACTGACCGGGCGGTTCCTGACCGAATCGAACGAACGCCGGTTCCTGGTCGCGTGCAGCTTCGTGACCGCCGCGGGTTTCGGCTCCGTGGCCCTGGCCCCCGCGTTCTGGTTCGTGCTCGTGGCGATGCTCGTCTCTGGGGCCTCCGACGGACTGGTCGACGTCGCGGTGGAGGTGATCTACCAGCGGCTCTCACCGGACGCGGTGAGGAGCCGGGTCCTGGCGGCACTGGAATCGGTCTTCTTGTTGGGGCTGGCCGTATCGTTCTTGATCGCCGGACCGTTGATCGACGCGCTCGGGGCCAAGGCCGCCTACGCCCTGGCCGGCGCGGGCTGCACCATCACCGCGGTGATCCTGGTCCCACTGCTGCACCGAAGCGCCGCAACCGCGCCCTAGAATGATGAGGCTCTGGAGCCGTTCCCCAGCCGGGGTTCGGGGGGCTCGAGAAGCGAGGCCATAGTCTTGGCAGTGATCGAATCCACCATCGAAGGCCGCTATCAGGTCATCACCCGTGTCGCCTCAGGGGGGATGGGCGAGGTCTATCGCGCCCATGACGCCGTTCTGGCCCGAGATGTCGCAGTCAAGATCCTTCACCCGCAGCTCGCCGGCGACCGCGGGTTCGTGGAGCGCTTTCGGCGCGAGGCGAGGGCGGCGGCCATCCTCAACCACCCCAGCATCGTGGGGGTGTACGACTGGGGCACCACCGACGGCACGTACTTCATGGTCATGGAGTTCGTCCAGGGGACGAATCTTCGCTCCTTGCTCTCGGAGTACGGCCGCCTGGAACCAGGCCAGGTGGTGGAGGTCTGTCTGCAGGTCCTCGCCGCCCTGGACCATGCCCACGGGCACGGCATCGTCCACCGCGACATCAAGCCCGAGAACATCCTGATCGCGAGGGACGGCCTGGTGAAGGTGGCCGACTTCGGGCTGGCTCGTGCGTACGCCGACTCCTACGTGAGTCAGGCGGAGGGAACGGTCACCGGCACCGTGCAATATCTCGCTCCCGAACAGATCCAGGGCGAGCCGGCGGACCCCAGGACCGACCTGTACGCACTCGGCGTGGTGATGTTCGAGCTCCTCACGGGGCGCACTCCCTTCGTCGGGGAGACCTCCCTCTCCATCGCGTACCAGCACTTATCGGGTCGGGTGCCGGCGCCATCTTCGGTCCTGCCCACACTCCCAGAGGAGATGGACCACGTGGTCCTCCTGGCTACAGAGAAGGACCGGGAGCAGCGACCGGCATCCGCCCGATCCATGCGGGACGAGATCCTGCGGGCCGGAGTGGGGGCACCGCCCGCCCCTCGGATCGCCGACCTGGCCGGACAGCTCCCCTCGGCGGAGCTCGTGCCCGACGAGCGAGCCCCCACGGTCACCATCCCCCGGTCGCTCTCGCCGCGAGCCCGCCGGGCCCGCCTGTTTCGCAGGGTGTTCGCCGCCGCGGTGCTCCTGATGCTGCTCGTGGCGGGAGTGTGGGCGGGCTGGGTCTACGCCATCCCCCACTACACGCACGTCCCCAACGTGGTGGGCTTGACCGCCCAGGAGGCCGAGACTCGCATTCGTGCGGCGGGACTGGTCGTGCGAACGGGCGCCGGCAAGTACTCCAAGACTGTGCCGACCGGCTCCATCATGGGAACGGTTCCTGCTCCCGATTCCAGGATCCGCAAGGGGAGGGACGTGGTACTGATCCCCTCGCTCGGTCGGCGCCTGGTTCCCGTACCGGAGGTGACCAGCAAGCCCGAGGACGAGGCCATGACGACCCTGTCGGATGCAGGGTTCGAGGTCGACGTGAAGCGCGGCTTCGACGACACGGTTCCCCAGGGCAACGTTATCCGTCAGGATCCCGGGCCCCATCAGAAGTTCCAGGAGGGCTCTACGGTCACCATCGTGGTGAGCAGGGGTCCGCCCCCGGTCAAGGTCCCCGACGTCATCGGCCAGACGACCGCAGAGGCACGCGGGACCCTGGAGGCCCTGGGCTTTCATGTCGAGGTGACCCAGGAGTTCTCCACCGATGTGCCCAGGGGCCATGTCATCAGCACGGACCCTTCGCGAGGCGAAAAGCCCCCCAAGGGATCCACCGTGACTCTCTTCGTGTCAAAAGGCCCCAAGACCTTCCCCATGCCCAAAGTCGTGGGAATGCAAAGAGAGGCTGCGGTGACCAAGCTTGAGGCGCTCGGTCTCTCGGTGAAGGTCGTCGAGATCCCGGGGACCCACGGCAACCAGGTGGTCTATCAGGACCCGGATCCCGGGGTCACGGTCGAGCAGGGCCAACAGGTCACGATCTACGTCACACAGCCGTAGGGTGCGCATCGGCGCGCACGTCCCGACGCGGGGCGGTCTGATGGGAGCGATCGACTCGGCCAAGGCTTGCGGCGCGGACGCTGCCCAGATCTGGGGTTCCAACCCGCGAGCGTGGGCTCCTCCGTCCGTCCCTCTCTCCGTAGCCCGGGAGTTCGGGCAGGCGTGGCGTGACGCGGCCCTCGGCCCGCTGGTGCTGCATGCTCCCTACATGGTCAACGTGGCTTCCCCGAACACGGACTTCCGGCGCCGGTCCGTGGACCTGGCCCGGGCAACCGTCGCTCTGGCGGAGGCGATCGGTGCAATGGGTGTGGTGGTCCACGCGGGGTCGGCCGGGGGGTCCACGGAGCGATCCAAAGCGCTGGAGGTCGCCGGAGCTTCGTTGGCGACCATCACCGACTCCGCTGAGTCGACTTCGGTGTTCGTGGAGCTGACCGCGGGCGGCGCCGGATCCGTGGCTTCGACCTTCCACCACTTCCGCGAGCTGCTCGACGCGACCGGCGACCACCGGCGGCTCGCCCTGTGCGCGGATACCTGTCATCTCTTCGCGGCGGGGTATGCGCTCGACGGACCCGATGGCGTCCTGGCCTGCTTCGACCAGGTCCGGCGGCTCCGGCTCTCGCGGAGGCTTCGGCTGATCCATGCCAACGACTCGAAGTTTCCGATGGGTGCCCATCGCGACAGCCACACGCACATCGGGAAAGGACATATCGGGGAAAAGGGATTCCGAGCCATCCTGGCTCATCCACTGGTACGCCGGTGCGCGGTGATCTGCGAGACCCCGGGGCGCCTGGAGGATCACGCCAGGAACATCGCGACCGTCCGGCGTCTGGCAGGCCTCGGTGGTCCGGGGGACTCAACCACCAAGGCACAGCCGAGCGTAGCCCCTGGGCCCAAGGCGTGAAGGGCCGCCACCCCTTGCCTCCCGGTCAAGCCAGCTTCGCGGTGAGGCCGATTTCCACGTTCCCGCGGATCGCGTTGGAGATGGGGCAGCCCTCCTTCGCCTTCTCCGCTGCCTCCCTGAAGACGGCCTCGTCCACCCCGGGCACCGCTCCCCGCACGGTGATGTCCATCGTGGTCACGGCGAACCCCTCACCGCTCCTTTCGAATGCACACGTGGCTGAAACCTCCAGGCTGTCCGGAGGAGTGCCCTGCTGGGCGAGCGTATTGGACAGGGCCATGGCGTAACAAGCCGCCTGGGCCCCCGCCAGCAACTCCTCCGGACTGGTCCCCCGCGGCTCCTCCGTCCGGGAGGCCCACGTGACCTGAGTTCTCGAGAGCAGGCCGCTGCTCTCCAAGGTGAGCTCGCCCCGTCCGTCGATGAGCGTTCCCTTCCATGTGGTCTTCGCCGTCCGTTTGGCCATGGCTGCGGCTCCTTTCGGCACCTACGGTTCGGTCTCGGACGCTTTCGTCTCCTGGTACGAGTACCGCTCCTCTCGCCAGGGTTCGGCGTGCGTGTGATAGCCGCGGACCTCCCAGAAGCCGCGCTCGTTGCGATCGGTGAACTCCAGGCCGCGAAGCCACTTGGCGCTCTTCCACGCGTAGCGCTTGGGCACGACCAGGCGCAGGGGGAACCCATGTTCTGGCGCCAGGGGCTGGCCGTTGTGGCCCCAGGCCACCAGCACGTCGTCATCCAACATCGCCTGGAGCGAGAGGTTCGAGGTGTAGCCGTGGTCGCAATGGGTGATGACCCAGCCCGCTTCCGGCTTGGATCCAGCCTTCTCGGCGAGGATCCGGAATGGGATGCCCTCCCATTCGTTGTCGAGCGTGGTCCATCCGGTCACGCAGTGCATGTCCGCCTTGACCTTGCCCGGACCCAGGGCCTTGAGCTCGGCATAGGTCAGTGTGTACGGGTTCTCCACGAGCCCCGAAACCTCGAGGGTCCACGTGTCTTCATCGAAACGTGGGATGGGCCCGAAGTGCAGCACGGGCCACCCCTTGACCAGCCGCTGGCCTGGAGGGATGCGGGCCGCGATCTCCTCCGGATACCTCGGACCGAACAGCTTCACCCGGAGCCCCCCTTCGCCTCAGCCGCCACCTCGGACCACACTCGGATGGCCTGCTCGATCTGCCCCGCCGTCACGTCGCGGTGGGTCACCAGCCGGATCCTCCCGGCCACGACGTTGGCCAGCACGCCGGCGTCGCGCAGGCGCTCCAGCATCTCGAAGGGTGGGATCCCGATGGCCCGAGTATCGACGAAGACCATGTTGGTCTCGACCGACATCGGGTCCAGCGCCCCCGGGGTGACCAGGGCGATGCCGTCTGCCAGCAACCTGGCGTTCACGTGGTCTTCGTGCAAACGCTGCGGTCCGTCCTCCAACGCGATCAGGCCCGCCGCGGCCATGATCCCGGCCTGCCGCCAGGCTCCCCCGAACAGGATCTTGGCCCGGCGAGCCTCGCGGATGAACTCGGCAGGACCGCACAGCACCGAGCCGATCGGCGCGCCCAACCCCTTCGACAGGCAGAACATGAGCGCGTCGACCTCGGCGGCGTAGTCCAATACTGGAGTACCGCTGGCCACAGCAGCGTTGAATATTCGTGCCCCATCCAGGTAGACGGGAACGCCGGCTTCGCCGGCAACCTTGCGAATGGCCCGGAGCTCATCCATCGGCATGACGGTCCCGCCGCCAACCTGGTGGGTGTTCTCCAGCGACAGGAGGTCCACCACCTCCACGTCATAGGGATCTGGTTGAAGCGCCTCCGCCACCATGTCCGACGTGAGCTGGCCGCGGGGGGCCTCGATCCGAGCGAAGGCGACGCCCGACATGGCAGCCGCCGACGAGACCTCGACCCCGCAGACGTGAGAGGTTGCCTCGCACGCCACCAGGCGACCCGACCGCACGAAGATGTGCATGGCGATCTCGTTCGCCAGCGTCCCCGTCGCCACGTAGCAGGCGGCCTCCTTGCCCACGATCGCGGCGCATCGTTCCTCCAGGCTATTGACGGTGGGGTCATCCCCGTACCAGTCGTCCCCCACCTCGGCCTCAGCAATGGCCCGGCGCATCGCCTCGGTGGGCCTGGTGACGGTATCCGAACGAAGGTCGATCCGGCTCACGAGGGCCGAGTATAGTGGCGGTCCTTCGAGGCCCGGCCGGGCCATCCCAGGGAGCCCGAACGCGCCGTCGATTCGACAGATCGCCCCCACATGGCATACCTTCGGGGAGGTTGGGGTAAGGCACAGAGACAATGGTGATCGGAGTCTTGTTCATGCTGCTCGGGGCCTTGGGCCCCATTGCGCTCGTCCAATGGCGCTCCGGCCACTGGCTGGAAGCTGCCCGGTGGATCGCCCGCAATTCGTCCGTGCACGTCCTGTACGCGACGCCCGTAGCCGGGGTTCTCCTGGTCTGCGTGGGGCTTTCCATAATGTGGTCCCCCGCCATCGTGCTGGTGTTCCTCTCGGCCGGCGCGTTCATGTGGGCTCTGCTGGCATCGCCGCACCGGCGACCGGCCCAGGCCGTTCAGGAGCCCGCGGCCGCCGCGCATCAGGCTCGCACGGAGACACCGGTGTCCGGGCCGTTCTCGGTGCGACCCGGGATCGCCCGACGAACCGAACGGTCGGGGGCCAGCAGACGGCCATCGAGCAGGCGGCCCCGTCCTGGGCCGAGCGCGTCTCGGAGGGACGTCCGCCGAGCCAGCTGAGAACCGGGTCATTCCACGACCGAGCGGCCGTCGGTATCTCAGCCGCTCATGACCGAGGTGTGCACCTCTACCAGATAGGCGTATCGCTCCCGGAAAGCTTCCGGACTCATCCCCGCGGCCTCGGCGATCGCCTTGAGCTTCTCGGAGTCGTCCAGGTCTTCCTGCTCCAATCGGATCATGTACTCGGTGGCCACCCGGTACATGCCGCTGCTCACGTTCACCTCGCGCACCTGCGGCCGCCCGGTCTCGGGGTCCGTGAAAGAGCCGAACGGTAAAGGGACCATCTGCTCTTCCTGGATCGTGATCATGGCCCCCGTCTCGTCCCCCTGCTGCCGATAGAGCGTCCGCAGATAGTCGATGGCCCCGTAGCCCAGATCGCGCGTGTATTCGATGTCGAAGGGTATCGGGGGGGCGCACCGCAGCTCATACCCGATGTTCTTCGGCGTGACCGTGATCTTCCTTCCTCGATCCCTGAACCGGTCCTTCACCAGGTCAGCCAGGACCCCGTCCAGGTTCAGCTCGCCCAGGCGGACGTGTCCGTGCTCGTCACGCTCGACGTCGGGCATGGCCCTCTTCAGGTCCTCCTGCTCGAGCCTCAAGGCGATCCCCTCCGACAGGATCACCACGCCGAACGGACGGCCGTGCGAGATGCGCTTGAGGACGGTCGCGTCGACCAGGTCCACCAGGTGAGACAGCCTGATCGGCTGGTGCTTGGGGAACTCCTCCGCGATCACGGTGAGCGTGGCTCCGGCCGCCTTCCCGATCCGGACGGCCAGGTGGCCCGCGGACCTTCCCATGGCCAGGACGATGAACCACCGCCTGGTGGTCATGGCGTCGGTCATCAGGTTGTTCACCAGCTCCACGCCCCAGTGCCGGGCCGTCTGGAACCCGAAGGTACTGGTGCCCCGGGGCAGGGGCAGGTCATTGTCGATGGTCTTCGGGACGTGGGCGACCTTCAGCCGGCCGCCCGCTGCCTCGGCCACCTTCTGCGCCGAGTAGGCGGTGTCGTCCCCTCCGATCGTGACCAGGGCATCGATCCCCAGTGCCTGCAGGGTTCGCACCGTGTTGTTCATGCGCCAGTTGGGGTCGTCGGCATCCTCGTCCGTGGTCGTCGGGTTCGCCCTGGAGGTGAACAGGATCGAGCCACCCAGCACGTGGATCCGGGAGACGTCCGTGATGGTGAGGGGTACGGCGAAGCCAGTTTCGCCCCTGATCAGGTGGTCGAATCCGTCGAAGATGCCGACGACGTCCCATCCGGTGTTCCGCGCTTCGATGGTTGCCGCCGAGATCACCGAGTTGATCCCGGGGGCCGGTCCCCCACCGCACAGGATGCCGAGCTTCATCGTTCCTCTCTCCCGTGGGCCCGATCCTACCCATCACCCTCATCGCCTGGCGGTCCGCGACCCCGTTCTCAAGGGGCCGGGGCTTCCGGCCGATCCCGAAAGTACCTCATTCCATGCACTCGAACGGATCCCGCCGACGAAGGACGTCATCCTTCTTGCTGGCCACCGCCTTGCTGGTGGCGGCATTGGGGCCTGTGGGCACGGCGGCTGCCGATTCCGTGGGGCGCCGGCTGTCGAAGGCGAAGAGCCAGGAGCAGGCGGCTCGAGGCGCTCTAAGGGACGCTGAGAGGCGCCTGCGGGCCCTGATCGAGGAGTTCCGGGCCATCCAGCAGCGGCTCTCTGAGAGCGCCATCGACGTCGTGGCCTCCTATCAGAGCCAGGACGTCCTCACGGATGAACTGGCCCAGGCACAAGAGACCCTCGACCGGCGGGCGACAGAGGCATACGAAGCCGGGCCCGCGATCACCCTCGAGCTGTTCCTCGGCTCCGCCACGCCGGCCGACTTCGCTTCCGCTCAGGAGTTCGCCGCCCGCGCCTTCGTGGTCGATGAGGAGACCGTGGGTGAGGTCACCAAGCTCCGGACCGCGCTGGCCGATCTCACCTCTCAACGCGAGGCCCGCCAGCAAGACCTCGCCGCGGCCGCGGAGCGGTTGGAAGGACTGGCGAGCGAGGCGGTCGAAGAGTTGCGGGGTGCCCGGGAGAAGGCGAGGAAAGCCGGCCTGACCGTGCGCAGGCTCCAACAGGAGCAGCGTGCCCTTCAGCAGGCCCGGGCGGCTGCGAACCACAGTCTGGACGGACTGGTGGATCCCTCCCGCGGCAAAGACCAGAGTGACCTCCTTGCCCTCCTCGGTCCCTCCGGCGGGCGCACATGCCAGATCCCATC